>Ga0316202_10000515_pt1 | contig 41395 bp, 49 predicted proteins | sample 3monrhotite_MG_FD_204934 | JGI IMG/M metagenome (GOLD analysis project Ga0316202, IMG submission 204934) | Microbial mat bacterial communities from mineral coupon in-situ incubated in ocean water Damariscotta River, Maine, United States -... | ecosystem: Environmental > Aquatic > Marine >...
AAAGCAGAGTATCCGGACTTTGATTTTGATGCTTATGCAAGATCTTTACCTGCTCCGTTTGATGATTATATGGCTGGTTATTGTGACTACGTTATGGATATTTATGGCCGTGGTCATATTGAAGCTGAGCTTTTTGTTGAGTCAGGGGTAAGCTACAACGAGCATCTTTTTGGTACTCCTGATGCAGCTGTTAGGTTAATGAAAGAAGACGGATCAACAGAATTACATATCATCGATCTCAAGTTTGGTAAGGGTGTCCTAGTACCGATCAACGCTAAGCAGACTGCTCTATATGCACGGTTATTTATAGAGGAGCATGGTACCTGCGATCGGATATTCACGCATATATATCAGCCGAGGATGAGTAATGAAGGATATGTTGAGTATACCATGGATACGCTCTGTGACATTACTGATAGCGCTCTTGATTTTGCCGATAAGCTTGTGGGCTCTGATACTTTTAGCATTAAGCGGCAGCTACGAGAGCTTGAAGCAAACGCAGGAAACCATTGTACATGGTGCCCTGGCATTGGTAAGTGCCGTGCTCAGTATAAGTATCAGCAACGGGAATCACTGACCGTCATAGATGAGCTGCCGGTTATTTCTGATACTAAGAAAGCTAAGGCTGCTATCAAGGAGCGTGTACGTGATCTCACAACTGAGGAACAACTTAAAATATTTGAGCAGCGTGATCTTGTTAAAGAGTTGCTTAGCTCTGTGGCGATTGAGCTGCAAGGTAAAGCGTCTCGTGGGGAAAGTGTACCGGGGTATAAACTCGTACGAACTACGGCTAAGAGGTCGCTTAACCAGACTAGCGATACAGCAGCAGCGCTTAAAGAGATGGGTATTAAGAACCCATATCAACCAGCAAAGCTGATAACTCTAGGCACTATAGATAAAGTACTAGGGAAGGAAAAAGCTAAAGAGCTTAAGCCTCAGATCGATAGGTTATGCAGTTTATCTAATACATCTTTGCAGCTTGTACCTGACACGGATAAACGTGTAGAAGAGGTACCAGCACAAAATTTAATTGACCAACTTGGAGAACTAAAATGACAGAACGACAAAAGTTTATCTTGCCGGTAGGACGCTTCGCATGGCCATCGCTAGCAGAGCCTAACGATGATCCGGACTTCGGCTCGGGTAAGTACGAGTGTACTCTTCTTATAGACAAGGAAGTCTTTAAGAAAGATAAGGCTTGTATGGCAATGTATAAGCACGTAATGCAAATCTGCAAAGATGAAGACCTTAAAGCTGGTAAAGGTAAAGCGGCAAAGGTAGTGACAAAGCTTTCCCAGTTTCCTGAAGGTAAGTGCTTTATCAAAGATGGCGATCTGATCGCAGAAGAAAAAGGCTGGGATGGTTACGCAGGCTGCTACGCAATTACGGCTAAGAATAACCAAGAGGTACCTGTAGTAGATGGCGATAAGGATCGTATGGATTCCAAAGACATCGCTCGTATTAAAGGTGGTGACCATGGGCGTATCATCGTTACTCCTGCATTCTACCATCAAGGCCCTGGCGTTACCTCTTTCCTAGACGTTGTACAGTACTGGAAAGCTGGTGAAGCTTTTGGCTCTAACTCAGATTCCCTTATAGATGGTCTTGATACTTTAGAGACTCCACTAGAGGAAATAGAAACTGACGAGCCTGAAGTAGATCTAGATGAAGAGGATGAAGAGGCAGAAGAGGAGCCTAAGAAAAAGCCTACCAAGCGCAAGGCTGCTGCTAAGCCAAAGGCCAAAGCTAAAAGAAAAGCTAAGCCTAAGGTAGAGCCTGAAGAGGAAGAGATTGATGATGAAGATGATGAGGACGGCGTAGACCTAGATGATCTTTAACCTCAAACTAGGGGGTGAAAACTACCAAGTCCATTACATAACTGATGTAGCTGGTGCGCTAGATAAAGTAGAGATGCTGGCTAGCGCGCCACTGCTCGGTTTCGATATTGAGACACGTAAACATCCTAACTACGTAGACACCTACGAGAAGTGTGGCCTAGATCCATACGGTTCATTCATAAGACTGCTTCAGTTTTATGATGGTAAGTCAACCATTTATGTCCTAGATGCGTTTGACTGGCCTGAGCTGAGTTTTCAACAGCTGTGGAAAAAGCTGTCTAAAACTAAGATGATAGCTCACAACGCTCAGTTTGAGCTAGCGCACTGTATCCACAACGGCGCTGAGAACCTCAATATAGCCTGTTCTATGCAGCTAGGGCTCTTAGTTGATAGGGCTGAGAAGTCTCCATTTGAAGCTGATGAGGATGGTATGGGCCGGGGATTCGGCCTAGCTCCGCTCTCTAAACGCTTTCTGAATATTGATATAACTAAGTTAAAGAAAGCTGAGCAGACATCTGACTGGGGAGCACCTAAGCTCACAAAGCGGCAACTCGCTTACGCAGCAGCTGATGCTGTACTGACCTACAAGCTAGGCGTGAAGTTCATTAGGAAGATCAGGAAGTACGGCATGCTTAGTAGCTATAAGCTAGTTAAAGATATGCAGCACGTATGCGCTAAAATGCAGCTTGCCGGTATGCTGGCAGATAACGATAAGCATGATGAGCTGATAGCTTCCTGGCAAAAGAAAAGAGCACGCGCACAGATAATCACTAAGAAGCATTTCGGATCTGTTAATCTCAATTCATCAAAGCAGCTGAATGAATGGCTAACAGAGAAGTATGAAGGTACGGACACTCTTAAAAATTGGCCCACAACAGATAGTGGCGCATATACGTTTAACGCTGGTGCTCTTGCGGATATGGAGCACCTTAAGTCTATATCCGCGCTACTCTCTTATAAAAAAGCAAATAAGCTTATCACGACCTACGGAGAAAAACTTCGATCTAAACATCAGAGCCCAATCACTACACGCTATCACTCAAGCTTTACGATCGCGCATACAAGAACTGGAAGACTTTCTAGCAGAGAACCCAACTTGCAAAACATTCCCCGTGACTCTGGTATTAGAGACATGTTTAAAGCTAGAGATGGAGCTAAGCTTGTTGTTGCAGACTTCTCGCAAATTGAGATGCGTGTTGCGGGGGAACTATCAGGCGATAAAGTAATACGTAAGGCGTATAAAGATGGGAAAGACCTGCACACCGAAATGGCTGCAACGATACTCGACTGTGAGCCAAGCGAAGTTACAAAAGAGGATCGCCAGCTTGCCAAGGCTGCTAACTTTGGTTTCCTCTTTGGGATGGGTGCTGGAAAATTCGGTCAGTATGCAAAGGCCGGATATGGTATTGATGTATCAGCCAAAGAATCTATCGGTATTCGAAATGCGTTCTATAGCATGTATGCTGAGTATGTTAAGTGGTGCGACGATCAGCGTGACCGCGCAAAGAAGCTTGGATATTGCCGCACCCCCATGGGTCGAATGCGAAAGCTTCTTGATAGTGAAGTCTACACCAAAGCAGTTAATACTCCAGTACAAGGGGGAGCGGCAGAGGTCATGTTCTTAAGCCTGCTAGAGGTCGATAGATTGTTAGATGGTATAAAGGCTAAGCTACTTAACTGCGTTCACGATGAAGTGATAGTTGAAGCTGATGAAGGCTACGCTGATGTAGTTAAAGATATAGTAGAGCGATCAATGCATTGGGGAATGTATGAGCTATTTCCTGAGGCTCCTATGGAAGACTTAGTAGAGGCTCATATAGGCGATACATGGCAGGAGGCTAAATGAGTCAATACAAATTGATAGATAAAGATATAATACCCTGCGAAGATTTATTAGAGTGGGCTACCTGGCTAGAGTCAGCTGATCGTATTATTGCTATGGATATTGAGAACGGTATAAGGATATCTACAGTGTTCTTAGGGCTAGATCATAGTCTTACAGGCGATATCCCCTTACTATTTGAGACTATGGTATTTGGGGGTAAATACGACGGGGAATGTAAGAGATATGCTACTTACGCTGAGGCTGAAATAGGGCATAGGGAGACTATAAGAGACGTATTTAAGCAATGAACCGTAGAGACTTCCTTAAACACCTGGCTGCCGCTTCTGCATTAGCAGCAAGTTCCAGGATAATCTTTGACCCGCATAAGAATCTATGGAGACAGCCTGAATTAGAATGGAAGTACTTACCAGCTAAGATTATACTTATGCCTGAAGATGGTTTGGAGACTCGTTATACAGTTTACCACGAGATAGTCCAGTCTCCGGCTTACCCAGGTATAATAACAGGACTAGAGATATGACAGACATAGAAAGTAAAGGGTTATACATGGGCATTGATCCCGGCAAGTCTGGTGCCTTCGCACTTATAGATGCTCTTGATCCGTATAAGAATTTTGTGTCGGACTACTTCCCTAAGGACGAGACTAGTTTATGTCAGCTATTCTTACACTACCAGGATCAGATAAAGGGAGCAGTGGTAGAAACGTTTGTTCCCTTCGGTGTGTCTAAGACATCTATGTGTGTACTAGCTCGTAACGTAGGCTTATGGGAGATGTGTCTAATGATGTGTAACATACCCTACACATTCATCACGGCAGCTACCTGGCAGAAAGCTTACTTCTATAAAGGCTTCATATACAAAGGTAACAAGAAAGGTAGACGACCTGCTCTTAAGGAGCACAGCCTAAAGTCTGCTAATGCATTGTTCACTAACGCAGAGCTGAATAAGAAGAAAGATGATGGTCGCGCAGATGCTCTGCACATGGCGCTTGCCGCTCGTGATTACTTTATGGATGACGATGGAGAATAGTTCAGTTGGTAGAACAGGAGGCTGTTAACCTCTAGGTCGCAGGTTCGATCCCTGCTTCTCCAGTACTATCTGTATGAATGAGGATTAGTTATGTGTAAGACTGAGATTATAAACAACGGGATGGTACCTGATGTAGATACGGGGGTACCTTATATAGAGTCTGCTTGGCATAAGCACTTCTCTGAGATACTCCATAGGCATGGTGTAGTAGACCTTAAGACCTGTAAAAAACTTATAGTGGATCTATCATATACACAACGTAGACTTAAAGAGTTGCTAGAGTAGTCTACTTAAGCTTATTCCAGATGTCGTCGGTAGTAGTTTCTATGCGGCCTAAGCGCCTGTTAGTCTCTATAGCATGCAGCTCTATAGTAACCTTGTTCAACCGTGTATCAGCCTCTACACCAGCAAAGCGCTGGACGGTATAGCCAAAGTGACTTAACACTAGTATAGCTATACCGATCCACCTTGCGTAAGAAGCTTGCTTATCAGTCACGCTTCCTCTTCTCCATCCAAGATAATAGTAGCCCTGCGATAGCAATCAGGTAACCGCTGATCACTGGTTCTGAGGCTGTGATCAGATCCATGAGCTCTTTTAGAAACCTGGCTACCTCTTCTGGACTTGCCCCCGAACTGGATAGGTACACTCCTGCACCGGCAATCAAGCCCCCAAGAAAAGTAATCAGATGCCTCACCGCAGAGGCAGCATACTTGTTGATGAATTTTCTCTTTAGCCATTGTATCATTCTTTATCTCCTTTTTTCTCTAAGCACTCGTTATAGCAACCGCCTTCTAGAATGCCTTCAGGAGAGTTGCCGCGCTTGAGGCATTCCTCTAAACACACTTGATCTACCTCACATTCGGATAAGCTAACACCGAACTGGCCTAAACACTGCGCGTCTGTTAGACCATCGAAAGAGTTAGATATGCACGAAGCACATATACGGGATACTTGCTCGTCCTGCTCAGCCTGAGATCCAGGGTTAAGGTCTATAGTCTCGTTGTTGTTACCTGCTATGATTGTGGTGCCATCGCCATCACCGGCAACGATAGATACGCTCTCAGTCTCTTTTCCTCCGGGTGTTGTTCCGCAGGCCATACATATTAGGATTAAAAGTACGCTTAGCAATCTCATGGTATATACTCCTAAAAACTTTAAATACCCCTTTAATCAAACCGTAACTAATGAAAACTTCCCATTTGTCCTTTTCGCTATCCATCTAGATCCTGGTCTGTAGTCAACATGAACAAAGTTCTGGTCTACGTCAATATAAATCCCCCGCCATCCGAACTCTATAGCTTCCTTAAAGAATTCCCATAGATCCATGCCTACCGGCGTTAGATCAAACGCGCACCAGGAGTGATATGTATGCCTGTGCGGTCTATAAGTCTTCCAGTATATGCTGTAGTTCTCTGCCGGTGAGCGCCATCCCCGAAGATTTTTACCACTGTGGTTACACTGTATAGGTACGTTTAGGATATGCCTAAAAGCGGCAAGCTTAAGCAGAGGTTCTGGAGCATGTAGTACATGTCCTTTAGCACGTAAGGCTAGACCGTCCGGGGATAAGACCTCTTCAGGAGTGAAGTAGTCTAAAGAGTCGTATATGTCGGACAAACCTATCTCCTCTGATTACGTACTAGTGTATCGTTATCCTCAATATCTATAAGCTCTTTAGCAGTTACATCTGCCGCTTTCTTTTTCTCTACTAGCTTAAGTACTCTATCATTAGCTCTACGCTTAGCTTCTTGTACTAGTCCTTGTAATGGCGGTGCTGGTGGTTCTACCTCGAATCCGCTGATGTCTCCCGGTACTCCGTTCACACCGTTAAGCTTATTCAAGATAATGAACCTGCGTGCACCGTTAGTCATTATATCCTTATCTCTAAGAATGCTTTCGCGCACTTTCTGAATCTCCTCTGGATCCTCTATCACCCCATCAAATAAAGTGTTGAGGTTCTTAAGGTGCGTGTTGTTGTCTGCTGCTGCATCTTGTTCAAAGATAGGAGCAGTTTGAGGATTACTGAGCAGCTGCATAGCTACAGCTCGCTTAGTCTCTTCAGAGCCTTTAGCACCTTCCTCTAGCAGTCCTAGCGTAAGCTTAAGCGTTTCTTTAGCTTCTTCACTAAGCGGACTCACAGGCGCTGCTAAGCCGTCCTCAGTAGGGATAGGTACAGCCTGAGGATCCCTACCTTGCGAAAACGCTACTGCATTCTCTTCATCCTCTACGGTAGAGAGCATGCTTCTAAACATTTGGATAGTTTGGGGAGCGTAGAGCTTATCGCTATTCTTCTGTAGAAACTTAACCGTGCTTAATCCCATACCTGAAGTAAGTCGTCTGAATACGCGAGGATTCTGCCATATCTCTACAGCCTCTTGGAGCTGTGTTTCTACATCTGCCGCTATGTTTCTACCGCTACCAGTGAATAAGCGCACACCGCCTGTGCTACCAGACTGAGCAGTACTAACTATCTTTAAGCCTTCAGCTGTATCACCTTGAGTAGGCCTGAGAGCTTTAGCGCGCAGGTTAAGTAGTGGTGGCTCTACAGTTACATACTGCTGATGCTTCCAATTCCTGCGCTTATATTCCTCAAAAAATTCAGGCATATCCTTAAGGCTAGACTCGATAGTGTTACGAGCGTTACCCTCAAAGATTTTAAACATCTCAGCATTTTGAGCAGCTTTACGATCTACCCCTACTTGTCTAACCCTATCGTTAGCGTAGGCTAAATCACCCCACTGTCTTTTCTTCTGTATCTGAGTCTCTAGGCTTAGCTTGGAATTAACTACGCGATCCCTAAGAGCTTTAGCTTCAGAGATTTGTACAAGCTGACCACTGATCTTTTTCTTAGTCATCTTATTGACTGTACGACCAGCAGCATCTTTAAGGTGAAAGGACATCTGATCTAAATCACTATCTAGCAAAGTCGCGCCTGCTCCAGGCACTACCTCTTTACTAGGTAATTTCATAGACGTGATTTTCTTATTAGTGCGTGCATACAGGTTATGTTGGGTACTAGGTAGTACCTGCTTAACTACATCGTTAATCTCTTTCTTATACTGCCTTAACAAGCTGCCGCGCACTGCTGTATTCAGCTGAGGATCTGCAAGCCTACCTGCTACAGGTCCAAAGAATTCGGCTACACTGGTAGATAGATCAAGGCCTAAGCTTTTTGCTTCCCGCTCAGCTTCTGCTGCTACCCTCTGTAGAGCGTTAACATTTTTAAGCTTACCTTCGTAGAAGATGCTTACAGGATCCATTCCGAAATCTTCTCTGGCTTGTCCAGTACCACCAAAGAATACTTTCTCTTGGAAGATTTTTCCGTCTGATCCTACCTCAGCTTTTTTAAACACATCAGACAGATCCTCATAAGCATCGCTGAGCACGTCTGCATTATGCTTGAGTTTAAAGTCTGCATCCCCGAGCTTGATTAGATCATTGGCTAAAATATCTGCATCGGTGCTCTTGTATATTTTTTCGTAATGCTCTAGAGCACGATCGCCCATAGTACGTCTAGCTTTAGCACCAGTCGTAAGTATGTCGGACTTACCTACAATCCCGGAGAACCAGTCTCCTACAGCTTTTAGTCGTCCTGCTCCTACAGATATACCAGCGTCGATAATAATGTTATCTGCGAAAGTTTGCAGAAGGTCTTCCTCCGCTACCTTAGGCCTAGGATCAGTGAACGCAGGATCTATTACCCTAGCTTCATCTATGAGGCTGTTTACTAGAGGAGTTTGGACTGCCTCTATAGCTGCCGGTGCTGCTACAGATCCTGCCACATCCCCGGCAGATGCCCCTACAGTTTGTCCTACAAACGTACCTGCTTTCTCCGCTGCTTGTTTACCCGCAGTAGTAGATAGCGCGCTACCTATACGACCTAGTATATTAGACGCTCCTGATGTTATTGGGCCTGCTGCTTCTGCTATCGCTGGGCCTGCTGCTCTAGCTACTGGAGCTAGGATCTTACCGCCTACCCCACCAGCAGCTATACTTAAAGCTCCCCGTGCTACACCTGTTAGAGTCTTCTCCGCATTGCCTAGAGTCTGTAGCTGATTCTCTATCTCTATGACTCTCTTTCTGCCGCGCACTCTGGCTTCTATGCCTTCTACTTCCTCTTGTCCAAGGGATGCGCGCAAGTCCTGATCAAACTTTTCAGGATTCTCAGTAAACTTAAGATAGCCTTCAGGATCCTCTGTTAAGGGTTTACCGAATGCTACCTCGTACATCAGGTTGGTAGCTTGGGCACGTTCCCTTAGCTGAGCCTCATTCTCTAGCTCGTCAACCATTATCTTTTAGCTCCTCTAAATGCGTCCGCTATATCTCCAACGTTCTTGCGAGTAGAAAGACCTTGGGATGCTCTGAATGTATCTATGTCTTTATAAATGTCGGGGTCAGTGAATCCTGGTTGTCCCGGACTAGCTCCTGATTGCCTATTAAAATCTAGCTGCTTCTTACGAGCCAGCGCTAAGCTATCCGAGCGTACGCTTTCAGCAGCCTCTAGTATATTCTGTATAGGTGCCATTAGGTGTATACCGAAAGATCTTTCAGCTAGTATCTGATCAAATCTAGATGCAGCTCCCTTAACGTTACTTCCTAAAGTACCTAGAATAAGCTTATTGGTTATATTTTTAATCTTATTCTCTCTACTTAATGGATCTGCTCCAGATAACCAGCGCGCTATAGCCTGTAGTCTAGTTTCATTATCTCTCTGGCCTACTAGCTCTCGCAGCTCATCTATAGCTCTATCTGCTATTAATATGCCATCGCTAACTTGGCTTATAGTTTTAGACTGCTGCTCACTGATAGCGCCTACGTCCCTAGTTTTCTGTACCTTATCTTTAAGCACTATACGATTCTGCTGCTTGACCATCTCTTCTAATAGATTATTATCTACAGCTCGATCCTCTTTAGCTATCTGCTGCTGAACATCCCGCTCACGCTCTCTTAAGGATAGCTCCTCTGCTCTTTTCTCACGCTCTACTTGTACTTTAGCAGCTCTTCCTTCCCTCTTAGTAGCGAATTTATCTCTGATACCCTCTTCCGCTTCTACTAACGGTAATGCTGCTTCGCGTTTATCTAGATCTGCTCCAGCTTTAGTACTCTCCTCTTGGCCTAACACAGGTATGGCTGCTTTTCTCTCAGCTAATCGTGCTCTACTCTCGATAGCTTTTGAACGCTCTAAGATGCCTAAACCAAACTCAGCTCGTCTATCAAACTCCTGGTTAGCTGCTTCTGTATCTTCTCTACGAGCAGATATACGCAGGCTCTCAATGGCACGTTGGTTAGCGCTGTTACGCGCATCGCTTTCTTCTTGCCGCTGAGATGCTCGCTCGTCAGATCGTACAGCTCTATCCTCTGATCGTACTTCCCCTCTAAGGCTCTCAGCTGACGCTACCAGTTGAGTACCCCTGCGCTCATCTCGCTTAGCATCTGACTGACGCTCAGATAGTTCTGTATCGATGAAAAACTCGCCCCCTTTACCACCGGCAGCTAAGCCAGCTAATACGCCTTTCTTGCCGCCTAACGCAGCTCCAGCGATTACAGGTAGGACTGTTGCAGCTAGCAAAGCGAATATCTCTCCTCGCTCTAGAGGCTGATCAGTATTAATTTTATCTAGAATCTCTATGCCTCTGGCTTCTCTAGAATCGGCTTCTTGTAGAATAAGTGCCCTAGACTGGTTATCGCTAAAGCCCTGCTGTATAAGAGCTTGGCTTTTTCCCTGAGCACTCACTACTCCCGAAGCTACCACTACAGCTTCTTGGGCTTCCTGAGGAGTACCCCCACGAGCAATAATACCCTCTACTGCTTTCTGTGCAGGGTTAGCTATTACTTCATCCAACTCTCTATCTACTGATGATGATATGTTGGGAGAAACCAATGTCTGCTGATCTGTTGGTGCCATTATGCTATCGCCAATAAGTTTTCTAAGTTCTCCTGAGATTGGCTAAGCTGCTCTTTAAGTAGCTGATCTTGCCTTATCCCTTCTTTTGTATCCTGAACAATTCCTAAGCCTGTAGCATTACGCGCAGTACGAGCAGCAATCTCTTTAGCTTTCTGTGCTGCATTAAACTCAGCTATCGACTGACTCTGAGCACGCGACTGAGTTAATGCTCCTGATTGAGCTGCACCTATATTAGTTAGGTTACTGATACGGTTCTGTCCAGTACGCTCAGCTAGTCCTGAGAATTCCGTTAGAGCTCTAGCTTTCTCCTGCTGCTCAGCTAGAAGAATATCATTCTCTAAACCTCTGCGCTCTCTAATGGTCGTAGCTAGCACAGGGTTAAACGCTCCTTGAGAGAATCCTCCTGAGATGCCTCTACCTTGATTAAAAGCTCTGGCTGCTCTAAGCCCTGTAGCAAGCGACTGATTAATACCGCCTATACTTTCAGAACGTAGGCGCTCCTTTTCCAGCAGAGAGAAGCCTTCCTCTGAACGTCGTCTAAGCTCATCTTTAGCGAACTGTACATCTGGATCATCGACTAGCGCTAGGTTACGAGCGTTATCAAAATCCTTCTGAATATTCTCTGCGCGCTCAGCACCAGGATCCCCGATACGATCTAGGAACTCCCCATCAGTAACATCCGGCGCAAGCTTTTCGCCTAGGCCTATACCAGTATCTAGATCCTTTTTAGCTACTTTACCTGCTATATCGGATAGCTTCTTTTGCTCTTTTTTGATTCCTTTAAAAGGCTTCCCCGGCAAACCTTTATTTTTACCGCCCTTATTTTTACCGCCCTTCTTTTTCTTTTTGCCGCCTTCCTCAGGTACTACGCCTAGCTTTAAGCCACCACCTAGCTTAGGGCCACCTTTCTTAGATATAGCTTTTTTCTTACGAGCAGCTTTCTTACTACCGGCCTTTCTACCAGACCGCTTTTTACCGAAGGATGATTTTCTTCTTGATCGTCTAGCCATAATTCTATAAAGGCGAAAGCCTCACTCCTTTAAACGCTACGTAGTTTTCTCCATCTGAGCCTCGCAGTATTCTGTTAGCTCCATCAGCATGCCTTACTTCATACACAACACGTTGATCTTTCTCTAAGGCTTTAATGCAAGACATGCTATGCCCTTCATTAAATCCTGTACCATCATCCGATAAGTGTGACTGAACTAAAACAGTTGGGCCAGTAGTTTCTCTAAGCCTATGATGTCTGCCATTGGTCGCCAAGTTAGTCCATATTGCACTAGCTTGTAGTAAGTACACCCCATCTTCAGGAACAATAAATTCATCATCAGTAAGCTCATACAGATCATCACCATCGAAAAGTTCATCATCCATGTTAACGATAGTCCATGTACCAGTAGTAATAGTTTGATCCACTGTTTGACGGACTTCGAATCTATATGCCTTAGCGTTTATCCAGAATGGCTCTTTATAGTAGAGGGTATCTAGACTTCTTAAGTTAGTGACTAATACATCACGTAGATGCGTACGAAGCTTCATAGCGGTGAGCGATGCTCGCCATGCTTTAAACGTATCCTTAATACTAGGTAGTACAGGATAACTATGCTGCTGTCGTCCTAGTGTCATGAGATTTTCTCTATATCCCCGCCTTCATAATCTACCTTCAGATTCATCGATAACCCGCTTACTCTAAAGTCCTGGTAAATAGTGTTGTTTGATAGCGCTACTAAGAAGGAATTAACTTTATCGTTCTTAAGTTTGGCACGTTCCTGGATAGTTGCAGTGTCAGTAAAGTCCAGCACTTTCTCTGCGAAAGCATTAGCTGCTACGGATTCATCCTGGTAGTTTTTAAATACTCGTATAGTTACATTACCGCCTATGGTACCCGACCGCTGAGCTCGCCATACCCGCGCTCGAATCATCTGCTTATATACGTCAGGATTACCTAGATCTTCCCAAGATGTATGATACTCAGACTGGATACTGGACGTGTTATCTGCAAAGCGTAGTCTACTGTCTAACGTCAATTCTCTGAAAGCTGATGTACGTTTCCTATCTGAAGCTGAGCCTACGTAAGCAGACACACCCCATATAGTATTATCGAATACTGCTAAACCGTGCAGACCACCTTGAGCAAATCCCGTATCAGACTGCCAGTTATACCAGCGATCACCTAGGAACTCACCGGCAGCTATCTCATCTAGCAGCTCTTCATACACGAAGTACTTAAGCTCATTTGTAAGAGGCCCATTAATTATGCTGCTAGTAATTACTTGTTTAGGTATAGCTAGTATGTATAGCTTTCTAAGATCGTCATACGTAGCTACAGCATTCCGTAAAATAATCTTGCCGCTGTAGGTATCAGGTACTGCGCCTGTAAGTATAGTTCCGTCGTTAATACCATCTTTAAAGAAAGGTATTAGCCTACCGCTAAATAGTGGATCTAGCTGTCCTTGAGAGAACCTTTGAGGCCCTTTCTTAGATAGGAAGTATAGGCCTTCATCGCCTTCTACTATAGATGCTTGCGCCATACAGCCTATACCACCTTTAACGTCTTCTACGTTAATATCTGGTGGCTGCTCTGGATCTACTACGCGCAAGTTACCGTGCACAATGATGTGCGACTCTTCTTTGAATATAACTAACTTATCGTTGTGTGAGCCTATACCTGTAACTGATCCTTCCCCTTGTTGAGATGCATCAAAGTTATTGGAGCGAGGCATATACTCAGGATTAATATCAGAAACGTATACAGCTGTGTTATCTCCAGGTACACCTGATACAGCCATTAGTCCTTGGTGCTCTGTTATCTTAGCGCCTTCAATAGGTAGCAGGCGATCGATAAGGTCTTCTACGAGAAGCGGCCTAAGCACTAGCGATGCGTCTACAGTGTCATCCCTATATCCTGGGGCTAGCATCTCAGTTTGATCCGCTACTAAGTACCAGGTAGCTCCTCCTGCGATAGTCCTGTAAATCTCAAAAGCTCTGTTGCTTATTGTATCGCCAATAGCTAGACCTGGATTAGGTTCTAAACTAAAAGTTGTAGCACTAAGCCTAGTAAGCTCCGATACTGTTACATCTACATCGCCCACATTTTGAGCGTACACAATATCCCCTGTAACGAAACCATGCGCTGTTGCTGTAGTATACGGGCCTATACCTGAAAGAGTTGCCTGCTTGATTCCAAACTGGAGCTCTGAGAAAAGCCCTGAGTCTAGCGCTACAAGAAACTGTAAGAATGTTCCTGCGCCTGTAGTATCTAGTATAGTACCTTCAAGTGTATCGTACTTACTAAAAATCTCATTATAGTTAGCATCTATTCGTTTAGCTCTTATACGGTAGTTATACACTCCATCAGCCATAGGGCCGGGGCCACCTGTACCGGCAAGAGAAGCTATCGTATATCCTGATGGGCTGTGTATACCATTAGGATCAGGCATACCCGATCTGTAGCAACGTACACCATCGTATTTCCATATACCTTTAGACTGAGCAGTATTGATATCTACAGATCCGCGCTGGTGCCTAGCGAAGTACACTGCTTTATTAATCTGAGCAGCAGAGGGAATAGTGTAGTCATCAAAAGCAACGTCCTCTAAGCTGTTGCCGCCATCATTCCCTGTCTCTATTTCCTCATACCCGAAATAGGTGAAGTCCGTACTAGCTGTAACTGTAGTAGTATCTATTGGCCCTAACGCAGCAGCAGGGTAATCTGTTGTACCTGTAAGAGTAGCTGTGAAGTCTGCTATAGCTGATATGTCATCCCTTAGAGTTGTAAGTAGATCAGGGGAAGTCTCAATACCGATACCGTACTCAATAGGGTACGTTCCTACGCTAACGCTATTTACTTGTAGGTCTGCTTCCCACCTACTACCAGCATTAATAAAGAACCTGAAAGTAGCTGTACCTGCGCCTACGTAAGCTATGTTAAGAGTCTGCTCTACAATCTTATACAGTGTGGATGCGTTACTACCATTATTACGCCATGTAAGCAGCTCTTCTGTAGTGACTCCCTTCTGTGACTTACGCAAGTACCTAGTACAGCCTACAAACTCTTCTAGGTAGCCCCCTTGCTGAGAAGCTATCGCGAACCCGTTACGTTTCTCCATCTCATTATTACTATTCATAATAATGTTACGGAATATTTTACTAAAAGGTATATCCCTTAGGAAAATGTTACCTGATAGTGATAGCCCCTTAATGTCTGGCCCGTATACTTTAGTTATCGCTCTAGTCATAGCTCGTAGTAAAACTCATCATCCCCTAGTAGAGGTATCTCTATTAGCTCAGTGCCTAGAGAAGCGTAAGCATCTACTAGCTCTTTCTCCTTCTGACGCACTTGATTACCGAATCTTTGCGATATATCGGTAGAGCCATCTTTCTCTAACATTTTCCAAGCTACGTACTTTCGTAAGTAGGTTTCAAAAGCATCCGGCAGCTCTGAATGAGTAGTCGTGTACTTACCGAAAACTACATAGTCACCTACGTTAGGATTTTCAGAGCTAGATAAGCTATGCTCTACCCCTATGTTAGCAGCACCTATAGTGTCGCTGCCGCTTTTAGCCATCATACCATTAACTTTTACTACGCCATCTTTATCAACGATGCTGATGTAATCCCCTACGTCCACATTGTCCAGCTCTGGATCAGGTACAGGAGTAGTATCTGCTAAGTTTATTTGGTCTATCTGTGTACCTTGTTGAGTAACTACAAGAGTCATAGCTGGTAACTGGTCACTCTCACTAGATTCGCTGATATTACCTCTATCAGGATCGCCTGTTACCCCTGTAGCTATAGCAGTTACGGTTACCGTGTCAGTAGTCGCTGTAGACGTAAATTCGGATAGAGCATCTATAGCTGCCGCCATTTTGGTAGCGCATACAGATGCTATGTCATCACCCTCTAGAGCTATCTCTACACCTGTCCTACCTACAACAGCTGGATCTGTACCTCTACCTTCTACATTAAGCCAAGCGTAGTAGCCTGTAGTAACGCTATTGAATAAGAAGTACTGACCACTTTCGAATCTCTCAAGGAAAGGGTTACCTGATCCTTGGGTAGTTGTAGTACGTGTTAAGTGAGCATCAGCAGTGGCGAAGTCTAGCTCTGTTGGCCCATTCCAATCTAACTCTGCGAATATATCAAATAGAGCTACCCCTACATTACTAGAAGTAAGGTCACGTACTGCGTTAAGAGTATTATGTATAGTAGTGCTAACATTCTCTGCGCTCACATCTCCACTAATATCTAACTCAATACCTGTAGCTCCTGCTACGTTTGGATCTGTTCCGGTACCTTTATTGAACCAGCAGTAGAATGTGGTATGTGGGCTAGGTACTAGAAAGTAGCTATTCTCTACAATAGCTGCTTGTACATCATCTACACGGAGCCGCCATCTATGGAAGCTTCCCGTAGTCTCGTTACACTGTACAGTAAATACCTCAGCAAGAGGCCCGGTCATGCTGGTGATCCTTCCGCGACGTACATCTAGATCATCGGCTTCTTTCTCAAACGTTACTCTCACTTTGTATGACGTAGAGTTAGGTATTTGGTTAAGCCTTATAATGTCATTCTGGCGTATGTACCTATTAGGCTGTCCTTGAGATTCATCTGAGCTATAGATCGTACCTTTCTTAAGAGGACGGTAATCTTTATTTAGACCTGTGACAGAGAACTCCACTAGGCGTACACGTGTATCTAGGTAAAGCCTGAAGCCTTGGATAGTGTAGTCCTGTACCCCTACTTGCGTGTTGAACTCGTAGACTGTTTTTAAGAAGTCTACATAAGCGGCAGATACAAGATTCTGTATACGATCCTGCGCGTCATTAAGCCAAGGAGTGAGGGTAGCATTATCAAGACCGTTAGTTATACCAAAGTCTTCATTATCTGCCTCTCTACGTGCATCTTCTAGTATGCGATCAGCTCTTTTCATTTACGTGACTTCTTTATACTCATGATAGCCAAGTCTTTAGCCGATGTAGGGCTATCATCATCGTCATCGCTACCATCATTAGTTTTAAGTAGTTCTCTAGCATGGCTAACCATACGATCAGCGACTTCTAGAATGTCACTCGCTTTTTCTTGAAGCCTGGTGCCATCTCTAAGCATTGCTTTATAGTCTTCTCTAGTCGGCATTTTTAACTTCCTCTACAGTTACTTGTACTACTTTAGACTTCAGATCTTTTCGGTGTTGTCGGTATACAAAAGATATAAATTCGCTACGGGATACTTTAAGCTCTTTGATAGCTGTGTTTAAAGCACTTGTAGATATTGCTCCTGCAAGAGCTCTAAGCTTAACTTCCTCTTCTTGAGTATAGATAGTAGCTACGTCAATTTTACCTTCAGTTTTTAGTGCATACATTATCTCAGTGCCTCTATTAAAACTTTCCCTTCTTGATCTGCTCGTCTTCCTCTTCCGGTATTAGTTTGACTGGTCAAAGACTTTTGTTTGTTAATCTCCTGCTGGCCTAGGTTCACTATAGTAGCCTTCCTCTGAGCTTCCTCAGCTGCTGCTCTAGCTTCAGCTGCCGCTGCTACTTGTTGTTCCTGTAGAGCTTGTAAGCTAGTAGCTTGAGCCTGTGCAGCTTGTGCGGCCTGAGCCTGTGCAGCTGAATCAGCTGGTGCAGCACCTTCCGGAGGAGGTACAAAGCCACCGTGATCCGCGCTAACTTGTTCAGGAGAGAAAATAGGTACAGCAGGACGGCTTACATCCTGCTGTACCTCTGGTTTGGGAGCTTGTGTGTCAGGTTGAGTCTGGTTTGATGCTAAAGCATCCGGAATGTTTTCAGGTAATCCATCCGTTTCTGCAATTCTTGCCCCATCAGCCTGTAGCTGAGGTACGCTTGTTTTAGGAGCTGTAGTGTCGGCTATACGTCGACCTTGATCCTGCTGCTGAGATACGCTTGTAGCTGCTGCTGGTGAGCCCTGTGGCCTAGGTACTAGGTTGTCTTCATCACCTATGCTAGGGATAGTATCATCGCTAGGAGCTCCTATAGTGTCGGTACCTGTATCTAGTATTACACCGGCAGTAGCTGTATTATCCACAAACCCATCAGCTGGATCCCCGCCTAGGTCACCTATAGGCTGAGATGGATCCTGGTCTAGCTCTGTGCCCGGAGGAGTTAAAGGAGACTGGCCATAGGTCTGTCTTATGCCGTTTGAGTAAGCAACGAACTCATCTTCTGATATTGCTCCCTGGTCAAACAGGGCTTGCAGTGATCCAAGAGCGACCTCTTCGACGCTAACTCCTGCTTCATTAGCTGCTGCGCCAAAGATTTTATCGTAGAAGAAACGCGCATTGGCTTGAGCCTCTTCAATTGTGCTGGCGTTAGCGAGTGTGGCGTTTGTAAGAATTCCTGCTGCATTTGCTTGTAGATCCTCTGTACCACCTGTAGACATAGCCGCGATAGGATTTATAAATCCAAGAGCTTGTTGAGAAAGTGGATTACTAGTGTCGATATCATATGGACGAAATTGACCAGGGCCAAGATCATCGACAGCAGCATTAGGATCAAAAGTGGGGATAGAATTACGGCCATCGAGTCCGATATCATAGAAGCTTCCGTCTGCAAGCTCTATGAAGTGATTGCCGCTCTCTGTCTTCTGAGCGAAGCCTGCTTTTTCTAAACTTAACCGCCAACGATCCCTGAATAACTGCTGCTCCGTTTTAGCCGACCCAAAAATTTTACCTAGTATCTTATCTCCACGTAATTCGTTAGGTATCTCCTTAGGGATCTTATTACCTATACCTAGAATATCTACTGACGCTGATACCTCAGCCTCTGACAGATTAGTCCCTACTGCTTTCTTAGCTTCTCTATAGCCTCTATATGCTAGGTATATGCCTACTAGTACAGCTAAAGGCCAAGCTGCTGCTAAAGCGCTAGACGCGCCTGCTGAGGCTCCTGCTGCTGCTCCTCCAGCTGTAGCTGCTCCTGCTCCTCCTAGGGCTCCAGTAGCTGCTGCTCCTGCTGCTCCTGATACAGCACCGGCAGCTGCGCCTACAGCAGTAGTTGTAGCTACTCCCTGAACTACCTGTCTGCCGCCCTCTTTCTGAGTGTCGCGCAGAGCATCTTCTACAGATGGGTTAGCTTGGGGCCTTTGCTGCTCATCTCCCTCAGCCATTACGCTAGTACCGCCTGATTTAGATTAGCCACATTAGCTGCTAGAGAGCTTCCTGCTCTGCTGCTCTGTACACGGTTACTGAAAGCTCTATCTTTTCCAGCTTGAGCCGCTACAATCGCTTGAAACTGCCTGGCTTTGCGTTCCTGCTCTTCTCTAAATTCCCTATCAGCTGCTTGTTGCTCGGCAGCGAACTCTCTACCTTTCTGTGCTTCTGCTGCTTGAGCATCTCTAGTGATAGCGTCCTGCTCTGCTCTAAATGTCTGCGCTGCTTCTCTCTCAGCAGAGCTGAATTCTCGGTTAGCATCTGCTTCATCAGAGGCCTGCTCTCCAGCTAGTAGTGTTGTTCCTAAGGCAGCTCCCGCAGTGAATAGAGCACCTAGCGCTTGAGGCTGTTGTAAAGAAGTGAGGAAGCTGGATGTATCCTTGGTATCCTTAAGAGTATTAAGTTGTCCTGTAGCAGTATTAGCATTAGGCGTAACTACAGCAGCATTAGCTAGAGCTGACGTATCATTTAGGAAAGGGCTACCTAGGCCTACCCCTAAACCTGTACCGCCTACCTCAGCAGGCTGCAAGGTAGCAGGTTGAATTGCTCCTAGCTGACCTGTAGAGTCTGTACCTAACGTACCAAAGCTGAGCGAGTAGAAAGTCTCAGGAAAAAAGTAGCTTCCTACAAACGCTCCCGCTATACCTAAACCTATTTTCTCAAGCGTGCTTAATCCCATCAGGTTCCGCTATGCTGTAAAAATACGTTTATGTGTAAGTCATTAACAGTAACGAAAGTAGCGGGGCTCTGGATTACAGCCACCATAAACAAGCTATCCCCTTGGCTACCATTAGTAGATGCCTCAGGAAAAACTTCGTAGGGTATGTCCCGCTGATTTATATCAGGCCACGATACTTGACGTGTGCCATACGTTTTATGGTTACGGATCTCCATTAGCCCGATGAACTGATCATCTTGGGAACTTTGGAGAAAGAACTCACTATTGTCTATGGATAACGCCGCTGCTGCGTTAGAGAAAAATAGTAAGTCTAAATCAGCATTAACAAGCTCATTATTGAAAACACTAGCCCCTACTATTTTTCCGGAATGGATCCCCTTGATAGCTGCGCCTTGTAACTCCTGAGTACCCCCGATAGCTTGTCCAGCTACGTAAGCACCAGCAGTGTTAACAAGGTTAAGCTGATAGGATGATACTGCTCCTCTAATCTTGTTAGTCATAATTCTATCCTTGGTAGTACTCGTTACCTTCGTAGTAAGCTAAAGCTAAGCAGTTAACACTTCCAGGATCATTAGCTGTAGATCCATCTGCAAGAGTATGGACTAGCTCGAAGCTGTCTGTATCAACATTCTCGATATACGTACGACTATCATCAGCAGTCGCTACAGGTATAAGATTCCTGAAGGCTGGATCCGTAAGGGTAACCCTAAAGTTACCTACGCCTAAATCTGTAACTGTGCCGTAATCCCCGCCAACACTAAGCGAAGGCGTACCAGCAGCTACGCTTATCTGAAGAGGGATTAGTCTAGGTTTTAGGTGTGTAGCTTTTACAGCTCTCCATAACCTAGCATGCTCTGTTACAGAATCCGTACCCATTACATGCAAGTAGAAGTTACCGTCAGTAGCTACTTGTCCAGCAGTATTCAGAGAGATAATCGCAGATACATTATCTGAAGCAGTCTCTACCTCTACCGACAAAGCAGCATCTTTGGATATCCCAACTACGCTAGGAGCTATCCCGAAAGATGTAGTATACGTAATCTGGTACCTACCTGCTGACAGCCTAGTGATGGATGCATCAGCTGAACCAATAGCTAGTGATGGGCTCACACCGCCTACTACCTCTAGTCCTAAGTACCTAGGCCGGTCTAGTACAGTCCTAATTCTCTGTGGTCTGACTAAATCTGTACTATCGCTCATCCAGCCAAACATAATGCTGTGCATGCGCGTATCAACAGCTGCGCCTAGATGGTTCTTAGCGCCAATGTCAATCTGTGTGATGGTTGCCCCTGAGGTAATCAGAGGATAGCCCCCGGCAATAGTATTATCTTGCGAAGCTACTACTACAGGGGCTCGATGATAGTTAGTACCCAGTACTAACCGCTGTACTCCTACAGCAGCACTACTATATGCACCGTGCAGAGCTCCAAATTCTGGTGTTACACCACCACCTGTATGTAAGCCTCGATAAGCCAGCATACGTGGTACTTGGTGTCTCTCTTCAATTGTTCTAAGCATCTCAGGTTCTCCTCTGGTTTATGCTTAATGTCCGTATTTAGTTGCCAGCTCAGTATGCGAACTAAGCACCTCTGCCGCTGATAACTCTTTATCAAAATAGATAACTTCTGCGATGCGTCCGTTAAACTGACCTACTCCAGATGCATCTGCGCCTATGTGTACACTACGTGACCCTGCTATGGATGAGACTAAATCGTTATCTAAACTGGTGAGCCCATCACCTACACCATCAACATAGAAAGTGTATCCTGCGTTAGATCCTGACGTGTCTTTAGTAATCGCTAGTGTGTATGTAGTACCTGCACTAAGTACAGTAGTACCTGTAGCGGCCATGCCTTCGCCACCAGGCTTAGACATTTGAAACCAGACACGATCAGTATTGTATACTCCAAAGAACCATCCAGGATTAGCTGACTGCCATCTGCTAGTGATTGTATGGAAACTGGTGTAGCCCGTAGCATTTACTACAGCGATTATTGACAGAGCATCAAACCTGTCAAAATCCATGTTAGTACCACCGGTCAGTACATTAGTACTACCGGAGTTAACTACAAACACGCTATTCAAACTGAGGCTACTAGGATTGTTCGTAGCCTCTACCATATTGGTAGACAAGCTACCTTGGTCATTCCAGCGTTGTATAGGTTGTGCGTCTGCTGATACAGCAGTACTACCGCCTGTGTCTTGGAATAGATCTACCCCGCCTCTAAACCAAGAGATAGGCCCAAGAGCAGCGATGCCTGTTAAAGCAGCGCCACCTTGTACCGCATCTGATCCGGAATCAACTACTGCTACCGTTACACCTCTATTAGGTCTACGTGCATCAGCTACGCTTACGAATAAGAACAGGCATATTACAACTGCGTATAGGGCTAGGAGTCTTTTCATATCAGTCTTGTAGTACACATACCTTTAATACAATGTCGCTAGTACTTGCATACGTAGGGGCAGCTCTAGCTACCAACTGTACAAAACCGTTTCTGCCGCTGGTCGCACTAATAGAGCATCCAACGTTACGCTGGAAGGATAACCCATTGTCATTAAAAGCTACGTGAGTGGTTACCGGAACATAACAAGTCGTAAGCTCATTATCAGAATCGCTAGGATCATATGCATTGTTATCTCCTGCGGAAGTAACAGAAGCAGAATAGAATACAGCGTCGATATCAGCTCCCTGACTAGCTCTATCTGTAATAGTAACAGACGTAACAAGCGCTGAACCGCTATCTCTAAATAGTCCTGATAGTGTAAGAAGACCGCCAACATTATCCCCTGAAGCATACGCGCCTGCTGTAATTGTTGGAGTAACACTTACACATGTTGATGCTGTTTTAATAGCTGTGTCGGCATGCACCGGCAACGCTACTAGCAATGATACGAATAAAGGAAAAATCTTTCTGAGCATAGTGCCCTCCATAGTTGAAGAGGAGGTATATATACCCCCTCTTCAAATTCTTATTAAGGTGACGCAACTGCTTCTATAGAGAACCAGTCAGTACCATCTACAGCTACGTAGATTCCTGTAGCTCCATCAAGAAGCTCATCAAGAGTATTAGCACCACCGTTATTGATCTCATCACCTGTAGCAGGGAATACCTGCAAATCCGTAGCGCCACCGCAAGCGCCCTCATTACGGATAACTAACAAGAGTCCATCTCTAGCAGCAGGCAGTACAACCGAATCGGCTGATGCGTCTGTGCAAGAAGTGACTACATTGTAATCCGCAGTAAGTGCAGTAGCAGTACCCTGAGTTGTACCTGCCGCTGCTACAGCAGTTGCAGATCCGCTTCGAAGGATTTTAGAGGTTGCACTATGAGGTAATAGGTCACCAGTGGATCCGTCAATCTCAAAACCTAGAGCTGAGCTTCCTTGGGAAGCTAGAAGCTTGATGTCTTGAGCACCTTGGGTACCAATGAACAAGCGACCTGAGCTGTTAGTATTAAGATAAAATAGATCGTTTCCGCTAAAGCTTTGCTGGGCCAAGGCGACACCGCCAAGGAGCAACAATACTGTAGCGATAAAGTAAATGCTTAAAAACTTCTGAAGGATATTTTTCACTTTAGGATTCTCCATAAGAGTCAATAAAAAGGGGGAAGTTTCCCTCCCCCCAGACAATGACAGCAAAATTAAGTAGACAGACCTGTTATTACACCTTGGAATGCTGGATGGATAAAGAACTCACCGTACCCACCGTAGCGAGCTTCGTAAGCATCTTCATCCTGCATTCGTAGGAATACAGTATTATCTTCATCAAACCATCCCCATCCTGGAGCTTGGTAGAATCTCATCTGATTCATATTCATAAGATTCACTCGATCATCATTGATGAGTTGGTGAGGGATCATAGGAATATCGCCAGCATCAGATTCGAATAATGCGCCATTAAAACCCATCATAGACTTAAAGCGCTGATCTTTTGGACGCATTGTGTAGCGCTTAAGATCTTCGTTCTGATTCTTGACTTTACGATACTGCACATAGCTCATATACATATGAGTAGGTGTCTTACGGTTACGTCGCTCCATCTCTAGAACTGACTCATTGAGCACTTCATGAGAGATAGTTTGACTATTAGGTACAGCCTTCTGAAAAGCCTTCCAGCGACGTTGTACTGAGATTGAGTACAAAGATCCGCTAGTAGCATCTGCTACAGACTTATAACCAGTAGGCACGTTACCTTGCGACTTTTGAAGGTATACAGCATTACCGTTTGCCGGTACGTCTGCACCATCATTACGCTGACAAGTGAACGCTTTGTTATCAGGATCTACAGATTGAATCTCAAACTGTGATGTTCCTGTATCAAAGTTAATGTACTCTTGCTCTTCCCAGTTATGCTCGATCCAAGTGGCATCGCTAACTGTGATGGTATAGTTACCACCTGTGTTATCGACTACACCGGCAGAAGCAGCTACATCACCTAGCTTGCCTTCACCCAAGAGAGCAATCTCCATATGGCGAGTGAACGAAAGCACAGTACGCTGAACCCATTCTTTGGTTCCTTGTACCCACGCGCCTTTGTCCTTAACGGCTTTTTTCATAGTACGTCGGTCAACCCGAAGACGCGCGTAGCAAGACTTGTCCTTGATGATCACTGATTCGTCATTTGTTACGTTAGTGTCCGGTAGTTGGCCAAACGCCACTGATCCGGCGAAAGTAGTGTTGACTGGGAACCGATGTTGGTCGCCGACAAACTCTACCGTCTTTTTCATTAATTGTGAGATTACTGGGAATGATGCGTTGAATGTCGCATCAGAAGGCATTCCGTAAGTCTCCTTAAACAAGTCGGAGACACCGGAGGTATCTATATCATATTTAGCATTCTTTGCCATAAACTAATCCTAGTTAAGTTAAAAGGTTTTACGTCTCTTAACTCTTCTAGGAGTAGTCTAAGGCTGGACTTTCCTACGAGGAGCGTACTACCAAGAATCCCCAAAAAGATCCTCAGCACTCTTATCGGTAAGGTCTAATCCTTTAGATGTCCGTGCTTTATTTGAGCTGGGCTTAAGCTTGACTTTTCGCTTTTTTCGTCTGGGCTTTGCTTTGCTCTTAACAGCAACTGCATCTAGAATATCACCGTACTCGTCGGGACTAATTACCGTCCCGTCAGGATCTTGAGCTTTAACAGCCTTGAACACTGCTAGCCTCTGTTCCTTCGATAAGTCTATACCCCTTTCTTCTGCAATGTCTAGGAATCTATTCATGATACGCCTGTTCAGCGAATGCTCTTGAACATCATCTACAGTTACTTTGCTAGAATCATTACCGTTATGCTCAAGCAGAACTTTGTAAGATTCCGCTATATCATCTTCTGAAATATCATACTTATGAGCAAACTCTTCTAGCTTACGGGTATTTTCTATAGCTGCCTCTCTCTTATCGAGCTTGGCCATTTTACGAGTAGTGGAGCTATTTAGCGCCCTGGTTTTATGTTCGGCATATATCCTACGCTGCTCCGCTTCTGGCTGATCTACCAGCTGAGCAAAGAAGCTATTAAACCCATCAAAAATAGTATCGAAGAATTGCCCAGGCTCTAAGCCCATCATTTCCCCAAGAGCTTCCATAGAAGGTCCCATGTCTAAGTTCTTAGCATGCTCTAAAGATTCCTTTGCTAAGCTTATAAACTGTGCCTCTTCTACTTCTTTCCTACTAATATCCTTTTCTTTATCGTTAAGGTCTTTAAGCTTTTTATCCCAAGCAACTTGTCCAGCGTAATTATCTTTTAGCTGCTTAAAAGTAGTTTTCCTAAAACGCCCATTAGCCTTAATTCTAAACACTGCATTTTCTGGGATGTCTACCTCTTCCCCATCAAACTTAGCTTTGTAGGTGATAGCAGACTCTTCATCGTCGATATCATCTTCATCGTCGACATCATCATCTTCATCGTCGACATCATCATCTTCATCGTCGACATCATCATCTTCATCGTCGTCGGCATCTTCATCGTCGTCGGCATCTTCGTCGTCGACATCATCTTCATCGTCGATCTCCTCTGCATCTTCGATCTCCTCTGCATCACTACCTAACTTAATAAGTACCTCTGGAACAGCCTCTTCTGCTTGTTCCCACATGCTATCGACTGTGGCAACGTCTGCGCTGTCCACTACTTCTTGTCCATCTGTCATTGTCGTTTACCCCTCTGGTGGTTGCTGTGTTTGCTGCTGTGCCTCAACCGGTTGTTGCCCTGCTACTACTTGTGGCCCTTGTGGTTGAGACTGTTGAGCTGCATTACCCTCTTGTAAAGGTACGCCTGCGCCTGCTGGAGCTTGCTGTTGTGGTGGCTCAGGAACTTTGTATACAGAAGGCCATCCATCCAGCGCTTGCAGCTTAGCTGAGAACCCTCTGCCGGTGATGGGCACCGTTCTCTCATGCATAAGCATTTCTGTTTGACCTAAGTGACTTAGTACGCGATCTTTAACTGTATCCGTAGAATTTTGGAACTTACGAGTTTGTACTAAGCGCATATGAGTTTGCCAATGCGCTACTAGATCTTCATAAGCCTCAGGATTAGCTACCTCTATCTCCGATAGCATATCCTCATTCTCCATCTCTGCTTTTCTTATTGCAGCGACAGCGTGTGAGACGTACCGATCGGGCTGTGACATATCGAGCGCGTCCAGTACAAATGCATCTGGTACGAGTCCTGGGAATTCTTTTTTGAATTGTATAAGGAATTCGGTTTTACCTGAAAGAGTCTCCGGTAATGCTGAAGTAGATACAATTCGTAATTCAAATGGGCCGGTGAGATCGGATCCTTTGATAGTCTCAACATCAATGGATTCGTCCTGGCCGATAACTTTGATAATGCGATCGGTATTTTCGTCATAGTGCTTACCTACAATATCCATCAGGTTCTGCCACACATCTAGTATGCCATTTCTGAACTTAAGTATAGCTGTACCGTCGCGCTTAGTCTCTTGTTCCTCTAGCTGCTGAATAGCAATAGACGAATCTAGCCTTTTGGGTACATCCCCAAACGATACAGGCTGCACACCGGCATTCTCTCTCATCTGCTTAAGGAGCAGATCCAGTATCTGGAACATCTCAGGTTTAAGTACTGAAAAGGTTTCCAGCCTAGGGGGTACTTGTCCTGTATACTCTACGATTGTAGCTAAGCCAGCTAGGTTAACATGGCTTGCCGCTTTTCTTGGCATAAGCCACTTAGGGTGAGCAGCATGGGCGAGAGCTTTGAGCATCAAGAACATGACGCCATCGTAGGCCCGATTAAGTTGCTTCACATTCTCAATAAAGCTCTTAGCTCTCTTCTCTGATGGTATATCAATATCAGTGAGCAAAGTAACAGGTACTTTATCTTTATTATGGGGATGGATAGTATTCTCTACTACAGTATCTCCTACAAAAACTACCTTACGGCCTAAAGCTAAGTACTCAGTTTCCACATGGTACAGGGTGAACACAGGTATGCGCCCGTCTTCCTCTACAAGGTCTGATAACTCTACAGCTTCCCCATTCTCATCTTCTATGGGACTCACATCCCCGTACTTAGCTAGTACACTGTCTAGGTACCAACGATCTTCGACCATCTTATAATCGGCGTCTTCCCACTCTTTACCTATCTCCCAGCGCAACTGCCAAGGCCATTTAATCTTAAGCTCTGGATCGCCTTGGTAACGCACCTTACTGGCATATATAGGTCGATCGTTATCGTCCGTGTCTCTAGCTATCACTTCTCTTGCAGGCTCAGGATTCGTATCTTCCTCTTCCGCTTTATCGAAAAGGTCATCTATAAGACCTTCGAACTCTGGATCTATTGGCCCTTTAGCTGCATTCCATTCTACCTGCATGCCGCATTCGCCAAATACAAAGGTAGCTCTCTGCCACCTTTCCCATAAAGTATCTGTGCTGTTTACGTACTGGTAGTATTTAATGAACTTCTCAGCTACACGTGAGTTGTTTCTAGAATGGGGAGCATTGTTAGGGGGTATTGCTTTAATACCAACTTTATTAGCTGTAATTTTACTATTCTTCTGCTCTACGAGCTCATTGGTAATATTTATAGGGAAAGGTTTACGTTTAGTACGTACAGTCTCGCTTTCGGTGTTAGTTCTACTACGTTTTTGGTGTGACTGCTCAAAATGCTGACCGATATACATGCGTAGGTTGTCTACCCAATGCTCAGCGCGCACTTCCATCTCACGTGTGGTCTTATGTTGGAAGATTCTCTTCCACTCAGATAGTTTCGCGTGGTCGTTTAAGTCCAAGCTCCAGAAGGGTACTAGTTTCTTATCCCTATCGGTAGTACCGGGGATAGTTTGTCCTGGGTTATCCCAAAGACGTTCAAGATTAGTTGTACCACTAAGATCAAACTCATGACGGGAACGCGACATACTATCCTCCTAAATCTGAAACGCCTGAAATCAAGCTGTGTATCTCTTGCATATGATCCTGTACCGCTTCCTCCTGATCATCCTGCGCTTTCTTAAAGGCTGCTTCTATATTTTCTTGATTAAACTCTTTGCCCTGCATACCTGGCAGCATCCCCGATATTAAAAGCTCTACTTTTTTAATGTGGTTATCAATAGATTTGTTTACTTGTAACTGGTATTTAATGGTTGTTTCTGAGCTTATTATCCCTACCCTAGCTTTCTCTATAAGTGTTTCAAGCTGTGCAGAGTTTAGCGACCTATCGTCACATGCACTTTCATAGTCTTGCTTGAAGAATTCAAACCTAGCTCTCATATAGGCTCGGTCATTCTGTGATCTTTTATCTAACTTCCATACTGTTAGAACTAATGAGGCATTAACTAGTATGAGTATCCAAAAGTATATCTCTATCATTGCTTACATCCCAAATATATCAGCCATTTCATCAAAGCCATATTCGAAGTCAGTAATATCGTTGTAGGGATCTTCCTCTTGCTGCCACTTGGCCATGTCTTGTTCGATTGTTGTCCCTCTGGATTCCCTCAAATCTTCCTTCCTTACTACTAACCTGTCTACAGTGCTTTGAAATTCGTAGCCTGATTCTTCGATAAAGTAACGTAAGTTGTCAATCGAATGGTTCTTATCACGCTGATTAATATCCTTAAAGCCTATAATCTCAGAGATGGTTTGCACACACCTTTCTGAAATATTGAAGCATCTTGGGATACTCATAGCATCTTTAAGCTTAGAAATATGAGTATGTAGCTTACCAGGCTGCGATCCTCCTCGGCTTTTATGCGTAGGAGTTAGCTTATGCCCAAAGCGCGTTAGCACCTCTACTTCATACCAGCTTGCCGCTTCATCGTAGATATCTGTCCACTTAAAATCCGGCAAGTCCGGCATAAGCTCTTTCTTCTTAGCTAGCGTTGCTTCCCACATAGGAACAGCAGAGGTCTTGTAGCGATCAGTCTCGTAGATCTCATCGAGAATATAAATCTGCGATGTCTCTTTGTTGTACGCACAGAACAGTACACAGAAAACATCCTGACCTGGATCATGTATGGTATAGAATTCTACGTTATCTTTATCTGCCGCTTTCTTGAATTCTGAGATCATCACATCAAGAGGACGTGTATGAAACTCTCGCCTAAACATTGGGAAGATTACACCGGCATCTCCGCGCACAGTTTTAACTTCGTATTCTTGATCCCACTTAGGTTTCTCACCCCGAGCGTAATAGCGAGCTTTCTCAGCCTTAAGCCACTCATGCCCACCGGGGAGCTTATCATTCTCCCATGATGTAAACTTATGGTATGCCCAAAGAGGAGAATCAATCGCTTCCTGTTCCCAGTCAAAGTAATGGTGCTTCTCAGTCTCCTCTTCTCTAGGGGGTGTCCCAATTAATACAAGGACTCCATTCTTGGCTAAAAGATTTGGGTAAGCTTCATCAAAGTACTCTACAGATTGGTGCTTCGTTTCATCCATTATGCACATGTCATACTGACGACCAACGGCATCAGAGACATTGCGTGTGCCATCTACTTGAGTGAACGATCCCCAAGGAAACTTTAGAATCATTTTGGTGTCGCTAACGCTTAGGCCGAAGTTTGGCCCGAAGGATTGTAGGCGATCGTTAGCCCAGATAATCTTGCGCTCATGCTCAGCAGTTTTACCGATGATGAAACACTCGGCCATGTCGCACTCGATGCATGTTCGCCAACAAAGATAGTTAGCCAACTCATTCTTTCCAAACTTACGGCCTGCGCGAATGAAAACTCTTCTATAGCCATCGCGATAAATGGAACGGAGGATCTTTGCCTGGGATCTATGAGCTTGCCACTTCTGATGCAGCTTCTTTAAAGCTACTTTCTTTTTATTGGGGTTTAGGTGTATGGGAGCTTTATACTTCCTCACGTTACCTCATCCCCCACATAGACCATTGAGCCGCCTATCAGCCCTATGCACCTATCCTTGGGGCACGCTTCTATGAAGCCAACTAGATCTTGCCTGGCTGCTTCTCGCGCATACCATAGGGCTTGCTTTGTAGACATTAAGATGTACTGAGGAGCTTCCTCGCTAGGAGCCTGCATCTCTTCAATAGCAGCTTCTAGCAGCTCAGCAGATATTTTCATGTTACCTCATCAAGGAGCTCGATCACCCCTGCCTGGCTGCGCCCATGATCCGAGCCAGCTTCCCCCGCATACTCATCGATAAACTCTTCATCATCCCCCGACAGATCCTCCTCTAACAAAGGCGATCCCGCCGCTTTATCAGGAAGGCGATGCTCCTGGATAACTTTCAGGGACTGCCCAACCTTGCCCATACGAGTAAGCATATTGATTAGGCGATCAGCATCATCCCAGCTATTGATTTGCTCTGAATCCCCAAGGAACTCTTCCAGCTTTCCGATAAGCTCATTTGTTACCTTGGAAAAAAGAAAGAGGTTGTTATGGATTAACCGATCAACCTCTTTCTCCTGAACTTGCGAGCGCAGGATTTGCCAGCTCTTTCTGCCTACAAAGACATACTCAGCCAGCACTTCCTTGGGAATGCCATACTCTTCTACGATAAGCTCAGGGCTCTTATCATAAAAGATGAACTCGCTTTTTGCCGCTTCTATAGCAGCTTTTCTGTCATCGTCGTATAAACTCAGAGCTCGTCATCCTCTAGGTCTACTTCATCATCTAGGCTCTCTACATCTGGAACCTCTTCAAAATCTTCCTCTACTGGAGTATGCCCTGCTAGATCAGCAGAAAAGTCTAGCTCTACTTGATCAGCAGGCCCTTCCTCTGGAGCTGCCGCTTCTACAGCCTTGTTGTAAGCGAGCACTTGCAAAAGCGTTGCGTAGTCGCGCGCTTCCCAATCTCTAAAATATTGCCCTAGATACGGAGCGCCTTCTTGTAAGCGCAGTTTCGCAAGGTCTTCTATATCACTAAACCTCATCGTTTTACCGTGAGCTGCAAAGTCTCTAACTACTTTTGACAGGTACGCACGAATCTGATCTTCGCTCAGTGCTTTCTTGGCCATATATTTCCTTTGTAAAAAGTTGCCGGTAGTGGTGGGTACCGGCAACAGACAGTAAGTATCATGAATAGTCTTATGAACAGTATTGGCATTAACACACTCTGTGTCTAGAAGAAAGTACTTTCGAGGTAGGGTATCTAAGTCGGTAGGTCACTTATGCTAGTAGGTATATACGGGGGAGGTAATACTAAGTGGTATATACTAGGTAGTATGGTCTTTTTCTCGTACCCCAGAAAAAATACGGTTTTGACTCGCAACACCGACGCATTGAAAGGGGGTCAACTTCAAAAAATACAGATCCCGACACTTCCGTACAGATTATAACAGAGCAGTATCATAGCTGTGAAATTTAAAGATCATATCCTTATCTACTTTCTATATACTAAGTATATCATAATTAGCGCAGTTGTCAACTTGTTGACTACTTTTCTTTACTTTTGTTGTCAACTTTCATTTTGATTATCAACCACGTGTAAACCGCACTACCCTAACAGCACTCCCCAGCATACTTTGACCTCTAAAACACCTTATATACTACTCAGTATACTTGTTACAACGTAACAAAGTCCACTCTCTAACCCCATAAACTGTTAGATCTCGTTCCCCGTACCCTAACTTACTTATTTGCCGGTGTTTTTCCCTAAACACGTTGTAAACCGTAGATCATTTTTGTCTAACAGTTTAGACTACTCAGTATAGTATATATATATATGATATTATTATATATATATATTTATTGTATTCTTTTACTACCTATTTAATAAACTGTGGGTACCAATTCTCACTCTACCCCATCATTTTCATTAAAATAGGGTGTAAAAGGGTACTTTAGAGATTTCCCGGTCTACAGTTTATTTTTACCTACCTTCCAAAAATTTACTCAATCATACCGGCAACTTGCACGGAATAAACTGTTAGACAAAAATGATCTACGGTTTTCTACAGTTTAGCGTATTTTTGGCCCTATTTATTATGCTATTGTAGTTGTAATACTATACTACTTAGTATATACTATATAGTATAGACTGCTTAGTTAGGAGAACATAGCAATGTACACAGGAAATATAGAAAGTAGACAACAATTGATATCTAAAGTGGTTGAGCAAGCTAAGTCTAAAAAAGACCATTTTGCTTACCTTAACACTGTACGAGTTAACTCTGAACTGGGACTATTCGGCTTCAAAGATGTATCAGGAGAAGCTAGGATCGTATCCGTATCGGATAACGTAGTTAAGAATATTCAGTACCAAACCAAACTACCTAGTAGCGCTTGGAAGTGGTTTAAGAACAATAATCAGTCTGCTCATCTGGCTACTGCTCTAAATGATGTGTTAGCGGCTGAAGAGAAGAAAGTGCTCATCCGTACGTTTAACGGCGATATTAACGCAGGTAGAGCTATACTATCTACCCGGTATGCCCGATTAGACCACACGCTAGTTTTAAAGCACGTGCTACCGGTTCTGGATAAGCATAACTGTACTATCGAATCAGCTAACTTGGACGATGGATCATTGTCGGTCAAAGTATCCTTGCCTGACTCGTACGAGATCCGTCCCAACGATGTAGTTAAGTCTGGTCGCACTATCACTAACAACGAAACCGGCAACGGCTCACTAGGACACGGATCATTCTCTGTACGCCTAGTGTGCACTAATGGAATGACAGTCACTGATACAGAGACATGGGCTAGTAAACGTCATAGCGGCAAGAATGCAGAATACACATCTCAGCGCGAATTGGAAGCTAAGATCATAGACTTTGCTGAATCGTTAGACACTGCTTTTGATTCTACTGATCTGAGCTCCTACGTACGCAAGCTGCAAGAAGCGTTAGAGGAGAAGATTCTTGGAACAGAGGCACAAGCAATCGAAGCGCTACAAGAAATGCTCGGATCAGACAAGCTAGGCGAATCGGAAGCTATGAACGTTAAGAATCATTACCTAGCTGCCGGGGATAAGAACTATTTCGGCATTGTGCAAGCAATCACACGCACTGCTCAGGATGCGCATTCGTTTGGACGTGCATCAGAGCTAGAGCGCTTGGGATCTGTTGTTCTCGATTGGCCTGCCCGTAAGCGCGAAGCTGTCTTAATACCTGCATAGTTTATATTTTTATATTTTGGAGAAGTAACATGGAATCATTTGAAGAACTATTAGCAATGTTCGAACCTGGATCAACTAAGCAAGATAATGTAGATCTTATGCCTATGATAGTGGATGATCAGCCCGATCCCGTGCGTGTTGTAACAAGGCTAGCGGAAACCAATTCCGGCAATGTAGGTGTAGAGATATGCATTATAGATCCAGCGCGCGGATCTATTAAAGGTGATGAATACTTTGATCAGCCTACACTAGACTCGTTATCTGATAACTGGTTCGGCTGGAGCAATAGATCGCGCTGCTACAGAGCAAATGCGCGTGAGAATACAATCGCATTAGCTAGAGCACTAGCAACAGAGGATCAGATCCCTAATCCTTTGCCTATCGGAGACTATACAGTACCTCCAGCTATTGAGCAGGAGGATCCTAAGCCTAGTATGCCTAGCATAAATCCCGTGCTCGATAAGTACAGACTACAGTGTGATGAGCTTGCAAAGCACTGGAATTGTGGTTTAGCTGACCTAATGATCGCAGCTATTGACTATGCTCACGGTGAGTTAGTATCTAAGTAATACAAAATAGAATAATTGTTGACAACAAGTAGACAACGCGATTAGTATTCGCGTTGTCTACTTATGACTATGTAAGGGGTATAAGTATGTCAAAAAGTAGGGAACGATCGCGGGAATTGCTTAAGTACTTCCTAAGCTCGCTGTATGATTCGTGTGATCTACATTGGGGACAGTCTCAAGAGCATGACTTAGACTGCCTATTAGACGCGCTAGGCATGCCTGACCCTTTGCCGGTGTGCTGCTACTGCCACGATTATATCTATGGCCAAGCAGCATGTAATGATGACGATATTTTCCATGGATGGTGTGAGATAAATGCTAAGAAGACGGAAACAACCTAGCTCGTATTATACAAGTGTAGCCAAGCGCGTACAATCAGACTATCACAAGTTTTATAGGACGACCGGCAAAGATCCTACACACCTATTTGCTAAGCCAAGCACGCTTGATAGCTTAGCGTCTGCGGGTGTCACTCGGTATTGTCCTAAGCATGATGTGATGATGTTCAGGGACTGCAAAGTGATCCCTGTAGATTCGTACTATGATCATGATGATGTATTTGGATATAGGGATCAGACATGAAAATAGTAAGCCAGGATGCTAAGAAGACTATTAAAGACCTGCTGAAGTTTATCGATAATAAGGACGTTAGCAGTGATAACCAGTACGCGTATCTGCTAGGCGTTATGACTACTACACTTAGCTTTCTACTTGAGTGTAATTATAACTTTATAGACTTAAACGACTTAGACTTAAACGATACTAAGAACGAAGAGGAAAAATAGAATGTCACTGAATATAAAATGCGCAGGCCCAAAATATATTGTGTGCGAACCAGCAGATCTTAAGATGGTAAGTCCTGAAGGGATCCACATGCCAGATATGCAGGCTATAGATATGGAAGGATCTGTTCCCATGCGCGGCAAGGTTGTAGGCGTACCACCTGACTGTGCTGAGTGCATTGCAGTAGGTGATATCATTCACCATACCGGCCCTGCATTAATGTTTATGGATAACATGACCAACCGTAATGAGTATTACGGCATCGAGTCCTACAAGGTACTATATGTTGAAGCACAAGAGAGTGCGATCGAGGAATAGTATAATGGTAACTAAAATAAGTAATGAGCACTTTGATAACCTGGCTCAGAGTTTAGCTGATGAAGGTAAACTAGTAGAAGCAGGCTGGGTGGCAATGTTTTCAACTACCCTTAAAGATGCTGATCCTGTGCAAATCGCAGAAATGCGTAAAGCTTACTTTGCCGGGGCTCAACACCTATTCTCCAGCATTATAGGATTAGTAGACGAGTCTGCTGGGCCTAGCGATCAGGATATACGTAGAATGGATTCTATAAGTGAGGAGTTGAAATATTGGGTAGAGGAAATCAGAGGGAGTGCTGCCCACAATGAGGCTTAAAGGATACAACATAGGGACATTCGGCCCATTGGATACACCTGTATATGTCAATGTAGCTAATCGTCTAGGCGCTAATCATGTACGCTACACTATTCCACGTGTAGATGCTCACGAGATCACAGGATCAGAGTGGGAATACTGGATCGTACATGATCGGTTGCCTCTCCTTGATCATGTGCTAGATACAGCAGCAGAGATAGGCTACGTCGTAGCGATCATGCAAGGCCCTGGCGGTGATCCTATCCGAGAATTCCTGGGCCGAAAATGGCGCTATACAGCTGTGCTAGAAGACCCTAGCCTGCAAGCTATCCTGATAAACGTTTGGCGTCATATCGCTAGCAAGTATAAAGATGATCCTCGCGTTAAGGCTTATGATATTTTGAATGAGCCAATGGGAGCGCATAGAGAATGGAGAGCTCTAGCGCAGAAGCTGATCGATAACATTAGAGAAGTCGATCCATTCAAGCCAATCATTGTGCAGAGTGTTTACGGTAGTATGAAAAAGCTCCGCAAGTTCAAGAAGGGCTTGCGCGGTGCTAACATCATATACTCAGCTCACATGTACCATCCCTTACAGGTAACACATGAAGGTGTAGCGTCATTTGGTAAAGGTGTAGATGGAGGAAGTATCTACCCAATAGGGAATACCCCGTACCCCGGCAGATGGAAACAGAAGCACGTTAAAAAACACATGATGAAAGTTCGTAAGTGGTCTAAGCGTAATAACCTGAAAATCTACATAGGTGAGTTTGGTGTATCGCGCTGGAGCGGTTACCCGCACAAAGAGAATCGGATCAACTGGATGAAAGATGTTTGGGATCTGCTGGATAAGTGGAACTGGCACTACGCAGTGATGGGTACTAGAGGCTGCTCTGTGTGGGAACCTGAATCGCCTTTCGCTTTACCTACTCCTATACAAGATAACAGTAACCCGCATCCTTATGCTATCTGCGAGATACTACCGGAGTACCCTAGCACTACCTATTCACAATTATGTACTGAGAGAATGACTAGATGACAGATGAGCTATCAAACAGGCAGAAGCAAAAAGCTTTAGAAGAAAGCTTAAAGAGAATACTTTCTAAGCGGTTAAAAAAGCTTAGAGGCCCTTTGAATAAGACTGAGTTTTCAGCACGTGCAGCTATGAGCCCGATGCAGTATGCTCAGTATGAAAACGGTAAGAGGCTCCCTAGCTTGCCGGTGCTCCTTAGATTAATCAAGATGTCTAACTGTGCACCTGGCTACTTACTCGGCCTAAAAGGTGACTATGACGTTTCAGGAAGCAATTAACTTATTTGGGGATACAGTAGTTATCTACAATAGCGTGTGTCCTACTACAGGGGAGATGTCTTTCTGCTTTGCCCATGCTGAGGGATTCTTTGCTGATGAAATAGACTGGGACTTAGAACTCAATAACCCTATAAACGAGGATAGAGTTTTTATAGACTCCGATGGAGATAGGCAGATCCTGTGCTACTTAGCTGGGGATGTCGTTAACCACGTATGCTGAAGAAAAGCACAAAGAGAACTAAAACTATTGCACTTAAATTCAACACCGATGAGCATAATAGATTACTGCAAGCAGTAGAGATAGCTAATACCCGCCTAGGATCTCAGTTAACTAAGCCTGCGTTTATACGTGCTCTACTGATGAGAAGCTGCGACAAAATAATCAAGCGCGCACTACGGGAAGAGGATTACATAGACTTCTTAGAAGACGTTACAAATAAGCTCTACTAATCTCTTAGCCTGTCATCAGGAGCCACATAGCGGTAGCTGTGCTCACAGGGCTCGTAACTACTATAATACATAGCAATAGCAGTATCGAACGGAGCACAGCTATCAGCGCCTACAAACTTTATGCGGCCCTGAAGAAAGATAATCTCAGCGGCAAACTCGGCTACGTAGTCTACCCACCAGGCAGATCCAGTACGTACAGGCAGCAGCACAGCCGTCTTGCCGCTTTTTCTTCCAGCGTACTTCTGGACTATGCGCTCTAAGAAGTCCTCAGCCTGGCTAAAGGGCGGGTTAAGATAGTAGTTTGTGTAGCTCTGTGGAGTGTAGTTAAAGAAGTCTTCTGTATACTTCTCGACAACAGCATTGTCTTCATTAGCGGCAAGGTCAAAGTCTATGGGTAGGATATGCTCATTTAACCAATCGACGAAACAGTTAGGCGTACCCCAATCATCCCTACTGCTAGAGCTATTCTTCACACTGCGATGGTATACCTTATCAGCTTTCACAGCTCCTCCTCTTTTGGTCTAGGTATAAAGGACTCTCCAGTCTTACCCCTGCCGCCACGGGAAGGGGGATCGATCATCTGTAGCAATCCTGCATCATACAGGCCATCCACTAAATTTCTAAGGTGCTTATGGTTTCGGCTCTTGTAGTTCTGCGTTAGCCATCTGTATCTTATAGGTGCCTGCTCATCTTTAAAGCGTCTGACTATTTTTCTATACAGTCTTCTTTTTTCTTGAGTGTATTCACTAACGTTAAGGTTAGCCCTTACATAAGTAGAGAGCGCATCTATACGGCTCTGAATAAACTCGATCATGTAGTCTACATTACTAACTGTTATGTCGCCTTCTAAGTTAACAGCTGTACATAGCCTACCTACTTGCTCAGCGCCACGTGTAAACAATCCCTCTAGACCATCCTCTTTTCGAATCTCTTGGTTAGCTAGATCATCTAGCTCTTTGGCGTAAGCTATCAAACGTTTTTCAGCAGCAGGTTCGAAGTTAACGATCACACTTGGGCCTGCGTTTATCTTAGCGTTAATTTTCTTTATGTACTTCTGCAACTTTTCTCTACTGCTTTGCTTCTCCTCTTTCTCTAGCTTAGCTTCTGCATCAGCTAACTTCATCATCAACTCAGTGCTCTGTACATTCGACTCTAGTAAGATCTCATTAAGCGCTGATCCTATGTGACCATTGAGAGCTGCCGCTCGTTCTGCATTATCATTCATCTTCCTATTGCCCATGTGCGTAAGCACTATGAAGCGTTGTAGTAGCCCGTCCTGTATCGAGTCTATGCTGAATGATTCGTGTAGGCTCTTCACTACGCCGTAAGCGATAACGTTTACACGTGGGTACTTGAGTATGATCGGGGTATCTTTCCTATCACCGCTCCAGCCTGTTGATACTTCTGCTATGTTGGTGCTGCTATACAGCTCCAGTAGTAGCTCTTTACATTGCTTAAGGTGAGTAGGCGCAGAGCTGTCTATAAGTGATCGAAAGAAACCAGCAGACTCATCTATAGACAAAGATCCTAAAGAATTGTTCTCGGATAGGAAGCGCTCGATACCTCTACTGGATCTTATCTTGCGTGTGAATAGTTTACCTATCCCCATCTTGGCTGCTGTATTGATTATTACTTCTTGTGGGTAATTCTTACCAATACCGGTAGGGCCTAGGCAGAGAAAAAAATTTGAAGGTGCGTGCCCTAGGTTAGACGTAACAGATCCAGCTCTTAGCGTTCCTAGTAAAGATATAGCAGATGCGAAAGTAAACGAGGGTATAGGGTAACGCGCCTTAGAGCACACGTGCCTAGTTATCTCCCCTACTAATCCTGGTGCGTTAAAGTAAAAGGAGTTAGGTAAAGCAAACGTATCCTTAGCTGTCTCTTCTGCATCTTCAAATGCGTCATCTGGTATAGCGTGTACAACTGCTTTCTTAGCATGGTTGATCGTATCACTGACTGTACGTAATACCTCACGTCTACGGTTGCCGCCTAACAGGAAGGTATTAGGCTTATCAAATTTTTTCATCATGAAACCGTCTACTGAATCTAGTACACGGTTGAATATATCCGGGTGACCTATGTTATTGTTGCAAACAGACAGTGCGTAGTTACGCATAATCTCGTGTCGCGCACCGGCAAACACTTTACCATCTGGATATTCAAACTTAGTCCAATCCTTTTTCTCATAGTAGAACGGATCACACGGTAGAGCGTTGAATAGTTCATCTACTGTATAAGGACTGTGGTTATAGTTTTTTCTAACATTTATTAAGAACGGCCCACGCTTCTGGTGAGCGTACCCTGGTACACGTAAGAGCTGAGGCATATCGTGCATGGTTCTATCCATACCGCAGTCTACAGATGCGTTACCCATTGCTCCCATACACATCTGAACTGCTTTCCATTTAGCCTCTTCCTGTACTGGTGTAGGCTCAAGTAAGAAATAGAAATGGAATTTATCAGGGGAGCTCTCCACTACTATGTGTGGATGAATGTCGTACTTCTTTATCCACTTAACAAAGTCTTGTACAGGGCACCTATCAGTATCAGCAAAGCAAGCGTTAAGTGAGATCACGTTACGCCGTTTATTTACGTTAGGCGTCTCACTATCAGCCTGACCATCACACTCGTTAGGTGTAAAGTATATGGCTCTCTTTAACTTATTCAGCTTACACAGCTGACGATAGAAATCTGGCTGAGCATACTCATGCAAGCTAACTGCCGCTGATACCTTAGCTTTATTCTGAGGCCCGTGCTTACTAGACTTAAAGTCGGGCAGGTTGAATTCTACAGGATCTGATCCTGACTCTTGAATTGCTGCGAATGTGTAGAGATCGTGGTTAAACCGCGCCAAGAAATCTACCGCAGTTAGCGGTTTTACGATCATGGCTATTCTTTAAATGCATATTCTTTAACTAACTTCTCAACAACAGCTTCCCGTATAAAAGCCGCCTTACTCCTCTTCTCTTTTCTAGCTACTGCGTTAATCTTGCGGTAAATTTTTCCTGGCCAAGCTACTGAGAACATCTTCCATCCCGAGCTTGTCTCTGTTGTGTTACTCATTACGGCCTTCATCAAATATTATTTTCGTTGATTGTTGACAACTTTTCTACTTCCAGTATAAACTTTAAGAATAGTAGTTGTCAACTAGTTGTCAACAATGCTACAAGGGAAATATGACGAGCTTATACGACTATCAGGTAACAGGCAAAGACTTTTTAAAAGAGGGTCTAGTCCGTATGTTAGCTGATGATATGGGCCTAGGTAAAAGTTGCCAAGCTCTGTTTGCCGCTAAGGAGTTAGACGACGTACAAGAGATCGCAATAGTATGTCCGGCTATCCTACAATTTAACTGGCAAGAAGAAATAGACAAGTGGGGAATAGCTAAGACGTTCACAATTATCTCATATTCCTCATTACATAAACTACCTGATATACCCTACGACCTAGTTATATTTGATGAATGGCACAACGCTAAGAACCCGAAAGCTAAACGTACTAGGCTGGCTATGACGTTAGCTCAGAAGACTAAGCGCGCATGGTGTCTAACAGGTACACCTTTCCCTAATGGCTGTGCTAATGAGATCTACACTTTTTTAATACTTGCCGGTTTCCGGGGATCATGGTGGTCATTCTGTAGAAAGTTCTGTAAAGAGAAGACTTTCCGAGTAAAGCGCAGAACTGTACGACAGTACTACAAAGGCCAAAACTTAAAGCAGTTAAAGGCTCTTCTAGATCCTCATATGCTACGCCGTAAGAAGAGGGACGTACTACACATGCTACCTGAGAAGACGCACAACACTGTGTACTTGGGTGTAGAAAGTAGTCAAAAGTATAAGCCATACGCAGATAGGCTTAGGGATGCCATACATGGCGAAAGGTTAAACAAAGAAGAGACAGAGCATATAGCTACCCTGCGTAGAGAGTTAGGTATCTCCAAGATTAGTAAAGCAATACGCTACATCTCGACGGTAAAAGAAGACTACAAAGATCCTGTTCTCCTATTCACCTACCATCGAGATGTAGCTTTATCTCTAACTAAAGAACTAAGGCTCAAACATTTTAAAGCAGAGATGATCCTTGGGGGTATGACCCAAAGTAATAAAGAGCTGGTAATACGTAACTTTAAAGAAGGTAAGGTAGACATACTGGTACTGTCTATGAAAGCTGCTTCTGAGGGATTGAACCTTACAGAGGCTAGTAAGGTATTTTTTGTAGAGCTACCCTGGAATCCTGCGACACTGGATCAGTGCATAGGTAGAATCGATCGCATAGGTCAGGAAAGCGCTATGGATGTATACTTCTTACTACAGAAGAATAGCTTTGATGATGTAGTCAAGAGAACAATATTAGGTAAAAGGAAAGTAAGCTATGAACTCGTCGGGTAATAGTACTACGCATGCTTTATGTTCTCCATCTGCGTTCGGTAGATGGGGGAAGTGTAAAGTCTCGCTATCTTATGATCAGCCTAAAGGAGAACCCAGTGCGGCAAGTAAAGAAGGAACAGAAGCTGCCGCTATCGGTGAACATATGCTCAAAGCTAAAGCAGAGCATCCGGACTTTGATTTTGATGCTTATGCAAGATCTTTACCTGCTCCGTTTGATGATTATATGGCTGGTTATTGTGACTACGTTATGGATATTTATGGCCGTGGTCATATTGAAGCTGAGCTTTTTG
>Ga0316202_10000516_pt1 | contig 41284 bp, 43 predicted proteins | sample 3monrhotite_MG_FD_204934 | JGI IMG/M metagenome (GOLD analysis project Ga0316202, IMG submission 204934) | Microbial mat bacterial communities from mineral coupon in-situ incubated in ocean water Damariscotta River, Maine, United States -... | ecosystem: Environmental > Aquatic > Marine >...
TCGGCCAGGATAAACCTTACACCGCCCTCACCGCCGGATTCGAGTACACCTTCGTCGGTATCGCGGACAGCAATGCCGATCTCGGCATGATTTCTGAAATTTTATACGATGAACGCGGCGACGATGCCACTACCCCTTTCGCCGACGATATCCTGTTAGCTAGCCGCCTCACCCTCAACGATGAACAATCCACGGAATTTTTACTCGGCATGATTTTCGACAGCGACGACACTACACGCCTGCTTACCCTGGAATCCAGCCGCCGCCTTGGTGCCAACTGGAAAATCACCCTGGAAGGCCAAGCCTTCATCAATATCACCGATACCGAATTACTGGCCAGCGTGCGTAAAGATAACTATGTACAGCTAGAAGTCGCACGTTATTTTTGACACTTCGGTAAAATTTTCTTAACGGTATGGAAATATATACCTGTGGCGTTTGATAACGCGGGTTCCCCTCCTGTCTCGATGACTCATACCGAAACCAAATATTGCCTCCCAGGTCATCAGCTCCTTGACAGCATGGAAGCACTGTCTATTATTTGTACACCATTCGGGTTGTTTTAAAGGAAATAAGGAGGTTTTTTTAATGACTACAGCAATTGTGATGTTTGTTGTACTGTTCGGCTTTGCCTTTTTGTGCATGGCCGAGTCCTGATTTTTCTAATATAGACATTTAATCAGTACCGGCCGGGGTTCACTATTGCGAATCCCGGTTTTTTTGTGCGCGCCCGCTTCTGTTAGAATACTCTCCCTTAATTTGCCACCAGCCACGTAGCCAATGCCTTTGATCATTTTGGATCGCGACGGTGTGATCAACAAAGATTCCGATGATTTCATCAAGTCGCCACAAGAATTTGTTCCTTTACCCGGTAGCCTGGAAGCCATCGCACGTCTCAATGCGGCGGGTTATTGCGTGGTGGTAGCCACCAACCAGTCCGGTATTGCGCGTGGTTTGTTTAATCTGCAAACGCTTGATGCCATGCATCACAAGCTGGAAAAATTATTGGTAACGGTGGGCGGGCATCTCGATGGCATTTTTTATTGTCCCCACGCACCGGATGCCGGTTGTGATTGCCGCAAACCCAGACCGGGCTTGTTGCAGCAGATTGCCCGCAAATTCAAGATCGAGTTGATCGATGTGCCGGTGATTGGTGATTCATTGCGTGATTTGCAAAGTGCGCAAGCGGTCAGTGCAACCCCCATTCTGGTGCGTACAGGCAAAGGTGAACGTAGCCTTGCACAACTGGCGACGACCCCTGGCCTGGAAAATGTGCCAGTATTTAAGGATTTAGCAATGGCAGCAGATGCTGTGTTAACAGGAAAATTAAATGACTAACGGGTATTGTGGCTGATGCAGTTTATGCGTTCATTGATATTTAGTGCGAGCATGATCGTTGCGACTGTGCTGATTTCGCTGCTGTTATTGTTATGCGCACCCTTACCATTCCGTCTGCGCTCTCGTGCGGCCCGTATTTACGCGGCTTATGTCATCGGCACATTAAAGACTTTGTGTGGCGTGAACTATCAAGTGAAAGGCCTCGATAATATTCCTGAGGGTGCCGCGATTATTTTTTCCAAACATCAATCCACCTGGGAAACCTATGCGCTGCAATTGTTGTTTCCATCACAGGTCTGGGTGTTAAAACGCGAGCTGATGTGGGTGCCATTTTTTGGTTGGGGGATGGCGATGTTGAAACCCATTTCCATTGACCGCTCATCCGGTCGCAAAGCCATTAAACAAATTATCACACAAGGAAGTGCGCGACTGGATGCAGGTATCTGGATAACCGTTTTCCCCGAGGGTACACGTATCGCACCGGGCACCTACAAACGCTGGGGAATGGGTGGTGCCATACTGGCTGAAGAAAGCGCTTATCCCATCATACCAGTGGCACACAATGCCGGAGAATTCTGGGGACGGCGTGAATTTGTTAAACGGCCAGGCACCATTCAGGTCGTCATTGGTCCAGTGATCGAAACACGTGGCCGCAAAGCGGCGGAAATCAATGCAGAAGCAGAAAATTGGATGCGCACAACAATGGCGGAAATCAGCGATGTTGAAAAAAACAACCTGAATGGTTCTGCCAAAATCGAGTAGATGTTGTAACTACTTATCTTGAGTTTCAAAATGTACCGTAGCTACTAGATGTTTTGTAAAACTTCCGACAAAGGGGCTGGTCATGATTACCATCAAGCAACTCAGTTATGCCCTCGCTGTTGATAAAACCCGGCATTTCAAGCGGGCAGCTGAACTCTGCTCTGTTTCCCAATCAGCATTGAGTACCGCCATATCCGAACTTGAAAGCCAGCTCAAAACTCAGATTTTCGAAAGAAACAACAAGAAAGTACTGGTGACGCCGGTAGGCGCAACCATTCTGGACAGGGCCCGCACGATTAATCTGGCGGTGGATGAGCTTTATCAATTATGCCGCAGCCAGAATACGCCCCTTGGCTATCCCATGTCACTGGGCGTTATCCCCACCATTGCCCCCTATCTGCTACCAAAAGTATTGCCGGAGGTCAGAAAGCAGTACCCGGATTTCCAGCTGACGATTATCGAAGAGCAATCCAACGTGCTACTGGAAAAAGTCAGAAGCGGCGAGATTGATACTGCCATACTGGCTTTGCCCTATGCTATCGACGGTTTGCATTCATTTACCTTTTGGGAGGAAGACTTCTTTGTCGTCACTCACCGCACGGACAAACTAGCTTCGCATTCTGAAATTACCAGCAAACAGCTGCAAGCGGTTCCACTGTTATTGTTGAAAGAAGGACATTGTCTGAAAGACCATGCCCTTGCCGCCTGTAAATTCAAGCCTATCGAGATGAAACACTCTCTCTCGGGCACCAGCCTGAATACCCTGGTACAAATGGTGGCTGGCCATATGGGCACGACTCTGGTGCCCGAAATGGCGCTGAATCAGTTGATTGACGACAATGCTGAAATAAAAGCGATTCATCTGAATGAACCAGGGCCACACCGGAAAATCGCTTTTATTTCCCGCCTGAATTATGCGGGTACCGCCAATATTGAGATATTGATGGAACTGTTTCGACAGCAATTGCAGCAGGGCTCGTAAAATCAACAGGTTGATTACCTGAAGCTGGAGGTGTTGCCAGCGACAATACAGTACCCCATTGCCCGATAACCACGCTGACGCTTATCCCACATTTTCAATAACGCCGGATGACCGGCATCAACAAAGTCGATGATTTTTACGTCCGTTTTAGAGCTATGTTGACGATGTAACCGCCCGGCATATTGCTAAAGTGTGCCTTTCCAAGAAATTGGCATATTCTTGATGCCCTTAGCTTCGTGATCCCTGTATGGGAAACTGGAGCACTGAACCATTCGCAGTTTCTTCTATTGTCATACATCCAGCTGACTCGTATAGATGCTTCGAGGTTTCCTCAAAGGCAAGAATCGCATCAGTCAGGCGATAACTTTGTTCGGAGAAATCCCGACGTAAACGCAAAGTCAGACGACTTCGTTCAATGTCCAGCTCATTTTTAGTTCCTTCGAGTTGTTCCGCAGCTTCAAATCGTTGGCGGAAGAATTCAACTTTCGCTTCGAGCTTTCCTGCTTCACCTTGCCGTTTTGAAAATTGCTCAAGTGCGCCATGACTTTGCAGAACTCCCATAATTTCTGCCCGACATTGATCCAGCTTTTCTTTTTGCTGTTCGCGAGACTTTATTCGTTGATGGGCATTTGATAACTCACCTGCAAGATAGTCTCGTCAATTGCGGATCACGGACTCATGAAAATTACGCACTTCTTCATAACGCTTTAAAGCCACATTGGGCAAAACGACTCCACCTTTCCCAACAAACCAATAATTCTATTTAATAGAACCAATCAATCGATTTAATTCGATTTACCAGAACAACAACCAAGGCGATACTCATCCCCTCAAGACAACTACACAAGCAATGACCGTACATATCAATGTGTTTTGCTCCTGACACAAAAATCAGGCGAATAAATTTTGTATTAACTAACGATGAGGATATTGACAATGAAAACACCGATGAAAACAACACTCTCTGTTTTGGCGTTAGCCATCAGCGCAGCAACGGCCGTTAACGCCACAAGCCTGACCCATGATAACGATGCCCCGGTTGGCGAGAATCAGAAGAAATCTGATGTGAATTACACCACCCGCTACTACCCGCGCCTTGAGCAGGATAACCATGGTCACCAGAAACCTGATGTCAATGACCAGAAGTTTGATGTGAGTGACATCACCCGCTACCACCCGCGGCTTAAGCAGAGTAACCAGAAGTCTGATGTCAATGAGCAGAAGTCTGATGTGAGTGACATCATCCGCTACCACCCGCGCCTTAAGTAGGGTAATCATGGTCACCAGAAGTCTGATGTGAATGACCAGCCAAGCCGCATTGACGCACGTATGGAAGACGATCGTGGCTGTTACTCTGAAAAGGCAATAACCGGTAACACTCAGCAAAAAGCAATTGAGAAAAAACAACCGTTTGCTCAGGCCGGTGTGTTATATCGCAACTTTAGCAAAAAAGAATGTGCCAATTTGATCAGCAACCTGGCGGGTGATTTTAGGCAAAGTGAGTGATAGCAAGACCAAGCACATTATGTTGATTCACTTCTATCAGGCAGATGCAGACTTTGGTCAACAGTTGACGAAAGCGGTTAACGGAAACCTGAAACAGGTGAAGAACTTCGCCAAATAGGTAAATGGAGTGCAGTAGCTGTAATCAGCCGCTGCACTTATTATTTTGATAGAAAGGAACGGTTATAAAAAAATCAATCGTCAGGTGAGCCTGTTCCGCACAGCAAAAGCGAGGGGACTTTGCCCGTCAGTTACCCAATAACCACAGATCGTAACGCCATTTCACCTCTCCCCCCTCTCCTTTCTTCCCATTTTTACTGAAAAATTCATTATCCTGTTTTTTGGGATAAAAGGTTCGATTTAATTCAATTTACTAGAACGATAATCGAGGCGATACTCATTCCGTCGAAACAACAAACACAAGCAATGACATTACATATCAATGTATTTGCCCCCGACACAAAAATCAGACGAATAAATTTTGTATGAACTAACGATGAGGATATTGACAATGAAAACACCGATGAAAACAACACTCTCAGTTTTGGCGTTGGCTATCAGCGCAGCGACGGCAGTTAATGCCAGCACCCTGACCCATGATGTTGCTGTCAATAACTGGAATCAGGATGGTGCAAATAACCATGCTCACCAGAAATCTGATGTGAATGACATCACCCGCTACTACCCGCGCCTTGAGCAAGGTAACCAGAAGTCTGATGTCAATGACCAGAAGTCTGATGTGAGTGACATCACCCGCTACCACCCGCGCCTTAAGCAGGGTAACCAGAAGTCTGATGTCAATGACCAGAAGTCTGATGTGAGTTACATCACCCGCTACTACCCGCGCCTTGAGCAGGGTAACCAGAAGTCTGATGTGAATGACCAGCCAAGCCACATTGACGCAGGATTGACGCACGAATCGAAGACAATCGTGGCCGTTACTCTGAAAAGGCAATAACCGGTAACACTCAGCAAAAAGCGATTGAGAAAAAACAACCATTTGCTCAGGCCGGTGTGTTATATCGCAGTTTTAGCAAAAAAGAACGTGCCAATTTGATAGGTAAATGGAGTGCAGTGGCTGTAATCAGCCACTGCATTTATTATTTTGATAGAAAAGAACGGTTATGAAAGTCATAGTAATACTTTTGACTTCACTAGCGTTCATAAAATCAATCGTCAGGTGGGCATGTTCCGCACAGCAAAGCGAGAGGACTTTGCCCGTCAGTTACCCAATAACCACAGATCGTAACGCCATTTCACCTCCCTCTCCCCCTCTCCTGTCTTCCCATTTTTACTGAAAGATTCATCATCCTGTTTTTTGGGACAAAAGATTCGATTTAATTCAATTTACTAGAACAACGATCAAGACAATACTCATTCCGTCGAGACAACAAACACAAGTAGTGACCGTACATATCAATGTGTTTACCCCCCCTCCGACACAAAAATCAGGCGAATAAATTTTGTATGAACTAACGATGAGGATATTGACAATGAAAACACCGATGAAAACAACACTCTCAGTTTTGGCGTTGGCTATCAGCGCAGCGACGGCAGTTAATGCCACCACCCTGACCCGTGATAATGGTGCCCCGGTTGGCGACAATCAGAATTCCCACACAGCAGGCCCCAATGGTGGTGTTTTGTTGCAGGACGTTCATTTGATTCAAAAGCTGCAACGTTTTGCCCGTGAGCGTATCCCAGAGCGGGTGGTTCATGCTCGTGGCACTGGGGTACACGGTGAATTTGTCGCAACTCGTGATATCAGTGATTTGACTAGAGCCACTGTGTTCAAAAAAGGTGGGAAAACACCGGTTTTTGTCCGTTTTTCAACAGTTATTCACTCCAAGGGCTCACCAGAAACTTTGCGTGACCCACGCGGTTTTGCCACTAAATTTTATACCAGTGAAGGTAATTGGGACCTGGTAGGAAATAATCTGCCGGTCTTCTTTATTCGTGACGCCATCAAATTCCCGGATATGGTGCATTCATTGAAGCCATCACCAGTGACGAATCAACAGGACCCTAATCGCTTTTTTGATTTCTTCAGCCATGTACCAGAATCCACTCATATGTTGACCTGGGTGTATTCTGACTACGGCACACCTGCCAATCTAAGACAAATGGATGGCTGGGGAGTGCATTCGTACAAAATGGTGGATGCCGGAGGTGATGTCACTTATGTGAAGTTTCACTGGAAAAGCCAGCAGGGAATAAAAAACCTGAGCGCCAAAGATGCTGCGAAAGTACAGGCCAAAGACTTCAGTCATGCCACTCGTGACATGTACGAAGCGGTTGCCAAAGGTGATTACCCCAAATGGGATTTGTATATCAAGATGCTGAAACCATCACAGCTTTCAAATTTTGATTACAACCCATTGGATGCCACCAAAATGTGGCTGGATGTAAAAGAAACCAAGGTGGGCACGATGACCTTGAATCGTATGCCGGATAACTTCTTCCAGGAAACCGAGCAATCAGCTTTTTCTCCAGCAAACATCGTACCGGGTATCGAGCCTTCTGAAGATCGTCTGTTACAAGGCCGGGTATTTTCCTACGCAGATACACAACTGTATCGCCTCGGTTCCAATCATCAGCAATTGCCCATTAATCGTTCACGGGCTGCTGTCAATAACTGGAATCAGGATGGTGCGGGTAACTATGGTCTTCAAAAGTCTGATGTGAATTACCAGCCAAGCCGCATTGATGCACGCACGGAAGACAATAGTGGTCGTTACACTGAAAAGGCCGTAACCGGTAACACTCAGCAAAAAGCGATTGAGAAAAAACAACCATTTGCTCAGGCCGGTGTGTTGTATCGCAGCTTTAGCAAACAAGAGCGTGCTAATTTGATCAGCAACCTGGCAGGTGATTTAGGCAAAGTGACTGATAGCAAGACCAAGCACATTATATTGAGTCATTTCTATCAGGCAGATGCCGACTTTGGTAAACGCTTGACGAAAGCCGTTAACGGAAACTTGAAACAGGTGAAAAGCCTCGCCAAATAGGTAAATGGAGTGCAGCGGCTGTAACCAGCCGCTGCACAATCATTTTGATAGAAAGGAATGGTTATGAAAATCATATTGATACTTTTGACCTCACTCATCACCACTAATGTCTGGTCCAGTCAGCTCGGTGAATTTTCATCCGCAGAAGAAGAGTTAAAGGCCTATTTTTTTGCCGCGGCAAGGAGCGATGATGTGGTGCTACTAAAAGAGTTTGTAGAGGCGGGCTTCCCAGTGGACGTTGTTAATAACAAGGGCTATACAGCCTTGATGGTGTCAACTTACCATGGTCACACAGCGGCATTTGATTATCTGATTTCGCAAAAAGCCAATACCTGTGCCGCTGATATGCGAGGTAATACGGTATTAATGGCGGCTATATTTCGTGGCGAGTTTTCGCTGGCGAAAAAACTAATGTCTCATGAATGTAATCCTGACCATAAAAATAATGCAGGTATGACGGCAGTAGGCTTTGCCAAGATGTTTGGTCGGAAGAATGTGCTTAACTATTTAGAAAAATATTGACGGTGATTGCTCATTCTTTTCGGAACATAAAAACTCTCCTTTTTCCACTATAGTTAACCTTCGATTTAGCGATATTGACTCGGTACCAAACCGATCATCTTAACAATCAAGGAGAGCGAAATGAGTGATAAGCCCAAGCTAACCAAAAGCAATGGCACTCCGGTAGGCGACAATCAAAATGTGATGACTGCAGGGCCGCGCGGGCCGATGTTGTTACAGGATATCTGGTTTCTGGAAAAACTGGCCCATTTTGATCGTGAAGTCATCCCTGAGCGTCGCATGCATGCCAAGGGATCTGGCGCTTACGGCACTTTTACGGTAACGCACGATATCAGCCAATACAGCAAAGCTGATATTTTCTCCAAAGTGGGTAAAAAAACCGATGTATTTCTACGTTTTTCCACCGTTGCGGGTGAACGCGGTGCAGCAGATGCGGAACGTGATATCCGTGGTTTTGCCGTCAAGTTTTACACTGAAGAAGGTAATTGGGATATGGTCGGAAACAATACGCCGGTATTCTTTTTACGTGATCCGCTGAAATTCCCTGACCTAAACCATGCGGTAAAACGTGATCCGCGTACTAATATGCGTAGCGCCCACAGTAACTGGGATTTTTGGACGCTGTTACCTGAAGCATTGCATCAGATCACCATTCTGATGAGTGACCGTGGTAATCCACGCACCTATCGCCATATGCATGGCTTTGGCAGTCATACTTTCAGTTTTATTAATGCCGATAACGAGCGTTTCTGGGTCAAATTTCACTTCAAGAACCAACAACCGCTAGAAAACCTGACCGATGCAGAAGCAGAAAAACTGGTTGGCCAGGATCGTGAAAGTCATCAAAAAGATCTGTACGAAAGTATTGAAAACGGTGACTACCCACGATGGGATTTCAAAGTACAAATCATGCCGGAAAAGGATGCTGAATCTTACCGCTTTCATCCTTTTGACTTAACTAAAATATGGTCACACAAAGACTACCCGTTAATTGATGTCGGTGTACTGGAACTTAATCGTAATCCTGAAAACTATCATGCCGAGGTTGAGCAATCAGCGTTTAATCCCGCCAACGTCGTGCCGGGCATCGGCTTTTCGCCCGACAAAATGTTGCAAGGACGCCTGTTTTCTTATGGTGATACACAGCGTTACCGCCTAGGCGTTAATCATGGACAGATTCCGGTCAATGCACCGCGTTGCCCGGTACACAGTTTTCATCGTGATGGCGCGATGCGTGTCGATGGCAATATGGGCAGCACCAAAGGTTATGAGCCGAACAGTCTGGGTGAATGGCAGGAACAGCCTGACAGTAAAGAGCCCCCACTGGCAGTCGGTACTACAGCAGATCACTGGAATTACCGTGAAGACGATGACGACTATTACACCCAGCCCGGTGATTTGTTTCGCCTGATGACCCCGGAACAGCAGCAGGTGTTATTTGAAAATACGGCCCGCTCGGTTGGTGGGGCCTCTATTGATGTGCAAAAACGTCATATCAGCAACTGTTTGAAAGCCGACCCGGCCTACGGTGCAGGAGTGGCGAATGCCTTGGATGTTCCACTTGACGGAATAAATTAACCTCCCCCTCAATGTTTTCCCTCCTGCTTCAGCCTATTCATTATTTTGGGGCTGGGGCAGGAATAGTACGGGTTTATTGTTCTTTTTTTATTGCCTACCCCTCACTAGTCTCACTAATGCTTGATCACTTTTGAGCAATGTTGTCACTCCTTTGGTACCGAAATCCATAACATAGGCCTGATCATAGGTTTTGGGTTTTGTATCAAAAGCCCAAAAATAAGTTGCCGGCGTTGCTGGAAACAACTGCAAATTAATACGCGGATTATTGCAATGCCGCTCGACAATGCCTGCTAATTCCGGCAATTTGGGTACACGCCAATCCTTATGTTCGACATAACCACCCACTTGGTTGAATTGTCGTACAGTCTGTTGTGCAGATTGCCAGGTATAGTGGCCCGGTTGCCCCAGACAGGTATTACCCTCCCAACGCTGTCCCAGGGCACAGCGCATCCAGGTCAGTCCACTATCGATATCGGTAAGAGTACCATCGTGATTATCATCGAAACGCTGTGAGTCAGTAGAACGAATATTATCTGCACACTCATCAGCAAACGACGTGTGACTTAGCGTTAGCAAAAGTGCAAGAACGCATGCGGAGCAAAAAATCAGGGGAGACACAGGATTGATACGAAACAAAGCCACCGCAGACTGTCTGACTGCGGTGACTTTATTTTCTACATTGCCATTAGTGCCTGGGATAACCCGGCCCGCTTTTTACCGGGACGGCACCATGTTGCTCATCTTTGGCTGGCGCGATGGCCACACCTCGATGAGTAAAGGTGGCATAAGCTTCCATGGCAATCATTTCCTCACTATCAGATTCCAATATCCTGCCCTGCATAGGGACAGCGATACACCAATTGATCATTTCCCGCAGTGTACCCACCTTGCCTAAATTCGTCTGGAACTTGGGCCAGGTATGCGTATTGGCGGCCGCCCCATCAGGATGACAATTGGCGCAGGCCAAACCGTTATTACCCAGTTTTGCGCTGTGCCACAGGTCATCCCCCTTAGCAACAGCCGTCATCAATGCTGCCCGCTCCTGGGCGATTTGTGCTTCACTGCGCGGTGGTTTGGCTTGTACCGCACTGGTAATAATCAAGGTGCAGCTGACCACAATAACTGAGGTAACAGCAGCGAGAGACATTTTGCGTATTTTTTTCATGTTCTGCTCCTCTTATGGTTAGACTTTCAGGCCTTTTTTGATGTTATCCGGCAGCAAATCCGAAAACTCCCTCCAACGTACTATGCTGTTGAAATCAGTATCCAGGGAGATATCATGACCTCCCAGCCCGTCTTCAAAATCACCGGGGTCAGCACGACGTTGCGTGATGTGCGGATATTCCAATTCCACTGGCGGATAGGGCCAAGGCCAGGAAGTGGATAACAAGCCGCAGGAACGCATATTGTCGATCTCGTTGTAGACCACTTGGTGTACATGACCGTGGATGGAAATGACCTTATCGAACTTGCGCAATGTTTCGCGGATTTGCGGTGCATCATAAGTCTGGAAATTCCAGCGCGGATAGTAATCCCATAGTGGCGAATGTGTCATGATGACCACTGGCGTATCTGGAGACACTCTCTTTACATCCCGGGCCAGCCAATTCAGTTGTTTTTCACCGACACCCCAGGCGCCGCAATTGTGGCATTCCAACTCTTCCATCATATGCATGCGTTCTAGAGGAGTGAGCTTCTTGAGCGTCCAGAAATCGGGCACCAAAATGGAATTCATGCCGATGAAATGCACGCCGTTGTGATTGAAAGACCAATGCTCATCACCGAATAACTGTCGCCAAGCCTTGCCCATATCCAGGTAATAATCATGCTCACCGGGAATAATTTTGTAAGGCATTTTCAGCTTATCGAGGATTTTTTTACCCTTCACCAATTCAGCTTTTTTACCTGACTGACCAAGGTCACCGGCATACAAAACAAAATCAGGGCGGGGCTTAATACTGTTTACATCGGCCACCGCTTTTTCCAGGATATGGTCAAATTTGTGGTCTGCAATATCATAGAGATGTGCGTCTGTGAGTACAGCAAAATTGAAGGGTTTGATTTTTTTGGTGGCGGCTTCGGCAACGCCGCCCAGACCGAGCATGCTGGAAGCACTAGGAGCAAATATGCCGGCAAACATCGTTGCGGCCCCTGCTTTTGTGCTCATGCCCAGAAACTGTCGTCGTGAAATTTTTTTCATACAAAGACTCCCTTTGATTCATTTCTGAAAACAGGCGAGTAGACTTAGTCTAAACGCCAGGTAAATCAAACTTAGTATAGAAACTGAGAGTATTCAAGGATGAAACTAAAAGTTTTTATACCTGGATCAAAAAATAATTGATTGCCCAAAAGGAAATCTGCAAGCCGTAACCTATTGAATAAGCAATTAATATGCCCGATACAAGCTGTGTGCACACCCAAAAACAGTACTGTGGGCACCCAGAAAGAGTCCCCGTAGCATAAGTAAACGAGCATAGTTTAACTTTTGAGATACTCAAGGTGACTACGACGTTTCACCCATTCTGTACGCGACAGCATTACGCCACATTTAACCATATAAAAAATATGTTTACTCGGACAAGCAAGGAAAGAAGTGCACATTTTCCGTGCAAAATGCTTTTTATAGATTGGTGTCGGCTATCCTTCTTGGGCAAGCAACGTCTTGGGTAATGAAAATACGACGTTTTCTATCCGCCCATCTGACTCCAGCACCGCCGCACCAGTGAGTGTTTGCAAACGTTCAATCACGTTACTCACCAGCACATCCGGCGCAGAGGCTCCGGCGGTAACACCAATGTTGTTTCCTTCATCCAACACAGATAACCACTCTTCCTGTATCTGCACGGCATCATCAATCAGATAAGCACTGGCTCCCAAACGTTCTGCCAGTTCACGCAGACGATTGGAGTTAGAGCTATTGGCAGAGCCCACCACCAGCACCAGCTTACAACGCACGGCCAAATCCTTTACCGCATCCTGCCGGTTTTGTGTGGCATAACAAATATCATCTTTTTGGGGGCCTCGAATATTGGGAAAACGCATGCGCAGGGCATCAATTACCTGCCGGGTATCATCCATCGACAAAGTCGTCTGGGTCACATAGGCCAGTGCATCCGCATTGTTCACTTTCAGTTTCGTGACATCTTCCGGTGATTCCACCAGATACATACCCTGGCCCGTATACTGCCCCAGCGTGCCTTCCACTTCCGGATGTCCCGCGTGACCAATCAACACCACTTCTTCCGCCGCTTTTTCGTGGCGCACCACTTCCATATGAACCTTGGTCACCAGAGGGCAGGTGGCATCAAAAACTTTTAGCTTGCGTTCTGCTGCCTCTTTGCGCACTGCTTGAGAAACACCATGCGCGCTAAAAATCACTGTCCCGTTATCCGGTACATCTTCAAGTTCATCGACAAAAATTGCACCTTTGTCACGCAGACCATCCACTACAAAGCGGTTATGCACAACTTCGTGCCGCACATAAATTGGCGCATCAAACAAATCCAGCGCACGCTCTACAATTTCAATGGCACGATTGACACCGGCACAAAAACCGCGTGGATTGGCTAATAAAATTTGCATTTCAACTTCTCTTTCTCAATACATTTACAATATGTGTGTGTTGCTACAATATTTATCAGCACGAGCAAAAACCAATATCAACCTCTGCTCGATGTAATGTTGACGTAATATTTCGGGTATAACAGACTTCTGGATTCCGGCCTTCGCTGGAATGACATGCTGAGGAATAAGCATGCGATGACAGACAATTATTGCACAGGCTAATGACAGTTATTGCATCAGTGGCGGCTCTTCACCACCCGTTACTTCCAGAATTTCCACTTCAAACAAAATCTCATGCCCAGACAGCGGATGATTAAAATCCACCGTCACCCGATTGTCATCCACCTCGGTAATCATGCCCGGATATTCTTCACCATCCGGCAACGCAAAGCTCACAATCACTCCCCGTTCCAATTCCATGTCTTCGGGAAAATCAACACGATCCATCGATTGAACGTTTTCAGGGTCGGGATACCCATAGGCCGTCTCAGGAGCAATTTTCAAGCTTTGTTTGTCGCCCGCCTTCAAACCAAACAAGGCCAGTTCCAAACCTTCTACCAATGTTTCATCCCCCATCACAAAATGCAGCGGGTCCTCGCCGTCTGTGGTCTCAGCCACAGTGCCGTCTTCCAGAGAGATAGTGAAATGCATAGACACTCCACTACCGTGATAAATAGCAACTTCATCTGTCACGTCACGCTCCGTTTTTTGTCTTTGTTTCTTTTGTGTCATTTGTGTCATTTGTGGCGTCATCACGCTCTCCACGAAAACTATCGATCACTAACAGCACTGCACCGACACAGATTGCCGAATCGGCAATGTTAAATGCCGGCCAGTGTGATTGCTGGTAATACACGTCGATAAAATCCACGACATAACCCAGCGTCACACGATCCCATAAATTACCAATGGCTCCGCCCAACACCAGAGCCAACGCCACGGCCAACCAAGTCTGTGTGGGTGCCAGACGTTTAATCCAGATGGTAATACCAATACTCACCACCAGCGCAATCACACTGAAAAACCAACGCTGCCAGCCCGACTCAGAGGCAAGAAAACTAAACGCCGCACCGGAGTTATGCGCCAATGTCCAGTTAAAGCCCGGAAATACTGGCACGGGTTGATATAACAACAGATAGTGTGAGGCAATAGCCTTTGTCGCTAAATCCAGCGCTGCCACCAGGGCAGATAACCATAACCATTTCAACATATTATTTGAACCCACCATATTCAATGCTCAAGCAAACCGGCGATGTTCGCCGGCACCGTCTACGTTATCGACACAACGAGCACACAGTTCGGGATGTGTGTTATCCGCTCCTACATCCTCACGATGGTGCCAGCAACGGGTGCATTTGGCATACGCCGAAGATGATACGGCAATATAAAGTTCATCACCGTTTTCAAGTGTGACATGCGCGGCACTCTCGGTTTTTTCAGCATCACGTTCCTGTTTTTGATAAACACGCGCAGACGATGTAATCAATACAAAACGCAGTTCATCGTCCAAACTCATTAAGCGATCATAAATATCACCTTCGCAATATAAATCCACTTCAGCAGCCAATGATGAACCAATGTCGCCAGCAACACGCAAAGTTTCCAGTTCTTTACTCACTGCTTCTCGAACTTCCACTACCTGCTGCCAAAAATTCAAACCCATACTGTCATCGACAATGTCCGGAAATGTGTACCATTGTTCCAGAAAAATGGATTCGCCACGCTTGCCAGGAATAAACGACCAAAGCTCTTCCGCCGTAAAACTCAGAATCGGTGCAAACCAGCGCACCATACCTTCGATAATGTGATACATGGCAGTCTGACAGGAGCGCCGTGCCAAACTATCCGCCTGTGTGGTGTATTGACGATCTTTAATCACATCCAGGTAAAAACTGCCTAAATCACTATTACAAAAATAGTGCATTTTTTGATAAACATGATGAAAATCGTAACGATCGTAAGCATCAAAAACCTCTATTTGCAGTTTTTTCGCATGGGCCACAACCCAACGATCCAGTGATAACATTTTTGTCGGAGCCACGCTGTGTTTTACCGGATCAAAGCCATCCAGGTTCGCCAACAAGAAACGTACCGTATTGCGGATACGGCGATAAGCATCAGCGGTACGCTTGAAATTTTCGTCTGAAACCGTCATTTCGTTACGATAATCCACGCCCGCTATCCATAGGCGCAGAATATCGGCACCAAGATTATTCACTACCTTTTGCGGCGCAATCGCATTACCCATGGACTTGGACATTTTCAGTCCCTTGGTATCGATGGTAAAACCATGGGTCAACACGGAACGATACGGTGCCTTGCCGGTAGTCGCCACCGAAGTGAGCAACGATGACTGAAACCAGCCACGGTGCTGATCCGAGCCTTCTAGATACAAATCCGCCGGACGTTGCAATTCGTCACGACGATCCAACACGCAGGCGTGTGTCACACCGGAATCAAACCACACGTCCAGCGTGTCACTCACTTTATCGTATTCGTTTGTTGCATCGCCCAGCAATTCTTTTGCATCTAACTGGAACCAGGCATCAACACCTTTTTCCTCAACACGCAACGCAACCTGTTCAATCAGTGTTGTGGTATCGGGATGCAACTTGCCGCTCTGCTGATGCACAAACAGCGGGATCGGCACACCCCAGGTACGCTGACGGGAGATACACCAGTCAGGACGGTTGGTAACCATACCTTCGATGCGTGCCTTGCCCCAGTCGGGCATCCAGTCTGTATTTTCAATTTCTTTCATCGCCGCATCGCGCAGGCCGTTTTTGGTCATGCTGATAAACCATTGCGGTGTAGCACGGAAGATAATCGGTGTCTTGTGCCGCCAGCAATGCGGGTAACTATGGCGTAATGCTTCTTCATGCACCAACGTACCTTTGGTTTTTAATACCTCGACCACTTGTGGATTGGCCTTCATCACATGTTGGCCCGCAAACAATTCCGTGTCGGGCAGAAACACACCGTTACCCCCCACAGGATTTTCCACCGGCAAGTGGTATTTCATACCCACCACAAAATCTTCCTGGCCATGGCCGGGTGCGGTATGCACACAGCCAGTACCGGATTCGGTAGTAACATGATCACCGAGAACCACCGGCACTTCGCGTGCGTAAAAAGGATGCCCCAGTTTCAAACCTTCGAGATCAGCACCACGACAATAAGCAATTACACGATAACCACTGCGTTCCCAACGACCCATGGCTTCTTTCAACAATGCCTCGGCAAGAATCAAGCGTTCCGGCCCGTGCTCACCTTCCGTCTGCACCACTGCATAATCCAGTTCTGGATTCACTGCCACAGCCTGATTAGCAGGCAATGTCCACGGAGTGGTCGTCCAAATGACCACAGAGATAGCGCCTTCGCCAGTATGTTTTTTGCCGTCACTATCTTCAACATGATGCACACGCGCAAACAGCGCTAATTCATCCAGCAGTGCAAAACGCACATCAATAGCCAACGAGGTTTTATCTTCGTACTCCACTTCCGCTTCGGCCAACGCCGAGCCACAATCGGTACACCAATGCACCGGCTTGGAACCCTTGTGCAAATGTCCAGCATCGATAATTTTGCCAAGAGTGCGAATGATATCTGCCTCAAACTGGAAATCCATCGTCAAATACGGATTGTCCCACTCGCCAAAAATCCCCAGGCGTTTGAAATCTTCACGCTGACCGTCCACCTGTTTTTGCGCATACGTACGACAGGCCTCACGGAAAGTAGAGGCATCCACCTTTGCGCCGGCCTTGCCGATCTTTTTTTCCACATTGAGTTCGATAGGAAGACCGTGGCAATCCCAACCCGGCACATAAGGCGCATCAAAACCACTGAGGGTTTTGGATTTAACAATGATATCCTTCAGCACCTTGTTTACCGCATGGCCGATATGAATATCGCCATTGGCGTAGGGCGGGCCATCGTGCAAAATGAATTTCTCCCGACCTTTTCCCACTGCGCGCAGCTTTTGGTACAGGCTCGTTTCCTCCCACTTTTTCAGCATATCCGGCTCGCGCTTGGCCAGATTACCGCGCATGGGAAAATCCGTTTGAGGCAGGTTCAGGGTGGACTTGTAGTCGCTCGACTCGCTCACGTTAAGGCATCTCTCAATAAGAAGGTTGAATTGGGTAGGCCCATAAGGAAACCACCAAAGCGGGGCATTTTACCCGCTCACCATGGTCGGCGGCTAGCAGCACTGTTGAAAATCCCGTATGGTCACTGTCTGTTCACATTTCCGTGCTAGTCTTCCCGTTATGGTCAGTAAAACATACAAAACAAGCCGACACCTGCTCAAACTCATCGAATACGCCGGGCTGGGCATTATCACCGTTGCCACCCTCATTGCCGGAGCCCAGGAAATCTTCCGCATGGTGGACGAGCGTCTGGTCACCCTGGCCGATCTGTTGCTGTTGTTTATCTACCTCGAAGTCGTCGCCATGGTGGCTGTCTATCTGGACTCCGGTAAACTACCCGTACGCATGCCACTGTACATCGCCATTGTCGCCCTCGCCCGTTATCTGGCTCTGGACATCAAAAATATCGACAGCTGGGAAGTCATCGCCGTAGCCACAGCTATCCTGATACTGGCTGCATCCGCACTGCTCATCCGCTACGGCAAATACCGCTTCCCCTTCCCGGAAGGTGACCGTGACCAAAACTGGGAAGGCCCAAACCACAAGCAGAAATAAATGTAGACCCGCTAGAAGGCGTTCTCAATTAACAAGGCCGCGCAAAAAATGCCCTCGCCTGTACAACGTCCTGCATAATCTGCGTCGTCAACGCCGCGAACGAATCGAAGCGCCGCTCATCACGCAGCTTCAGCAAAAAATCCACATGCACATGACGACCATAAATATCATTGTCAAAATCGAACAAATGTACCTCTAACAGCGTGCGCATACCATCCACCGTCGGCCGGGTGCCAAGATTGGCGACACCCGGTAACGGCTCACCCTCAATACCAAACAACTCCACCGCAAACACCCCACGCAACGGCGTCTCAATGCGATGCAAATGAATATTGGCTGTGGGAAAACCGATAGTACGGCCCTTTTTATCGCCATGTGCCACCCGCCCGCTCATACGATATGTTCGTCCCAGCAACTTTCCTGCCACGTTAAGATCACCTGCCGCCAGCGCTGTCCGCACTCCGGTACTACTCACTCGCTCACCATCCAGCAAAAAAGTATGCATGTTCACCACTTCGAAACCGTATTGCCTGCCAGCAGCTTTCAGCATGTCAAAATCACCGACACGATCTTTGCCAAAACGAAAATCGTCACCAATCACCAGATACTTCACTCCCAGGCCGTCCACTAACAACCGTTGAATAAACTCATCGGGAAGCTGCCGGGAAAAAGCTTTATTGAAACGCAATACCAACACACGATCCACTGAGTAACGTCGTAACGCCTGCACCTTTTCCCGAAAACGGGTTAAGCGGGACGGTGCCTGTTCGGGACGGAAAACTTCCTGAGGCTGAGGCTCGAAGGTAACAACAGTAAGCGGCAGATTGAGTCCATCCGCTTTTTCCGCCAACTGGCCAAGCACGGCCTGGTGACCAAGGTGTACGCCATCAAAATTGCCAATGGTGGCAACGCAACCGTGGTGGTGGGGCTTCAGGTTTTGCAGATTGCGGATGATTTGCATGGTTGAGGCCGTTTTCAAGAAATCCGGTAAGTATCACACATACGATAACTTTATTTTTCCTTGTTGCGTATTCTCTATGCCAACATTCTGAGCGGTTGACGATATACCAACCATCAAACACTCCCTAATGCTCATAACGACCTAAGTTGTTTTACGGCCTTCCTGTGCTCGTAGATCTCCCATATACCAAATAGAATAATCAACCAGACTTCCGCCCCATCAACTCCCTCACCTTCATCCCCATCACCAATAACCCACCAAAATAAACCATCCCTCCAACTCCAATCCACAACACCAGCTCCCCAACTCGCTGCCACAAACCCCACTGTAACCAGCCCGATAAATCTCCTGCTCCCCAGATCAATACCGTAGCCATTATCACGCTTGCGATCAGCACACGTATAGCCAACAGCCCCCACCCTGGCAACACTTGCAACACACCTTCTTTCCGCAACCCATGAAACAACAAACCCGCGTTGATAAACGCTGAACAGGCGGTGGCCAGAGCCAGCCCGCTATGCGGGCCTTCAATGCCAAGCATCACCATAGGCACCACAAAAACAACATTGAGACCCATATTGACTATCATGGCGATAATGCCAATACGCACCGGCGTTTTAGTATCCTGCCGGGCGTAATAACCGGGAGCGAGCACTTTCACGCCGATGAACCCCAACAGACCCAGCGAATAAGCCATGAGGCTGAGGCGCGCCATGTCCACATCCTGAATATCGAAAGCACCATAGTGGAACAACGTCGTCAGTATGGGACCAGACAACACAAATAAACCAACGGTGGCCGGGGCACCGATCACCAGCACCCAGCGTAGCGCCCAATCAAGGGTACGGGAAAAAGCGGCTGGATCAGATTCGGCATGTTTTTGCGACAGGCTGGGCAAAATCACCGTGGCCAGAGCAATGCCAAATACACCCAGCGGAAACTCCACCAAACGATCAGAGTAGTACAGCCACGACACACTACCCGCCACCAGAAACGAAGCAATAATGGTATCGAACAACAAATTGATCTGCGCTACAGAAGAACCAAAAATCGCAGGCAGCATGAGCTTACCGATACGTCGCACACCTTCGTCACGCACCCCCCACTTGGGCCACGCCAACAGACCCAGGCGCCGCAGAAAGGGCAATTGAAACAGCAATTGTACGATTCCAGCGACAAACACACCCCAGGCCAACGCCACCATCGGCGCGTCAAAATAGGGGGCAACCCAAACGACAGCACCGATAAGCACCACATTAAGGAATACCGGGGTAAATGCGGGTACCGCAAACCGGCCAAAGGCATTAAGAATGCTACCCGCCAACGCCACCAGCGAGATAAACAACAGATACGGAAAGGTAATACGCAACATCTGTGCAGTGAGGTCAAAGCGTTCTGGTTCGTCAATGAAGCCGGGGGCAAACAACATCACTAATGCTGGGGAAGCTATCGCCGCCAATACCGTCAGCACAAATAAAATCCCCCCCAGCGTCCCGGCAACATTTTGCACCAGACTACGTACCTCGGCCTCACTGCGCTGCGTTTTGTATTCCGTCAGCACTGGCACGAAGGCTTGTGAGAAGGCTCCTTCGGCGAACAGACGGCGCAGAAAGTTGGGGATTTTAAAGGCCACAAAAAAAGCATCAGTGGCACCGCCAGCACCGAGAAACTGGGCAAACACTACGTCACGCACCAAACCCAACACCCGCGACAGGGTGGTCATGGCACTGACAATACCAGTGGATTTCAGCAGGCGGCGGCTCATCGGGTAGAGATCATCACAGGATTATAAAAAGCGTCATATTACCCGCCCTGACCGCCAGCCCAAAATCTATCCTTTTTTGCGTAATTCAATCGCCGCAAATAGTTGACAAACGACACATAAAACCGCATATTGTGCGCCCTCTTCAGTATCGGCTTGAGCCCGGTACCGAAACACGAATTAACCGCTCGAACAACGAACATGATGGAGTAAGACTTTGGCCAATTCAGCACAAGCCAGAAAACGCGCCCGCCAGGCGGAAAAAAGTCGTCAGCTTAATGCTGGCCAACGCGCGACCTTCCGCACCGCAGTGAAAAAGGTGGTTTACGCCATCGATGCTGGTGAAAAAGAAAAAGCTGAAGCTCTGTACAAAGATGCCCTGCCGGTCATTGACCGTGCAGCTGGCAAGGGTCTGATCAGCATCAATAAAGGCGCTCGTCACAAGAGTCGTTTGAATACCCGCATTCGCGCGCTGTAGACACGCCTGCAAGACATAAAAAAGCCGGTCTTTTGACCGGCTTTTTTATGTCTGCTGATAAAACTTCCAGAGGCGAAAACCCAGAAAAATAACAACGATTAAACCTAGAAACCTCAGTTGGGCGCGAAAAAGACGCGTAAGATATTGGTGTGCATAGTGAAGCATAAAAATTCGTGCTCACCTTATTGGTGATGAGACATTTTTCTGCTTTGCTAGGTGCGCCAAAAGCTTGCGCGGACTTTCGTGATCCAACTGAGGTTTCTAGGTTAAACGCAAGACCATCAACACAAAACCAGATTGTCCCGATGAATCAACTCCGGCTCATCCACATATCCCAGCACGGCCTCCAACTCACCTGATGGTAGTCCTTTGATTTTTTGAGTTTCAACGACGCTATAGTTAACCAACCCTCGCGCCACCTCATCGCCCTTTTGATCGACACAGGCAACAACGTCACCTCGCTCAAATTCACCACTGACAGCGGTCACTCCTACCGACAACAGGCTGCGCCCGGATTCCCGCAACACGCGCACAGCACCATCATCCAGTACCAACTTGCCTCGTAATTGCAAATGACCCGCTAGCCATTGCTTGCGCGCAGCAAGTGATTCCTGTTCTGTCGATAACAACGTGCCAACCGTTTTGCCCGCCAGCACAGACGCCAGTACATCAACCTCATGACCATGAGCGATCACCGTCGCCGCGCCGGAGCGCGCCGCCAATCGCGCAGCACGCAACTTCGTCAACATACCACCGCGACCCAATGCACCGGCCTCGCCCACTAAGGCTTCCAGAGACATGTCATTGGCGCTGGCGGTATCAATAAGTTTGGCGTCAGCATGCTTGCGCGGATCTTTGTCAAACAAGCCAGCCTGATCAGTAAGAATGATCAAACAATCCGCCTCCAATAAATTAGCCACCAACGCGGCCAGGGTGTCATTGTCACCAAAACGAATTTCATCGGTAACAACAGTATCGTTTTCGTTGACCACGGGCACCACACCGAGTCCAAGCAAAGAACGCAGCGTGCTGCGGGCATTGAGGTAACGTTGGCGATCAGAGAGGTCTTCGTGGGTGAGCAATACCTGGGCGGTATGGATACCGTGCTGCTGAAAACAGGATTCGTAAGCTTGCACCAAACCCATCTGCCCCACGGCAGCGGCCGCTTGTTGCTCGAATAACGCATGGGGACGCTGGGCCCAACCGAGGCGCATCATACCTTCGGCCACAGCACCACTGGAAACCAGAATCACATCAATGCCTTTTGCACGTAACCCGGCCATTTGTGCCACCCAGTCCGCAATAGCATCACGGTCCAACCCCTGACCATTAGCAGTCAACAAGGCGCTGCCGATTTTGACCACGCAACGGCGGGTATTTTTAAGTTCTGTGCGCTGCATTTTTTGTCGGATGTACTCTCTGGTTAATACGAACCGATACCTCGGCTCACCACGTTAATCTCATTGTCCTTTCTTTCTAACAGACTGTACATACGCAGTGTCGTACGGCCAATAATCGCATCGCTGGTCACCAGAAAATATTCACTACTGACACCGACCAGTTTTGGGTCCAGAGTAATGTCATAATCATCTTTTAATTTTTTTACAAATTCAGCCGCTGTCTCAAAAACCGTGTTCACCCGCAACGCCGCCAACTCGGCAGCAATACGCGGGGTGATATCATCATGCAGGCCGAGCAATACCATCTCCGGCGCCGTATTCACATTAATCACTGTATTTACGGGCAAAGCTGCCACTAACGGTAATAGGGTAGATACATCACGCAATGAAAGCCCGGCTACAGCTGCCAGTTCGCTGGGACTGGCCATCAGACGATTAGCCGCTCGATACGGGATATCCAGCCCCAGGTATAGCAGGTCTTCAGCGCCATCCGCCAACGCATTGAGATTGGCATCCACCCAATCCGCCACTCGATTCGCGATGAAAGGTGAGAGCTCTACTTTTTCATCGATGAAACTGACCTGCTCCAGCAGTGACTGTAATATTTTGATTTGCACCTGATCCGGTTTGTTGTTCTTACCGTTACCATTATCAGAGTTGCCGTTATCAGAATTACCACCCGAACTAGTATCAATTAGATTATTGAGATTAAATCGACCTTGCAGGTCTTCAACGCTGCCAGTGATAACACCACCTTCGATAGGAATGGGTGGCAGCTTAATTGCCCAGTCCTCCGTTAACGTATCGATCTGTGTTTCTTTCTTATCCTGTTTCAACATCTGAGTGGCCCAGGCTTCTGCAGCAAGCGCGTACATGTAAGCTTGGTCTGCTTCCAACATATTGCCAGTGCGGCGAATATCCAACTGTTGACGCGAGGCCATGGCCACGGCAGCCACGGTAACCAACGCCGCAATCAACAATGCCGTAATCAGAGCCACGCCCTGTTGTTTGTGTTTAGGGTTCACTGGCTTCATCAACCAGGCACCCGAAACAAGCGAGTGATACGGCCTTCGGCCTTGGTTTCCAGTGTCACTTCCACCGCGCGCGGCGGTGCAACCTCGCCCACTTCACCTAATTGACTACTGGGCCAAGCGTTCTGCCATGTCTTTTTGTCGTTGAGAAAACGCAATTCCAGCTTGTCGACGCCTTCCAACAACACACTTTCCAATGGCTCACTATCCTCCGCGCGATCCAGTACATTCCAGTAGACACGCAACAGATTTCCATCACGTAACCCATAAGCTACCCGCTGTAAATTACTACGTGTACGGCCTGCCGGATTACGCCAACCCGTGCGCGTCAACTCCAGTTGATAACGCCCCGTCTCCACACCCAGCATAGCGGGGCGCACTTCGGCATATTCATTACGAATTGAACGATTGATGGCCTGCTCAATATCGCGACTCAACCATAAAAAGGCCATTTGCAGTTGACTGAGGCGCTCAGCATGCTCTGTTGTCATCTGTCGAGCAGACATCACACTGTTAAGCCCGCTGTAAGACATCGCCGCCAGCAACGCAAAAATACCCAGCGCCACTAATAATTCCAGCAGGGTAAAACCCGTTTGTTTTTTACCGGTCATAATCACGATTGCTACTGACCTACAAATCCAGTCAGAGTCACCAATGGTGATTCGTCATTTTCGTCCGGGCGCACACGTACGTCCACGCGGCGAATTTTCTCATTCGCTGTTGTGCTCACTTTCACTGACCAAAACCATTCGTGGCGTGCCATCAGTGTACTGCCTTTAGTGGTACGAATAGCCGGCCATTTTTTATCGACGTGCAACTCCGTCATTTTATTCATCGCTACCCAATGGGCATAGGTACGCTGTTGCAGACCAGAGGCAGTACGGGCAGCATTGGAAACAGCACTGGCGGCAGCGGCCAGAGAAAAGGCAATGACAGCCAGCGCAACAATCACTTCCAGCAGGGTGAAGCCCTGGCAGCGGGTAGTTTTTAAAAACCCTCGCTTGATCGCCTGAGTGTCATTCCGGCATGGGCCGGAATTCCGCAATAACGAGGACGACAAAACCTTAGTAGTTCTCATCTTCCTCTGCCCGGATCAGAATCAGTTTGCCGTTAATCAAGCCTTGCAGTGAATATTCTTCGCCCTCATCCATTTTTAGCGTCATATTAAAAGGGGTGAGTTCGCCGCTGGAAAAAATAAAGATACGAGGCAAATTTTCTTTGTCTTCAAAACTGGTTTCTATACCTTCCAGTAATAATTCAAGTTCAACAGCGTCGGGCAGTGGCCGTTCGCGTAACATGCTATCTTCCATCACCGGTTGCCAGTCTTTTTTACCCAGCTCCAAAAACCGGTAATGGTCATAATCAAACTCTATGGCCAGCTCACGCCCCTGCATCACGGCCTCTTCACCGGCCAGTCGAATCAGGCCATGCAGACGCTCCGCCTCATCCTGTACGATACGACTGGCATTCTGGCCGATGGAGAAGCTGGCAAGACTGACAATGATGCCAATAATCACAATCACCGCCAACAGCTCAAGCAAGGTAAAACCGGCGTGTGCTTTTCCACCGGCGTATTTTGACGTTATTGGGAACAGGGTCATAAACTGCCTCATCCAACGATGAGGGCGACATTCAGAAAATGCTATTGCAAATTCCAGTTACCCACATCCGCATTGGCCTCATCACCACCGGGCTGGCCATCGGCACCCAGCGAAAAAATATCAACAGCACCTTGCACACCCGGCGCAAGATACTGATACTCATTCCCCCAGGGGTCTTTGGGCAGACGGTCCATATATTGTTTCCAGTTACGAGGTTCAGGCGTGCCTCCCGGTTTGCTGATCAGCGCCTGCAGCCCCTGATCAGTATTGGGATAAACAAAGTTGTCGAGCTTGTAGAGATTCAGCGCACTTTCCAGGGCACGGATATCTGCCCGAGCCTTGGTGGTGCGTGCCGCATCGGGACGGTCCATGACGCGCGGCACAACAATGGCAGCAAGTATGCCAAGGATGACCACAACCACCATGACTTCGATAAGAGTAAATCCGGATTGTCGCCCCGGCGCGGACTTATGGGTTTTCACGTCTCTCTCCATTCTTTACACTGGCCTTTATGATAATCATTTTCACTGAAACGAATACTAACACTAGTGTCCTATCCTGTGCGGCTGAAACTGCGTGACACTATCACAACTCCGCACCCATAGCCTGCTGCCACTGACCCTGATTCTGTGTGTGACGCTATTCGCACTGGGAGGTTCCGGGCTGACGGCCATTTTGCGCTTTGAACGCGTAGCACTGCTGCACGATGGCCAGATCTGGCGACTGTTTACCGGCCACTTAGTGCATCTGGGCTGGTCACACACAGGGCTGAATGTCACCGGGCTGGCACTGATCTGGGTACTGGTCGGCCATCGATTTGATCATTGGCAATGGTCGGCCATTATCATCGCACTCATGCTGGGCATCAGCCTCGGCTTGCTTATTTTTAATCCAACACTGGTTTGGTATGTGGGACTGTCTGGCGTGCTGCACGGCATGTTGATCGCTGGTGCTGTGGCAGATATTCGCAGCGGCGATAAAACCGCTTATGTGCTACTGATCCTGATTGCTGCAAAACTGGCATGGGAGCAAATGACTGGGGCTTTACCCGGCTCCGAGGCCGCTGCCGGTGGCCCTGTCATCGTTGATGCTCATTTTTATGGCGGACTTTGCGGACTTGTCCTGGGAGGACTGCTCAAACCCAAAACGGCTCAACCATAAACCTGAAAACCTATCAGACTTATTTCACTCTTATTTCACTCTTATTTCACTCTTATTTCACTCTTATTTCACTACGCGCAATTGCGGGCCGCCGGACCTGGGCTTTTCCTTGGCTGGCTCATCAGGACTGCGGTCTTCATCATCATTGAAGACCATACCACGACCATTTTCACGCGCGTAGATCGCCAGAACGGTTGAGACGGGTACGCTAACATGCATGGGTTTACCACCGAACCGAGCACTGAAGCTGACTTCTTCTGCGACCATATCAAGGTTTTGCACTGCTGTAGGCGCAACATTGAGAATAATTTTACCGTTGTTAACGTGCTCCAGCGGCACCACCACATGGGGATGCTCGGCGTTAACCAACAAATACGGTGTCATCTCGTTATCAACAATCCACTCATAAATGGCACGCATCAAATAGGGTCGACTGGAATTCATCTTTCACGCATCTCGCACACAACAAAAATTACCGGCCATCGTATTAACCTTCACGCATTTCCCGCTCTTTTCCGCTGAGACTGACCTGAAAGGATTCAAGATCAAACAAGCGTTGCGCATAGTCCTCCAGCGGCTTAGCCACAGAGGATAACTTGATACCATATGTCGGCAGACGCCACAAAATGGGGGCTACAGCACAGTCCAGCAATGACAGCTCATCACTCATGAAAAATGGTTTCTGCTCAAAAATTGGGGCAATCACGGTGAGGCTGTCACACAACTCTTTGGCCACTTTTGTTTTGTCACGACTTTTTTGCAGCCGTTCCACCAAACCGTCCCAATCCTGTTGAATGCGACACAGGGTCATGCGGCTTTGCGCGCGAGAAACAGGGTCTACTGGCATCAACGGCGGATGCGGGAAACGCTCATCCAGATATTCCATAATGACCTGCGCGTCATAAAGCACCAGCTCACGATCTACCAACGTCGGCACTTTGCCATAGGGATTCAGCTCCATCAGGTCTTCAGGTGGATGTGCAGGGTCCACATCAACACCCTCAAAGTTGATCCCTTTTTCGGCCAAAACAATGCGCACACGGTGACTGTATAAATCAGTGACGCCGGTAAAAAGGTTCATGATGGATTTTCTATTGGCCACGACTGACATTTGCTGTTTCTCCAACTGCTACTGTCTAAGGAAATAATGCTTGAGAGGTAGGAATTATACCTGAATAATCGGTAAACCCTTGAAATATCCTACAAGATAATGATTTAACTGGGGTTTATATTTTAAGTCAACAAGTTAAATTTACTGATTTCATTGTTTTCAGACAAACAACAGAAGTTCAGCGAACATCCCGCCAATATTCTTTTTTCAACAGAAAGGTCAATACCAGAAGTCCCGCAAGAAACAATAGCACCCATTTCCCCAAGGCTAAACGTTGCAATTTACTGGGCTCACCCAAATAAGCAAGAAAGGTGACCAGGTCTCGCACCACAGCATCATATTCTGCGGTGCCAAGCGTACCCTTCTCAATAAGTGTAAAACCGCTGATGATCTCCACAGTATTGCCATGCGCATCGGTATGACTTCCCATAACCGGCGCCTGCAAACCCTGCAATTCCCATAATACATGGGGCATGCCCACATCCTTAAATACGCTGTTGTTAACCCCCCAGGGACGGGATTCATCCCGGTAAAACGAACGCAAATAAGTGTATAACCAATCGACACCACGAGCCCGGGCAATCACCGATAAATCCGGCATCGCTGTGCCGAACCAGCGTTTAGCATCTTCCGCAGCAATGGCCACTTTCATCGTCTCACCCACTTTGGCACCAGTGGTAATAAGTTCGCTACTCACTTCATCGTTGCTCATATCCAGGTCTTGAGCAATGCGGCTGTAACGCATCAAGTTAGCGGAATGACAATTGAGACAATAATTCACAAACAATTTTGCACCACGCTTAATTGCCTCTCGATCATCCAGTTGGATATCAGCCGAATCCAATACCACATCACTACCCGCCGCTGAAACGCTCGCCGTAAAAAAACCGGAAAGCAATAAAAACATAACAAAAAGTAGTGGTTTCATTTTCCCGTTACCCTTTCTGGCAGCGGTTTGGCTTTATCCCACTTACTATAAATTGGCATCAACAAGAAAAAAGCAAAGTACAAAATACTGAAAATACGCGAAAATAATGTTGCCAACGGTGTCGCCGCCACCGTACCCAGGTAAGCCAGACTAATAAAACTAATAACAAATATGCTTAATGCCAGTTTGAACCAAGCACCACGATAACGAATGGACCTGACCGGACTACGATCTAACCAGGGCAACAAAAATAGCACCACCATTGATGCACCCATAGCCACCACACCCAGAAATTTATCCGGCACGGCGCGTAAAATGGCGTAAAAAGGTGTGAAATACCACAATGGTGCAATATGTTCTGGCGTTTTAAGTGGGTCGGCCGCAACAAAATTATCTTTTTCCAGAAACCATCCTCCCATTTCCGGGGCATAAAAAATCACCGCAGAAAAAATCATCAGAAACACCACTACACCAACCATGTCCTTCACTGTGTAATACGGATGAAAAGGAATACCATCCAGTGGGACACCATTTTCATCTTTATGCTTTTTGATCTCGATCCCATCCGGGTTGTTCGATCCCACCGAGTGCAACGCAATCATGTGAAACAACACCAGACCAATCAATAACAATGGAAAAGCAATCACATGGAAGGCAAAAAAACGATTAAGCGTGGCATCAGCCACCACAAAGTCACCTCGAATCCACAACGCCAGTTCATCACCGATATAAGGAATCGCACCGAACAAAGAAATAATTACCTGTGCCCCCCAAAATGACATCTGTCCCCAAGGCAACAAATAACCCATAAAGGCTTCGGCCATCAGCACCACAAAAATCAACATGCCAAACACCCATAACAATTCACGCGGCTCACGGTAAGAACCATAAAGCAGGGCACGAAACATGTGCAGATAAATCACGATAAAGAAAAATGATGCGCCGGTAGAATGCATATAGCGAATCAACCAACCCCAATTCACATCACGCATGATGTATTCCACCGACGCAAAAGCAGTGTCGGCAGTGGGCTTATAATTCATGGTGAGAAATATACCGGTGACCAATTGAATCACTAGCACCAAAAATGCCAGCGAGCCAAAGAAGTACCAGAAATTCAGATTTTTAGGCGCATAATACTTAACCAGATGGTTCTGCCAAAATGCGGTAACCGGAAATCGCTCATCAGCCCATTCACGCAAATCACTCAAACGGTGCGCTATTTTATCGAACATCAAATGGCCTCCGGATCAACACCTACCAACAGACGAGTCGCCGACACATAGTGATGCGGCGGTATGACGAGATTTGAGGGGGCTGGCATACCGGCATACACACGCCCGGCAAGATCGTAAGTAGAACCATGACAAGGGCAGAAAAAACCGCCCTTCCATTCCGGCCCAAGATCCGGGGGAGCGAACTCGGGGCGATATGTCGGTGAGCATCCCAAATGGGTACAAATACCGATCATTACCATGTATTCAGGATTAATGGATCGCTGGAGGTTCTTGGCATAAACGGGCTGCTGGGAAAGCTCATCCGAATTCGGGTCGCGCAGAAATCTATCCAGTTCCGGTAGTATTTTCAGCATTTGTTCGTTGCGACGTAACACCCAGACCGGTTTACCCCGCCATTCCACCGTCATTACCTGTCCCGGCTCCAGTTTGCTGATGTCTACATCAACAGGCGCACCGGCAGCCTTAGCCTTTTCGCTGGGGTCCATTGACAACACAAAAGGCGTGGCTACATAAACTGCACCGACTCCTCCCATAGCTGCCGTTGCCGCTAACAACATTCGTCGTCGGCCATGATCAATTTCACCCGTGTCCACATAACGCCCCTTATTGCAATGCTACCATTGAACCTAAATTAATCCGTTAAACCTACTGCGAGCACCTAAGGCACAGAGCCTAAAGCATTTTACAGAACATGTTGAACTCACCGTATGGGTGATACGCTTTCGTTCAAAACAACCTGAAAAACACTTTATCTTCTGCACCTTAGTCACTCTCGCTACGGTTTAACGGATTAATTTAGGTTGAACAAAGACAAAAAATGCGCGAACAAAAAACATCCATTAGGCGAGCAGCATAGCAGAGAATGAGGATTACAGAATATCGTTTATCTTAATATAATGATAAGCTGTTTTTGGGAAGAAATAGACGAACCCGCCATAACGAGCCAACCACTCTCCACTCACTTCCAGTGATTACGCACCATAAAATGAACGACAAGCAATACTCGCAAACAAAAAAAGGGCCCCAAAGAGCCCTTTTTCATATTTAACACTCGCGGATCATAACACCCGCTGACATTCCATCATGCGCGCACCAGACCATACTTGGTCATCGCCTTACGCACGGAAAACCAGCCAACAACGATAATCAGCAAAGTCACCACAATATCGAAGATCGAGGTCATGGGGATATGATAGAACTCCGGAGACACCGAGCCAGAAACCCAGGTGTAGCGCTCGATCCAGGTTCCCACCAAAATGCAGGCCGCGACAAACACAATCACAACAGGATTGTGACGATTTGGCGTCCATACCGCAAAAGTGAGGAAGGGCACAACAAACTTCAGTACCAGGAAGGTCCACCACAGTGGCGCTAGATCATAAAGCATCATATCGTTAAAACGATTCATCTCTTCCGGCAAACGCCCGTACCACATAATCAAATATTGCGTGAAATAGAAATAAGTCCACAAAATGGTGAAGGCCAGCATCATCTGCGCCAGATAATTAAACACAAAAGGCTTGTAAGGTTTATTCACCTTGCCGGAGCGGTGCAACATGATCAACACAATCGCCAGGAAGGCCAAAAAGAAATGAAACATACTGACGAACTGGTAAACACCATAGCTAGCGCTATGCCAATTCACCAACAAGGTCATTTCAAAGTCCCAGGCAATCATTGTACCGTAAAGCACATACACACCCGGAATGACCAAGGCAATGTTACGGAAGGTGCGGTGCACCTTGGGGTCGTCACTCACATCCGTCAGATGCTGGTATTTGATAAATAAGCCGAAGAAAGCCGCTACCACGAGGAAACCCAGGATCTGGCGCGCCACCAGAAAACCATAATTCAACCAACCACTGAGGTACACATCACCATTACGTGCAGCAGCTAACCATGGAAAGGTACTTTCACCACTGTAAAGCAACAGCAGTAACAACACACCGGCCAGTGGGAATAATGCCGCCGTAGAAACCGCAAAATATCGCACCTGAAAGCGCCACTTACCATTCGCCAAATGCAGGATCGACGCAAACGTCACGCCCGCCAACGCCAGATACAACACAATGAGGAAATTTGTGGTCAACACCGACCAGCTGCCAAAATTTTCCATTTAACCCTTGCCCCTTTTATCTATTCTTGTAGAGCGCAGCAAAATATTGCTCGCTTTGCCGTTGCTCTATTTTGCCGCAACCTGAGATTCTTTCACCAAGCCATTTTTAAGATAGTTCACCACATGCCAACGCTCTTCGACAGTCAGATCGTTCGAACCACCTTGCTCTCCCACTACACCATAGGCAGGCATCACATAACTACCAAACGTAATCGTGCCCCATAACCAACCTTCAGTCATTGATTGCTGTACATAATCATCTGTCAGGTCAATAGCACCGATCTTACTGCTCACTGGCGACTCCGCCTTACCCGTCAACCCATGACAGGCGGCACAGTAAATACGATACAAATTGCGGCCTTCTTTCAACGATGCTGCGCTGGCAGCAATCGGGTTCAGCAGATCCCGAGATTCCTCTCGATTCGCCACCTTGGTAGGAATCCCCATCACTGGCACCGAACGTGCGGGGAAGGGCGTCATCACCCCTTCCTGTGGTTTGATGCTGGGCTGGTTCATCATATCTTGCGACCATGGCCAAGCTAACGCCGCAGAAGGGACTGCCAGTGCGGCCAACAATAGCGCAATGCGTTTCATCGAATGGTTCGTTGCACACTTCATCGAATCGCCTCTTCTCGAATTTCCAGTACCTTGTGCTTTTGAAAAAGCCCCTTCACTGACTCACCGACGTTTTCATCGACTTCCACAATAATGGCCACTTGATCCAGGCTCACCTTTTCGCTGTATAACGTACTGCGTTTTTTCAACAACCCTGACAAAAATATAAACGCGAAAAACGTCAGCCACACCGCAAAGAAAATCAGCATTTCGTAAATCAGTACAATGTTTGACGGCAACGCAATAACGGGTTTGCCTCCCTGTGGCTGCACCAGAAAACTTGCCTGTGCGGCAGCCAAAAATATGAAGCCAAAAACCACACCAAAAACAGCGCCAAACAAGGTGAATTTTTGAAGGTGTACTGGGCGATCACCCAACACTTCTTCAACCTCAGGATGTTCAATCGGTGATGTCATGGTGACATCATCTACCGTTAAACCCGGCACTTCATTTCGGCGAATATCAGCGATGGCATCATGAGCCTCTTCAAAATCACCAAAGAGCCCCATCATTCTTTTTTTACTCATTTTATGTACCCTCCCTGCCAGTCGTTTGAGTCACCGGTTTTGCATGGTCAGTCATACGCGCCAGATCTTCTTCACCCAAGGATTGTTTGCGGTGAAAGACCATCTCTTTCACCTCATACATAGATACTGACGGAAACACTTTCACAAATATCAAAAACAACATGCCAAACCAGCCAAAACTGCCAAAAACAATGGCCCACTCAACAATACTGCCATACATGATGTCCCACTGATGCGGTTCGTGTGACATGGACAATGTTGGTGCCACAATCATCCAGCGTTCAAAAAACATACCGAGATTCAGGAACAACGAAACCACAAACATGGTCGGCATGTGTCGACGCAACTTTCTAAAGGCCAGCGCAAAAGGCAAAACAGAACCGCAGAAAAGCATCGTCCAGAATATCCAGGCATAAGGACCTGTCGCCTTGGCGATCAGCAGTTCCTTGTTGTAGATATCATGGCCATACCAGACAGAAGCGAACTCGATGAGGTTCAGGTAAGTCCACACCATTGCAATAGCGAAGGTCAATTTCGCTGTCTTTTCCATCAGGGGCAGCGTCATGTATTCCTCGAAGCGGAAGAAATAACGCAGCAATACAAACAAGGTAATAATAGCGGCACAACCCGAGTACAACGCGCCTGCCACGAAATACGGTGGGAAGGTAGTAATGTGCCACCCTGGCATAATTGACATCGCAAAGTCAGCCGACACAATGGAATGCACCGATACCGCCAGTGGAATCAGGAAACAAGCCATCAACAAATAAATTTTGCGGAAATTACGCCACTGTTGATCACTACCTATCCAGCCCAGCGACAGGATGGTATACAATTTTTTACGCCAGCCGGTGGTGTTATCACGACAAATGGCCAAGTCAGGAATCATGCCGACAAACAGGAACAACATGGAAGCCGATAAATAGGTACTAATGGCGAAGGCATCCCATACCAACGGTGAACGGAAATTCGGCCAAATGCCCCGGTCACTCACATAGGGCAACACCCAATACATGTTCCAAACACGACCCAGGTGAATAATCGGAAACAGGCCCGCCGTCATCAACGAGAACGTCGTCATCGCCTCGGCAAATCGATAAATTGGTTTTCGCCAGTCGGCATGAATCAAATGCAGGATTGCCGATAGTAACGTGCCGGAGTGGCTCATGCCGATCCAGAACACAAAAGCGGCAATGTACATATCCCACATATGAGGGTTATTCAGGTTAGACGGCCCCATACCCACGGTGTACTGAATATATTCTGCCAGCGCTGCACAGGCCACCATGGCAATACACACCGCCAGCGTAACCCAGTAGGCAGGACGTGGGTTTTCCATGCTCTTCAACACATCAGTGTTGATCTTAGCCCACGCAATCTGCTCGTTAATATCTTTTTCTGTGACCATCGTCATTGTTATATCACCTTAATCTTTTTGACGGTTCTGCCTAAAAAATCTCTTATAAACATCCCGTTCTAAACGTCTTCACGAACCCGCTCGAGGTACATCACCGATGGATCAACATTAAGCTCTTCAAATATTCGGTAGCCACGCAAGTCAGCATTCTTTTTAGCATGCTGGGTTTTTTGATAAATACCTCGTTCAACCTGATGCTTTTTCCAGAGTTTGTTAACCATGCTGCCTTCATCCATAGTGTCACCAAACACAATGGCCGAAGTCGGACAGGCTTGCGCACAGGCCGTGATCACTTCACCATCCTGTACCGGACGGTCTTCCATGAAAGCTTTATCCTTGACCGTACGAATTCGCTGCACACAGAAAGTACATTTTTCCATTACCCCCTTGTCACGCACAGAAATATCTGGATTGAGCTGCTGCTCCATCGGTTCCGGCCAGGATGATTCGTAATAGGAATAAAAGTTGAAATAACGCACACGGAAAGGACAGTTGTTGGAACAATAACGTGAACCAATACAACGATTGTACACCTGCGCATTCAGGCCATCCGGCGTATGATAAGTTGCGGCTACCGGACAAACCGGTTCACAGGTTGCTGCTCCACACTGCTGACACATCATCGGCAAAAAGCTGGCGCCCTGTTCCGGATGCTCCAACTCCTGTTGATCCCAATAGCGCTCAATACGCATCCAGTGCATCGCCTGGCCTTTTTCAAACTTTTCTTTACCGACTACAGGCAAATTATTTTCGGCATAACAGGCGGTAGAACAGGCATTGCATCCAATGCACAAATCCAGATTGATGGCCATGGCCCAACGATGTTCGTAGTCATGATGACCACCCTCTTCGGCGCCTTTACGATAGTCTGACCAGTGATTGAGAATATTATCCAACGACATGATTAAGTGCCCTCCGTACGACGAACCTGCTCAACTGGCACGGTCCCCACCAACTTGCGTCCTACTTGATTATCGCCACCCCCCGTTCCCATACGCACCATGGACAGAGAATCTGCTGGCCCCACACGCTTCACAGTCACGCGTGTACTGTACATGGCCAACTCACCGGTTTTACTGTCTGTGGTTGCATCAAGAATTTGCAGAGGATTGACACCCAGTCCCTTGGCATAACGCCCGTGCGCTTCATGCCCTTGACCCAACGGTATTGCCACCGCATCCGCATGCATACCTTTCAGTAGCACCACACGTAATGTAACTGATCCTTGTGCGGAACTTACTTTCACTAAATCCAGATTGCCAATACCCATTTTCGCACCAGTAGTCGGGTGCATTTCTACCCAGGAATCCCATACCACTTTACTGATTTGATCCGGCGCCTCTTGCAACCAAGGCAGGTTGGCATGACGGCCATCAAACAGGCCCAGGCGAGGCGACGGCACTAGGGTCAAACCGTCACTGCTATCCATCACCGGTGCTGCAAACGAAACAACGGTCGATTGTAAGTCTGTTACGCCAACATCCACTTTGATAGCACCGGTCTGTAGGGCTGCATTCCAAAACTCATCATTACTCTTTGCATCATTTTTCACCGACATCGGCATAGCGGCAAAAGCGTGGCGCAAATACGCATAATAATCTTCGAACTGAGCATATTCATCTTTTCTACGCTGCTTGAGCAAGGTCAACAGGATATCGCCCAGCCCCTTGGTTTCCGCATTAAGCTTTTCCATCAACGGCTGTTGCACATGAATAGCACTGGCTTCAGCTTGATCCGCTGGCACCTGAGTACCCCAGTCTTCCAGATAAGAATCCACTGGCAATACCAGATCAGCAGCCATAGTGGTTTCATCAGGAAACTGCGAAATTGCGACTTTGAAACCGATATTGGACATCGCTTCCGTCAGTCCTAGACTTTTGGGCGCGGTGTAAACCGGGTTACTGCCATGAAAAATCACTACATCCAGTTTTTTCGCCGTGGCTGCTTCGCTAAAAGCCACCAAATCCGCAGTTCCACCTTGTTTGGCCATAAGTTGCGGGAAGGGGAACTCACCGGCAGACTCAATGGTCCTGCCCACGTTACCAAGAATATGGTTAAGCATCATGATGGCCGCTGTTGCAGCATAACCTTGCGCTTGGCCCTCAACATTGGCACCTGCCAGCACCAGACTTGGCGAGCGCTCGGTTAACAATTGGCTCACTCGTTGAATACGGTCACCGGCCACGCCAGTAATTCGTGCCACCTTGCTGATGTCGTAATCATTGATCAGCGTGCGCACATCGGAAGGAATACCTGCATCACTGACTTTAATTTTGTTCAGTAACAAACTCGCCATGCCTAATGCCAGTACAGCTTCCGTACCCGGCTTGATGGCCAGCCACAGATCAGCGTTACTACCCGTCAGTGACATTTTGCTCTCAACCTGCACCAACAATCCACGCTCCTTGTTGGTGCGGAATTTGGCGTATTGTCCGGCATACTGCACAGGAGATTGGCTGGCGCCCATGAAATCTGCGCCAAAGGAAACAATCATCTTCGCCTTGTCGAGACGCAGACGCGGATTGGCTTCACCCAGCATATCCTGGTTGACCGTGCGGGAAACGGCATTGTTGACCACTTCATGCACATAATGGGTGTTTGATGCCATAGCATCGAGGTGGTTTGTCAGCAACACGGACTGGTGCCCACTGATACTGCCTGTAAACCAGGCAAAACGGTCGCCACTGACAGCGCCCAGTTTTTCTTCCAACACTCCCAGCGCCTTTTCCCAACTGACTGGCTCCAAACTGCCACCACTGCGCATCATGGGCGTGGTAATGCGATCCGGGTTGTAATGACCCTGCACACCGGCCTGACCCATCATACAGAGTTTGCCATTATTCACTGCCGTGTCTGGATTACCTTCCAGCTTCAACACACGACCTTCGCGCACCCGACCATGGATACCACAACCTGCTGCACATTGAGTACAGGTCGAGGCATACCAGACGCCGACACCCGGAATGACATATTCCTCCGGCATAAGGTAGGACACCACGTCCTCTTTACCTTCTTCCAGAGTAACGGTCGAGGGCATATCGCACCCCGTCAGCGCTACGCCTGCGCCACTCCACCCCATCACTTTCAGAAAACTTCTACGGTTCATTTTTCCGCTCATAATCGTTATTCCGCTCTATTGAACCCACTCAAATCTATATTAGCCAGCATGGCTGACTACTTATGGCACTTCCAACAGTCACCCGGTGCACCGAGGTCTTTATTTTCGATATGACAACTAACACAGAAGCCCATATTCAGCGGCTTCACCTTGTTGGCCACTGTCATGTTTTCCACCTCGCCATGACAAAATGCACAGATCTCTTTCACATTCTCCACCGGAAACTCACGATCAAACATCAAGGTCTTCAAATGCTTTTCATGGGTGAAATGCACAAAATCCGGTACATCGTGGACTTTTTTCCAAGGAGGGGGCTCTTTATCTTCCCAATACTTTGTCAGTTGCTGAATACGTGGTTTGTCAGTAGCAATCACCTTGTGGCAACCCATGCATTTACTGGTCGGCGGGATACCCGCCACCTTGCTACGACGCGCATAGGTATGGCAATACATGCAGTTAATGCCATTGTCCTTGACGTGAATGTCGTGCGGGAAATCGATAGGCTGCGGCACATCTTCACCCTCATGTGTGCCACTCGGTGCTACCACATCATACTTGGTAGCCATCACCATAGAGGACATCAGCAACATCATCAGGAACACCATCCCGGCAAGCCCAGTCCTGGCAAAGCCCGTGCCCGAATTAATCAAACGGTTCTTCACTACCATTTTCTTCCTCGATACATTTTGTTGTTTATCAACTTTTGTTTTCACCAGTGTTTTCACGAACCCCATATTATAAAACCAATGGGTTAAAACGCAGAAAACGCTGCCCTGCCAGACAAATAACTGGCAAAACACTCTCTTTAATACAGCTCTCACTGCAACATGGAAATTTTCAGACTTCTGCTAAATCAAGCCAGCCGAAGTAGCCGCTTGCTCTCCCTCAATTCTTTGCGAATCGTATCCGCTTGTTATTTTAAGCAGGCCATTCTCCTCGGCCCATCATCGTTATCGCCGCAGTTTCTTATTTGCTCTGCTTGACGGGTACCTAACACATCTTGCAGATATCGCTCTACACCGAACTGGCTGATCGAAACGCATCTTATAAGTTGTTATACATACCCTGCACATCAGAATATTATTATTAATCTGACGACATCAATTATCGTCTTTATCTATGCTGGTCGATGCTAGACTAATCTCAGCGGGCATGTCAACGCAATTCATAAGAAAAAAGCTCGGGAAATATTTTGCATTAAAAATCACCGCCTTGCATTGGTGCAATCACCAGCGGGTGCCACGCATCAACGGTCAAGCCGCCCCAAGTCAGTGCATTCACACAACGACAACACTATAAATTCATGCTCGCTTAATCAGCAATGCGCACAGTCAAAACATCACACGGCGCATGATGCAGCACAGCATTCGCTACCGAACCCAACAATCGCGACAGGCCATGACGCCCGTGTCGACCAAGAACAACCAAGTCCGCCTCAACATTTTTTGCGTGTTCAATAATTCCTAATTTTACCGATCCCTGCACTACCATTGATTCAACTTGAATATCCGTTGATTGCCCCACCAGATTTGTCAGTATTTTTTCTGCCTGGACCACCAACTGTTGCACGATTTCCTGCTGTTGCGGCAAGACCAGCTCATTGGCCAGATCAACAGGAATATATTCCACCACATGCAACAGGCTGAGTCCGGCATGGTAATAATTGGCCAGTTCTACTGCGCGTGAAAACACGACGACATTTTCAGCGCTTAAATCAACCGCGCACAGAATATGCTGATAACCACTCATGACGGCCTCCTTTAATTAACTCAACCTATCAACTCAAAGATAGCGCTTCTGCAAGCGGTAAAAACGGCCTACCCACGCGCGCTTTTAACAGTGTAGCTAACACATGCACATTTTTCTGGTTACGCTTCGGTTGTTTCAGGCATGAGCTTAACCACTGTTGCACGCAGCCTTTCAGACTCATAACTGATATGGAGCAACCTCTCCTGCTGAACCTTCTACCTCACCAACTTGTGTCATACTGGGCGCACATAAACAATTCCACAACCCACAGCCTCCAGGGATATGAGACAGCGCTATTACAGGTTAGGAGCAATGCTTTGGGCAGGGTAATGTTTAATTTTGTAGGAAACCATCAACGCCTGACGCCATTGAGAATACTTTAACAGCATGCCATTTACACCTTTTCATATGGGGCCCGGAATATTCGTCAAGGCTTTATTACAAGGTAGTTTTAGTTTGATGGTATTTGGATGGGCGCAAATCATAATGGATATTCAGCCATTATTTGTACTCGTAACCGGTGATGGCCACCTTCATGGTTTTTCGCATACCTATGTTGGCGCAACACTATTGGCAATATTTTCAGCATTGTCAGGCAAGTATTTATCCGAAATCGGGTTGAGAATTATCGGTATTTCTGACCGCTCAACCCCGGTAAAAATTGCATGGTGGGTTGCATTTATGAGCGCTTTTATTGGCACGTACAGCCATGTGCTGTTGGATAGTATAATGCATAGCGATGTAGAGCCTTTTTATCCGCTCTCACCTGAAAATGAGATTTTAGGGCTAATAACAGCTTCTCAGCTGCATATGCTTTGCATATATAGCGCATTGGCAGGTGGAATAATCTATTATTCAGTTCAGTATGTGCGTAAAAAATACCGCTAAAGGCAATTAGGCGGTGGCTCCCTGCTGCTGACAAATCTCCGCAGCAAACTTCAAGGCTTTATTTAAAGTTTTTGTTATCGGCCAGCCCTGCAAAATTCCAGCAATAGTGACCGCACTAAAGGCATCACCTGCACCAACAGTATCAATAATACTTTTTACTGGTACAGGCTGACCTTCCACAACACCATCTTTGCTCAATACGAAGGCACCTTGTGCACCACGCGTAACAATAAGCCTCTCTAATGGACAATCTGCAAATAATTCTTTTGCATATATTTGCAATTCAGGGCCATCGCTCATTGTCCGACGGGTGACTTCACACAATTCTTCGTCATTAAGTTTTACCCAGGTGGCACGCTGTAAAATACGTTCAATCAGGGATATTTCCCACCAAGGTTCCCGCAAATTAAGATCAAGAAAAACCGGCGCATTTGTTTTTTGTAATATGGCATCCAACGCTTTTTTTGATGATTCTGTCCGCAACGCCAGGCTACCGTGATAAACCAATGCCGGCGTATATTCTGGCAATGCAGTCAATGCAATCTGTGCATTGACGTGATCATATGCCTGTTCTGTCACAATGTCGTACTCAGGTTGGCCACCCTGTAATGTCACAACAACCTGCCCCGTGGGATAACGATCACTGATTTGTAGACCGGATATATCCATACCTTTTTCTCTCATAGTGGTACGCACAGTATCTCCGTCGCCGTCATTTCCGATGCTACTAATCATCAGCGGTGCGCAGGAAAACGCTTGCAAATGCCAGGCAACATTAAACGGTGCTCCACCCAACACCCTCTGGCCATCAGGAAAACAATCAAACAGTACTTCACCGAAAATAACAGGTCGAGCTTGTATCATTTTTATACCCACCTTGATTTAACTGATGTGTTAGGAATAGAAATGAAATAACTGACACAAGTGGCATCTCTGCTTCAGCCCGTCTTCGCCCATTCTTCAATCACAAAAGCTCGAAATAGAACGACTATTCCTGCACTTTTGCTCAATCAGAACGAACAAATACGAACCAAATCAGAGCGCCACTTGTGTCAGTTATTTCATTTCCATTCCTTAGGTTTAAAAACCTGTACACCCCTTATTCATCGGGAATAACGATATCTCCCAAAAAATCATAATGCGCTATACCTTCCAGAATTCCCCATGCAAAATGGCTTTCTGCAAAATACACTCGCTCACGCCCCTTTAGTCGTGCAAGTTCGGGG
>Ga0316202_10000519_pt1 | contig 41076 bp, 44 predicted proteins | sample 3monrhotite_MG_FD_204934 | JGI IMG/M metagenome (GOLD analysis project Ga0316202, IMG submission 204934) | Microbial mat bacterial communities from mineral coupon in-situ incubated in ocean water Damariscotta River, Maine, United States -... | ecosystem: Environmental > Aquatic > Marine >...
GCAGGCTCATCTAAACAAGGTCGCCCGGCAGCTAAACGAACGACCCAGAAAGACATTGGAATTTGAAACGCCAGCAGATAGATTTAACGCGTGTGTTGCATTGACCGGTTGAGGTCACCACCTTAAAGCAGCCGTCAGACAACCACCTCAAACGTCACCACGTTGTACATGCACGCCTCCACGACAGGAGGGCGCACGTGACACCAATTGGGTTTTAGCCTTCGGGGTTAAGAAGGGCGGTGCTGGGGGCTTGCTGGTCTTCGACAAGTACGCGTTCGGCCGACACTCGGATTCGGCCTTCGGCAATGAGCTTTAGCGCCAACGGATACAGCGCGTGTTCCTGTTCTAAGACCCGTTCGGCGAGGCTGTCTGGCGTATCGTTCGCCAATACAGGAACCACGGCTTGGGCGACAATGGGGCCTTCGTCCATGGCGGGGCGCACGAAATGGACCGTGCAACCGGAAAACCGCACCCCGGCTTCTAAAGCCTGTTCGTGGACATGGAGACCTTTGAACATGGGCAATAGGGACGGGTGAATATTGATCAGTTTGTCGCGCCACGTGCGGACAAAATCATCGGATAACAAACGCATATAGCCCGCCAGACAGATAAAGTCAGCCCCCGAAGCGGTGATGATCTCGCTCATCTCTGCATCGAAACTTTCACGGCTATCGAAGTCTTTGTGACTGAGACTGGCGGTGGGGATATCGGCGACTTTGGCGCGTTCTAGGCCTTGTACGCCGTCTTTGTTGGAAAGCACCAAGACAATTTCGGCTGGAAAGGCCTCATCTTTGCAAGCGTCGATCAACGCTTGTAAGTTGGACCCGCGTCCTGATATGAGGACGGCTACCTTCATCGTCATTAGCCCCAAGCCTGTTCGGCGTGGTCCAAAATAACACCATCGTTGTCTTTGGGGCGCGCGACAATGCGGCCAATTTCATAGACCGTTTCGCCTTCGCTCTCGAAAATGTCTTTGAGGGCTTGGGCGCGCGAGGCTTCGACCACGACGGCCATGCCGATGCCGCAGTTAAAGGTGCGGGCCATTTCGGTGGCGTTGATGTTGCCTTCTTTTTGCAGCCACTTAAACACGGGCAAGGTTTGCCAAGCCGTTGCATCGACGTGGGCGGCTAATGTGTCGGGCAAAACGCGCGGAATGTTTTCTAAAATACCGCCGCCCGTGATGTGCGACAGGGCATGAACACCACCCGCCTTGATCGCCTTCAGGCACGATTTGACGTAAATACGGGTCGGAATTAGCAGCGCTTCGCCCAGTTTTTGACCCGGCGCAAAGGGGGCTTCGATGTCATAGGCCAGACGCGCGCGGTCAACGATGTGATCGCGCACGGCGGCTTCAATTTTGGTTTCAGCCTCACCGCCAATGACCGCGTCGGAAACAACTTTGCGCACCAGGGAAAAGCCGTTGGAATGCAGGCCGCTGGACGCAAGGCCCAAAATCACGTCACCTTCGCCAACATCGGCTCCGGTGAGAACTTCGGAACGTTCGACGGCCCCGACGCTGAAGCCGGCCAAATCATAGTCACCACCGCCGTACATGCCTGGCATTTCAGCGGTTTCGCCGCCGATCAGCGCGCAACCGGCTTGGCGACAGCCTTCGGCAATACCGGAAACGATGGCTTTACCGGCTTCAATGTTCAGTTTGCCCATAGCGTAATAATCTAAAAAGAACAGCGGCTCTGCGCCTTGGACCACCAAGTCGTTGACACACATGGCGACCAAGTCGATGCCCACGGTGTCGTGCTTGCCCGTACAAATGGCGACTTTAAGTTTGGTCCCGACGCCGTCGGTGCCGGAAACCAAAATCGGATCTTCATAGCCCGCGTTCTTTAAGTCAAACATCGCCCCAAAGCCGCCCAGACCCGCCATGACGCCGGGGCGTGTGGTGGATTTAGCGTCGCCTTTGATGGCTTCGACCAGTTCGTTGCCAGCGTCAATATCTACGCCTGCGTCTTTGTAACTTGCACCGGAAATAACAGCCTCCTTGCGGGTGATTTTGCACGCCGCTCTGGTATTGATGGCTCAACGTGGTAAAACCAGTGCCAACATGGTGAAAATAGGCATTTCGGTGCGCATTGCAATGCTGCAAAATAGGTTGACCGAGAAGAGATCGATTAAGGACGTGATGCAAGTGAAGACATTTAAGGTGTTTGTGGGGCTGTGCAAGGGGTTAAGCGTAAGCGTTGGCCTGTTGGCTTTGACCTTGTTTACGCCCTTGGCCCATGCGGAACCACCGCTTTTGTTCGAAGTGCCGGGCATCTCGGTTGATGTAACGGCCGATTCGGCACAAGCCGCGCGGGTTTTGGCACAAGCTCAAGGTCAAGAAATAGCCTTTTCGACGCTTCTTAAACGTTTGACCTTAAGCGCCTATCATGACCGTTTGCCAACGTTGTCGCCCAACCGCATCCGCGAAATGATTCTCGACTTTTCTGTCACGGACGAAAAAGCCTCTTCGGTGCGCTATATCGCCAATATGATTTATCACTTTCGCGCCCCCGCCATCAGGAATTTGTTGGATGATTATGGTATTCCTTATGCCGAAACGGCTTCGAAACCCGTGCTGATGTTGCCGGTGTTCCAAGACGCCGGGGCGTTGTTGTTGTTCGATGACCCCAACCCGTGGCGCAGCGCGTGGGATGGATTGGGGCAAGGCGGCGGGGATGGGTTGGTGCCGATGGTGTTGGCCGTGGGCGACCTTCAAGATGTACGCACCATTGGGGCCGAACAAGCCATTGAAGGCGACGTTCAACGTTTAGACGAAATCGCCAAGCGCTACGCCACGGGTGACGTGGTGGTGGCTCATGGCATTTTGCGCAGGGATGGCGGTTATGGACAGCCGGAATTGGAAGTCTATCTGACCCGTTTTGGATCGGCCTTGCAAGAACACACGGTGGTGAAAAACTTTACCGCAATCGCGGGCGAAACCACCGAAGACTTGCTGCGTCGTGGGGCTTTGCAATTGAAAACGCAAGTTGAAGACAACTGGAAAGAAGACAATTTGATAAAAGCCGGCCAAGTTCAGGTGTTGCCGTTGCAAGTGCGGGTGAATTCTTTGAAAGATTGGGTGCGGGTGCGTGATCGGTTGAATGGCGTGGCCATCGTCCGCCACGCCGAAGTTGTCTTGATGCGCCAAGGCGAAGTTCACTTGAATCTTAATTTCATCGGCGATGCCGAACAATTGGCGTTGTCGTTAGACCAAGCCGACTTGGTGTTGTGGGAAGAGGCCAGCAATTGGTACTTAGGCCTTAGACGTACGGCGCAATCCACCCCGTGACCTATTTGATGCGCAACCTTCCTAACTTGATTACATTGTCGCGCATTGCGGCCGTGCCCTTGACCATTTGGTTGATCATGGAAGGCCTGTTGCTGTACGCCTTTTGGGTGTTTGTCGCGGCGGGGGTGTCGGATGCTTTGGATGGTTTCATTGCCAAGCGTTTTGACATGGAAACGGAACTTGGCAAATACCTCGACCCCTTGGCCGACAAAGCACTGTTGGTATCCATTTATATTAGCCTCGGCCTGGAAGGATATATTGCCAGTTGGTTGGTGATTTTGGTGGTGTTTCGTGACATTGCAATCGTTGGCGGTGCGTTGTTGCTTGAAACCCTCACACATTCGCTTACCATGCAGCCCTTGATGGTGAGCAAGGTGAACACCGTGATGCAAATCGTGCTGGCAGCGGTGGTGATGGCCAATGTCGGGTACGGGGGGGCTGATGTTGGCGGTCTGTGGGCGGATGCCTTGGAGGTTTTGGTGCTGATAACCGCTGTCACAACGGTGGTGTCAGGATTTGCTTATGCTGGGACCTGCCTTAATCGCGCAAATCAGGTGGAGAAAAAAGAATGAACGGCGACAACAACAAAGCCACCCTACGACAAAGCCAAATGTGGTTTTGGCTGTGCGGATTGCTACTTTTTTTGACGGCACTTTATGTGTTGTCGGGGGTGCTGATGCCGTTCGTTGCCGGGCTTGCGGTGGCCTATTTTCTGGACCCTTTGGCGGACCGCGTTGAAGCTATTATAAAGTCACGATCTGCGGCTACGGCTTTGATTCTTTTGACATTTTTTGCCATCGCGGCAGGTGGTGGTGTGGCCTTGTTCCCCTTGTTACAAGCGCAAGTCACGGGACTTATTTCGTCAATTCCGCACGTCGTAGAGGCTGCGCGTGGGTTGGTCGAACCGCTTTTGGAACGCTTGCAAACTCAGTTGGGTGTGTCCGAAATGCAAGCGTTGAAGGACAACGCTGGGATTTTTGCCGGGGGCGCTGTGTCGTGGTTGGGCGAAGTCCTAAAAAGTCTATTTTTAGGCGGCAAGGCGTTCGTCAACACGCTTTCAATGTTGTTCATTATGCCCGTCGTGGCCTTTTTCTTGCTGCGGGATTGGGATGTTTTGGTGGCCAAGGTGGATGGTCTTTTGCCGCTTGGCTCTGCAATGATCATTCGCGAACAGTTTAAAGAAATAGATGAAACCATAGCCGGGTTTGTGCGCGGTCAAGCGACCGTTTGTCTGGCGTTGGGGGCCATTTATGCCACCGGGTTGACCTTGGTGGGGCTTGATTTTGGTTTGTTGATCGGGCTGGGCACCGGGTTGATGGCGTTCGTTCCATATGTTGGCATGTTGATTGGCTTGCTGGTCGCCTTTGGCGTGGCCTTGATGCAATTTAGCGACCTGACATCGTTTGTTTTGGTGGCCGCTGTTTTTGCCGGGGGGCAAACCTTGGATGCCGCTGTGTTGACCCCAAATTTGGTCGGCGGGCGGGTTGGTTTGCATCCGGTGTGGATCATTTTTGCTTTGATGACCGGGGCGGCGTTGTTTGGCTTTACGGGCGTTTTGTTGGCGGTGCCGTTGGCTTCGGTGATCGGCGTTTTGGTGCGTTTTTCCATTGGCCGCTATCTGGAAAGCAGCCTCTATACGGATGAGTGATCGTGACCCAAATTCCTTTTGATTTTGCCCACCGTCCGGCGTTAAACGGTGAAGATTTCCTGGTCGCACCTTCCAATGAAGAAGCTGTGAAATGGGTTGAGTTGTGGCCAAACTGGCCCCAACCGGTGCTGGTGATTGTCGGCCCTAAAGGGGCTGGGAAAAGTCATCTCGCCAACGTGTTTCTGGCTCAATCAAGGGCTTTTGTGCTCACGCCTGAGCATTTGCAAAGCAGCGATGCCGACGCCGTTCTGGCTGGGCAAACGGCGGTGGTGGTCGAAGACGTTCAAGATTTCTTGGATGCGGGCCTGGAAGAAGACTTGCTGCATCTCTATAATCTCGCCGTTGAAGACCAAAAAAAAATCCTCATAACCGCCGAGGCTGCCCCGGCGCGATGGGCGATCACCTTAAAAGATTTAAGCTCACGGCTAAACACCGCCACGGTGGCTGAAATCATGCCTCCCGATGACGCCCTGTTGACGGCCTTGATCGTCAAACAATTTTCAGATCTCCAGGTGAACGTGAGCCAAGAGGTTCTGGCCTATATGCTGTTACGCATGGACCGCAGCTTTCAGGGCGTTGGTGAGTTGATCCGGGCAATTGACACTTTGTCTTTGGCCGAAAAAAGAGCCATCACAAAACCGTTGGTACGCCGGGTTCTTGAACACTCCTGATCTTTATAAAAAAAGGCCGCTAATCTGGGGGGAGATTAGCGGCCTTATCTGATCATAACGCCTGAAGTGTTTAGAGAGGGGAAAATTCCAAACACTTAATAACGTAGCGTTTTACTCAGTTATTATTAATATAGCTCTTTAGTCGGGTATTACAACCCCCAAAAATGACTTATTTATGAAATTTTCAAATTGAGGCTCATATTTGCAAAGGTGAGCATGACAAGCGTTGGTTAAGCGATTAACATGATACAAACAAATATATATTTGGAATATAACGCATGACCCCTGAATCCGTTCAACCCAACATTTTAAAGTCCACGGAACGCTTCAATAATCGCGAGCTGTCGTGGCTGTCTTTCAATACGCGCGTGTTGGAAGAAGCCATGAATGAACAGCACCCTTTATTGGAAAGGGTCCGTTTTCTCAGCATCTCAGCCGCCAACTTAGACGAATTTTATATGGTGCGGGTGGCGGGCCTTAAAGGACAAGAGCGGGCTGGTGTTGCGACCATTAGCCAAGATGGGCTTAACCCAACCCAGCAATTGGAAGCGATCAATTTAGCCGCTCAGCGTTTGATGGTGGAACAACAGCGCATTTGGGTGGTGTTAAAAGAAGAATTAACCAAGGAAGGCATTAATGTTCTGAGCCTGCCTGAGTTGTCCGTACGGGATAAAAAATGGCTAGATAGCTATTTTATGGACAATATATTTCCAGTCTTGATCCCGTTGGCGATTGATCCGGCACACCCGTTTCCGTTTATTCCGAACTTAGGCTTTTCTTTGGTGATGCTGTTAAAACAGCGTAAATCTGCTCAAATGTTGCGTGCGTTGTTGCCAATTCCCCACCTGTTGGCCCGTTTTGTCCGTTTGCCAGGGGCTTCCATTCGCTTCATTCCCATTGAAGAATTGGTGGTGTTGTTTTTAGACCGCCTGTTCCCGTCTTATGACCCGATTCAAATCGCCAATTTCCGCATTCTCAGAGACAGTGAAATGGAAATTGATGAAGAGGCCGAAGATCTGGTTCGGACCTTTGAAAGTGCGTTAAAACGGCGGCGTCGTGGTTCGGTCATTCGCTTGTCTGTGAACACCGACATGCCGACTGACCTTGAAGCCTTGGTGATGGATGCCACGGGCGTAGACGAAGATGACATGTTTCGTTTGGGCGGTATTTTGGGCATGGCTGACCTGTCAAAACTGATCGTCAAAGAACGCCCAGACCTTCAGTTCGAACCGTTTCATGCGCGGTTTCCCAATCGCGTGTTGGATTTTGGGGGAGATGTCTTTGAAGCCGTGCGCAAAAAAGATTTGTTGGTTCACCACCCTTATGAAAGTTTTGATGTGGTGGTGCAGTTTGTGCGCCAAGCCGCGCGTGACCCCAAAGTGGTGGCGATTAAGCAAACCTTGTACCGCACATCGAATGATAGCCCCATTGTCGAGGCCTTGATCGAAGCCGCCGAGGCTGGAAAATCCGTCACCGCAATGGTCGAATTGAAAGCCCGATTTGATGAAGAAGCCAACATTCGCTGGGCGCGTGATTTAGAGCGCGCAGGAGTCCAAGTGATTTATGGTTTCGTCGATAAAAAAACCCATGCCAAGGTGAACTTGGTGGTGCGCCGAGAAGGCCAAGGGTTGCGCTCGTATGTCCATTACGGCACCGGAAACTATCACCCGGTTACGGCCAAGGTTTATACCGATTTGTCATTGTTCACCTGCGACCCAGCCCTGTGCGCGGATGCAACCCGTCTGTTCAATTACATGACGGGCTATGCCAAACCGGAAGGCATGGAAAAGCTTGAATTTTCTCCGTATACCTTGCGCGCGTCCTTGTTGGATCACATCGATACGGAAATCGCCAATGCCAAAGCCGGAAAACCGGCAGGGATTTGGGCCAAAATGAATTCCGTGGTTGATGTGGCGCTGATTGATGCCCTGTATAAGGCGTCGAATGCGGGCGTCAAAATTGAATTGGTGATCCGAGGTATTTGTTGTTTGCGTCCCGGTGTTAAGGGGTTGAGCGAAAATATCCGTGTTAAAAGTATCGTCGGGCGGTTTTTGGAACATGCCCGTGTGATGGCCTTTGCCAATGGTCAGGACCTGCCGTCTCGCGAAGCAAAAATGTACATTTCATCCGCTGACTGGATGCCAAGGAACTTAGACCGTCGAGTGGAAACCTTGGTGCCCATCGAAAACCTAACGGTTCATCGCCAGATTTTGGATGAAATTTTTGTTTTTAACCTCAAAGATACCGCGCACAGCTGGACACTTGGCAGTGATGGCAATTATATCCGCGTTAAAAACGATAGCGGCGTTAATGTTCATCATTACCTGATGAACAATGCCAGTTTATCGGGACGAGGCTCTGGTCCTGAAAAAATCAAAAACAGATCCAAAGCAAAAAACAAATCCAAGCCCAAAGCCAAACCAATACCTAAGGCCGCGCCTAAGCTCAAGCCCGCACCCAAGCTCACGCTCAGGTCCAGACCAAAACCAAAACCAAAATCCATATAATATCGGATCTATGTCTATGAGTAATGAAATCATTGTCAAACCCGGCTTGCCATCTGGACGCGTAGCGGTGGTGGATATTGGCTCTAACTCTGTGCGTATGGTGGTTTATGACGCGCCCATGCGGTTGCCGATCCCCATGTACAATGAAAAATCTCAATGCGCGTTGGGGCGAGGCTTGGGCGAAAGTGGGCGGTTGAATCCCGACGGCGTTAAGTGTGCCTTGCGCTGTTTGCGACGGTTTGTCGGTCTGGCCAATGCCATGGGGGTGGTCACTTTGGACATGGTGGCGACGGCGGCGGTTCGCGATGCCGAAGACGGCCCGGACTTTATCACCAAAGTTCACGACACCTTGGGCATTAAAATCAAAGTTCTCAGCGGTGAAGATGAAGCCAAATATGCGGCCCTTGGGCTGTTGATGGGGGTTCCCGATGCGGACGGCGTGATCGGTGATTTGGGCGGCGGCAGCTTGGATTTGGTGGGGCTTGAATCTGGCGAATTCAGCAAATCTGCGACCTTTGGTCTTGGTCATTTGCGTTTAAGTGAAATTTCCGATGGCGACCCTGCACGCGCCCGCACCTTGGTTGCGGATTCGTTGTCAAAACTGAGTTGGCTGAAAAAAGTGAAAGGGCGCACGTTGTATGCGGCTGGGGGGTCGTGGCGTGCAATTGCCAGAATTTTGATTGACCAGACCAGTCATCCCTTACATGTGGTTGATAACTTTGCCATGGACGGCGAGGCGGCGAAGGGGATTTTGCACCTGATCAGCGGGGCCGGGCGTCATTCGTTGCAACTGATTCCGGGGATTCCAAAAAAACGCCTTGATACCTTACCGTTTGCCGCTGCCGCCTTAGAAGGCTTGTTGATCGCGACCGAGGCAAAAAACTTGCAGTTTTCAGGATTCGGTATGCGCGAAGGGGTGTTGTTGACAGCCTTGCCCGATCATATGCGCCGTCAAGACCCGTTGATCAGCGCTTGTAAAACCATGGTCGAACGCACCGGGCGGTTTGCTTTGCACGGCAGCGAAATTCGTGAATGGCTGGAACCGTTGTATCCAAATGAAGACCCGGCGCGAACGCGGCTGCGCTATGCGGCCTGTTTGATGAGCGATATTGGTTGGAACGAACATTCCGATTATCGGGCCGAACACACCTTTATTCGTGCCTTGCGCATCCCTTATGCGGGCTTAAACCATTCAGACCGGGCTAAAATTGCATCCACCCTTTATGTGCGCCAAGGCGGTGATTTGGGGGATGCTTTGATTCGTCCCATTTTAGGCCTGTTGAATATGACGCAAATGGAATGGATACGGGTCACCGGCGAGGCCTTGAACTTGGCCCACACCATTTCCGGCGGAGCACCCGACCTGTTGTCGAGAACCGAACTTGAAGTGACCAAGGAAAAGATTTTCTTGTGCGTGACCAAAGCGGATCGCGCGGCGCTGGTCAGCGACGCCGTCGAACGCCGTCTCAAAGTCCTTGCCTCGGCCTTGGGTAAAAAAGGCAAAGTGAAAACGATGGATGATGATTAAGCCTGGTCGTTTCCGGTATTGTCCAGCAAAACGACCTTTTTGTTTTTGATGGCCAAACCAAGATCTCCGGCGCGGAGTTTTACGGCGGCTTCGCCAAACATGTCATAACGCCACCCGGTCATAGCAGGGACGTTGGCCTTAGCACCAAAGGCCGCGATTTGGTCGATGTCATTGGCATTCGCAATTAATTTTTGCGCCACATCGGTTTCTTCGCAAACCATTTTTAAAAACACCTTCAGCAGATCGGACACGGGGCCAATGCCATTGGGCAGGTCCGGTCTTTTTTCTGGTTTCGGCAGGTCCCCGTCGGGGATGGCTAAGCCACGCTGTACGGCTTTGATGATTTCCGCCCCGGCTGGACCATTGGCCATGCGATCGCCTAGGCCGCGCGTTTTGGATAAATCGGCGGGCGATTTTGGGGCGTGGTGACAAATTTCTAAGATGGCATCGTCGCGTAAAATACGATTGCGCGGCACATTGCGGTGTTGGGCTTCGCGTTCGCGCCATGCTGCCACTTCGCGTAAAATGGCTTGAACGCGGGGTTTGGGGTTGCGCGCTTTGATGCGTTTATAGGCAAGTTCTGGGTCGCCTTTATAGGTGGTAGGCGAGGATAGGATAAGCATTTCTGCATCCAGCCAGGTTTCGCGACCGTTCTTTTTTAACGTTGCGACCAGTTTCCGATAGGCCTCGCGCAGATGCGTCACATCGGAAATAGCATAGACAATTTGCCGATCGGTAAGGGGGCGGTTGGACCAATCGGTGAAGCGCGAAGACTTATCGACCCGCTCTTTGGTCAGTTTGGCAATGAGGTTCTCATAGCCCACCTGATCGCCAAAGCCACACACCATGGCGGCCACTTGGGAATCAAACAGGGGGGCCGGGACCTTGCCCATCAAATGATAGAAAATTTCTAAATCTTGGCGCGCGGCATGAAACACCTTCAAGGTTTCGGGCGCGTTCATCAAATCGAACAGCGACGACAAATCAATGTCGGGGGCCAGCGCATCAATGGCAACCGCTTCGTCGGGGCCGGCCACTTGAACCAAGCACAAAAGCGGATAATAGGTGCTTTCACGCATGAACTCGGTGTCCACGGTAACAAAAGGGGTGCCTTTAAGCCTTTGGCAAAATGCGACTAAATCTTGGGTTTTTGTAATCATTGTCATGCGAATGCTTTTACACGTTTTTTGGAACGGCGCAAAGCGCAGAAAACGCTATTTTGATGAAGCTTTCGCGATCAAATTAATTTTTGCCTTGGATACTGAGCCTTCCCTTGATAAACACTGTTGCACGGCGTGCTTTTACGCCGTTTTTTAACGTAAGGATTTCCGATGCACCCGTACCGTACACACACCTGTGGCGAATTGCGCGCCGACCATGCTGGCAGCACCGTCCGTCTTTCCGGATGGGTTCATCGCAAACGCGATCACGGCGGGCTGTTGTTTGTCGATATGCGGGATCATTACGGCCTGACCCAGGTTGTGATCGATTGTTCGAGCGATCTGTTTCAAGCCATCGAAGATACGCGGCCCGAAAGCGTGGTCACCGTGACCGGAAACGTGGTTAAACGTTCGGCTGAAACCATCAACCCCGACCTGCCAACGGGCGAGGTTGAGCTGGTGGTGGAAAGCTACCATTTGGAAAGTGCAGCCGATGTGTTGCCGATGCAAGTGGCGGGCAACGAAGAATTTTCCGACGAAATGCGCCTAAAGCACCGCTATCTGGATTTGCGCCGCGAAAAGGTCCACGCCAACATTGTCTTGCGCAGCCAAGTGATCGCCTCCATCCGTAACCGCATGACGGCTCAGGGCTTCTTGGAAATGCAGACGCCGATTTTAACCGCGTCATCGCCCGAAGGGGCTCGCGATTATTTGGTGCCGTCGCGCCAACACCCCGGTATGTTTTACGCGCTTCCCCAAGCGCCTCAGCAGTTCAAGCAATTGTTGATGGTCTCTGGCTTTGATAAATATTTCCAAATTGCGCCGTGTTTTCGCGATGAAGACGCCCGCGCCGACCGTTCGCCGGGTGAGTTCTATCAGCTGGATTACGAAATGGCGTTTTGCACCCAGGACGAAGTGTTCGAAGCGATTGAACCTGTGCTGCACGGCATTTTTGAAGAATTTGGCGGCGACAAAGAGGTCACACCGTTCCCGTTCCCGCGCATTGCTTACAAAGATTCGATGCTTAAATATGGCTCTGATAAGCCTGATCTGCGTAACCCGTTGATCATCACCGATGTCACCGAACATTTTGCGGGCGGTGGCTTTGGCTTGTTTGCGTCTAACATCGACAAAGGTTCTGTCGTTCGAGCCATCCCCGCCACAGGCGCAGCTGATCGTCCGCGCAGCTTCTTTGATAAACTAAACGCCTGGGCGCGCGAAGAAGGCATGGGCGGTTTGGGCTATATCATTTATGGTGCCGACGGCGAAACCAAAGGCCCAATTGCCAAAAACTTAGATGCCGACCGGGTGGCTGCGATCAAAGCCCAAACGGGTGTGGCAGATGGCGACGCCGTGTTCTTTGTTTGCCAAAAAGAAAATTTGGCGGCCAAGTATGCTGGTTTTTCACGCGACAAAATATGTGACGAGCTTGATATTCGCGAAGGCGGTAAGTTCAAATTCTGTTGGATCGTCGATTATCCAATGTATGAAGTGGATGAAGACACCGGCAAACTTGAATTCTCGCACAATCCATTCTCAATGCCCCAAGGCGGGCTAGACGCGTTGTTGTCGGGCGATCCGTTGGATGTCTTGGCTTATCAGTATGACATCGTGTGCAACGGTATTGAGCTGTCTTCCGGCGCGATCCGAAATCACTTGCCGGAAATTATGTACAAGGCGTTTGAAATCGCGGGTTATTCTAACGAAGTGGTCGAAGAAGAATTTGGCGGCATGTTGAATGCCTTTAAATTTGGCGCCCCGCCGCACGGTGGATCGGCGCCGGGCATTGACCGCATGGTGATGATGTTGGCCGACGAACCAAACATTCGCGAAATCATCGCGTTCCCCATGAACCAACAGGCCCAAGATTTGTTGATGAATGCCCCGGCACCGGCCAATCCAGACCAACTCAAAGAGCTGCAAATCAAATTGGCTCCACCGCCCAAGGTCGAAAAGAAAAGCGAAGAGACCGAAGCCTAAGCTTTGCTCCCAAGCGATCCGTTTGCCCTAAAAAGAAAAGTGTGGTCGCCCATAAGGCAGACCACACTTTTTTTGTTTTAGCTGAGCAATTACAGCCATTCTGAAGGCTTTATGCTCAACGCTGTAGAGCCGACAACCTAGACGCAGCGCGTCCATATAAGTCTACCTTACCCCTTGCCGACGGCGGGTATGGTGGTTGTTTTGCCATTGTAGTTGCGCAGCACATATTCATTCTCATCAACGGAGACGATGCTATCATCGTCCATCAAGTTGATTTTTCCGATATCTGTCGCGATCACATACTGCGGTTGCGCCATGCCACTAACGACCCCACGCAATCCTTTCTTGATCAATTCGCGTCCCTTTAGAAGGTCTGTGCGAAAGTGATCGCTGCCCGGTACAGGTTCGCAGTAAAAGAGATAGTAGGGGCGGATTCTTGAGCGCAGCAATTTGATATGTAAGTCCTGGAACGTTGGAATGTCATCGTTGATTCCCTTCAGCAAAACCGCTTGGTTGCCCACGTTCACGCCACAAGAAAGCAATTCGTAAACAGCCTTCTTCGTGTGTTCGGTAATTTCTTTGGGGTGGTTGCAATGCGTGTTGATCCAGATCGGCACGCGATTGTTTCCGGATAAAACTTTCTTGAGTCCCGGTGTGATGCGATGCGGAAGTGCGATCACCGAACGGGTGCCAAAACGCATTGATCCGACGTGTGGGATTTCCTGCACCTTTCTGACAATGTATTCGATTTTATCATCAGAGAGATGGAACGGGTCGCCGCCTGTGACGAGGACGTCACGAATTTCGGGGTGTTCGCTGATCCAACGCAAACCTTCGTCCACGCTCATATTCAGGTCCGCCTTGTCGTCCAAGACCAACTCGCGGCGAAAACAGAAACGGCAGTATACGGTGCAAACCTGTGTCACCGTAAAGGCGATGCGGTCGTGATATTGCCGGGCAATGCTATCGGGGCGTTTTTCTTCTGTCGCGCGGTTTTCTTTATGAATAAGGTAGCGATCGATGCCGTGCTGATTGAGTTGCTCACTGCTTGACGGAATAAGCTGTCTGCGCACTGGGCACGATGGATCGTCTTTATCCATCAATGATGCATAGTAGGGTGTCGCTCCCCAGGTGCCCTTGGTGGAATTTACAGCCTCTTCCTCTTCAGGTGTGAGGTTGGCGAATTCACGCAACCGCTCAAGCGAATTTACGCGGTTCCTAAGTTGCCATTTCCAGTCGTCGTCGGACCATTCTATATTTGAGATAACGTGTCTCCAGTTTTGTGTGGTGTACGTAAATCCAGTGGACAGCAGGGGTAGCCGATGACGGTGTCTTGGATCTATGTGGGCAATGCGGGCGTTGTGCTGGCTGACAGTGTAAGGTCAGCGGCTTTAACGCCCCTAGATACGGAAGGGGATTAAATGTTCGGAACAAGGCATGGCGTACTGACCTGTGAATATCCAGGTCGGAATCAGGGTGATTCGCAAGCGTTCCGGCACTTCGACGGCTTCGTTTTGAAGAGTCAATTTCTCATCCTCGGCGATGAGTTTCAAAACTTCTACGGTGCTGGTATTATCCTCAAACATTCATGCAAAGGATAAGGATGTTGTGGGAAATGTCAAATGACACACCCGTAACGTAAGAAACAGCGCTTTAGAAAAACCGCTTTTGAAGCCCTGGACGGCCCCAGCCAGTCAACATTACGAAGACCCCAGCTTGGACAGGCACAGATATCAACATACGCATCGAATCCTGTTTTCAGACAGGAGATAAGCGGATACGTTCTCTTTTATTGGTTTAGATGAGAAACCCCAGGAATCCTGAAGCTTTTTAATCACACTCGTTCAAGCTTAATTAAGTATCTCGTTGATTTTGCGCATCAATTGATCAGGAGAATAGGGTTTTGGCATGAACGAAGTTACCCCCATCATCTTTGCCTCCACGGCAGATTCGACGAGCCCTCTTCCTGTGATCATTAGGAACGGGGTCTTGATATCCTCATCGCGCATTTGTTCTAATAGCTCGATCCCTGTCGCAATAGGCATGTTCCAGTCAGAAATGACGAGGTCAAAACCTCTCTCTGATTCTTCAATTTCTTGCCAAGCTGAAAGCCCATCAACGGCAAAAGTGACATTTCCTATCTTCATTTTCTGTAGGACGAGTTTAATGAGGCTTCTCCCCATTGGATCATCTTCAGCGACCAGAACGCGTGCACTTTTTCCGCTACCTTTTTTGTTTTGTGATACGCCGAGCATGTTGATAAATCCTTCCTTTGCGTTGTTGATTCCTATAGAAATAACACCTAATGACTGACCTCTAAGCGGTCTTCTCGATGGTTAACTATAAATATTGCGGCCTCTTTGAGGGGGATAGAAACCTCAATAAATCCTCCCGCCCATTGTACAATGCCTTTGGCTATGGGGGCGGTGAACGGCCCCGTGCTTTCTGTCTTCTCAGCCGCGAAAGTATTACATATTGTTTTGGGTGTTTCTGTGATGAGCATCACATAGGAAAATAGAGGCACTATGATGCTTCATCGTGCATACGCTTCAAACCATGCCTTGCTTTAAGATTGAGCTTTGGAGGAGCTGGCATAGCATAGGCACGGACTGCGCCAGCGATCCGTTTGGGCGATTTTTTGACTTAGGTTAAGCCTGCAAATTGACAAAACTGCCCCTGGATAGGGTTGCTCCGCTTTGCGAAGAGAGCACGCTTTGATACGATTTGTCTAAGGCGTTGCCGCTGGAAAATGCGTTGTGTAATTGTTGCAGGGTGTTGAGCCGATTGACGGCGGTGGAATAGGCTTTGGTGATGGCTTCAAAACCATCCCGCGAGCCTTGTTGAAAGGCCGATGTGAGCGTGCTGAGGCCCAGCCCAGCCCGGTCAAGTGGCTGTGTCGATACGGATACCTTGCCGCCATAACTTGACGTCTGAAGAATGATGTTTTGCGACGAGCTGGAAAGCAAATTCGCGTTATTGAATTCCGCCTTGGCGATGAGATTGTCGATTTTGCTCAAAGCCCGTCTTAAAGCCGTGCTGTTTTCGGCGGCGGTCACATTTTTGCTGCTGATTAGGTCCTTTAAGGCATCAACAACTTGGGTCGCCGAGCTTACAGAGACATCCAGCAAGGCGCGGGCATCGGATTGATTGAAAACAGCGCGGGAAACTTGGTAGCGTCCAGCCGCCGAGCTGCTGGGTGCATTGGTGAATGAGGCTGATGAGACAAAGGAAGCACCCGGTGCGCGATACGAAGATTGCGCACTTGTAACACCCGATAAACTTGCACCAACACTATCGACCATGTTTCCCACCTGATCTTCGATTATAGCAAAGCACAGATGAATACGCGACTCTGTAAGCCCGAATGAAGGATGACCAAGCACGAGCCATTTTTAGCGGATTGGGGAAATCAAGATGTTAGACCTAGATGTTGACGTGAAGCGGACTGTCAATACGCCTGAGCACGGCTAAAATACGGAGTGCGCGCCCATGTTTCGGGCTGTGCGGGTCGTGACGGCGTTCAAAGTCGAGACGTTGTTCCCATTCTTTGACGTAATCACGCGGTTGGTCGGGAAGGGGCTTGTCACCGGTCAAGGCCCCGATGGTCTTGGGAAAGTCCGGATGCAGGTCCACTTGAAAGGCTAGGTCTTCATGTTCTTCCCAGGTGATGATGCCGCCTGCGTATAAATCAAGGCTTAGGTCTTGGATGGCGCGCGGCGATATGGCGCGCGCATTGATGTCGGTGAGGATTTGTTTCAGCGGGCTTTCGCTTAACGTCTGGCGTCCGCCACTGGGGATGACCTTTGGTGGCTGGTGCTGTTTGAAAACCACCACCTCGCGGCTCATCTCCCGGCCCAGGGGGGGCACCTGAGGGCGGGTTGGCAACGTCAATGGCAAGGTCAGTGTTGAGGCTGGGGCTATGTCCATTTTCATGACAAACCTCTTTTCAGAGCTAAGCTCAGAAAAAAATCCGCCCGGCCACCGAAGTGGCACGAGGCGGGAGTTGGGGCTTGAGGGTCGTGAGTCGTCATGAAAAATCCTGAATCTCTTGGTGGTTTCTATCCTTATCCGTTCGAGACCGGCTTTGAGCGTTTAGACGTGTTGCGTTCTTAAGGTGTTTCGTTGCGCAGCCGTTTGGCTTGGTACATGGCACTGTCGGCAGCGTGCAAAAGGGTGTCGGCATCCGCATTGGCGCCATAGCATTGAAAGCCCAAGCTGGCGCGCATGGCGATGTGTTTGCCGTTCCAATTGACATAGTGGGTGTTGAGAATTTGTTTGATGCGTTCGGCGCGGTTCAGGCCATCTTCCCAAGAGGTGCGGGTCAACAAAACGGCAAATTCATCACCGCCCAACCGCGCCACCATATCATGGGGGCGAACGTGTTCATTCAGCAGGCGCGCCACTTCGATGAGCATTTCATCCCCCGCAGCGTGACCGTAGGTGTCGTTGATGGGTTTGAAACCGTCTAGGTCGACATAAATCAAGACCCCGGTTTCGCCATAGCGCGTCGCAGCGGACAAGACCCGTTGGGATTCTTGTTCAAATCCACGACGGTTATAGACGCCCGTCAATTGATCGGTGCAAGCAATTCGCGCCATGTCTTCGATGTGCAGGCTTTGCCTTAGGATTGTGCGTTCCATGCTCATGGCGGTGTCGAACGCCACGCGGGTCGCAGAAAGACACGACTGCAAGGTCTTGGCATCAAGAGACTGCGGCTCATTACCAAGGCAATCGCGTAAAAACGACAAAGTGGTCAGCAAATTTACCTTTTGTTCGGTGCTATCGTCAGAAAGCAGCTCCGTATCAAAGGACGTCTGGCTGTCTGTTTTGACTTTTTTCAGATCCCAAGCATTCATCGGAAAACTCAATATATTGTTCATTGTTCACATCCTCCCGCACCATTCTGGTCGGTTTGTCATGTTCTTGCCCAGCGATTCTCGCCAGGTTGCCTGTAACTATAGGCAACCTCCGTGCCAACATAAGAATCAAATGATTTCAGTGCCTTGGCTGGTGCTGCAGCACGGCAAAAATTGCCCAGTCGGCAAAAGTTGCCGAGGGCAAGGCCCGTAATACCCACTCCTATCAGTGTGGGTATTTGCGACGTTATTGGAGGGCTTGTTAACCATTTACAGGTGATATCGTGTTAAAATTTGATAGAATTTAACCCGTTCAAACACAATCTTGGGCTTTTAACGATGACTTTTGCTTCAAACTCTACGATTGATATTGCGTTCTGGTTTTCAGACCAGGCTTTGAATGAAAATGAATACCTGCAGCCGCAAAAGCTGCACCGCTTGTTGTATTTGGCGCAGTCTTTTTATGCCATTGCCTATGAAGGCAATAAGCTGATGCCAGCGGTGTTTGTGGCGGATGACATGGGGCCGATCGAGCCGACCATTTTTCAGGTTTTTTCCAGGGGCCGTCCCGACGTTGATGTCGAACTGTTCTTAGCCCCGGATGTGGAACTGTTTTTGACGTCGATTTGGCGCCGTTTTGGCCATCAAAAGCCTGAACAATTGGGCCGCTTTACCAACAACAACGGCGCCTTTGCTTTGGCTTTGCGCAAAGGCCGTGGAACGGAAATTCTGTTGACGTCTATGGTGACCACATTTAAGGCCGAGACGGAAAAGAAAGCGGTTAATCCTGCCCAACCCATCAATCCAGACGCTCGCGTGCTGCGCACCCAAGATGGGTCTGCGGTGAAGGTTAAAAGCTGGGCACCGCGTGTGACGTGAACGGAACAAACCTCAAAAAAAGCTTTGAGCTCTTAATACTGGTCCTCGTTATTTTCGTCCCACATGTCCTTGTCAAAGCGCAGCACTTTGTTGCGACCACCTTCTTTGGCTTTATAGAGGGCAATGTCGGAATATTTGACACATTCCCAAAAGCCTTTGCCATCGGCGGGGAACATAGAGACCCCAACCGATAGGGTCTTTTTCAAAGGCCCCATGGGCGTCTGGAAGGTAAAGCCTTCCAGTTCAACGCGAATGCGTTCGGCCAACAACATCGCGCCGGCTTCATCCGTATGGGGTAGCAAGAGAATGAATTCTTCACCGCCGTAGCGAATGGCCAGGTCGGCATCGCGCACAGCTTCGGCGAGGATATTCGATAGGCCTTTGATGACCTCGTCACCAATATCATGGCCATATTCGTCGTTGACCTTTTTGAAGAAGTCGACGTCGCACATCAAAATACCCATCGTGGCTTCTTGACGAACAAGCCCGGCCAACATGCTATCGATATAGTCTTCCAAGAAGCGACGGTTATACAGTCCGGTCATAGGGTCGCGCATCGCCGTTTCTTTAAGCGACTGCATCAATTGTCGGGCTTCGATCACCGGGGCGGCTTGGTTTAAATAAATTTGCGCCATTTCTTCAATGCCAGGTCGTTCTGCAGCTTCGTCTTTGGTCATGACCAATTGCAACACACCACCAATATGGCCCGAGAGCATCATCGGTGTGCACACATGGACCATATCGCCAATGTCTTTGGCGTTCCCCGCAAAGCGTGGGCAGATATTATGGTGGCCAATGCTCGACACATCGGCGGCTGTGCGCTTGCATCGACAGGCATCTGAATTGATCATAATGTCCGGATCACACCACAAATCGGATGAGTTCTTAAGTCCACCAACAAAGATGGCTTCCATGGTTTTTTCGTTATCAATGACTTGATAGAAGGAAAAATTCGACAGCTTGAAATGATCGGTCACCACACATTTTAGGCGGGAGTAGATCTCACCAATATCAAGATCATTTTCAACGGTTTGTTTAAAGCGGGTTGCGCCAACCATTTCTTCGACCACGCTCACGGTATGGGCCAGCAGGTCTGTGTTTTTACTCATGCCTCGAGTTTGTGTGCCAAGAGATTGAATTTTAGAGGAAATTTTGCCCATGCTTTGATCAAGCGTTTCCAACAATAGGTTGGTGCTTTCGGCAATTTCGCCAATTTCATCTGTGGTTTTCGCATCAATACGAAGACTGAAATCCCCGGTCGTTGCTTGTGAAACTGCTTTTTTGAGGTCTTCTGCCGTCGCCACCATGGGGGCAAACAAACGTTTGAGGAAATAGCCCAAACAAATGCCAAAAATAAGCAAAAGGACAACGATGGGCGATATCGACATCCACTCCGCTTGTTTTAAATGGCCAAGGGAAAACGTTAGGGTCACGGCACCGTTCACAGAGCCTTCTGCAACATCATGACATTGCATACAATTCAACGTTCCGGTGCCGGTTGCGATGTAGGGAATCGTGATGCGATACATCGGCTCGTCGCCTTCGTGGAAGAAGCGTTCTTCCCATTTGCCCGTCGCCAACACCCGACGGTCGATGTCATCGCGAGGCTTTTCACTGCCTAAACCAGGCCCAAACTGTTTGGTCACTTGGTCGCCGCGCACCACATGGACAGCCTTGATGCCCGGAATCGCGCGCAAGCGGTTTAAAAGGTTTTCTCTTTGATCAATAACCCCGGTCAGCATTTGTTCGGTTAGGGAAATGCGCAGCAATTCAGCCGCCATACGGCCTTGTTCGCGGATGGTTTCTTTGCTGAAAAAACTGAACGATTGAATCGTGACATAGGACAGAAGCACAATCAGCACCGTCGAAACAATGCCTGAAAATAAATAACGTTTCTGTTTGAGCTTCATTTTAGCGGTCCCCCCCCGGTACCGTTTTTTAACGTGTCAATTCAATGATCCAGAAGTTTATCTCAATACGCTGGAAATGCATCCTTTTATTTTGGACGACCTAGAGGCGACTATACGAATAAGTAAATAATCAAGTATGCACACAACACCAATACCATCCAAAAAACCATTTCCCCCGCTGGCGTGGTGCGGGCCAAAACGCCGCGTGGATTGTGGTGTTCGGTGATTAGGGTGACGGTGGCGCTGACCAATTTGTTTTTGACGATGCAAAATATCGTGATGAAATGGGCGGTGGCATGTGTCGCCTTGTCCGCCACATCAACGGCCAACTTACGGTAAAACCAGTCAAAGTCCAAGGTGATGGTCAAGGTGCGTTTCATCAACCCCAACAGCACGAAGAACGCCAAACCGCTGTACAGCAGCAATTGCAACATCTCGTAAACGTGAGCTTGCGTATAGGGTTCAAAGTCGGTGGGGTAGGGCAAAAAGCTATAGAGCGGTCCCGGTTGCACGCCCAGCCAAATGCATAAGAAAGCAAAAAATCCCATGGCCGCCTTCATATTCCACGGTGGATCTTTAGGCCGGAGTCCGGAATCTTTTTGGAAAAAGACAAACCAGGGAAATTTGATGCCAGCATGTAAAAACACACCTGCCGAAGCCGCGACCAAACAGAACCACGTAAAGGCCAAGCCTTCGTCAAAGGCCGCCTGGGTCGTCATGGATTTCGAGATAAAGCCGCTGGTCCACGGTACGCTGGAAATCGCCAAGGCCCCGATGATGCCGGCGATGGCGGTGAATGGCATGGATTGAAACAACCCGCCCAGTTCTGTGCATTTGCGCTTGCCGCCGGTCATGTACATGACCGATCCAGCGCTCATCAGCAGCAACGCTTTATAGATGATGTGGGTAAAGGCATGAGCGGCCGCGCCATTGATGGCCATTTCGGTGCCAATGCCAGCCGCCACCACCATGAACCCCACTTGGTTGACGATGGAATAGGCTAAGATACGGCGCATGTCGTTTTCCAACAGCGCATAAATGATGCCGTAAAAAATCATATACAGCCCGACCCAGATCAACAGCTCGGTCCCGGCAAAGCCGACCAGTAACACATACACAGCGGTTTTGGTGGTGAAGGCCGATAGAAACACCGTGCCAGACCAACTGGCTTCGGGATAAGCATCGGGCAACCACGCGCTGAGCGGTGGGGCCCCTGTGTTGATCAAAAACCCGATCAAAATAGCCCAGGTGGCAAAGCTGTCGGCTTGCATGGTGACAAAGTCGATGGACCCGGTTTGTTGAGCATAGGCAATCACACCGATCATCAACACCACCCCACCAAACAAGTGGATCAAAGCATAGCGCATGGCGGCTTTGGCTGAGGCTGGGGTGCGCGCCGACCATACCACGATGGTAGATCCCACCGCCATCAGTTCCCAGTAAATAAAGACGGTGACCAAGTCCCCGGCCAAGGCCACACCAATGGCGCTGCCGGCATAGGCAAAAGCCGCAACCATTTCCAAGACGTTGCCTCGGTTCAAGGCAAACAAGCCCCCCGCAAAGGCCATGATGGCGAAGATGGTCGCAAACAAACGCGACAGATTGCTGCCTTGAACCAGCTCAAGGTCATAGTCCAAAAATGCCGCTGTAATTTGCACCCCATCGCCCACTTGCCAAATGGCTGCCAAGGTCAAGAGGGGCAAGGCTAGGGTCACGATATGGCGAGACCAGCCGCGAAACACGGGTATCGTCAGGGCCCCTAAAATCAAGATCAGCGCCGGGTTCAAAAGGACCGTATCAATCGTCATAATACGTATCCTTTCGGGTCAACAGAATGCCGACGAAAAACTTGGCAAAAACCACCATGGCGACGCAGGTGATAAAGCCGTACCACGAATAAAATGTGGGCGTGCCTTCCAGGCCAAATTTACTATGGGGATGCACGGTGGTGCCAAGCCAGGTGACAATCAACAGCAAAACAATGCCACCGACCCACAAGCCCTTAATGGTTTTGGGACACACCAACCAATGCAGTTTTGCTTCGGTCTTCGATGTTTTGGGTTCCGTGCTCATGGCTCAGTCTCCCACCAGGGCTTGGCCCAAGGCCAGCGGAATATCGGGATAGAAAAACAGCACGATGGTGCCAAGCGCCGTGAAGCTGAGCGCCAAAACCATCGCCAACGGGGCTTCGCCGTGGTCGTGAAAGGCATAATGCGGCGCGTCTTTGTGGCGCGCCTTAGCCTCTTTAAAAAACGCGGCATAAATGATGGGCAAGAAATAACCCGCATTGAGCAACGTCGAGCCAACAATCACCAAAATCACCAAGGCATTGCTGGTCTCGATCGCGCCGCTTAAAATATACCATTTGGAAATAAAGCCTGCCGTCGGCGGCAAGCCGATCATGGACAACGCGCCAATGGCAAAGGCCACCATGGTGAACGGCATACGTTTGCCGATGCCGTCCAGCTCACTGACTTTGGTTTTGTGGGCGGCGGTATAGATGGCGCCGGCGGCAAAAAACAGGGTGATCTTGCCAAATGCGTGGGCCGCCATATGCATAGCCGCTCCGGCCACCGAAATCGGTGCTAAAATTGCCGCCCCCATAACCACATAGCTCAGTTGGCTGATGGTCGAATAGGCCAAACGCCGTTTCAAATTGTCTTGGCGCAGCGCAATGATCGACGCCGTAATGATGGTGAAGGCGGCGACGAAAATCAGCCAATCATCGGCCTTTGCGCCGACCAGCAGATCCAGGCCAAAGATGTAAACGATCACCTTTACCACGGTAAAGACGCCCGCTTTGACCACCGCCACCGCATGCAACAAAGCCGACACTGGCGTTGGGGCCACCATCGCCGCCGGTAGCCACCGGTGCACAGGCATCATCGCCGCTTTGCCGATCCCGAACATGTACAAGAACAGCAAGACCGCCAATTCAGGTCCTTCGATCTTGCCGTCCAAAATGCCGCCCGCCTCGAAGTCCAAGGTTCCGGTCAAGTTGTAGGTCCACAGCATGGCGAGGAACAAAAAACCAATGGAGGTCGACATCAAAACGCCCAAATAGATGCGTCCGCCTTTAATCGCTTCTGGCGTACCGGAATGGGTCACAAGGGGGTAAGTCGATAACGTTAGAACTTCGTAAAAAACAAACAAGGTCAAGACGTTGCCCGCATAGGCAATGCCCACGGCACTGGAAATTGCCAACGTGAAACAGACATAAAAGCGGGTCTGATTTTGCTCTTTGTTTTCGCGCATATAGCCGATTGAATAGACCGTATTGATGATCCACAAACCGCTGGCGATCAAGGCAAACAGCTGGCCCAACGGTTCCACCGTCAAGGTCAGGTTAAGACCGGGCAACATTTCCAACACATCGACCGATGGACGAAGCCCGGCAATGACGTCGGAGGTCAGGCTGGCCACCAAAGTGAATTCAGCGATGGCGGTGATCAGCGAAGCGATTTCGCGCAGGTTTTTATGGCGTTCACCCAAGGCCCAAATTGCGAGGCCGCCGATGAGGGGCAGGGCAATGGTCAGTTGGATGATTGCGGCTTGGGATAGGAACCCTAACATGGCTTACATCCCCCCCATCAATTGCCGTGCGGCGATGTGGGCAATGTCTAAGGTAAACGCGGCGTGGGTGCCAAAATAGAGGCTGGCTAAGGCCAAGGCCCACGTCGGGATCAACATGCTTAAGGGGAGCTTTTTCAACGGGGATGCCTCGGGGGGGGGCGCGCGCAGGTAAGCGACTTCAAAAACCCGCCATACATAGATCACGGCCAACAACGACGACAATAAGATCAGCGCTGCCAACGGCCACATATCGGCTTCCAAGGTGGCGGTGACCAATTGCCATTTGCTGACAAAGCCAGCGGTCAAGGGGATGCCGATCAAGCCTAACCCGGCGACAATGAAGGCCGCCATTAACAGCGGCATACGTTTGCCAATGCCGTGCAGGTCTTTCAACGTCACGGCCCCAGAACAATAGACAATCGCGCCAATGGCTAAAAACGCGGTGCCTTTGACCAGAGCGTGGTTAAACAGATGGATAATGCCACCGGCCAGACCCGCTTCGGTGGCCAACGCGACACCCAAAACCATATAGCCAATTTGCGCCACCGAAGAATAGGCCATCATGCGCTTTAAATTTTCTTGCCAAATCGCGGATAGGCTGGCCAAAAACATGCCCGCCAACGCCATGCCAATCAGCAGCGGTTGAACCGGGAAGGTGGCAAAAATATCGACCTCGCCAAACACGGTGAAGAAAATGCGAAGCAAAATATACAGCGACACCTTGGTCGCGGTGGCCGCCAAAAAGGCCGTTACCACGCTGGGCGCAAAGGTGTAGGCATTGGGCAGCCACAGGTGCAACGGGAACAGGGCCAGTTTAAGGCTGATGCCAACGGTCAAAAAGGCCAAAGCGGCTAAGATCGTGCGGGTGTCGGCCACGGCAGGCATAATGGTGCTCAGATCGACAATGTTGAGGGTGCCCGTGACCTGATACATCAAGCCGACACCAATGATGTAGAACGTGGCCCCAATGGTGCCCATGATCAAATAGCGATAAGCCGCCGTCAATGCGCGACGATCTCGGCCTAAGCTGATGAGCACGTAAGACGACAGCGATGAGATTTCCAAAAACACAAACAAGTTAAAGGCATCGCCCGTGACGGTAATGCCCAACAAGCCCGACAGGCACAGCAGCATCATGGTGTAAAATAAGTATATGCGCTCTTTTGAGACCTCGTTTTCAACGCTCTTTTTGGCGTACGGCATCACCACCGCGCCGATGGTGGCAATGATGACGACGACAAAGGCCCCGACGGTGTCTAGTTTGTATTCAATGCCCCACGGGGCATCCCAACCGCCAATGCGATAGAAAACTTCACCTTGATCAAGAACTTGGAACAACAGTTTTAAGGCGATGGCAAAAACAAGCCAAGACACAGAGATTGCCACAACCCAAGCCGCCGTCGCGTGGCGTAATAAGACGCACAGCGGGGCCGCCATCAACGGCACCACAACCAACAAGATCAGCCAAGGATCGGACGTCAGCATGAGACATCTTCCTCTTCGTGTTCTATGGCTTGGATTTCATCTTCTTCAATGGTGCCATAGGCCGAATGGATGCGCACCACCAAAGCCAAGGCCAAGGCCGTGGTCGCCACGCCGACAACAATGGCGGTGAGGATGAGAACATGGGGCAGGGGATTGGAATAAATTTCGATGGCCTCATCTAAAATCGGTGCCGAGCCGTCTTTGATCTTGCTCATTGAGATGTAAAAGACAAACACCGAGACCTGAAAAATATTCAAGCCGACAATTTTTTTGATCAAGTTGCCCTGGGCAATCACAACGTAAAACCCGGCCATCATCAAAACGATGACGACCCAGTAGTTCACCAGCCCCAACAGGTCGTGGAAATCAATCATCGCCATCTCTTTTGCTTTCGACGGAGAAAGAGGGGTCGTTCACATGACCTGCGAAGGTGTAAAAGATGGTGATCATAGCCCCCGCCACAGTCATGCAGACGCCCAATTCGACCAATAAAATACCCAGGTGTTGACCTGCTAATGGCGTTTTGGCGAGATAGGCATAATCCAAAAACTCTCCCCCCAGCAGCATCGAAGCAATGCCCGTGCCCGCATATAGCAGAACCCCCAAAGACAAAACAATGCGCGAGGCGGCAGACGGAATCACTTGGCGCGCCACCGCAACACCAAAAATCAGGCCGTAGAGAATGAACGCTGTCGCCAAAATGACCCCCGCTTGAAACCCGCCGCCGGGACCAAAATCTCCATGAAATTGCACATAGAGTGAAAATAAGATGATGGGGGGGATGAGAATTTTGGCAATAACCCTCAGCAGGGTTTTTTCAACCATCATGACGAGGCCTCCTTATCTTTGGAGGCTTCTGCGGTCTCTTCGTCGGGCTCTTCTTCTTTGCGGCGACGTGCGATGTTTGAGGTGGGGAGGGCTTGACCTTTGGCGCGGCCTAAAATTGCCAGCACGCCAATGGCGGCGGTAAACACCACGGCGGTTTCACCCAACGTGTCATAGCCGCGATAGCTGGCTAAAATCGAGGTCACAATGTTCGGCGGGCCGACTTCTTGTCCTGATTTTTCAATGTAACGATTGGCAACGTGTTGGTGAATGGGCGCGTTGGCATTGCCGTATCGCGGCATATCCAAGGTGCCATAGATAAGCACACCGCCCGTCAAGATGACCAACACGAGCGATGTCCAGGATGGGCTTCGGCGGTATTTTGCCTGACTGTTGGTCAGCGCCAAGGTGCCCAGCATCAACACGGTGGATATACCCGCGCCCACGGCGGCTTCGGTAAAGGCAACATCAACGGCGTCCATAACCAAATATAAGGCGGCTGCGAACAGGGAATAGATCCCCGACAGCATGACCACGGCGAACAAGCTTCTTAACCGCACCAGCCACAGCGCGGAAGCGGTCATAAACATCAACAGGGCAATGACGATTACGTGTTCGATGGTTTTACGTCCTTTTTGCGCCGAATTGCGTGCTTAGGTCCTGTCCCAATTCCGCCCAGAACCGCAGCACGCGATAAGGCAAAAGTGGTGGTGGGCGAAGTGAAGCTAATAAAGATAATGATAAGCCCCAGTTTGACGATGACGATCCATGAGTCGGTTTGAAACATCAGGCCAATCAGAATAAGCCAAGCCCCAAGGGTGTCGACCATACCTGCGGCGTGCATACGTGAAAAAACATCGGGCAGGCGTAACATGCCAAACGAACCCGTCAAGGCGAAAAAAGCACCGCTTAAGATAAAGGCCCAACTGATCCAATCTAAAATGCCCAGGTCAGCCATTACACGTCTCCATCTTCATGGATGTCGTTCGGAAGCCCAAAGGCTTCGGATTTTATGTACTTGGTGACGGCGATGGTGCCGATAAAGTTGATCAGCGCATACAATAGGGCAATGTCTAAGAAATCCGGGCGTCCATCTAAAAATCCATAAACGGAAATCAACACCACGGTCAGCGTGCCCGTGGTGTTGACCGCTAAAATACGATCAAAAACAGTGGGTCCGGTGAATGCCCGTACCAATGCCATTGCCATTGAAATCAGCACGGCAAGCGCCGCAGCCGCGAACATAGTCATGATTTTTGCTCACCCTTGTGCGGTTTCGGATTGCCTTCCAACGCCGTGCATCGGCGATCCATGTCCAAGGTTTCGACACCTTCTCTGGCGGCATTGGTAAGGGTATGAACTTCAAATATACCATCGCCGCGCATATCGACCGTGACGGTTCCCGGTGTCAGCGTGATCGAATTTGCGTACATGGATAACCCGACCTCGGTTTTTTGCGAAGTTTGGGTGTCAAAGGTGTGAGGCATAATTTTTAACTTGGGCGACAAGATGACCAAGGCAACGTCCCAGTTGGATTTGACAATTTGCCAAAACAACCACGGCCAATAGACAAGCAAGGCTTGGCCCACCATGTGAATGGGGTGGCCTTCGTGGTCAACCACATCCATGCGATGGGCAATCCACAAGGTAAAAGCAACAGAAACAAAACCAAAGCCCAGCAAAAGGGGTTCGAAGAAACCCGAAAGCAGCATCCATAGGGCCGCCAAAACAGCGCCAAGAGAAATGGTATGCAACACGTCTGATTGCTCCTTTTGGGGTGACTTTGATTCGTCATTAGAGAATAGGGAGCTTAGCAGCCCGTCGCAAGGGGAGACAGGTCCGTTTTCATTTTTCTTTGCATTGCGAGCCCATCTTAATCAAAAGTGGGGAGACAGACTTAAATCAAGTCGTTATGATCGCCGCCATGAGCAGTTTTTTGGTCCGTTTTTTTCTTTTCTTCCTCGCTGTCTTTGGCGTGCTTTTTTTGTTGGTGTGGTTTTACCTCTCGGTAACGTCACCAGCTGAGGCTGCTGAAGACACGGTGCAGATGCAAATGCAAACCGTCACGTTCAAGGCGGGGCGGGCGCGGGTTGGTCGGCCCTACGGCGGCAGTCATGATTTTGCCGTCGAAATTGCCCGCACGCCAGATCAGCACCGTTTGGGTTTGATGGGCCGCGAAAGCCTTGCCGCCGATACGGGCATGTTGTTTATTTTTAGCCCCCCCCGAACCGTTGGGATGTGGATGCAAGATACGCTTGTGTCTTTAGATATGCTCTTTGCGGACCGTTTGGGCAATATCACCTTCATCGCGGAAAATACTCAACCGATGAGCGAGGCTATTCATCAAGCCCCTGGTCGCACGGCTTATGTGTTGGAAGTCCCCGCTGGGACCGTTCAACGATTATCAATCCAGGTCGGACACCGGTTAACTTTCTGACAAATACGTGTTTAAAATGTGGGTATTGATTTTATGCTTAAAAGCTAGCATAAATGTATTACGCCAAGCATGAGTGCGTGGTGTTTTGAGGGGGGCCTCAGATTATTGATGACGATTGGCCTAGAAAGCCTCTTGGGCGTTCAGAGTTCTAGCTTAGCTGCGGCTGGGTTGTGTCGATGTACGTACGTCTTCAATAAAGGCGTTCTGATTTTGTAACTAGATAACGGGATAGGTAAAGTTTATGGCCTCTTCGCCAATACATTTGACGGGTGTGGAACGGTTCTTTGATGAGGACGAGCTGATTGCCAGTAAAACCGATACCAAAGGCCGTGTGACCTATGCAAACGATGTGTTTTTGCGGCTAGCCGGTTATACGGAACAAGAAATTTTAGGCCAACCACACAGCATTATTCGTCACCCGGACATGCCGAGGTGCATCTTTAAATTTCTTTGGGATAACATTTCCCAGGGGACTGAAATTTTTGCGTATGTGGTGAATCGGTCGAAGAACGGGGATCACTACTGGGTTCTTGCACACGTAACGGCAACGTATGGCACAGATGGAAAGACCATCGTTGGTTATCATTCCAGTCGGCGTGTGCCCAACCGCACGGCCCTTGATCAGATTAAGCCGCTTTACGCCTCTTTGTTGGCAGAAGAAGCGCGCCACGCCAACGGTAAAGAAGGCATGGCAGCAGCCACCCAAATGATCCTTGATACCTTGGGCAGCATGGGCGTTAGCTATGGGCAGCTCATTTATACGCTTGAAGGCATAGAATAAAGCAAGCATTTCTCCTTAAGGACGATAGGTTACCTCATGAATTTTCAGTCTTTACGCTTTCAATCCATCGTATCCACGTTTATTTCCATGGGTGCCGTGTTGTTTGTTTCTGGGTTTGGGATATGGATCGCGTATAGCGACGTCAATTCATTTAATGAATTGCGTGTTTCGGTCTCAAGTGGAACGGACCACGCCACACCCTTGCTGCAAACGACCAAAGACATTCAGGCCGATGTGATTCAAGTTCAACAATGGCTGACGGATATTTCGGCGACCCGTGGACAAGATGGTTTGAACGATGGTCTTGAGGTGGCGGCCACGTTCGCGGACAAATTTAACCAAGATGTATTGATTGCCGACGAGCACGCTAAAGCCCTTGGTTTGACAGAAGTCTCAGCGAGCTTGATGGCTGTTAGCAAGGCTTTTCCAACTTATTATGAAGTCGGCCAAAGTATGGCGAAAGCTTACATTGCCGAAGGCCCCGCAGGCGGAAATGTCATGATGGGGAAATTTGATGGGGAAGCCGAACGCATCAATATTGAACTCGACAAGCTTTCCAAAATCGTTGATGTCGTTCGTATCGAACAAGCCGATGCGCTGCTGGCAAAAATTCATGAAAACGTTGAAACGGGTGGTGTTGGCCTCTACTTTTTATGGGGGTTTGGGGTTGTTGCCCTGCTTATTATCGGCGCCGTATCCTACCGCACGGTAAAAACGGTGAGTATCTTGGTCGGTATTTCCAAAACGCTTACCAAAGCAGCAAATGGTGATCTAGATGTTCGTGTCGTGGGCATCAATCGTAAAGATGAACTTCATGAATTGCAGCGCAGCATCAATCATCTTATGGATATGACAGAAGTCTTTACCCGGGAAGCAGGCAGCGCGTTAACCAGCGCCTCTAAAAAAGAATACTACCGCAAAATTATCACGAAAGGGTTCTTAGGCGATTTTAAACGTCGCTCTGTGCGCATTAATGATGGCCTAAAGGCCATGGATAGCAGCACCAAAGAGTTTGCTTCCACAGCCGTGAGCATGGGTAAAAGCATCAAAACGGTGGTGGAGTCCGTGATGCAAGCGGCGGGCGGCATTGGCGCTTCGTCGGCTGAAATGACCACCATTGCCACCAGCACGCGAGATCAGTCAGCCAAGGTTGCCGAAGCCGCCGGAACGGCTTCGCAAAACGTTCAAACCGTTGCCAGTGCAACGGAAGAATTCGCAGCAACAAGCGCCGATATGGCGGCCCAAGTCAGTCGCTCGTCGGAAATTGGCGCGGTGGCCGTTGAACGTTTGCACAAAGCAGACACAACCATCCAAAGCCTTGCCGTTGCGGGCGACAAGATTGGTGAAGTGGTGTCTTTGATTACCGATATTGCCGATCAGACCAACTTGTTGGCGCTGAACGCAACCATCGAAGCCGCGCGCGCCGGGGATGCGGGTAAGGGCTTTGCCGTGGTGGCATCAGAGGTGAAAAACTTGGCGAACCAAACCGCCAAAGCCACCGAAGATATCACTTTGCAAATTTCAACGGTCCAAACTGCGACCGTTGAAGCGGTCGAAGCCATTAAAGCCATCGGTGAAACCATCGAAGAAATTGATCAGGCCAGCACGACCATTGCCAGCATGGTCAGCGAGCAACGCCAAGTGATGACCGAAATCAGCAGCAACATCAATCGCGCGGCCGAAGGTGTGCTTACGGTTGCGAATACCATTGGCGAAGTGGCTGAAGGTTCTGAAAATATCAGTGAATCGATTGGTGGTATCAACAGTTCGACGTCCGATTTGGAACAACAGGCAGTCGGTTTGGGCAAAGACATTGATGCCTTTGTTGATCGGTTTAGCTAAGTCGCGTATCTGGTTTGAAATCGTGTGGCCTATCCCAATTCCCGCAAATTCCAACAAACAAAAAATCACCTAGTACACAAAGCACTTTTTAGCGTACCCATTGACGCAACAAAAGGTGTTTGAAATGAGTGGTAAACGATACACAGCAAAAATAAAGATTGAAGCGGTCCATCAAGTTGCGAACTGAGGTTACAAGCTCACCGAGGTCTCAGGTCGATTTGGTGTGACGCAGCCGGCATGAAACAACAATGGGCTAAGGCGCCAGCCTTAGGGCAACAACGGTTAGCTTACCACCATAGAAGTGATGCGCACCCTAACTTAGACGTAGGGCACTTAACGCCACAAGCTTGTTGTATATTGCTGATGCTTCTTCCTGTAACGGTGCACTACACGGAAGTTCTGTCTCTTTGTTCATAAACTTAAAATCCTGGTATTCAGAGGCTGGGATATGAAGTTTTAGGCAAATTTTCTGCCATATTTCTGTGTTTTTGCATAATTCTTCATATCCGATAGGTATTAAATTTTTTGGACCCTGCTCAATGCTTTCGGCCAGGGAAGCATAAACATTACACCAAACATCAAGCCAATAATCTAAGCTTTCAGGGCAGTATTCGATTGGGTTCCGCTTGCTTGTAATACGGAAAGGTTTGTGGGTTGCGCCGAATTCATGATGAACAAGCCACCTCATATAATCTATTTGAAAGGCTGAACTTATTGAAAACCGTTTATGTTGCACCATTAGGCTTTGGGCTTGAGAAACAGGGTTGCGAAATGGAAATAAGAAAGTTGCATCAGGATATGCCGAGGACAGTGATGCAATACGTAATATATTATTGTTATTTTTGGATAAATAACGATCTTTTTTGTATTTAAAACAGACCAATTCCATATATGTCTTGAATTGGTTCATAACTTTCAATGGTACAGAATGGGGCAATAATGCGGTGCTACCGATGTAATCATCACCGCAAAAAACTCGCCAAAAGACTTCATCCAAAGCTTCTGGGGAATCGAAATCTACAATTACGCCATCACCATGCATGCGCTCGTGAGGGTGTCTAATTTTAAGGTTTTTAGATGAAATAATATTCCAAAAATTTGGTGCCATCACCCCGGGCATATCCTGATAAGTCAAACTTGCGAATTGGCCAGTGTCATGCAGTGCACGCATTAAAGTGGTTGTCCCCGCACGAGCCAACCCACAGACAAAAACCGGATATTTGTTTTGGCAAGTTTTGCTGCTGTACGTGCTGGATTCTAAGTCGAAGAGTGCTTCACCAAGGAAATTAGACCCTAAGACTAAGCGATGAAAAAATTTATCTATAAATGAATATTTATCCATGAAGGATATTGATCCTGAGCCAAATATACAGAATTGCCAAACCTGTCATCGATAGGATCGTCTGAGTGCTTTCCAGTTCTTTCATAAGGTCAATGTTACCAGCATCTAGAAAAAGAATAGCCAGCGCAAATGGTGCAGCTATCAACAAAATCAGACAAATCAGTAAAAAAGAGGCCTTAAACATACGCAATGAATAAATGGGTAATATCGTTTCTTTCCAATGATCGCTAATTTTACTCGATTTGATGGTTTTATAAGATCTCTGTATCAAATTCAGCAGTTCTCCCAAGGCGCTCCGAAGGGGGGCTTGAATTGCGATTTCACAAGCGATCAGGGTCGCGATACAAATGACCAAATACAACAACACATCAACCATCATCCAATTCTGATGCCGACTTGTTGGCTTCAGAACCAGTTTCCTTGGCCTCTGCCGCAACCCTCTTTCTGCGTAGGGCACGCTTAATGGGATAAAACACCACGGCAAAAATACCTATAAATATAGAGCCAACAATACCAAAAACCGCAGCAACGACACCGGCTCCCATACCTGGCCCGATATAAGCTTGAGCAATTCCAGGAAAGAAAAGAATGCCCGCAGCAATTACGACTGATTTACTTTTCACATTGAGCCTCATTAACCATTTTTCTAATGGAGTCGCCGACCTCTCTTGAAACAGATTTGCTCCAATTCAAAAGATAAAGTTTGCCGTTACTCGCTCGATTGACATACTGCCAACTTACTTTTCCAGAACGATCAAATTGGACAAGGCGCCCATGATCCGTTTCTTCGACCAATAGCTCTGAATTCCCCACAAAATCACCGCTTCCAGATGAAAAAGTCCGAATAGCAAGTTCCATGAAACCAGCTCGGAATGGTGTTTCAGTCTTCCCTGTCTGAAAATTATAAACGACCTCGTCGTTGGCGCCGTCTACCGTATAGTCATTGGAAATGCGTCGGCTATTATTATTGAATACACCAATTCGATTTGTATCAATGATATCCACATCATGCTGGGAAAGCCATGGACCAATTTTATGCCATAAAACCTTGTTTTCCGACGGGCGGTATAATAGCACCAGAGATTGGTTGCGTAGACTTAGAAATAAATCGCCTTTTTTCCAAAATGGCCCATCCTCTAATACGGGCTGTATGTCGTTCAGATGAATTGGATCGACATTTTTTTCATTACCGGTTCCAAATATGTACGCATCAAGGTTGTTGTCATCTAAGATCTGTACAACAGATTTTGAATATAAAATCTCACCTGAAGGCGAAACTTGAGCAATTCCATCATCAAAAAATGTATCGCTGGTACCTATAGACACCCTTTTAGGCTCAATATGAATAGGAACCCAAAAATTACCTTTTGGCCCCAATTCTATAGAATGATGAAATAGATCTTCATCCTGCATCCATTGCAATTTACTGCAAACATCAATCTTAAACAGAGGTGTAGCAGAACCGTGAGCGACGATAGAGCCATCTTTTAAGGCTACAGCAAGACCACGGAATCGCGCCGTCGTATAGTCAATTCGAAAATGGAACAAATTTGACTTTAGATCACTCTGCGCCCAGATTGGGTCTACATCATATACCCAACGATGGACAATTTCTTGAGTCGCTAAATCGACTAATTCAGATACGGAAGCGTTCAAATCGCCGTCATGACGGTTAAGCAGAACATATTCTGATTTTGGGTCTTTTTCGGTAAAAAACATAAGCCCAGAATCATTCCCGAACCGTTGCTCAAGCGACATATCTGACGTGCCGAGTAATGATCTATCGATTACCTTAACGATCGTCATCGGCAGTCTCGCAATTTCTATGGCCATCTCAGTGAGTGGCTTATAGCGCTCCGCACCTTTAGCCCCATACCAAACCGTAAAACTAAACAAAACAGAGCCGATCAAGCCGATGATCGTGAACAAAAGAACAATCCAAAGCTCAATCTTTTTAAACAGTATCTTTTCAAACATGCGTAAATTCTACTTAGTATCTAATAATCAGACCTCTATAGATAACCTAACGAATGAGGGTCAAATTACAGCCAAAAGAAATGAATCCTGATGGGGATTCTGTTGATTATGATGAGTATAGCACCAAAAAAACAGACGATTATATTTATTAAAAAGCTTGGGGCTGTATCAAAGAAAGAGTGACCATTGGAATTCGTGCCCACACCAAGTGGTCCAACGCCTATGAGAAGCTGACGCAGGTTAAGGCCTTGGTATTTAGACGGAAGCCTAGCGTACCTTGCTCTTTCGAATGACCCGAATGCAAATCTATAGAATGATGAGCGGGTATTAATCTTCAATGCTTTGTTTAGACCAAGTGATAAATAGGGTGACGGTGACAATAGTGTATTTGGTCATGTGAATATCTCTCTGTAGCTTTGCTAAGCACGAAAGCGGAACTTAATAATGACTGCGGGTGATTTTGTGGGGGCTCTATGTTCAATTTCTTCCACAAAGTTCCACATTTGTTTTTTTAGGGGTTGCTAATAAAAAAATTACACCTTAGAAGAAACCCAGGATTTCGGGGCTTCTCAGCCCCTTAAAAAATGTCGGGGAGTGGCGCAGCCTGGTAGCGCATCTGGTTTGGGACCAGAGGGTCGCAGGTTCGAATCCTGTCTCCCCGACCATTTTTTAATTTCCGGCTTGCAACGCGGCCAAAAACACCGAAAATGGTCAGATCACTTAACGTCATCTGGGGGCTCCATAAAATGGCGAACGCACGCATTTACCGTCCATCATCCAATATTATGCAATCTGGCAAAGCACAGGCGGATCAGTGGGTGTTGGAATATGAACCGACTGACCGTAAATCTCCCGACTCCCTCATGGGGTGGAGCGGTTCCAGTGATATGCATCAGCAAATTAAGCTGACTTTTGACAGTTGTGACGAAGCCCAGGCTTATGCCGATCGGGCTGGCATTGATGCCGATGTTACGTTGCCAACGCCAACCAAAAAAATCTATAGAAATTACGCTGATCGCTTCGCCGTTGATCGCGTTAGATAAAGCCCCACGACTGCTCTCCACATCACGCCCTTAAATGGCCCCGTAGCTCAGTTGGATAGAGCATCGGATTTCTAATCCGACGGTCGCATGTTCGAATCATGCCGGGGTCACCATTATATCAATGACTTAGATGGTGAGTGCGTATTTCACCAAATATGAGATTGTTTCCCATGATAAAAAAAACCATCCTGATTATTGAAGATAATGAAGTGAACATGATGCTGTTAAGAGCCGTTTTTTTGGACAATGGATACAATGTTTTGGAATCTGTTGATGGCATGGATATCAAGTCATTAATGAGTGAGCAGCTGCCAGACCTGATTGTCATGGATTATAGCTTACCTGTGCTTTCTGGCGCAGAGCTTACCAAAAAACTAAAGGCTAACGAGGCCCTAAAGCACATTCCTGTGATTGCCTGCACGGCCCATGCAACAAACAATAATATAAGCAAAAATATGCTTGATGCGGGTTGTCTTGATATTATTTTCAAGCCTTATGACATCCCCATGTTTCTGGAAACAGTAGCCAATCATATTAACGGTTAAATGGACCGTCTTAAATCCGCTTAAACCCCAGCTTCCCCGCCTATCCGACCTTCTCACTTGAGTTCATCATTTATCCCTCTGCACCCCAGTCCATTAGCTCCTTGTATCTAAAGACCACCGTTATCATCTATAAAAAGTGGCCTATGAAACTGAATGCTATGGTATTTCCCAAATATTAAGTGTAGATGTTTAGTATGTGTACAATCAGGTATGAATGAATAAGGGTAACGTATTGAAAAATTTCAGCTTTAACGGTCAGTCTTTTGATTATGCTCAAGGACTTATCGTTGCGGTTGGCGGTCATGTTACTTTACCTGCGGATGCTGATTTTTTGCGGGCCGAGTATGCGCAATCTGGACCTGATCTTCTGATCTATACGCCTGACGGGGCCTCCTTTTTTGTTGCTGATTATTTTTCGGTCGAGACACAGCCTGACTTGGTGACGGCTGAGGGCGGTGTTCTGTCGGCATCTATCGTTATGAAGTTGGCGGGAACCCAAGCCCCGGGACTGTTCGTTCAGGCCACCCTAGGCCCAGGCCTTGGCGAACCCATTGGATCTATTACTGAACTTGAAGGTGCGGTCAACGTGACCCATGTCGATGGTCGTCAAAGCCCCTTGCTTGCGGGGGGCAGTATCTATCAGGGCGACGTCTTAGAAACAGGGACAAAAGCCAGCATTGGCGTTGTGTTTGCCGATGATACGACCTTTTCGTTGGGTGAAGAGGGCCGCATGACCTTAGATGAAATGGTTTATGACCCTGACAATCAAAGCGGTGCGTTTGGCGCTACGGTTCTGGCGGGGACTTTTTCCTTCGTCAGTGGGAAAATTGCCAAGACTTCACCCGACGCTATGGTGTTGTCCACCCCGGTGGCGACCATTGGTATTCGTGGCTCAACAGGTTTAGGGCAGGCCTCTGGTGAAGGCTCTGAAAACACGATCACCTTGGTCCCCGATGTTGATGGCAACTTGGGCGAACTTTCCGTTTCCACCCAAGCCGGTACCCAGGTGTTGAACCAAGCCAATGCTTCGACCACGGTGACCAGCGCCTTTGCCCCACCAAGCCCGCTGGTGTTTTTATCCGCCCAAGAGATTCAACAACAATTCGGATCAACCTTCAGCGTGCTGACCCGGGTGGTCGCCAAACAAGCCCAACACAAAGCCGAAGAAGCCGGACGTCAAGCCGATGAGGCCAAGGGCGAAGCCGAGGCGGCCAAGGCCGAGGCTGATCAAGCCGATCAAGAGGCGGCTCAGGCCGAACAAGACGCAGAAGCCGCCCAAGCCCAAGCCGAAGCCGCCCAAGCCGAAGCCGAAGCGGCGGAGGCCGAAGTTGAAGCGGCCAAAGCCTCTGGCGACCCCGAAGCCCTTGCGGCTGCTGAAGAGAAAGCGGCTCAAGCTGCTGCCAAAGTCGAAGCCGCCCAGGCGCAAGTTGAAACGGCGAAAGTTGCCGCCGCCGAAGCTGCCCAAACCGCCACCCAAGCCGAAGCTCAGGCCGCCGAAGCCGGAGCTGCCGCCGCGCAAGCCCAAGTTGAAGCCCAACAGACGCAACAGTTCAGTTCCCTCGCCAGTACGGCTTCAAAAGCCCAAGCCGAAACCTTTGCGACCCTTGCACCGCCTGCAGAAGAGGCCGCAGCTGTGACCAGCGCCGAGGATACGGCAGCAACGCCAACAGAAACAACAACCACAACGCCCGCTGATGCGACCTCCACCACCACGGTTGTTGTCGCGGTCGAAGAAACGGTGGCACCCGTTGAAGTTATTTTGCCAGAGATCGTATTAAGCGAACCCCTGGTGTTGACGACCGTTGTCTCTACAGCCGTGGAAACGACGACGACCACCACCACGACCATCACCACCACCACGGCTGCCGCGACCTCGCCAATCGTCACGTATGCTACGAATACCATCTTGGTATCGGCGACCTTCTCTTATGCAGGTGGCATCGTTTCGGCAACGGTGACGGATACCAGTGGCTTAAATGAGACGAAGAGCGCTATTACATCGTTCACGGGGACCGCTTTCGCCGATACGTATGACCTGCGTGGCGTGACGCTGGGGACCCTGAATGTCGGGACCGGGGCGGATGTTGTCACGGTTGATGCGACAACCCACATTACCAGTTTGTCCAATCGCCCAGGGGCTGAAAACACTTACAAAACCTTGGGTACCGACGGCACAGGCGGGGATATGGATTTAAGCGGCACCACGGTGTCGGGCGAATTTGCCATAACCCTCAATTCGACGGGGGTTACCGGTTTTGGCACCCAGACCTTGACCGTGAACAGTGCGACCTCTTTCGACACCGCCACCTATTTCATTCAGATCATCGGAGACGCAACCGCCAAGGTCGATGTTTCAAGTGACGATGGTATGAACGTGTCGGGAATTAGTTTCTCGAACCTAAATTCCATTATTGTTGATAGTGGAAGTGACACAGTCGGGGCCGTCCTGACCTTAGGCAGTGGCGGCTGGCAAGCGGGGGTCACGATCACCGGCAGCGGTGATGATATCATTCAAGGCTCGACAACAACCCTCAATATTGGGGGCACCACGGTGACGGGGATTTCTGCCGTCAAAGGCACCACCGCCAATGACACCATCACCGGCAGCAACAGTGCCGATACCATATACGGCGGGGCTGGCAATGACACGATCTCGGGCGGGACGGGTGCTGATATCTTTGTCTATGAGGCGACGGCGGCTGCCAACGGCAACGATACGATCACTGACTTTGTGGCCGGAACTGATAAAATCAACTTGAATGCCTTTGAAACCGCAGGCACGATGATCGGCATGGCGGCCAACACCGTCACCAACACCACTGGTACCGTGTTCTATCTGTTTGGCTGGCAAGCCGGTGCCGCCGATACCACGGCGTCCACAATTTCCGCCATCAATGCGGCGGCCAACATCACCGATAGCGCCGTCACGAGTATGCTGGTTATTTCCGATAACAATTCGACCGCTATCTATGAATGGACTGGAAATGGTGCTGGGGACAAGGCAACGGGCGATACCTTGACCCTGATGGGGACGTTGAATGTCGCCATGGCGGCCGCAACGGATATTTCTATTGTTTAAGTGATTGTGTAGCAGTTCATTTCTTAACAATAAATAATCGTAAGTATTCAGTAAGTTAGTGTCAAAATAAAGACGTATTCTATGCATTTATAAGCATTGTTAAATACTTTCTCTTGCCCTATATAGTTCCTTCCTGAATACCTTTGGCCCGGACCATCCGAGCCCGAAAAGACTTTTCCCCGAAATGGAACCAACACCTCATGCTTAGACTTGGAAGCTTGCCGATGACGTTTGTTTACACCCTGGTTTTGGGAGTGTTTTTCGTCATGGTTCCGGGGCTCGTTCTGGCTCAATCCCAAAAGGTTACCGCCGCAGTGCCAGCAAATGCACAAGCCAAAAGCTATGGCAGCGGTTGGGAATGTAAGCAAGGGTTTCGCGAGTCCGATGGCGCTTGTAACGCTGTTCTTTGCCCTAGGTTGGACCAGAGCGCCACGTTAAAATGATTTCTGTAAAAGGTGTATATGAGTTCTACCTCATACATATGGGTAATATACGTGCCCTTTTTTTGTCTGTATTATCATTCCAAGAATAAGGCAATAAGCCATTGTTTTCTTGAGGTTGAGAGTAAAATGAGTCGTATTTTAGTTATTGATGACGATAAGTTCGTGCGTATTTCTATCCGTGCTGTTTTAGAAACGGCGGGATATGACGTTGATGATGTCGGTGGTGCCAATGAAGGGCTTGCTTTGCAACGTTTAACGTCTTTTGATGCGGTTATTGTTGATTTGATGATGCCCCACAAAGATGGCTTAGAAACCATTCGTGAGCTCAGACAATATGAGGCAGACCTCCCCATTCTTGCTATTTCGGGCGGTGGCGATATCGTGCGCAAGAACTTCGTGAAGGCGGCCGAAATGTTTGGTGCCAACGCAACCTTGGAAAAGCCATTTGACGGCGAAGACTTGCTGTCAACCGTGGCTACCATCATTGCCAACAAGGCCCGCACAGCGTGTTGCGCTTAAAGTTTGTTTTGCCTTAGCTTTTGCAAATGGGCCGGGCTTTGATTTTCCCAAATCCAAAAACGTTATCTTTGCCGGGCTTGCCAAGGTCTTGGGTGGCACCGCTTAATATTTTTCGCAACGCCGCGACATTAGGCGCTTTACCCGCTTGCTTTAAAATTGCGGCCATGACCGTGACGTACGGGGCCGAATAAGACGTGCCGCTTGTGACTTTGCCGCCGCCGCCCGATGCTGCGGTGTAGACTTGTACGCCGGGTTCGGCAAAGTCCACATAACTTCCGGTGTTGGCGTGGGTATAGACCCGGCCATCACTCTTGATGGCCGTGACCGCCAAGACATGACTATAAGCCGCAGGAAAGGCTGGTTTGTCGGACCGCCCCCAGTTGCCCGCCGAAGCGATCAAGATCAGGTTGTGTTTTTTGGCAACGTCGAAGGCTTTGCGGACGATCTTATTGTCACTGCCGGCAATCGAAAGGTTCAAAGCATGAACTTTCAACGACACCATCCAATCGACAGCCCGCAACAGACCGATGCTTGAGCCGACGGTTTTTCCGGTTTCGTCTTTTTCAAACATGTTGGCCGCATAAAGCTTCGCCCCAGGTTGTAAACCGCCCCAGTCTGCGGAACCGACCAAAATTGCAGCAACCGCCGTGCCGTGACCATCTTCCGCAGGTTTTCGGCCAGATTTGGTGAAGGCGCGATAGGTGATATCTTGGTTTCTGAGGGCCGGGTGTTTGAGGTCGACACTGGCATCGAGCTG
>Ga0316202_10000520_pt1 | contig 41072 bp, 38 predicted proteins | sample 3monrhotite_MG_FD_204934 | JGI IMG/M metagenome (GOLD analysis project Ga0316202, IMG submission 204934) | Microbial mat bacterial communities from mineral coupon in-situ incubated in ocean water Damariscotta River, Maine, United States -... | ecosystem: Environmental > Aquatic > Marine >...
CACTTTAACCACGCCGAGAATAGCATCAGGTGATCCGTCCGCGACGGGCAACAGCGAATGCGGGCTGTCTTCGATAGCCTGTTTGATATCACCCTCGCTCGCCGAAACGTCGACCCAGTCGATCTCCGTCCGCGGAGTCATCACTTCGCGTACGGGACGCTCGGCCAAACGAACTGCTCCGGTCAATATCTGTTGTTGTTCGGCCTCGATCACACCCTGATTGGTAGCGTCGGCGAAGATCATATGGAGCTCTTCAGCGGTCACACTCGCTTGGCCCCCGCGCGTAACGCCAAACAGTCGAATGAGCAGTCCCGACGAAGTATCAAGCACCCACACTATTGGCGCGGCGATCTTGGCGAGTAATGCCATAGGGCGAGCCATGATTAGCGAGATTGGCACAGCTGCACGCAAGGCTAGCTGCTTGGGAACCAGCTCACCCACGACGAGGCTGAAATAGGTCGTCAACGCAATGACGGCGACGAATCCTAGATCATCTGCATATTCAAGCGGAACGCCCAGAAAGGCGAGCCGCTCTCCGACGGGCGCACCCAAGCTTGCTCCCGAATAGGCACCGGCAATAATTCCGATCAGCGTGATCCCGATCTGCACCGTCGACAGGAACTTTCCCGGATCGGCGGCCAATGCCATGGCGGTTGTCGCCGCGCCGCTACCTTTCTGTTCTGCCGCTTGAAGACGCGTTGTCCGCGCAGAAACGATGGCAAGTTCGGACATCGCGAAAACGCCGTTGAGAACAATCAATCCTGCGATAATCAGCAGGTCTGGCCAAGGAAAAGGTGTCACAATGCGATTTCGCTAGCAGAAAACACGGGTTTCGCCAGCCTGCTAATCGCGCGTTCACGGGAACAGGGCCAACGGTTGTTCGTTGAACCTATCGGCAGCGCAGGTGGGTGGCGCATCACGCCCTAGGGCCCATAAGCAATGAGGAGGGACTACCCCCATGAAGAAATCACGGATATTCGTATCGAGCCTTGCAGCGGCATCACTGATGACCGTTTCCGGCTGTGTAACGGACCCCAATACCGGTGAACGCAAAGTTTCGCGCACCGCGATTGGCGGCGTTGGCGGCGCTGTTCTGGGCGGATTGCTCGGCGGAGTTATCGGCGGCAAGACGGGTCGCATCATTGGTGCAGGCGTTGGCGGTGTTGCCGGCGGCGTCGTTGGCTACCGCATGGACCAGCAGATCAAAGAACTGAAAGAGCAAACCGCTGGCTCAGGTGTCGATGTGACTGAAGTGGATGACGGCGGTGCAATCCTCGTCAATCTGCCCGACGGCGTGACCTTTGACGTTAACAGCTACACCATCAAACCGGCATTCCGCGATACGCTTGATAGCGTTGCAGGTAGCCTGACCACCTATCCAGACAGTCTGGTGGATGTGTATGGCCATACCGATTCGACCGGTTCGGATGCCTATAACCAGAGCTTGTCCGAACGGCGCGCTCAAGCAGTTTCAAACTATCTAACCTCGCGCGGTGTCAGTTCTGCACGCATCCGCTGGCAGGGTTTCGGCGAAACCGCCCCGATTGCGGATAATGCGACCGAAGCCGGGCGGGCGCTTAATCGCCGGGTCGAGATCAAGATTATTCCGATCTCACAAGAAGATGTCGATGCTGCGAGGGCGCAGGGAAACTGAAATAACATTGCCCGAGTGAATAGGGGGCGGCCTGCGGGTCAGCCCCCTTTTCTTTGAGTTAAGCCTTTGTGTCTAAGACAATTGCTCGGCCCGTTCAGCCAGATGATTGACCGCGTCAGTGTGAATGTCTGGCGCGCTCACGAGCAAGCCGAAGGCGCGCGGATCGCGTTTGTTGTAGGCGATCGGAGCGCCAAAGGCATTGGTCGCCGTTGCACCAGATTCACGCGCAATTAGCGTGGCGGCGGCAATATCCCATTCGAAGCCCCATCGCAGCGTCGCAACCAAATCGGCCTCATCCGAGGCAACCATCGCGATTCGCAAGGCAATCGAGTTGGGCTTGTCCACCACTTCCAGAATTTGATCGATTTTGGCCAATTGATCCGCCGGCACACGCGCTCCGGCAAGTTCTGTTCGTTTCGAAGCTGTCAGCACTTCGCCATTGCGCCATGCGCCTTGCCCCGCGATTGCTACCCATCTTTCGCCCCGGGCTGGCGCCTCAAGCAAGCCAATCAATGGCCTGCCATCGCTGATCAACGCCGCTGACACACACCATCCTGGTCGACCGCGGATAAAATCGCGCGTTCCGTCGATCGGATCGACCAACCAGATCAACCCTTTGGATAATCGCTGGGAATCGTCTGCGGTTTCTTCTGACAGCCAGCCAGCCGACGGTAGCAACTGCCCAAGCTGCCTCTGCAAATAACCATCTACCTCGATATCTGCTTCGCTAACCGGGCTGCCGGGCTCTTTCTCCCAGCTGTCGAGATCATGCCCTGAACCGGGCCAAAGACCGAGCGCAATCCGCCCCGCTTCATCAAGTATTTCTTCAAGGCGGGCGCGATCAATCATCGAGTAATCGTGTTGGGCGTCAAAGCAGCACTTTTCAAGCGCTGGAATCCATGCTTATGCGCCACAAACACCATTTAGATTCCATTCCTTCCAATTGAGACGGACGCCCCAATGAACATTCATGAATATCAGGCCAAAGAGCTTCTCGCGAAATACGGTATCGGCATTCCCGCCGGTCACGCAGCGCTGACCGTCGAAGAAGCGGTCGAAGGCGCGAAGAAGCTGCCCGGACCGCTCTATGTTGTGAAAGCCCAGATCCATGCTGGTGGCCGCGGCAAGGGCAAGTTCAAGGAACTGGGTCCGGACGCAAAAGGCGGTGTTCGCTTGGCAAAATCTATCGAAGATGTCGAAGCGGATGCGAAGGACATGCTCGGTAACACGCTCGTCACCATTCAAACCGGCGGCGAAGGAAAGCAGGTCAACCGTCTCTATGTCACCGATGGTGTGGACATCGAGCAGGAATACTACCTTGCCATGTTGGTGGACCGGGCAACCGGTGAGGTCGCAATGGTTGCCTCAACCGAGGGCGGTATGGATATTGAAGACGTGGCGCACAACACGCCCGAACTGATCACAACAATCACAATCGATCCGGCGCAAGGCTTTATGCCGCATCATGGCCGGGCGGTTGCATTCGCGCTCAAACTGAGCGGCGATCTCAACAAGCAATGCCAGAAGCTGGCCCGCCAGCTCTACACAGCATTCATGGATCTCGATTGCGAGATGCTCGAGATCAATCCTCTGGTTGAAACCAAGGACGGTCAATTGCTCGTTCTCGACACCAAGATGAGCTTCGACGGAAATGCGCTCTACCGGCACAAAGATGTCGAAGAGATGCGGGACGAGACCGAAGAAGATCCGGCAGAAGTCGAAGCTTCCGAATATGATCTCGCCTATATCAAGCTCGACGGTAACATCGGCTGCATGGTCAATGGCGCTGGCCTGGCCATGGCAACGATGGATATCATCAAGCTCAATGGCGCATTCCCCGCCAACTTCCTCGATGTAGGCGGCGGCGCAACGACCGAGAAAGTCACCGCGGCGTTCAAAATCATCCTCAAGGATCCGGCTGTCGAAGGCATTCTGGTCAACATCTTTGGCGGCATTATGAAATGCGACATTATCGCCGATGGCATTGTCTCTGCGGCAAAAGACGTAAACCTCTCGGTTCCGCTGGTGGTCCGTCTCGAAGGCACGAATGTGCAGCAGGGCAAGGACATCCTCGCCAATTCGGGCCTGCCGATTGTGGCTGCCGATGATTTGGGCGACGCTGCCAAGAAGATCGTTGCAGAGGTTAAGCAAGCAGCGTGATGCAATGATCCATTGCGGGCATTGCCGATGCGGCGAGGTGAGGTTCGAGGTGTCAGGCCCTCCGATTCTCACCGCCGCATGTCATTGCACCGACTGTCAGCGAATGACCGCCGGACCTTACTCGCTCAGCGCGCTATTTTCGGACGAGCAATTCGAGCTGGTGGCTGGCGATGTCGTGGTCGGGAGCTGCAAATCTGCGGGACAACATAATTTCTGCAGCGAATGTTTCAGCTGGGTCTACACCAAGCCAGCCGGTCTCGCCGGAATGGTCAACATCAGAACGCCCTTGCTGGATCATGCAGCGGATTTCTTACCCTTTGCAGAGTTCTTTCGCGACGATGCGATTCCAGGGACAGAATGCGGGGCGCCTTTATCGTTTGGCTCCGCTCCTCCCGTGGAGGAATTTCTCAAACTGGCAGATAGCTATGCCGAGTGGGAACACCGCCCCGGCTGATCATTCCACTCATTGGAGTGCGAAATTGAAGATGAGTTCGTCGCCGCTTTGCATGCGCACAGCAACGAACAGGCCTTTCCCATCTTTGCCGCTCTCGCTTTCTGAGCAACGAAGAGTAAGTCCGCCAAAATACGCAGCACAAGGCTCGAGCGCAGCGAGTCGGAATGTAACCATGCCTTCTTTATCTTCCCATCCGGTGAGATCTGCATTGAAGTGCTTCAGGCGCATCACCAGAGTGCCTTCTTCCTCCATCAGATAGATGTGTTCGGAAAAACGGATGCCGCTTTCGCCATCTTCCTGGATGAATGTGCCAACCATCGTTCCGCCGACCGGAGCAAGCCAGCTCTCATGCGCCGGCGCTCCGCCTATGCCCGTGCCGGACCATTGGCCTACGAGCCAATCCAGCTGACCGATTGTCGCCTGCGGTGCGGGTGCATCCTTGTCGCGCTGGCGTGTTTCCTGCGCGCTCGCTGCGGTTGCACAGAGCACAGCCAATGCTGCGAGAACAATCGGTTTAAGTGCGGATTTCATCGAACCTCTCCATCCGTGACAATAAAGAGCACTAGGCTTCCCCGATCAAGTGCCAACAATCCGCGCTTGACCTCAACCTGTCAGCGCGCGAAGCGGGTTTAACCGGCGAGAATCGCCTGCCACTATCCGTTTCACGGATTCTCCGGCAGCTTGACGCGCTGGTTCAATATACGGCGTAGCCAACTTGACGTTTACGTAAACGCAAGCTAGGCCGCGCGACAGAATTCTTGTCAGAGGAAAGGCATCACATGAAGATCCTCGTACCCGTCAAACGGGTTATCGATTATAATGTAAAACCACGCGTCAAAGCTGATGGTTCAGGCGTCGATTTGGCGAATGTCAAAATGAGCATGAATCCATTCGATGAGATCGCGGTCGAAGAAGCAATCCGGCTCAAAGAAGCCGGCAAGGCGGAAGAAATCGTCGCCGTTTCGATCGGCCCGGCGAAAGCTCAAGAAACGCTACGCACCGCGCTCGCCATGGGCGCTGATCGCGCAATTCTGGTTGAGACCGACGATGACGTTGAACCGCTGGCAGTCGCAAAAATCCTCAAAGCTATCGCTGATGAAGAAGGCCCCGGCATCGTGATGCTCGGCAAGCAGTCGATTTCGGACGACAGCAACCAGACCGGTCAAATGCTTGCTGCCCTGATGGGCCGTCCGCAAGGCACTTTCGCCAACACTGTAGAGGTGGATGGCGACAGCGTGACAGTGAAACGCGAAGTCGATGGCGGTCTCGAGACGGTCAAGCTGACATTGCCGGCCATCGTCACCACCGACCTTCGCTTGAACGAACCACGCTATGCGTCGTTGCCGAACATTATGAAGGCCAAAAAGAAGCCGCTCGACAGCAAGACGCCTGCCGATTTCGGTGTTGATACCGCGCCGCGCCTAACCACTACCAATGTCAGCGAGCCGCCGGTTCGCCAGGCCGGTGAGAAGGTCGAAGACGTTGATGCGCTGATTGCCAAACTTAAAGCACTGGGAGTTGTATAATGAAAACTCTGGTCCTCGTTGAACATGACAATTCGTCAGTAAAGGATGCAACGCTTGCAGTGGTCACCGCAGCTTCAAAGCTGGGTGAGGTTCACTTGCTGGTAGCCGGCGCAGGCTGCGCCGGCGTTGCCGATGAAGCAGCAAAAATCGCGGGCGTGGAGAAAGTCCACCTCGCCGATGATGCGGCTTACGGATATCAGCTAGCCGAAAATGTCGCTCCGCTGGTTGCCCAGCTGATGGGCGAACATGACGCGTTTCTCGCGCCCGCTACCACCACCGGCAAGAATATCGCACCGCGCGTGGCAGCTTTGCTAGACGTAATGCAAATTTCGGACATTCTTTCGGTAGAAGGCGACAAGGTTTTCACTCGGCCGATCTATGCCGGCAATGCAATCGCGACGGTCGAATCCTCCGACGCCAAGCTGGTGATCACCGTTCGCGGCACCGCTTTCGACAAGGCAGCCCCAGATGGCGGCGCAGGCTCGGTCGAGGCTGTTTCCGGCCCCGGCGACGCGGGCACGTCCAGCTTTGTCAGCGCAGAAATCGCCAAGAGCGAACGCCCCGAGCTGACCAGCGCCAAGATCATCGTATCGGGCGGCCGCGCGCTGAAAGACTCCGAAACGTTCGAGGAATATATCACTCCGCTCGCTGACAAGCTCGGCGCAGGCATTGGCGCCTCGCGTGCCGCTGTCGATGCTGGCTACGTCCCGAATGACTATCAGGTCGGTCAAACCGGCAAGATCGTCGCGCCGGAAGTCTATATTGCCATCGGTATTTCAGGGGCGATCCAGCACCTGGCCGGCATGAAGGACTCCAAGACGATCATCGCGATCAACAAGGACGAAGACGCGCCGATCTTCCAAGTCGCCGATATCGGTCTGGTCGCAGACTTATTCAAAGTCGTGCCGGAGTTAACCGAGAAACTATGATATTCCATGGGCTTGCGCTGTCAGCATCGCTTGGATAGTCCGAGGCAATGACATTAAGAACCACATTCAAGGCCGGGGTCTGCGCAATGGCAGTCTCCGGCCTTTTTGCTTTGCCTGCTGTCGCCCAGAAAGATGCGCCACAAGCGGTCCGGCTTGCACCCTCCTCTAAATGGCATGTGAATTTTGCAGACGATAGCTGCCGCCTTGCCCGGCTTTTCGGTGACGGGGAACAAAAAACGCTCTTCTATATCGAGCGCTACGAGCCGGGTGATGCCTTCTCCATGGTGCTTGCCGGAAAACCTTTCAGACGTCCAAGATATCGCGAAAAAATCGCCATTCGCTTCGGCGATGGTATTAGCGAGGATGAACGCGCCTATACCATAGGCGAGGTTGGCGAGTATCAACCGGCGATCATCTTTTCCGGTTTGCGTCTGGACTTGAAGCCTCTGCCCGAAGACGACGACAATGATAACGGCGATGCGGAAATGCCGGACGTTTTCGGACAGGAAATTCCCGAGTCGGTCGAAACTGCGATCCAAACGATAGAGATACGCCACAAGAACGGTGCGCCGGTGATCTTGGAGACAGGATCGCTGGGCGATCCGATGAAAGTGCTGCGCAGTTGCACCGACGACATGCTGAAACACTGGGGTATCAATCTCGACAAACATCGAGCCATTGCAAAACTACCGAAGCCCAAGAGCAGCCCGGGACGCTGGCTCACATATAGGGACTATCCAACCGATCTGCTTCGAAAGGGGTATCAAGGCTATGTGCAGGTTCGTCTGTCCGTCGATGCAAACGGCAAGCCGACCAATTGCCACATCCAGCAATCGACGCGGCCCGAGGGCTTTGACGCGGCGGTCTGCAGAGGTTTGATGCGCAAGGCGCGATTTGAGCCCGCCGTTACCCAGAGCGGCGAGGTAATTGCATCTTACTGGCGGACGGCCGTGCGCTTCTCGACGCCCTGAACGGTTCGCTAAATCAGCGAATCCACAAAATGGATTGTGATCCCCACCAACCCGCCGACTAGCGTGCCGTTGATGCGGATGAATTGCAGATCGCGGCCCACAGCCCCTTCGATCCTGTCGGTTAGCGTTTGTGCATCCCAGCGGCGCACGGTTTCGGAAACCAGCTGGACGATCTGATCGCCATAGCGGGTCGCGATTCCCACCGCTGTTCTGCGGGCGAAACGATTGACCTGTTTCTGCAGCTGGGGGTCGTCGCGCAGTGCCTTGCCGAGTTCCGCCAGACTGTCGCCAATTTGCCCCCCGAGCGTTGTTTCGGGATCGCGCGCCATACGTATCATGCCTGCACGCATCCGCTCCCATACGCCTTCCCACCATCGCGCGACCGCATCATTCTCGAGCACTTCGGCCTTCATATCCTCGACTTTGCCGCGCATTTTTGGATCATGGACGAGGTCATTTGCAAGTTGATCGAGACCCTCTTGAATCTTGTCGCGCAAGGGATGCTCGGGATCGACCAACACCTCGGCCAGCAATTTGTACAGACCATCGAGAACAGAATTGGAGAAGCGTTCATCAAGCCCGGTCCAGCGAAGAACCGAATTGGCCCGCTCGCGAATCATGTCGCGTACCATGTCTTCATTGTCTTCGAGCGTCAGGCCCGACCAGCGGATCAGAGCATCAATCAACGGTAGGTGGCGCTTGTCGACAATCGTCGTCTCGAGCATCTGGCCCATCAAGGGCGAAATCTCGATCTTATGCGCCTGGGTTTTCAGTCCAGCTTTGACCTGGCCGCCGAGCCGTTCGGGATCGAGCGATTCAAGAATTCCTGCCAGCAGTTCAGCCGCGCCCGATCCGATTCGCGATTTCGATCCTTGCGAGGGTTGGACAAGAAACTCACCAACCGCCTTGGCAATATTCATATCGCGCATTCGCCGCGCAACCACCGAGGGGATAAGGAAGTTGGAGCGAAGAAACTGTGCCATTGTGCTGGCAATACGATCTTTGTTCTTGGGAATGATCGCAGTGTGCGGAATGGGCAGGCCCATCGGATGGCGGAACAATGCAGTTACAGCGAACCAATCGGCAATCCCGCCAACCATAGCCGCTTCCGCAAATGCGTTCACATAACCCCAGCCGGGATGCACCGCGAGATATTGCTTCGACAGCAGGAATATTCCCGCCATCGCCACCAGCATCAGCGTTGCAGTCAGCCGCATCCGGCGCGCGGTATCAACCGGCAGCGCCGCAGCGCCTTGTGTCATCGGACCTTGCGAAACGTCTGCCCTCACTCAGCCGGATTGCCACCAAGTGGCGGGATCTTGCTTGCAGGTACCGGGCCATTGGGGCCTTCGCGCACTGGTCGCTGAGCCTCCTCATCGGCTGCATTGTCACCCGTTTTATAGGTCAGGAATGTGTTCCGCATCCATGGGCCCAATCGCCGCTCGAGCCCGTCAGCAAGGCTGAAGCCCGCTGGAACGATCAGCAGGGTCAGCAGCGTCGAAAGGATCAAACCGCCGATAACCACAACACCCATAGGCTGTCGCCATGCGCCGTCGCCCGACAGAGAAACAGCCGTCGGCACCATACCCGCTGTCATCGCGACCGTGGTCATTACAATCGGCTGCGCGCGCTTGTGTCCGGCGTCGATAATCGCATCGAGCTTGCGTGTGCCCTTTTCCATTTCGACAATTGCAAAGTCGATCAGCAGGATCGAGTTCTTGGAGACGATCCCCAGCAGAAGCAATATGCCAATAAGCACGGGCATCGAGCTCGGCTGACCAACCAGCCAGACAAGGAAAATGCCGCCCAAAGGCGCAAGCGCCAGCGAGGTCATATTGACCAGCGGGCTCATCAAACGCTTGTAGAGCAGCACAAGCACCGCAAAGACAAGCAACACGCCTGCCAGCAAAGCGACCGAGAAATTGTCGAGCATCTCTTTTTGAAGCTCATCTTCGCCAACATTGTCGCGAATCACGCCCTGCGGCAGATCTTGCAAAGTCGGCAGGTTGTTCACTTCCTGCATAGCATTGCCGCGCAACACTCCGTTCGCCAGATCGGCCCCGACGAACACGCGGCGGCTCTGATTATAGCGTTGGATTGTGGTTGGGCCCGCACCGAAGGAAACCTCAGCAATCCGGCCAAGCGGGACGGTACCACCGCCGTTCGTAGGAACTGGTAGATTCTCGATGGTGGTCAAATTGCGCCGCGAGCTTTCGGGCAGTTTCACGATGATCGGAATTTGCCGATCGGAGAGCGAGAATTTGGCAGCATTCTGCTCGATTTCGCCCATTGTCGCGATCCGAATTGTCTGACTGACCGAAGCTGTCGAAACGCCAAGGTCGGCCATCAGTTGTGGCCGCGGTCGAATGATAATTTCTGGCCGGCTGATATCGGCATTGATCCGCGGCGCGACAATTGAGGGGAGAGTTTTCATCTCCTCAACCAGCGTCGAAGCAGTGTCATTCAACAAACCCGGGTCGGAGCCGGCGAGCATAATCGTCAGGGCCCGCCCGCTTCCCGGACCACCTGGCCCTTGCTGGTTCTGGAATCGCACGCGCGCATCGGCAATCTGGGCCAATTGCGGCGCCAGCTGACGCTCAAACTCCATCTTCGTCCGTTCGCGATCGGGCGTCAATGTAATGTAGATTGTGCCGCGACCCTCGTTAACGCGCTCCAGCGCAAGTTCGACCTCGGATTGCGCGTAAAGCAAGGTGGCAACCTCAGTGACCACACGCTCAGTTGTTGCCAGCGTGGTCCCTGGAACCATCTCAATCTCGACCCGGCTGTTCTCGTCATCAATCTCCGGTTGAAACTGGAACGGCATTTGCGTGAACAGAACGATAGTCAGCAAAAAGGAGAAATAGCCGATACCCAGTACCCAGATACGGTGGTCCCGGAAGCGCGCTTCGAGATATTTCCAACTGTTCGACATCTTTTCGCCAAACGCGCCAACCAACAAGCCTAGCAACTTGAACAAAACCAGTATGGAGAGGAAGCCGAGCAAGGTCGCAATTGCGAGCTGCAGCAATTCAATTGGCTTGGAAACGATCAGGTAGAGGAAGCTTCCTTCTTGCGCGACCGCTGATCCCAGAGTTTTGCTTACGCCCAAGCTCTCAAGCATGCCGAACGAACCAATAGTGGTGAAGCCCGAAATGCCAAGGACAGCAATTACAACGAGCAACAGCGACAGAATATAGAGCCACCGACGACGTATCCCGCTGGTCAGGGATTCGCGCATCGCATACATCTCACCCCGGTCGAGCGACCAGCGCAAAACGGCCATATAGCGATCCATCCATTTGCCCTCACCATGCGCTGCAGCGCCTTTGGATTCGAGGAAATAGGCCGCCAACATCGGCGTAATTGCGCGCGCAACGGCAAGGCTCATCAACACGGCGATTACGACCGTGATCCCAAAATTCTTGAAAAACTGCCCGGATATACCCGGCATCAAGCCAACCGGCAGGAAAACCGCGACGATGCAGAAGGATGTCGCGACAACCGGCAGGCCGATCTCATCCGCCGCATCAATCGATGCCTGATACGCAGATTTGCCCATCCGCATATGTCGGACGATATTTTCAATCTCCACAATTGCATCGTCGACCAGCACCCCGGCAACAAGCGCGAGTGCCAATAATGACAACTGATTGAGATTGAATCCGAGCAGATCCATAAACCAGAACGTCGGAATGGCTGAAAGCGGGATCGCCACAGCGGAAATAATCGTTGCGCGCCAATCGCGCAGGAAGAAGAAAACGACCACAACGGCCAGAACTGCACCCTCGACCATCGCAGCAATCGAGCTGGTGTATTGATCTTCGGTATATCGAACCGTGTTAAACAGCGGGATGAATTTGACGCCTGGATTGCCCGCCTCGATTTCGGCGATAACCCGCTTTGCTTCCTCGTAGACCGTAACATCCGATGCACCGCGTGCGCGCGACATGGCGAAGTTCACAACTTCACGATTGCGGACCTTGCTGATCGATGTGCGTTCGCTGAAACCGTCGCGTACCGTTGCGAAATCGGCAAGTTTGGCGGTTCCGCCACTGTTCAGCCGAATCTGCATTTGCGACAGTTCGTAAGCCGTTTCGGTCGTTCCAAGAACGCGCACCGACTGCCGCGTACCGCCGACCTCGGCGATGCCGCCAGCGGCATCGACATTGTCGAGCCGAAGGGCTTGATTGATCTGGCTGGCGGTCACGCCAAGCGACTGCATCTTACCCAGATCCAACAGGACTTCGATCTCTCTGTTCACCCCGCCGAAGCGGTCGACATCGGCCATTCCTTCAATCGCAAGAAGGCGCTTGGCTACTGTATCATCGATGAACCAGCTCAGCTGTTCAATCGTCATATCCTTGGCTTCGACCGCTGTAATGCTGAGGAAACCACCTGCAATATTGACCTTGCTTATCCGCGGTTCGAGAATGCCGCCGGGCAAGCTGCCGCGAACGGTATCGACCGCATTCTTGACCTCTGCGACGGCATTGTTGGTATCGGTGCCGATCTCGAATTCGACAAAGGTGTTAGAATTTCCTTCGCGAGCAGTTGAGGATATCTGACGCACACCGTCGACCGATCGAATTGCCGATTCAATCCGCTGGGTAATCTGATTCTCGATTTCAGTTGGTGCAGCACCGGGCTGACTGATGCTGACATTAACTCCGGGGAAGTCGATCTCTGGATTGTTGACCACATCCATACGAGCAAAGCTGAGCATGCCGGCCAGCAAAATCGCGGTGAAAAATACCAGCGGAATTACCGGGTTTCGGATCGACCACGCAGAGATGTTCTGAAAATTCATGGCGTTCAGCTCTCGTTCTCTTCAGATTCCTGCTCAACTGCCTCAGCTTCCTCTTCTTGAGGCGCACCGGTCGCGGCATCGACCTTTTTAGGATTGACGCTTTCGCCCTCGGTCAAGAAGCCGCCAGCGCGCAGAACGATGCTCTCGCTTCCATCCAAGCCTTCGACAATAGCAATCCCATTCTCGGTTACGATTCCCGTTGTAACGGAACGTCGGACAGCCTTGTTTTCTTCGTCAATTACGTAAACGAATGCGCCCTGCTCATCAGAAAGAACCGCAGATTCGGGCAGCATGGGTGCAACCACAGTTCCGCTTTTGATTACAGCCTGCGCAAAACCGCCTGGCCGCAGGCCGGGTGCGTAGGGCAAGGCAATTCGTGCCATGCCCTGCCGGCTGCGCGCATCGATAGTCGGCGCAACCTGCCAAACTTGGCCCACAAATGTCTTGTCAGTGCCGACGGGAAGAACCTCGGCCGATACGCCAGGCGAAATACTCGCGAGATCGGCTTCGCTCAACTGCGCCATCAATTCCATTTCGCCGCCTTTAGCTATGCGGAACAGGGACCCGGAGCCCGCGCTGACAATCTGGCCCGGCTCGACATTACGCTCTAGCACCAGGCCCGCAGACGGAGCGACTACGCTCAAACGGTTGTTGCGGGCGCGCAATTCGCGAAATTGCGATTCGGCGACTTTAACGCGCGCATCGGCCGCATCGCGTGTTGCAGTAAGGCGATCGATGTCCGCCTGACTGATAAAGCCGCGCTCAACGAGTTGGAGCGAACGGTCCAGATTCGACTGCGCAAGCCGTGCATCGGCTTTCGCGACTTCAACCTGCGCGGCAGAACTGGATATCTGCTGATTCTGAACCGAGCGATCGATAACCACCAAAACTTGACCCTGGCCAACCCAGTCGCCGGCATCAACGGGGACGGACACCACGCGGCCGCCTTCTCCTGCGACCCCAACGGGCAATTCGCGCCGCGCCGCCAGAGTGCCGGTGGCAACAATTTCGCCCTCGATGGTGGCGTTTCCGGGAGATATTACCGAAATTGCAGCGCCTTGATCGTTTCGATCATCGTCTCCAGCAGCGGCACCTTCACCGCCTGTAACTGCGAAATAGGCGACCGCAATTAATGCGATCAATGCTGCAAGAATCAGGCTGATGACGATCAGCCGCTTGCGGCCGCCACCTTCGGATTCATGCTGATAGCTGGCGAGCTTGTCGCTGCTAAAGCCACCACTGTCGCTGCGAACGCTCGATTCGTAATTCATCTTAGGTCCTGATCGTAATCTCTACCTGCAGTCAGGTGTGTTACACACATATATCACTATGCGCAAGAAAGCCCGCGCCACCGTGAGGCTTTAGGCATATCGGTTTCATTGGACAATCGAGCTATCGACAGGTGACGTGTCGGTCCGACGAACCGTCAAATTCGCAGATTGGAAGTGGTACAGGTGGCAGAAGGGCGGGATCGGCTGTCGCCGCCCGCCCTTTCGCCTTTGGCTGAGCGCGCGGCTTAGCGAACGCGTCCTCGCTGGACGAGGTTCACAATGCCAAGCAGCACAACTGCGCCGACCACAGCAATAATCAAACCCTCAATCGAGAACTCCTGCACGCTGCCGCCAAAACCAAGCGGGCGAGCAATGAGATTGCCGACCACAGAGCCGACACAGCCAACCACGATATTCCAAAAGATGCCCATCGATGCGTCGCGGTTCATAACCAAGCTGGCAAGCCAACCTGCGACACCGCCAACTACCAATGCAATAATCCATCCCATTACGAATTCCTCCTGATAAGTTCGTTTCGTCATCCACTCGGATGGAAAAACGAGACAGCCCCCAGCATCTCAGGCTAGGCGACGGAGTGTATCATAGGGAATTTTGACGGATTGCCTAGCTTTCGAACGCTAACGCCCGATCATCAGGCTCAATATTTGAGCTGGCGTTCGTAGAGATCGCGATAATGCTGGATGCGCGTAACCCGAAGGCCCTGCATGCCTGAACGATCAACCGCGCGCTGCCAAGAGGCAAACTCTTCGAGAGTTAGTCCATAGCGCTCAAGCACTTCATCGATCGTCAGCAGTCCGCCATTCACAGCAGCGACCACTTCAGCCTTACGGCGAACGACCCAACGCTTTGTCTCGGGCGGAGGCAAGTTGGCAATCGACAACGGCTCGCCTAATGGGCCAATTACCTGTGCGGGACGGATTTTCTGGTTCTCGATCATGTTACTCTCTGTCGCCTGATTGCGTGTCAATCGCGATATCAGGCACATTGCCCGCACAGCTTTTGCCATCGGCTAAAGTATCAGGGTTAATGCAAACCCCGTTTTCGTTAACTTGTTCTTCCATTGTACTGGACGTGGAAAAACATGCGAAGTTGCCTTTTATCGAATCGCGGCCCGCTGCCAGAACGCTGCGCAATTCCTGCGCAGCCTGCAGCCTAGCGAGCAGCGCAGACCATTCGAGCGGCTTCAAGCCGTCCGCCTGCGCGGCTTCGTCAAAGCCGGATTCGGTTAGGTTTCCTTCAAACATGACGATTGCTTTAGAGGCCGCGTGTCAAGATCAGGTAAAGGCTCGTTTTACTGGCTGTTAGGAATGCCGAACAAGAGGTAAAGCTTTTCTGGCAGCCGGGCGTTCCTATGTGTATGGGCGCAGCCATGCCGAATACCGCCGCCTCTACCTCGTTCGATTCCGGACTCGCCAAAGATCTAGACAGCACCGCGCTGTTCGATTTGCCGCGTCCGGCAAAGGACTGCAGCATCGTTGTAGCCATGTCGGGCGGAGTCGATTCTTCGGTGGTCGCGGCATTGGCCGCCTCGACCGGAGCCGAGGTCATCGGCATTACGCTGCAGCTTTATGATTACGGCGCGGCAACAGGGCGCAAGGGCGCCTGCTGCGCTGGTGACGATATCAGCGATGCGCGCGCGGTGTCCGACAGGCTTGGCATTGCACATTACGTTTTCGATCACGAAAGCGCGTTCCGTGAAGAAGTCGTGGAGCAATTTGCCGATGACTATCTTTCAGGCCGCACACCCGTGCCTTGTATTCGCTGCAATATGGGTCCGAAGTTCACCGATCTGCTAAAAATGGCAAAAGAGCTTGATGCAGATTGTCTTGCGACCGGGCATTATGTTCGGCGGATCATGGGCGCCGCCGGACCCGAGCTGCACCGCGCAGTCGATCCCGCTCGCGACCAGTCCTACTTCCTTTATGCGACAACCGAAGAACAGCTCGACTATATTCGCTATCCGCTAGGCGGCTTGCCCAAGGCGCAGGTGCGCGAATTGGCGGAGCAGGCTGGATTGCGCAATGCCGCCAAGCCAGACAGCCAGGATATCTGTTTTGTGCCCGATGGCGATTACGCCAAAATCGTCCGCTCGATCCGGCCCGAAGGCGGAGAGCCCGGCGCAATCATTCATGCACAAACAGGCGAAAGGCTGGGCCAGCACAAGGGCGTGATTCATTATACTGTTGGCCAGCGGCGCGGGTTGGAAATCGGCGGCTTAGCCGAACCGCTCTATGTCGTCGGGCTTGACGCAGACAAAGCCGAAGTGCGTGTCGGGCCCAAAGCCATGCTCGCCGTGGATAGCGCGACTATCATCGAAACCAATCGGATCGGTCCAATCCCCGAAGGCAAACTCACCGCCAAAGTTCGTTCGCTCTCCAAGCCCGTGCCGATCACGCTTGATGGACCATTGGGCGATGGGGCAACAACGACAATCCGCTTCAGACAGCCTGAATTTGGCGTCGCGCCCGGACAGGCTGCGGTGATCTACGCCGGAGAACGAGTTGTAGGCGGCGGCTGGATCGACCAGACCGGCTAGGTGCTCAGTCGCGCCACTCTTCCAGCACGCAGCCGTATCCTTCGCGATAGCTCGCAGTTTCTGACATAATCAGCGGGAATCGCGCGGTGACGCTCTTGGCCCTGCTGTCTTGGCTCAGTGAAATCAGCTCCATCCCCGCCAGCCTATCTTTCTTGCAATCTTCAAGGCTGCGATTGCCGATATAGACGCAAGAACATGCAACACGTGCAGAATAGGCCGTGCCGGCTCCGGCGTAGCCAAGTATCGGTTCACGGTAACTATAGGCTGCAACCGCTACCAACACAGCGGCGAGACCAAGAAGCCAAAGCCAGCGGCTTGATCTCGATTTCGCCCCTGATGTTCTCCCAGAGTTTTTCATTGCCAAGCCAATTCCTGTGCGCGAGTGAAGCGGTGATGATTCAACGTTGCACATCCCTTATCGCGAGCCTCGCGCTCCTGCCAGCCCTAGCTGCGTGCTCCGGCACAGCCGAGATCGAACAGCCGCTTGGCGAGGAGGCAATGAGCGCGGTTGAAGAGGATGCAGGCGCGCCCAAGGACCAGTTGGCGCGGCAGATCGACGATTTGTTTTCCAAAGAGGGGTTAGGCGAAACCCGCGCACTATTGGTGATGCATGGCGGGGTTATTGCGGCCGAGCGCTATGCGCCGGGATATGATGCACAGACACGCTTCGTCAGCTGGTCGATGGCCAAGACCGTCACCGCAGTTATGATCGGCATGCTGGTTTCAGACGGAAGGTTGCGGCTCGACGAGTCGGTTCCAGAGCCGCGCTGGAACAGGCCTGGCGATGCACGAGCGGAAATCACACTCAGACAATTGCTTCAGATGCGATCGGGCCTGCGCCACACCGAAGCTGGCCCGGTGCCGTATGAATCGTCCGAAGTGCGAATGCTGTTTATGGATGGCCGCGACGATATGGCCGATTGGGCGACTGCCGAGACGCTCGAGGCCGAGCCGGGCGCTAAGTTTGAATATTCGAGCAATACGACAGTGATCCTTGCCGACATCGCTGCGCGCGTTTTGACCGATAGTGACGATCCCGATGTCCGCCGCGAGGTGGTCGATAATTATTTGCGCACGAGACTGTTTGCACCCATCGGAATGGATTCGATGATTCCCGAATATGATGCCAACGGCACACTGATCGGCGGCAGCTTGATGCACGCAACGACAAGGGATTGGGCCAAGTTTGGGGAGTTTCTGCGCAACAGGGGATCGTACCGCGGAGCGCAGCTCATCCCGCGCAATTGGATCAACTTTATGACTTCGCCCAGTCCGCGTTCGGAGTTCTACGGGGCGCAAACCTGGCTCAATCGCGATTCGGGTATCGACCGCGATGACGATCAAGCAGATCGCGGCCCGGACACCATGTTCGCAGCCATCGGACATATGGGGCAATATGTGTTGGTATCGCCCGAGCAGAATTTGATCGTGGTTCGCTTAGGCCATTCGGATCAGGAGCAGCGCCCCAAGATGCTTCAGCAATTGCTCGATATCGTCGAGCTTTACCCGGAAATGTAGAATTTGCCCTTGGCAACCGTCGTACATTCCCCGCCCAGCCAGACGCGATCTCCGTCGAGCCGGCAATTGACATAGCCGCCTCGCTCGGACGCCTGAAACGCTGTAAAGCTGTCGCGGCCCAATCGTTCAGCCCAGAACGGCGTCAGTGCGGCATGCGCCGAACCGGTTACACTGTCCTCATCCACGCCCGCTCCGGGAACAAAGACCCGGCTGATAACATCGGTATCTTCACCCGGAGCGGTACAGGCGAATTGATCGACACCAAATTCTCCTAGAGCGCGCAGGTTGGGGGCAAGCGCGCGGACCTGTTCCGCGTTCTCGAAAAGGAAGATATTGTAGAGCGAATCGTTGCGGTGAACGAGCACTGGCTTAGCGCCCAAGAGCGCGGCTGCCTCTGGATGAGGTTTCGCCGCGGTCTGTATTGCTGGAAGACCTACTTCATAACCGGCATCGGACCGGCGAACTTCGAGTATGCCCGATTTGCGCGTTCGGAATGTTACCCGGTCGCCGCCGCCATAGTCATTGGCCGGGTCGAGCAACACATGGCCGCTAGCGAGTGTCGCATGTCCGCACAGGGCGATCTCATAGGTCGGCGTGCACCAGCGCAGCTCCCAATCAGCCTCGCCGGTCTGATCTTTCACGACGAATGCAGTTTCGGCGAACATGTTCTCGCCGCCAATCGCGACCAAAACATCATCGGGCAGCCATTCCTCCAGCACCATCACTGCTGCCTGATTGCCCGTGAACGGCCGATCCGCGAATGCATCGACATGGTAATAGGGAATTGCGTCCGCTTGTAAGCTCATTTGCCCTTCTCCAACTTCTTGAACTCGTCTGCCTCGACCAGCGTATTGCCGGGCTCATCAACGTGACCTTCGGGGTCGATATGGATGAATAGTTCCAAATCGCGGAAGTGGCTGCAAAGATCCTCTTCCACCCTTTCAATGATGTCATGCGCCTGTTCAACCGTCATGCCAGCAGGCATATCGACATGAAACTGCGCGAAATCCTGCGTCCCGCTGGTGCGAGTTCGAAGATCATGAAGGTTGCGCAGCTCGGGATGCTTTGCCGCAAGCCGTACGAAGCGCTGGCGTTTTTCTTCAGGCCATTCGCGATCCATCAAATGGTCAATCGCTTCGGTCGCTGCGCGCCATGCCCCCCACAGCAGCCACGCTGCGATAGCCAAACCAAAAAGCGGATCTGCACGGCCAAGGCCGGCATATTGATCGAGCGCCAAGGCGGCTATTACCGCCAGATTTAGCAACAGATCCGATTGGTAGTGCATATGGTCTGCTGAAATTGCGACCGAGCCGGTTTTACGGATCACATGGCGCTGCCAGTATAGCAGGCCGAAGGTAGCAACAATGGCAATCACAGAAACGCCGATACCTTCTGCCGCAGCGCTTGTTCGTCCGCCTTCAGCCATTTTCTCAATCGCACGAAAACCGATAGCGGCGGCGGACAAGGCAATCAGCATTACCTGGAACATTGCAGCAAGCGATTCCGCCTTACCGTGACCGAAACGGTGATTGTCATCGGCGGGCTGAGCCGCAATCCAGACACCCACCAGCGTCGCGATGCTCGCGATCAGGTCGAGCGCGCTGTCAGCAAGGCTGCCGAGCATCGCGGTCGAGCTGGTTTGAATACTCGCCCACAACTTTAACCCTACCAGCAAGAGCGCGACCGCGATCGACGCAAAGGCCGCGCTGCGCGTTAGAGCTGAGCGGGTGTCATGCATTTCGGTCATGGATAGAGCAATGTGTCGGTCCAGCCGCTCTCGCTCCATTCGAAACGTCTGCGGTCGTGCAGGCGATTGGGACGGTCGAGCCAGAATTCAAATGCCTGCGGCGTCAAGGTAAAGCCAGTCCAATGCGCCGGACGTTCGACTTCACCACCACTGAAACGGCGTTCTGCTTCTTCGAACCGTTCCACAAATGTCGTCCGGTCAGCCATGGGCCGCGACTGGTCCGAAGCGACCGCGCCAAGCTGGGAGTCGCGCGAACGGCTGTGGAAGTATGAATCAGCATTTTCGGACGATACTTCTTCCAAAAGACCTTCAATGCGGATCTGTCGGCGCAGTGATTTCCAATGAAACAACAAGGCAGCCTGCGCATTCGAGCGAATCTCTTGACCCTTTCGGCTCTGCGCATTGGTGTAGAAGGTGAAGCCTTCCTGCGCGCCATAGCTTTTGAGCAAGACCATACGTACTGATGGCGCGCCGCCAGCTGTAGCAGTCGCCAGCGCCATTGCATTGCTGTCGTTCAACTCGGTCTTGCGCGCTTCGACATACCATTCATCAAATATGCCGTAGGGATCGGTTGAGGGGATAGCGCTTTGTTCAGCCTTCACGGGACACTCCTGAACAGATGGAGCACGCCCAATTGAAATTATACACCTTGGGCAGCTTTGCTGCGAAGATAACGCGCGCGGGTGGTCTATGATCAAGGGCAACAAACATAGGGAGCCTCTACGCTCTTGCTTGAATGTAGGAAAGCCAATCTGCTTGCGCAAAATGAGTGTAACACCTAGCTAACACGCTATGGCTGATCCCTATTCCACCCTTGGCGTTGCGCGCACCGCGACCGAGAAAGAAATTAAGAGCGCCTATCGTACGCTGGCGAAAGAGCTTCATCCGGACCGGAATAAGGATAATCCCAAAGCTGCCGAGAAATTTTCGGTGGTTACACAGGCCTACGATTTATTGTCCGACAAGGACAAGCGCGCGCAATTCGATCGCGGTGAGATCGACGCAGACGGCAATCCCGCCAACCCGTTTGCTGGAATGGGCGGCTTCGGCGGCGGCTCAAGGCCGCGCGGCGGGCCGCAAGGCGGATTCGGTGCACAAGATTTTGAAGGCTTCTCTAACGAGGGAGTAGATCTCGGCGATATTTTTGAGGGACTGTTTGGCGGCGGAATGGGTGGCTCTCGCAACAGCCAAAGTGGTTTCGGGCGGCGGCCGCCGCCTCGACCGCAAAAGGGCGCCGACATACCCTATCGCCTCCGCGTCGCATTTACCGATGCTGCATCGCTCGCGAAACAGCGCATTACTTTGGCTGACGGCAAGACGATTGATTTGACGCTGCCCACGGGCGTCGAGGACGGAACGCAAATGCGGCTTAAGGGCAAGGGTGAAAAAGGGCCCGGCGGCGTGGGTGACGGGCTCGTGACAATCTCGATCGAAAAGCACGCCTATTTCCGGCGAGACGGTCACGACGTTCGGATGGATTTGCCGATCACACTCAATGAGGCGGTAGGCGGAGCGAAGGTAAGGGTGCCGACCGTCGATGGCCCGGTGATGATGACTTTGAAGCCCGGCACTAATGGCGGAACCGTGCTCAGGCTCAAAGGAAAAGGCTTTTCCAAGAAGAGCGGCGGTCGCGGCGATCAGTTGGTTACATTGGAGATTATCCTGCCTGATGATTTGCTAGAACTGGCCAAGCGGCTCGAAGGTTGGCAGGATGATAGCGACCCGCGAGCTGATATGGGTGTTTGACCCGCAGCAATGCGTTCTGGTCATACGCTGAAGAGAGGTCGGACAGATCAGCGATATTCCGCAACCACAGCAAAGGCGCGTTAGTTCGCTTTCGCCTGAGGCCAGACGGCGTAAACGCGACGTCTTGAAAGACGGCCTGACAAGACATGTTGGGCCCGGCAGCCGCGCTTTCGAGGTCCTCAAGCGAACGCTGTCCGGCACATGGAATGACGGCTTCATCCACGCTGGCAATCTCGCTTACATGTCGATGCTGGCAATATTCCCCTTTTTCATCCTTGGAGCCGCTGTGTTTTCGGCGATTGGCGAAGAGAGCGAACGAGCGGCAACGATCGATGCAATCCTGTTCGCCTTGCCGCCGGTTGTGGGCAATGTCATCGAACCGGTGGCGCGCGATATGGTGGAGGCGCGCAGCGGCTGGCTGCTCTGGATTGGCGCGGCTATTGGCTTGTGGACCGCCTCTAGTTTGATCGAAACAATTCGTGACATCCTGCGCCGGGCCTATGGCACGGAGGCAACGCTGGCTTTCTGGCGCTACCGCCTGATTTCTTTCGGGCTGATAACCGGAGCGGTCATTGTGCTAATTCTCTCGCTGATCGCGCAGGTCATGATCGGCACCGCACAGCAGGTTATCTCCGCCTATCTTCCTTGGCTCAGCGACGTAATGAACGACCTCTCCTTCTCGCGGATAATCCCTGCGATTGGACTGTATTTGTCGATCTTCATGTTGTTCGTCAGCCTGACGCCCGAAAGCTATCGCGGCAGGAAATATCCCAAATGGCCTGGCGCGTTGATGGTCACCGCCTGGTGGGTTGGCGTTACCATCGCATTGCCTCCGGTGCTCAAGCGTTTCTTTGCCTATGATCTGACCTATGGCAGTCTGACCGGGATCATGATTGCACTGTTCTTTTTCTGGCTCGTGGGGCTAGGGATGGTAATAGGTGCAGAATTGAACGCGGCCCTGGCCGAACCGACAGATGATGAGGGTTCGAACGCGGACGTGGCGAGCGCTGAGCATTCGCAAAAAGAAGGGACGGCAGAGACACAATGACCGGATTGATGAAGGGCAAGCGCGGCCTGATCATGGGCTTGGCAAATGATAAATCGCTCGCTTGGGGCATTGCCAAGCAGCTGCATGAGCATGGCGCCGAACTGGCGTTTACCTACCAAGGCGAAGCGCTGGCAAAGCGGGTCAAACCGCTTGCTGAAAAGCTTGGCTCGGACTTTACCTTCGAATGCGACGTTTCTGAAATGTCGGCGCTCGACGCAGCTTTCGAAACACTCAAGAGTCGCTGGGAAACGATTGACTTCGTGGTTCACGCAATCGGCTTTTCCGACAAGGGCGAGCTGCGCGGCAAGTATGTCGACACCAGCCTCGACAATTTCCTGATGACGATGAACATCTCGACCTATTCGCTCGTCGCGGTGACCAAACGTGCAGCCGAGATGATGCCCAATGGCGGCAGCATTTTGACGCTTACGTATTACGGCGCAGAAAAGGTCATCCCGCATTACAACGTCATGGGCGTGGCCAAGGCAGCGCTCGAAACCAGCGTGCAATATCTGGCTAACGACCTTGGGCCGCAGAATATCCGGGTTAACGCAATTTCCGCCGGTCCGATCAAGACGCTCGCGGCGAGCGGAATTGGCGATTTCCGCTATATTCTGAAATGGAACGAGCTCAACGCACCGTTGCGGCGCAATGTTACAATCGACGATGTTGGTGGCTCCGGTCTTTACTTCCTGTCCGATCTATCATCAGGCGTCACCGGAGAGACGCACCATGTCGATGCAGGGTATCATGTGGTCGGTATGAAGCAGGAAGACGCGCCCGATATTGCGCTAGACTAACTTTAGCGGAAGTTCAGTTTTCGCGGATGGTGAGCGGGGCAATCTGCCCCCGAATGGCTGACTTCCCTGACCATGAGCGCCCGTAAATTGCGATTTTGAGAAATTTGCAACGTCCTGCCATCGCCGGGACATTGACTTCGTTCTGGCGGACGCTGAATGACTCGTCGATCAACGGTTCCTCGGTATTCGGACAACTGACTTGCAGGCGAATGTCTTTGACCTGCTCCGCTGGTTCGAGACTGTGGCTGATACCAACCACAAAAGACCGGATGGGCGATTCAACCAAGCGTTCTGCCAGAACGCCGCCTTTGCCGCTGCGGAGATAGACCTCCAACCGATCTTCTTCGGTTATGTAGTCTGCTCGAAAACCGCCCTCATCAGCAAGCCACCAGTCAAAGGGCGGGTAATCATTTTCCCATGCAAGTCTGCCCGCAGACAGGCCGCCTTGCTGCATACCGTCCGGGTTGGCCCGCGCATAGACTTGATAGGCGAGCTCATTGCGCCCACCTACCGCGAGACCACGAACCAACCTTTGGTCAATCTCCTGATCGACATTGTCGCGTTGCAAACGCAGTCTTGCGAGGTTTGGAAGCGCGTCACTATCACGAGTTGCGCTTTCCAAAAACCGGGCATGCCACTGCGAATCACTGTCCAGAATGCCGCCCATTGCTGTAGCGGCCTCTTCACTTTTCAAGGCTTCAATCAAGATCGGGAAGAACGTGGATGCTTGTTCCGGGTGGACTCGCAATATGTTGTCGAGCGTATCAAGCGTTTCCGAGTAATTCTGCCGAGCAACCTGGTCTTCGAGTAGCAGGCTTTGAAGCATTAGATCACGGCGATTGATGGCTGAGGCCTGATTCAGAATAGCCCGTTTTGTGGCAACATCATCCTCGGCAAGAGCCAGAATTGCGAAACTTTTCGGGCTTAGAGGGTCAATCTCGAATGCCATAGCTGCTAGCGAAGCTGTGCGTTTCGCGAAGGGGGCAATGTCCTCAACGGTAGTGACGCCTAATTGAAACCGAAGGATTGCCAGTTGCTCCAACGATTGGCCGTTTATTGGCATCAGCTGAGCCGAAAGCTCCGGCTGCTTGCGCATTAACACACTGCTGGTGGCCTGAAGCAACAGGAGGATTGCGAGCGCAAGACTCACGACAACGCATACTATTAGCCGCGCCGGGCTGACCGACATTTAGCCGGTTGCCCCGCTCTTCGCGGTTTCGCCATAGCCGTAGCCATAGCCGTAGCCATAGCCATAGCCATAGGTCGAATTACGTTGGTCCAACTTGGTCACAAGCGCACCAAACAGCGTCGCATGAACACCAGTAAGCCGCTTGATCGCGTTCTCGATCGTGCGGATATTGGCACCGTTTGACTCAACCACATAAACAACGCCTTCGACCGCTTTCGAAACTTCGAGAGCATCGGCGAGCCCCAAGACTGGCGCGCCATCAACAATAACTTGGTCATAGGTCTGAAGTGCGGTTTGGATGACGTCTGACAAGGCAGGGCCGGCAAGCAATTCAACGGGGTTGGGCGGCCTGAAGCCACTGCTCAGCAAATCGAATCCATGAGGCGTGATCGGAATGACTGAAGTGGAAAGATCGCTATTGCCCGTTAGCAATGAGCTTAACCCCTTATCGGGTGCGACCTCGATTCCGATAAAGTCGCCAAGGCCCGAATGTCGAAGGTCGGCATCGATAAGCAGGACCCTTTTGCCCAGCTGGACAAAACTCCGCGCCAAAGCGACGGAGGAGACACTCTTGCCTTCATTGGGGCGCGTGCTGGTAACCATGAACGAACGCGGTGCACCGTGCGTTGTGAGGAATGCCATATTGGTACGCGCCGCTGCATAGGCTTCGCTGACTTCCGAACTGCGCTGCTCCAACTCTTCCACGACTTCGCCATTCTCGACGCGCGGGATGAGGCCAAGGGCCGACAGGCCAAGGCGGCGAGTAACGTCGGATGGATCCCGGATCGTCTGATCGAGAATTTCGCGAAAATAAACCAGCAAAGCTGCAGCAGCCAACGACACAAGTAGTCCAATCATCAGGTTTTGCATCAAGGAAGGAGAATAGGGGCCACCTGGTACAATTGCCGGGTCGATCAGGGTCATATTGTTCTTACCCGCACCGGCTGCTTCCAGCTCTTTGTAGCGCTGAAGAAGCGCTTCATAGATTTGCCGATTTGTATCGACTTCTCGCTTAAGAATGCCGTATTGAATGCCCTGTCCCTGTTGTCCCAAATAAGCATTCTTGGCTTGGTTCAAGCGCGCCTGCAATGATCGCTCTTGCATTTCGGCTCTGCGAAATGCAGTTTGCAAATCTTGATTGTCGATCGAGCTTTCACCATTCAATGCTTGCCGCAATGAAGCGATCTCAGCCTCTTTTGCCTGAATCTCAGGGTAGCCCGGCCCAAACCTGGAGCGCAGTTCTGCAAGTTCTGATTGAGCGCCCACTATGCTGCTGCGCAAACCGGCCGCTGCTGCCGCTCCGGTTAGGCTGCGCGAACCTGATCGCAATGCACTTTCTGCCCCAATCCGCTCCGTAGTTGCGTCTGCCAGAGCATTACTGAGCGCGCTTAACTCGGCGCTAATCAGAGATTGTGGCCCGGTGCCATCGGAGCTTGCTTCCGGACCGGTGTTGATCAGTATAATCTCATTCGCATTTGCGTAATCGATCAACTCGCGCTCAGACAAAGCCAATCGCTCACGCAACTCTTCAATTTGCTCTTCGAGAAATTCGCGCGCTTCAATATTGGCACCAAACTGCTTCTCGTAATTCGCCTGTAGAAACTCATTTGCCCAAAGGTTGGCAATCCTCGCGGAGACTTCAGGGTCGGGACTGCTGAAACCAAGGTCAATCAGACTCGAATTGGGAACCGGAGCCACCGAGAAGTTGCCGCGCAGCACATTGCTAAGCAACCGCGGGTTAGCGCCGGCAACTTCTTGCAAGCCAAACGCGGCAAGGAATTCCTCGTCTCGCGACAGGTTGCCCGCGTCGATGATTCGCTCTGCAACGAACGGTGATTGAAGCAACTCGATCTGCGTCGTTTGGTATTGAACACCGGACCGGCTCGATCGTCTTTCGATCGGCTCTCCGGGCGTCACGTTTCGTTGCTCCAAAGATATCTCGATCCGGGCCGTCGCGCGATATTGCTCAGTCGCAAGCAAGGTTGCGACAACTGCTAGTATGAGGCCAAGGGCTACGATCCCAATAAGCCAATACTTCAGCTCAAGTGCTTGAACCCAAAACCGCTCTAGATCGAAATTCCCGATTTTTGTCGCGTAGGGGCGATCATCCCGGCCATATTCGGCCGAACTATCCTGCATATTTGCCGTGTTCGTGTTCATAGAATGTCGCGTTTGCCCGTCAGTTGCCGATCACGCGATCAAACAAGATCACGCTCGTAGATAGCAGCGGAATGAACTGCAAAATATTCTCAAGATTGCGGCGCCCGGGCGAATCGCCAACCGTGACGATATCGTTCGGATAGATCACTGGATCCGCGTAGTTGCCACGCTGGATCGCCTCGATATTGTAAACGCCGATATAGCGCTGCCCGCCGACTGTGCGCATAACCAATACGTCATCAAGCTTAGCATAATCAGCCAGGCCCCCGGCATTGTTTAATGCACGGATCAGGGTTTGCGAAGTTCCAGCAGGATAGGTGCCAGGACTAGCCACCTGCCCGCCGATTGAAATGTTCTGCACGATTGGATTGGATGGGCGCACGCGAACTTGTGGGTCTACCAGGAATTCTCCGCGGAGCCGGTTGGCGATCATCCGCGCTGTTTGGCGCGCAGTTTTCTCAGCGACGTATAGGTCTCCAATCAGCGGGTACCCAATATAGCCTTCTGCATCGACAAGGAATGATCCGCTCAAGAGATCGGAACCGGCCACGATCACCTCTATCGATTCCTTGGGGCCGATTATCACAGGCTGAATGTTGTTCGGGGCGGGCAGCTCCGAAAGAGCGGCCACCTCAACGGTCGAAGCAAGGCCAACAGCGCGATCCTTGGCGCAACCGGAAAGAGCCAAGCTCCCCCCCAAAATTACAACCACAAGTTTGAGTAGCTTTATCATACCGTCCTTCAAATTCGTAGCCATGGCGCATTAGCCCCATGGCGGGGATAAGCACAAGGTGTTTTTGTCAACGTGCGCTCATTCCGCGTCACCATCATACTCTGGGCGTTCAACCAGCACTTCGCGGCAGAATGCAACAACAAGCACCGTCACCGCGAACTGGAAGAGAGGCGTTCGTAGCGGGTAATCGACCAAGCTTGCAAACAGAACCATCGCTGGCACTGCTCCCCAAAACATCAACGCTGCAAGGCGCTGACGTGTCGTACCGCCGATGCGCAAGAGACATCGTATAAACCAGAAGGCCGCCAAACCAACTAGAGCAACTGCCAGAAGGCCGCCTTCAATAATTAGCTGCGCCCAATCATTGTGCGCCTGATTAACATAAATCGGCGCAAGCAGCTCGCTAGGCTCATAAATATGATAGACCTCTTCAAACGATCCGAAACCCGCACCAAAAGCCCAATGAGTCGCGATCATCTGTTGCAGGCTCGGCAGCAAACGCCAACGCAGATCATCAAAGTTGCCGGCGTCGGTTAGCGTCCGAATTGCCGGGATCCGATCGAAAAAGGCGAAAGAGGCAACAATCGCGATGACCAGAAGTGCGCCGAACCCGAAAACCACCGACGGGCGAAGGGTGATCCCGAATATCTCTGGAAGATCGCCATCGCCTTGCTTGCGCCAGTCGAGTGAGATCCAGAACATGGCCGCGCTCACCACTACGGCCATCCCTGTCGCCAATATTCCAGCGCGCGAACCTCCGATCAAGGACGACAAGAGTACCAGCATGAACCCCCCAAACAGAGCGACTCTTTGCCACCGAACCCAATTGCGAGACCGGACGTCGCTTAGCAAATGGCCTATAACCAGCAGCGCTAGAGCTCCAAAAACCGCAGAGTGGTTCTGGTTAGCAAAAAGACCAACTTCCGACCCTTTGTTGGTCACCGCATAGAAATATAGGGATTCGTTCCAAGAGCTTAATGCCTGCAGCAAGGCAAGCAGCGCATCAGCGATGCCCAGTCCGGCGACCGCCAAAAGCAGCGTCGTTCGGCGGAGACCCATTGTCGCTGCCAGCAACAAAGCGCTTACGGGAACGACAAGGCTGGCCAACGCATTGATCGTACGGGTCGGCACCATCGAGATCGGCCGCCAGACAGGGGCTGAACCGATTGCTTCGGCCATCCCAGTTATTGGCTCTCTGCCGGGAAGGGACTGCCAAAGTGCGGGAGGCAACGGGATCAACTGCACTGCCATTAGTATCAACAGGAGCACGAGTAATATCAGCGGTGTTTTGACATCGGCGATCCGTTCGCGCGAAATCACATATAGCGCTGGAATAAGCATCAAGGCCGACAGAGGCCGCAGAGCCGCGATTTGCACAGCGTCGGGTCGCGAGCTCCCGCCCAGCAGGGCTACCAGCATTGCCAGAACGGCAAAGGCAACCCAGCCATTCCTAACCCCTTTTGGAGGAATTTCTCTGATTAAGATGCGCCCGCCTTCGTTCGTGGCCGAAATTTCCAAACCTAAAGTCCCTTACGACGATCCGTGTTTTGCTGTTCAATTCCATACATTGCCACATAGCGCAAATGCTTTGCTGCTGCACTGCTCGAGCCGGCTTGGACATCTCAACTTATGTCTGGAAGCAAGTCGAGGCAGCTAGATGACTCATGATCGGCCAAAAAAGGGTTCACACGGCCGGGGATTGCCACTATCCGCACCGCCAACGATCACCATGTTTTTTTGATAGTATCCGCCGATTTGTGGTCCGGAGCGAATCTGCGATGGCGACACTGACGAGAACGATATCCTACGGAGCGCTTCAGAGCAAAAAAGGCCCATGCAAACCGACACAAAGAAAATAGCAATCATCGGCCTTGGCTATGTAGGGCTGCCATTGGCTGTCGAATTCGGCAAAAAACGCACGGCCATCGGATTCGACATCAATCAGGAACGCATTGCCCAGTTGATAGATGGAGTCGATTTCACGCTGGAGACGGAGCCGGAAGAGCTCGCCGAGGCATCGGGACTAAGCTTTACTGCCGAAGTCTCGAATATCGCCGATTGTTCGATTTTCATTGTGACTGTGCCGACTCCGATCGACGACCACAAAAGGCCCGATTTGACGCCGCTTATCAAAGCTTCCGAAACGGTCGGTGGCGTTCTCAAGAAGGGTGATATCGTAATCTACGAGAGCACTGTCTATCCCGGTGCCACTGAGGAAGATTGTGTGCCCGTTCTGGAACGCGTTTCGGGATTGAAATTCAATCAAGACTTCTTCTGCGGCTACAGCCCGGAACGAATTAATCCGGGCGACAAAGAGCACCGGCTGCCGACCATCCGCAAAGTTACTTCGGGCTCGACTCCCGAGATTGCTGACGAAGTTGATGCCCTTTACGCAGATATCATCACTGCGGGTACATTTAAGGCTGCCTCAATCAAAGTGGCCGAAGCCGCCAAAGTGATCGAGAACACCCAGCGCGACCTCAATATCGCCTTGGTCAATGAGCTCGCGATCATCTTCAACAAGATGGAAATCGACACGCTTTCAGTTCTTGAGGCAGCAGGTACAAAATGGAATTTCCTTCCATTCCGGCCAGGGCTCGTGGGCGGTCACTGCATCGGAGTAGATCCCTATTACCTAACGCATAAAGCCGAAGCGATCGGCTATCACCCACACGTGATCCTGGCAGGACGCCGGATCAATGACGGAATGGGAAGCTATGTCGCCGGTGAAATGGTCAAGGCGATGATGAAGCGCCGCATTCAAGTCAACGGAGCAAAGGTGCTGGTGCTGGGGCTTACCTTCAAGGAAAATTGCCCCGACCTGCGCAACACCCGCGTTGTCGACGTGATCGCCGAACTTGAAGATTACGGCGTCGATGTGGACGTCTACGATCCCTGGGCTGCCGCCGCAGAAGCACAAGAAGAATATGGCATCGACATCATCGATGCGCCGCAGGCAGGTTCCTACGACGCTGTGCTTGCTGCGGTTGCTCACCGTGAATTCGCCGAGATGGACGCAGAAGCGCTTCAAAAACTGGTGCGCAAAGATGCCGTATTTTATGATCTTAAGAATGTTCTACCCGAGGGCATCGCAGATATTCGACTTTAACGTATTTTTGGTTTGATGGCTTAGCGAGTAGGCAGGTAAGGCTCTGCCGAAGCGGTTGAATTAGTCTCCAAGGCGCACACGTCCACTTCGAGTCTTCGATTGAATGTCGCCGCCACTTTGCCTACCAACAACGTGAAGCTAAATTATCCATCCGGAGCATATAGACCTGTGAAATCTCAATATCGTTTGGCGCGATATATCGGCCATCTCAGTTGGCTTCGGCTTGGCATCCGGCGACGGTTAGTCCGCGCGTTGGCACCGCAAGAACGTGTTGCATCTGCGGCTTTCGACACCACTCATTTCGCGGGCAGATACCGAGGTGACATAGCCAATGCCCAGGAATGGCACGTCTATTTCTTCGGCGGCTATGAGCTAAAGGAATTGTCGCTGATGACCGATATACTCGGGCAAATGAACGGTCCCGTTGCGCTCGACATCGGCGGAAATTTGGGCGGTCACGCACTGACCATGGCTCGCGTGGCAAAGAATGTGCACACGGTTGAACCCTTTCCTCCGCTTGCTGATCGCATCGACAGTTTGATGAAGATGAACGGTTGCGACAATGTCGTTATCCACCGGATAGGGCTTGGTGCCGAAGTATCCGAGCTGGACTATTATCTCGACACCGAATCACGCAATCAAGGCACCGGATCGTTCCTAAATGATCATTCAGATGGCGGCGTTGCAGCTAAGCTCAAAGTCGTGCGCGGCGACGAGCATTTTCAGGGCACCTTGGACGCACTTGATTTCATCAAGATCGACATTGAAGGATTCGAGGCACCCGCTCTCAGCGGCCTGAGAAACACCTTGGAGAAATTCCGACCGATCATAATGATGGAAGTCACCGAATCCTCAGCCAGGTTGTTCGAAGAGTTCGGCGGGATAGAAAAGGTAATGCCATTCGAATTCGACCTCTGGAAGATCAACAATCCGTCCTACCCTCTCGGGATCTTCGAGTCGGGAAATTATTCCATTGCACCAATCGACAAACTCGATGCCGGCAAAGCAAGCTTTAACATTCTGATTGTGCCCAAAAACCGCGCGGGTGAACTTGAACGATTCCGGAAAGGCTGACCCTTGATGGGACGGATTCTGCGGGCCATCGGAAAGCAATTGCGAAGCGCAGGGTCCGCTTGGCGCGCGCGGCAGGTTCGTTTGATCCAGGCGCATGCCCGCTTGGGAGCGAAAGTCTCTGTTGAAGCGAGTTGTGCATTGCGTACCAGCGGCGCAGGCTCTCTTTCGATCGGTGCTGGAACCGCAGTTAAGCGTGGGTGCGAGATCATTGCGTCCGGAGGCTCGTTAACGATTGGCCTCCATGGCTTTGTTGGAACTGGGTCAATCATTGTGGCACGCGACACAATTGAGATCGGCGATCATGCCCTTATCGCAGAATATGTGACTATCCGGGATCAAGATCACCGCTATGGCGGGAATGTTCCGACTGCCCAGAACGGGTTTGACACATCTCCGATAACGATCGGCGATAATGTATGGATCGGGGCCAAGGCGACCATCACAAGAGGTGTGACCATAGGTGACGATGCAGTGATCGCTGCTGGGGCCGTGGTGGTTTCAGATGTGCCAAATGGCAAGGTAGTTGGTGGAGTCCCGGCTAAGATAATCGGCGTTGCCGACGAGAGTCTCAATGCTCTACCGAGCGATAACGAAATCGCCAGATGATGAGACAAATTGCCAAGAATATTCTGTTCAATTTGCTCGGCAATCCATTAGTTGCCAATTGTGCTGCCAAGCTATCGCGCGATGCACATGGGGTCTTGATGGCAAACCTTCATCGCGTTGGTCCCGACGACCAAAGCTTTTTTCGAGCGCTAAACCGAGACGCGTACTTTGCTTTCCTCGACTTCGCGGTGAGGCATTTTTCTATCGTCAGCCTGCACGATCTCGACAAGCCAACAGAGAAAGAGAAACTCATTCTTTCTTGGGATGACGGATATCTCGATTTTGTCGAGCATGCTTTGCCCGCGCTGGTCGAACGGAACCTGCCTTGCAATATGAACATAATTCCGTCTTCAGTTCTGTCAGGTAGACCGCCAATTAATGTCATGATGCAGGACTTTCTCGGCAAAATGAACGCGGCTGGAAGATCGGTCGCCGGCATGCCTGTATATGAAGGTAGCGCACGCCCAGATCGCACAGTCAGCAAACAGATATCACGGATGATAAAGTTCCGCCCTGTCGCAGAGCGCGACGCTATCGAGGCTGAGTTCAATTCCTATTTTGGTCGATTGGGGTTCGATGATTTCACCCCAATGATGTCCCTGGCCGATCTGCAATCCCTACCCGATCTTGTTCATCTCGGCGCGCACAGTTGGGAACATGCAAGTATGGAGTATGAGTCTGACGACTATCTGGCACAAGATATCCTCCGTTGCCGTACATTCTTTCACGAGAAGCTTGGTCAACGGCTGGACACATATGCGTTCCCGAACGGCTCGTGTACCGAAAAACAGGTCGAACTATGCCACGGAGCTGGCATTCAGCACGTTCTTACGGTTCAGAATGGCGCAAGCTCCAAATCCTCGCCGCACTCACGTTTCACCTTCGATGCCAGTTCAGGTTCGAGCGCTCGCTATTGCGTGCTTGGTCGCGGCAAGGGCGTTTGTCCATGAAGATCATTCTACTGATCGGTCGACGAGCCAACCAGCGCGCGCTAGCCAATCGCATAGCCGCGAAGGTCGATATTCTACACATCGCCATTGTCGATAAGAGCGGAAAGAAGAAACTTGGCAAGCCTGCGGTGTTTGGTTAAGGCGACAGGGCCTGCCGATTCCCATCAACTGATTGTCTTGATCGCCGCATGATTTCCGCTCTCTACATCTCTTATACTGGACTGCTCGATCCGCTGGGCGAAAGCCAGGTGCTGCAATATCTCAAGCACCTAAGCACCCCCCATAAGATCACTTTACTGACATTTGAAAAACCGGCGAATCTGGCAGATAGTGACGCATTGTCTTCAATGGAGGCGAAGTGCCGAGAGGTGGGAATCGAGTGGCATCGGCGCGTGTGGCATAAGCGCCCGTCGCTCGCTGCGACCGTCTGGGATGTGTTTTGGGGTAGTCGTGAGGCAATCCGGATCGCGCGCAATGTAAGCGCTGAGATCGTCCATTGTCGTAGCTATGTCGGATCGCTGATCGGGCTGAACGTCAAGAAAGCGACCGGAGCGAAGCTAATCTTCGATATGCGCGGCTTCTGGGCGGATGAACGCGCCGACACCGGGCGCTGGAGCCGCATTGGGTTAGCTTATCGTGCAGTAAAAAAGATTGAGCGAAGCTTGTTTCTGAGCGCCGATCATGTCGTTTCGCTCACCCGTGCGGGCGTCCGCGAGTTCGAGCAATTCGACTATCTCCAATCAAACCCACCGCCGAGCAGTGTCATCCCGACTTGCACCAATCTCGACTTGTTTCGTGTTTCGGAGAAAAAGGGACAAGCTTTCACCATCGGATATGTTGGATCGGTGGGAGGATGGTATCTGTTCGATCAAGTCGCCCAAGCCATCGCGCGGCTGTTCAAACGTGACGCGAATGCAAGCTTTCTGGTAATCAATAAGGGTGGTCACGACACAATTCGCACAGAACTGGGCAAAGCCAATGTCGATTTGACGCGCTGTGAAATTCGCGCGTGCAACTATGACGAGGTGGGCGAACAAACCGCGCGTATGGATGCGGGGATTTTCTTCTATCTTCCCGCTTGGTCGAAGCGCGCTTCCTGCCCCACGCGGATGGGTGAGTTTCTCGGCAGCGGTGTGCCCTGTTTGGCCAATAGCGGTGTGGGCGATGTGGCGGAAGACTTGGCCAGCACAGGAACGGGAGTGGTTTTGCCAGCCGCTGAGGATGGCATGGTGGATATGAGCGAGATCGAGCAGGCGCTTACCGACCTTGTCAATCTCTCGAGAAAGCCGGGCATTGCTGCGAAATGCCGAGAAACTGCCGAAGAGTTGTTCTCGCTGGAGAATGGTGTCGCGGAGTATGACCGCATTTACCGCAAGCTCGCCGGGACACTCAGCTGATGGCGGCCGACAAGACCATCTCGGTCCTGTTCCTTACCCGCTATCCGGTAGAGGGTGCATCGAGCCGTTACCGGGTGTTCCAATATGTCCCCTATCTCGAGAAAATGGGCATCGCCTGCACCGTGCAAAGTTTCATGGACACCGATATGTATCGCCTGTCGCTTTCCTCAGGCGGGACCGTGAAAAAGATAGGCGTGACTTTGCGCGCAATGCTGCAACGGCTCGGCATGCTTGCCCGCTTTCGCCAGTTCGACGTAATCTATATGCAGCGCGAATTATTTCCCTTTGGGCCGCCGTTAGTCGAGCGTTTTCTCAAGCGTATGGGGGTCCCGCTAGTGTTCGATTTTGACGATGCGCTCTTCATCAAGAAGCCGAGCCGCTACAATCCAATCGCGACCTTCTTCCGTTCGCCGGGTAAAACATTGGACATGTTCCGCTTGGTCGACCGAACCGTGGCTGGCAATGACTGGCTGCGAGAAAGCGCGGAGAAAGAAGGTGCCAAAGCCATTACTGTCGAAGTTGCCGAGGACACGCGGCGCTTTGTCTCTGCCGAAGAGAAACTCGCAAACCGGCCTGATTATGTGACAATCGGTTGGTTGGGCTCCCCCTCGACTGTCAAATATATGGCCGAAATCGAAGATCAATTGCGAGAGGTTGCAGTGCGCCACAGCGATGTCCGGTGGGAAATGATGGGCAGCGGCGAGTTTGCAATGGAAGGCGTTCCGTGGGTCACAGAAGACTGGTCGATTGAGGATGAGAAGGCGGCACTGGCGCGCTACGATATCGGCCTGATGCCGCTGCCGCAACAGGAATGGTCGCGCGGCAAATCTGGAGGAAAGGCGCGAACCTATATGGCCGCCGCTGTCGTTCCGGTGGTTGCCGCAATTGGCTACAATAGCGAATTGATCCGCGAGGGAGAAACGGGCTTCCTCTGCGATGGCGAAGCAGATTGGGTCACCGCGCTCGACCGGCTGATTGGCGACGCGGATTTGCGCCGCAAAGTCGCAAGTGCGGCACAGCGCGACGTGGAGGCTCGGTTCTCACCGAAACAGAAGGCGGCAGAGATCGCCGCCGTTCTGCATGAACTGGCAAGCGCTGGATGAACGCGGAAATCCTGCCTCCCGCTGTCGTTCTCGGGCTCTCTCCTACGGGTTTGCACGTTGTCCGCTCGCTAGGGCGAGCCGGTGTAGAAGTTTTTGGAGTGGCGGAAGGAAATCAAGCCGGTCAGGCCTCGCGCTACCTCTCTCAGGTTCTTCATGAGACAGACGACGAGCGCCTTATTGATACATTGTTGAACCTTGCTGGACGGCTCGAGCAGGATGGAAAGCCAAGCGCAATATTGATCTCCTCCTCTGACCAACATGTTGAATTCATCGCCAAATATGCGGCGCAATTGAGCGAGAAGTTTGTCTTCCAAGAGAGTTATCGCGATGGGCTCGCTGCCAAGATTATGGCGAAGGACAGTTTTTACCGGCTTTGTGATGCCAACGGCATCCGTTACCCCGCTCTTCGCGAAACACAGCGTGCTGATCTTCTATCGCTAACAGGCGAGATTGCTTTCCCATGGATGGTGAAGCCCGCAGAAATCCACCTGATCAAACAAGAAATGCACGGAGAAAAGGGCTGGGTGATCCGCAGCAAGGAAGAGCTGTCGCGTACTTTACCCAAGATACCTGCAAATTCAGGAACGCTGTTGGTGCAAGAGATTGTTCCGGGGCCAGAAAGCAACATTACCCTCTGTTGTGCCTATCGGGACGCACAAGGAAACGTCCGCCAGATGTTTTCGGCGCGCAAATTGCGGCAGTACCCTCCTGGATTCGGCTCAGCCTCGCTGGTGCAGAGCAATGCAGAAGCAGATTCGATCGCTGCAACCAAAAATTTGTTGGATGCGGTAGGCTATCGCGGAATCGCTGCTTCGGAGTTCAAACGCCATCCTGAGACAGGAGAGCTCCACATTATCGAAGTCAATGTCAGGCCTTCGCTGTGGTTTTCGATATCGGAAGCATCCGGCCGGCCCGTAGTGCTCGACGCCTATCGAGATTTGGCAGGGCTCGCGCCTCTTCCCGACATCGCGCAGCGAAACGGGGTTCGGTGGCGCTACGCGCTAAAAGACATCTATTCGATGCTGTTTTATCGCCGCAATCGCGACTTCATCCTGCCTCCCGCCGAAATCGAAGCGAGCGGCGCAAAGCACAGCACCACCAGCGCCGTTTTTGCGCGTGATGACTGGAAGCCCGCACTCGCTGAAATCGGGTTCCTGTTGCGTAAGGCAGTCACTCGCCTTACGGCCAAGAATAGTTCAGCCGACAATTCCGGACGGGAATGACATCTAAATTCATCATCTCGCTCGATTTCGAGCTAATGTGGGGAGTACGCGACCACCGAACTATCGCCGATTATGGCGAGGCGGTGCTGGGTGTGCGCCAAGCGATCCCGCGATTGCTGTCTGATTTCGACGCATACGGTATCAAAGCAACATGGGCCACGGTTGGGCTGTTGTTCGCGCGCAATCAGGCTGAGATGCTCGAATATGCGCCTAAGTTAAAACCAGCCTATCACAAGCAAGCCCTCAGCCCTTACTCGGCCATCGGAGATCTCTCCGGCCAGGACGAGGCTTCCAATCCCTATTTCTTCGGTCGGTCGCTGGTTGATCGGATAAATGATGCCGGATCACACGAAGTTTCGTGCCACACTTTTTCGCACTATTTCTGCCTTGAGCCTGGACAAAATGCCGAGCAATTCAAGGCCGATATCGCTGCCAATATCGCCATCGCCAAATCTGCTGGATGTACGATGGAAACGATAGTCTTCCCGCGCAATCAGTGGGGCGAGGAATATGTCGATGCGGTTGTCGATGCCGGCCTGATCGCATTTCGTGGAAACCAAGGTGGTTTTATGTACCGGTCACGCGCGGGCAAGGGAAATACTCTGCTCGTTCGTGGGCTTCGTCTGGCTGACGGCGCGCTCCCGCTAGCGGGAAGGGCGGACTTTTCGAAGCTCGATAACTATCGCGGCGCAGTCAATATTCCGGCGAGCCGGTTCCTGCGGCCATGGAAACCTGCGCAAAGGCATTACAACGGGTTGCACATCCGCCGCATCAAGAATGAGATGACGCGCGCCGCCAAATTTGGCTCGCACTACCACCTCTGGTGGCACCCCCATAATATGGGGACACATACCGACGGAAACTTCGCCCAGTTGCGGCAGATCCTAGATCACTATCGCGAATTGAACGCGAAATATGGCATGTCGAGCGAAACGATGGCGGACGTCGCTCGGTTGGCTGTGAAGCGTTCCGGGATACGAAACTGATCGCGCGCGTCTAATTCGTATCCATAATTGTTTTGAAGTCCTCGGCGAACATCGGACGCAACTGTTCGGCACCAGCCAAAGTCAGATGGTTTGTATCAAAATACAGCACCTGGCCATCGTGCGCATATCGACACCTTTCTTCATCACATAGGTGGTCTTGCGGCTGCATAATCCGCACATGCGGGCCTGCCAGAGCAGCTCCCGCCTTGATCAAATTATTCATTTCGCCGACCGATTCTCGGAATTTGCGGCGCTCCACGCCCGAATAGTCCAAAATACCCGTTTCCTCGAAATCGGCGAGCCTTCGTTTGGGGTCGTAGTCCTCCGCAAATGGTACCGTTTCGATAATCGTAATATGCCGGGTTACAGTCGATAGCTTTGCAAGGTCTCGGCGGAGGTTTTCCGGGGTTGTCATTTCCGTTTCCCAATAGGACATCGCATAGATGGCATCGACTGACTCTCGTCGGGCCTCAGCAGCGAGAGATTCAAGAACTCCGTCATTGCAAAAATCGAATGTGCCAAAGCGGCCAAGATCACAGTTCCGGACTGTCATCAGCACGGTGATGTGCTGCTCACGGCCTAGATTCGACAGCATTTTCTTGATCACAGCAACGTGCGAATCGCCGACAAAAAGAACCGTCGGCCGGTCGGCCGAGGCTTGATTCAAGACGCAGGTCTGCGCCGTAGGATTCCGCAAGATCTGGCTATAGCTGCATCGCGATGTGTCCGCTTCGAGAGCTGCGGTCAAGAATGGCCGAACATTTTCGGGATGTCGAGCTAGCAATCCTTGCGTCGCGACGAAAATCCAACCAACGCCGAATAATGCCAGAGATGTCACGAGCCATAAAGGCACTAGCTGGCGCGGCGAAATGGTTCGCGCATAGCGAATCGGGTTTTCAACAAGATGATAGCTTGCGGAAGCGGCAAGAAATGCGCCCACCATCAATACGCTCGCCTCGACAGTCGAGGCCTCACGGCCGGAATGGAGAAAGAAGAGCGACAATGGCGGCCAATGCCACAGGTAAAAACTATACGATATCGAACCGATGTATGGTAGCGGACCTCTGGTATAAACCCATCCCGCAGAGCCGCTAGCGCTAGCAATCACAAGCAAAGTGCACGCTGTCACAATTCCCATGCCGGTATTGCCAATGCCGGGGAATTGAGCCCAATTCCCACCAAACCAACTGGCGAGAGTGCCAAAAACAAAAAAACCCGTAAGAGCAGCCGTTTTCCAGCTTCGCGATAAGGTTGGTATTTTCGAGACTAGGAAATATGCGATCATACCCAACCCGAACTGCCAGGCACGAAACGGAAGCCAGTAAAACGCCGTTTTGGGAGAACGAACCTCAATCAAAAATCCGGCGGTGAGTGACAGCAGGCTAAGAACAATGATGATCAACATCCATTGGCGCGTTCGTCTGAAAATTAGAATCAGAAGAGGCCAAAGCAGGTAGAATTGTTCTTCCACTGCCAAGCTCCAGGTGTGGAGCAATGGCTTGGCCAAAGGACCAGCAAAGTAGTCGCCTTCAGACCAGAAAACGAAGTTCTGCAAAAATACCGGCTGTGCAAGAACCGACCAACCAAAAGAAACTAGATTCCTCGGATCCAGCAAGAAGACGGCGGCGATGCTGGATGCCGCCAACATTAGAGCCGACGCGGGCAGAAGCCGCCTGACTCTTTTCTTATAGAACTCGGCAAAGGTGGTTTCACCCGATTCAAGCTTAGCGAGGTAACCCCTCGAAATAACAAAACCAGATATTACAAAAAAAATGTCGACGCCGATGAAGCCGCCAGGGAAGGTTTCGGAGAAGGCATGATACAAAACCACCGCCAGCACCGCGAATGCGCGCATAGCATCAATTTCAACCAGATGTCCGCGACCTGCCGTCATTGTTCGGCTCTAGAGGTTGAGTGCCCAAGCTGGCACAACGACGTCGGAGAAGGTGACATTCTGGTAGGGTATATAGCATTGCGCTGCGTGAAAGGAGAAAAGGAACCAAACACAAATATAGACCCCGTAAGCTGCCAACCAGAAAACAAACCCGTTACGTGGATCCCGAGCTGCGGCCAGTGAAACATACAACGTCATCAGAATTGACAATGGAAAGGCGTAGAAAGTTAGGCGGTGGAGGGCAATTGACGATATCAACCCTGTAAGCACCAGCGCTGCAATGAACAACGCACCCAGCAGCAGCAATTGATAAACATCAGGATATTTGGCTTTGATTTCAGCCCGGTAATTAGCAAACAAAATCGCTGGTAAGGCCACAAAAAGATACCGAATCCATGCGCCAGATGAGCTTTGATCACCATAGATCTCATCGATATATCGATCAAAGTAGACCTCAGCCCTGTCGCCTAACAATAAAGCGGCCAACGGCGCCAAAAGAACAAAGCCCGCAATAAGGCGCGGCAGCGAAATATCGCGTCCAGCAAGGAAGGCCATAGGCAGAATGATCATCGCGGAACTGTGAAACGAAAAAGCCACGAAGACCCAAACCCCGACAAGCAGGCGCCTTTTATCGATGAATGCGTTGTAGGCAAGCATGACAAATCCAACTGCAAGCGCTTGTCTCATGCCCGACATACCCAGCTGCAAAATCAAAATCGGGAAAAGCAGAGCCAGCAGATACATCGCATGCTGGTGGCGGACGATAAACTTAGCGTACAAGAAAACCATACACGCTGTCACGAAAGCCTGAAACAAACTGAATGAAGCGCCCGCCTTTGCGAAGACATAGGTCAGGGCGCCAAACCCTGACTCTTGTGAGGCAAAAACGGTTTGCCAATCGAACAATGCTGTTTCTCTATAGCGGATATAGTAGCTATGGTAATCGCAACCGACATAAAATCTTAAGCCAGCAAACCAGATGAGAAAAATCGATGAAGCAATAAGAATAGGGACGGTTCGTTGCCCATAATCGCGCAGCCCGAGAAGACTCAACAGACCATAAAGGGAAAAATAGGGCAGCATTACCTGGGTAAGTCAATCGTCAAAAAAAGTGGTGCTTGACAAAGCCTAAGCTCGTTCACCACGCCGGCCGAACGGCAAGAGAAGCTCTCAATTGCGCCAGGCGATCTGTTCCGGATTGAGAAGTGCATAAAGATCGCCATAGATGCCAGAAAAACCGAGAAAAACTGGATACCGGCACGTATGCTGCCCGTCAATTGCTGTTTGCGCCGAGTAAGTCCCGCCCGGTATCCCTTGACGCAGCAGAGGAGCGATCGTTGGGATGGACAATACCGAATAGGCCAGCCATGAGGCCGAGACGCCGAGTAAGGCGATTCTGCCTGAGTAAAAACAAGATCCCGACATGAAATTCTTTACAACGAGTATTCCTGATGCACTGC
>Ga0316202_10000521_pt1 | contig 40959 bp, 42 predicted proteins | sample 3monrhotite_MG_FD_204934 | JGI IMG/M metagenome (GOLD analysis project Ga0316202, IMG submission 204934) | Microbial mat bacterial communities from mineral coupon in-situ incubated in ocean water Damariscotta River, Maine, United States -... | ecosystem: Environmental > Aquatic > Marine >...
TTTGCCGGCATACTCTCCCCCGAATTACATGAACTGACTGTCATCGTCATCGCCATGACGCTCTTAGTCAGTCCGGTTTGGATGATGCAGGTTCGCTGGTTAGCCAAACAAGACGGCGTACTGCCAAGGAATAATAATAAAATATCATGAGACTACTGCATACCATGATTCGTGTTGGCGATCTTGATCAATCCATCGACTTTTACACCCGTGTCTTGGGCATGCAGCTCCTGCGTCGCAAAGAGTATCCAGCAGGACGTTTCACACTTGCTTTTGTAGGTTATGGCAACGAATCAGATCATGCCGCCATTGAATTAACACATAACTGGGACACTTCATCCTATGAACAGGGCAATGCTTTTGGCCATATTGCCATCGGCGTGGATAATATTTACAACATCTGCGACCGCATCCGCGATGCTGGCGGCATCATTAGCCGGGAACCGGGCCCCATGAAACATAGCGCAACAGTGATTGCTTTTGTAAAAGATGTGGATGGATACGCTATTGAGCTCATCGAAACAAAGAACTGACAGCAATTTTCAAATAGGGATATAAGACAAATAAAACAACAACTTACACCACAAACAACCACCCTTCAACACATATCTGTAAAATAAACGTTATTTTTTACTTGTGTGCATGATCTCATTCTCATAAAGTGCGCCGCCTTTCTCTGGAGGTATTTGAAATGGCTAAGCGTTGTGAAGTATGTGGAAAAGGTCCTATGTCAGGCAATAATGTCAGTCATGCGCATAATACGACTCGCCGTCGTTTCCTGCCGAACTTACAGCAGGTTCGCGCTGTCGTTAGCGGACAGACCCAAAAAGTAAAAGTGTGTGCAAGCTGCTTGCGTTCAGGCAAGATTCAAAAAGCCGCTTAAACCCGCACCACTGATTCCAAGAATCAGTTATTACCAGTCATGAAAAAGGGCGCCTATTCGAAATAGGCGCCCTTTTTGTGCTTTATATTTAAGGGGATGCTGATTTATTGCTACCCTGGAAAAAATCAGTTCGCAAAAGGCACCATTCCACAGGATAGTGGAATGGGATGGCGAAGAGCGCCACAAAGTGATGTGTGGCATGGAGGCCGAACATCAAAAGCGCGGTTTTCCTTCGTTTACAAATCAAGCACTTACGCGCCTGATTTGGCAGGTCATCCATGGCCTGCACAGAATCCCTGACACATCAGCGCTTCCTTAAGGAGCATGATTGTTATTGTACACAACCATACTCCCCATCAATCAACCGAGCTGATTAACTACGGCTAGTGACTTCCAACAGATGATAACCAAACTGCGTTTTCACTGGCCCTTGTACCGTGCCTACGTCAGCAGAAAAAACCACCTCATCAAATTCAGGCACCATCATACCCGGGCCAAACTCACCCAGGTCACCACCGGAACGACCGGATGGGCAGCTGGAATGTTCTTTGGCCAGATCAGCAAAATCCGAACCTGCTTCAATCTGCGCTTTTAGTTCTGCGCATTTTTCTTCTGAATCCACCAAAATATGGCGGGCTGTTGCTACTGTCATATGACACCTCTCATTATTTAAACTCACTCAACTCAAAAAACTACAAACGCGACACATCTGCCAGATTCAGGAACAACTGACGCAAACGCGCCAGCAGTGCCAATCGATTGCTACGCACATCCAAATCCTCAGCCATCACCATCACATCATCGAAGAACGCATCTACCGGCTCCCTCAACGTTGCCAACACACTCAAAGCCGGGGCAATCGAGCTATCAAAATCAGATACGGATACAGCAGAGCGGAAATCATCTTCTGCTTTCAGCAACGTATCGTACAATGCCGTTTCAGCAGACTCCGAAAACAGCGTCACATACACCTCATCAGGCGTATCCGATGCCTTTTTCAAAATATTAGCGATACGTTTATTGGCTGCTGCAATCGCCTGCCCTTCATCTGAACCTTCAAAACCCATCAAGTGACGCGCAATCAATGCCTCACGATACAGTGGTCTATCTTCTGATGAATGCACGGCTGCATCAATGGATGTTTTAGAAAAACCTAATGAACCACTCAGGCCCAACAGACGTTCAATGACAAAGGCATGTACTTTGGTTTTGGTTTCATCACTGATAGCAATCGTCACACGCTGCTGATTCCACTGTTTCGCCACTTCATCAATCACTTGATCCAGTGTCATATCAATCGGCTGTGCTGTATCACTCAAGAGACGAATCAAACCAATCGCTGCACGGCGCAATCCAAACGGATCTGCACTGGCAGTAGGAATGCGTCCAAGATGGAAATACCCCAGCAACTTATCCGCCCGTTCAACCACACCAATAGCGCGCGCAATACGGTTGTCGGGTAGATCATCCTCGGCACCGGTTGGTGCATAGTGCTGTGCAACACCTTCAGCTACAGCAACACTCTCTCCATCCATACGGGCATAAATACCGCCCATATAACCTTGTAACTCAGGAAACTCTCCAACCAGACCCGTAGTCAAATCAGACTTACACAAATAGGCGGCGCGCTGTGCATCACTGGCATCCACACCAAGTGCTTCTGCATTATCGAGCACAAACGCACGCATACGGCGCACCTGGTCACCCACCATGCCAAGACCATCCTGAAACACAATTTCAGATAGCTTTTCTACCCGCGCTTCCAGCGTAAGTTGTGGATCACGGTCAAAATAGAATGCTGCATCAGCCAGACGGGCATTGACCACCCGCTCATTACCCTCCGCTACTGCCGCTGGATTTTTAGACTTAATATTGGCCACCGTAAAAAAGACCGGTGTCACTTTTCCATCTGCATCATGCGAAGAGAAACAGCGTTGATGATGCTTTAACTCAATACGACTCACCTCTTCAGGCAAACGCAGGAAATCATCATCATAACGTGCTGCAATAGCGTGAGGCCACTCGACCAGGTCCGTCACTTCATCCAATAGATCCTCATCATCAACCAGCGTAACTTCAGCGGCCTGTGCCACTGCAAGCAATTGATCAGCGATCAACGCCCTGCGCGCATCACGATCAGCGCGCACACACTGGCCTTCCAGCCAAGCAAACGGATCGTTCACATCAATCTCACCCTCTGAACCATGCATACGGTGCCCGCGACTGATTATGCCTGTGGTGATACCAGCAAAGCTAAAATCAATCACATCATCACCCAATCTCGCAACCATCCAGCGAACAGGACGGATAAAAGCATCACTGCGCTCACCTCCATCACGCCACTGCATCTGCTTAGGACTTGGTAGCTTACGCATGATGCCAGGCATCGCTTCAGCAATCATATCAACAACCGCACACCCCTTCACAGTGCGCACAGTCTTCATATAACGGCCTTTACCGTCGCCTTTATCAGCCAATTCGAAATTATCCAATGACAAGCCCGACTTCTTAGCAAAACCATGTGCTGCGCCTCCAGCCTTACCGTCAGGGAACGCCACCCGCTCTGGTGGCCCCCACAGTGTTTCCTCACGATCCGCCTGCATGACAGGGCAGGCATCAGCATGCAGAAGCAAACGACGCGGTGTAACACCCAAGCGCATAGATTGTGGAGCCACATTGGCATCAGCCAATAGCTTCTCAACAGCCATTTTCAATGCCACACCCATGCGCGTTGCAACACCGGCAGGTATCTCTTCTGTTCCGATTTCAATCAATAACGGTTTCATCATTTCTGTGGTACTCATGCATCTACTCCCGCATACGCTCTCGCCACGGTACGGGCAAGCCCGCGCACACGGCCAATAAAGCGCTGTCGCTCTGCTACTGAGATCGCACCTCGCGCATCCAACAGATTAAAAGCATGCGATGCCTTCATCACCTCTTCATAAGCAGGCAGCACCAAATCATGTTCGGTCAAACGTTTACACTCGCTTTCAGCATGATCAAACGACTCATGCAATCTGGCCGCATCAGCCTGATCAAAGTTATAAGCCGAAAACTCCACTTCATTGCGATGAAACACATCGCCATAAGTGACCTTGTTACCATTCGCATCCTCAACCCAGACCAGATCATAGATATTATCTACACCCTGCAGATACATTGCCAATCGCTCTAAACCATAAGTAATCTCACCCGGTGTACGCGAAAGTTCGACACTGCCGACCTGCTGAAAATAGGTAAACTGCGTCACTTCCATGCCATTAAGCCACACTTCCCAGCCCAACCCCCAGGCACCCAGCGTTGGAGACTCCCAGTCATCCTCAACAAAACGGATATCGTGTACTTCAGGGTCAATGCCAATGGTGCGCAGAGAATCGAGATAGAGCTCTAAAATATTGTCCGGCGCAGGTTTTAAAATCACCTGAAACTGGTAATAGTGCTGCAAGCGATTGGGGTTTTCACCATATCGCCCGTCGGTCGGACGACGACATGGTTGCACATAAGCAGTACTCCAGTCTTTATCATCCAACACACGTAAGAAGGTGGCAGGATGGAATGTGCCTGCCCCCATCGAACTATCGTAAGGCTGCTGTAAAACACAGCCCTGTTTAGCCCAAAACTGCTGCAATGTAAGTATAAGGTCTTGAAAGGTCACGGTGGCTAGCTCCCTGAATAATTAACAATTTACCGCAGAGTACGCAAAGTTGCGCAGAGTAAAACCATATTCATGCCTTTGACTCTACTCTGCGTACTCTGCGGTGAATGCTTTTGACTTTTATTGGTTATTTATCGGCTGCGCGTGCGGCAGCTATTGCCGCCATATTCACAATATCATCAACCGACGCACCCGTTTGCAACACATGCGCCTGCTCAGGCAGACCCAAGAGAATCGGACCAATCGCTGTGCCGCCACCGAGTTCACGCAGTAGCTTATAAGAGATATTACCAGCCTGCATAGTCGGGAATACCAAAATATTAGCTGGCTCTTTTAACTTACTGAAAGGGTACTGCTTTAAAATCGCGCTGCTCACAGCTGTATCGGCCTGCATTTCACCATCTACAATCAGATCAGGTCTTCTTTCATGCAACAGACGGGTCGCTTCTGCAACTTTGTTTGTTTCCGAATGCTCCACACTGCCAAAATTGGAGAATGAGAGCATCGCAACACGCGCTGCACAGCCCAGAGAGATAGCCGTTTCAGCTGCAAGCTCACCCAGTTCGGCAAGCTGCTCAGCATTCATATCCACATTCACAGTACAATCAGCCAGGAAGTAGGCGCCATTTTCCATTATCATCAAATACATGCCATAAACATGATGGCGCTGACCATCATCATTATGACCAAGCACCTTCAAAATCGGACGCAATACATTGGGGTAGTGCGCCGTGCGACCGGAGAGCATCCCATCAGCATCACCATTGCGCACCAGCATAGCTGCTAGCGTGTTTGTATCACCTCGCAGTGCTTTTCTGGCATCCGCCGGCAACACACCACTACGTTTACGATCTTCATAATAAGCATCAGTCAACATTGTGAAACGCGCATCATCAACACTTGGATCAATCAGCGTGATACCTGCTGCATCAATCTGAGCACTGCGACAAACGGCCTGGAAACGATCCGCACGACCGATCAAAATCGGATCAGCAATACCCTGCTCCTTCATTTCAATCGCAGCGCGAATAACTGTCTCATCTTCACCCTCTGGCAGCACCAGGCGAGTAGGATGGGCACGTGCCTTATCGGAAATCATACGCATAAACAGACGCGATGAGTCAATACGGCCAGCCAGAGACTGGGCATAAGCATTCGCATCCTGCAACGGCTTACGAGCCACACCGGTTTCAGTCGCAGCCTTGGCAACGGCAACCGGAACCACCTCAATCAGGCGCGGATCAAATGGTTTAGGTAAAATATATTTGGGGCCAAAACGCAATTCTGTGACACCATAGGCTTTCAATACTGAAGCTGGCACATCCTGTCGCGCAAGTTCAGCCAGCGCATGCACGGCTGCAACTTTCATCTCCTCATTAAAGGTAGTGGAGCGCACATCCAACGCACCACGGAAGAGGAAAGGAAAGCCGAGCACATTATTGACCTGATTCGGGTGATCTGAACGACCGGTAGCCATAATCAGGTCATCACGAGTGGTCATAGCCAGATCATAGGCGATTTCAGGGTCAGGATTGGACATTGCGAAGATAATCGGTTTGGCAGCCATCGATTTAAGCATATCCGCAGAAACGATATTACCTTCAGACAGCCCTACAAACACATCTGCTCCTTGCATCGCTTCTTCAAGACTACGTTCCGTCCTTTCCGTAGCGTAATAGGCTTTATGCGGAGGCAGATCTTCATCGCGGTCTTTGGATATCACACCTTTACGATCCAGGAACAGAATATTTTCACGTGTTGCACCAAGCTGTTCAATCAATCGCATGCAGGCATAACCGGCAGCACCAGCACCGAGACAGACAATTTTCACATCTTCAATTTTCTTATCCTGCAGAATCAGGGCGTTGAGAAAGGCCGCAGCCATAATCACAGCCGTTCCATGCTGATCATCATGCAACACAGGAATATTCATGCGCTTTTTCAACTCTTCTTCAATAATGAAACATTCCGGCGCTTTAATATCTTCCAAATTGATGCCGCCGAATGTCGGCTCCATGCGTGCCACCGTTTCAACAAATGCCATCGGGTCGGTTTCAGCCAGCTCAATATCAAACACATCAATATCAGCAAAACGCTTGAATAGCACGCCCTTCCCTTCCATTACAGGCTTACTGGCTAAAGCGCCAATATTACCCAGACCAAGCACCGCAGTACCGTTACTGATCACCCCAACCAGGTTGGCGCGGGAGGTAAATTCATCAGCCATGGCCGGATCAGCAGCAATCGCCAGACAAGGTTCAGCCACACCAGGTGTATAAGCCAGCGCCAAGTCACGCTGCGTCAAACACGGCTTGCTAGGCTGGACGCTGATTTTACCCGGCGTTGGAAGCCGGTGATAATCGAATGCATCCTTGCGTAGTTGGTCTTTTGGCATCACTTTCCCCTTGTACTATCATTTGTTTGAGTACGGAATCATAGCGCCGTATTGATGCCGGGTCATGGAGGGAATCATGAAGATAGGATTTGCAGGTGCCGGAGCCGTCGGATGCCACTATGGCAGTAAACTTCAACAAGCCGGTTTTGACGTGCTATTGCTTGCGCGCGGCCCCCATCTGAAAGCATTGCAAGAGCATGGATTATGCCATGAATCTGAAAACAAAACAAAATCAATCGCGGTCATCGCTACCGCCAAAGCAGAGCAATTCAAAGAGTGTCAGGTTATTATCTTGTGCTGTAAAATGACCGGTCTATCAAACATGATTTCGACAATTCAGCATTTCGTCACCCAAGACACGCTACTGGTTACGTTGCAAAATGGCGTCGAGGCACCTGATTTTATACGCACCTCCTTCCCAAACAACAGCATCGCTGCAGGCAGTGCATTTATTGGAGCCCGAATAGAGCAACCGGGTCATATTATTCACTCGGCTGCCGGCGGCATTCGCTTGGGCCACTGGCAACAAGGAGAGGGAGAGCATCACCTCGCAACATTAATCGAAGCCTTCAAGAGTGCTGGAGTTCCCGCCCGAATCGATCCCGACCCCGCCGCCATGTTGTGGCGCAAACTATTGTGGAACTGTGGTTTTAATGCCATCACAGCCATTACCCGTCGTTATGCCCGCGACATGGCAACTGATAAAGAGACCCTTCTCATTGTAGAGCAAGCCATGCAGGAAACAGTTGCACTTGCTCAATCGTTTGGCATCGCCATTGAAGAAGCCGATATCAGCAAACATATCGACATCACACTCGCCATGGGGCCGGTCAAAACCAGCATGTGGCAGGACATTGAAGCAGGACACCCCACTGAAATCGATTTCATCAATGGCTATATCGCTAAAGAGGCTGAAAAAAAGAAACTTCCCGCGGCAGCCAACCGCTTTTTAACCACACTGATTCATGCCACAGAACGAACACCCGGCAACACACTGCATCATGACAAAGTGTGATCCAGATCATATTACCCACTTGGATTAATACAGATTATTGACTCATTTCGCACAAGAGAGGTGAGATCATGTTTGATGAAATCATTTTAGAATACAGAGAGAAACGTACAATTGCCGAAAAAATTGCATTCGCTTTTTTTGTCTCTCTCGGCCTGGTCTGCCTGACCCTGTTAGGCATCTTTCTTAGCGTTGCATGAACAACAAAGATAATAACCATAGACCTATGCCAAAGATTCTGGCTCTCCCAGATAATAACCCTGCATCGCGTTAATACCTATCGCCTGCAAACTCAAGAAATCAGCTTCTGTTTCGACATGCTCGGCAATTACCTGGATATCCAGACCATGGGCAATATCCGTGACCGTCTGCAAAAAGAAACGGTTATCACTGTGCTTGGCAATATTACGCGTATAACTGCCATCGAGTTTGATATAATCCAATTTCAATTGGCGCAGCGTCTGGAATGAGCTCAACCTGGTACCAAAATGCTCCATCACCACTTTACCACCATGTTGATGCACCAGAGCAATAAAACGGCTGGCTGCAGCAATATCCTGCAACAAACCATGTTCAGTCACTTCAAAACAGATCATGCCGGCTAGTATCTTATGTTCACTGAAATAATCATCCATCCATGTCAGTAAACTCTCATCCCGAATCGAACCCGCAGCCACATTCACAGCCAGTGTCTGCCCTGAGTTCAAAGCCTGCATCTGACCCGCAAGCTTAATAACATAACGATCAAGTTGAGCATTCATACCCAGGCGTTCCGCCATTGATGCAAACGCGCCCGGAGAGACATCACCACCTTGATCATCTTTGATACGAATAAGTACTTCGCTATATAGATGGTGACGATCTTTATCCACCACAGGCTGAGCCAGCACACGAATGCGCCCCTGCGACATCACACCTTCAATCAACGCCTGCCACGCCCGGTTGCCGGTCGCGTCACTGCGTCTGCTTTGAACGGCATACCCATTGACACCCTCATGTTCCGCCTGCGACAACGCCGCATCGGCATCAGCCAGAATATCACAGATTTGCGCATCACCATCAAAACATGCAATACCTACCTGCCCAATCGCATCAACACTTAAGGTAGCCGCCAACTCATCTAGCCGGGCTGAAAACAGGGTTCCGAACTCATTCGCAATGCCACTATCGGCAAGTGGCAGAATCATGGCAAAGTCAGTGCCTCCAATTCTAGCTGGCATTGAATCAACATATTGGTCACTCACTGTGCTCAACAATTTACCGACTTCAATCAACAAGGCATCTCCAGCCTGATGACCGCAGTGCTTATTATACGAAGAAAAATGGCTCATGCGAATCACAGCCAATGCACCTGAACCTCCTTTTTCTCTGTCTTTAATAAGATTATCCAACTGAGCAGAAAAGCCGCGTCGATTCACAAGACCCGTCAACGCATCATAATGTGCTTCTTTACGCATCTGCTCTGCGCGCTCCGTCAGCTTGGCAATAAAACCTTCAACCTTGTCTGACATTTTATTCATTGCCAGCACCACCCGCTTTAATTCACGTGTACGTGGAATCATATCAACAACAGGGAATTCACGTTCACTGATAGCCAACGCCTGCCGCTCAACTGCATCAAGCGGTCTGAGTATAGCCTTGAGAATAACCAGCACGGCGACAAGCGAAGCGACAAAGGCCAACAACGACCACCAGAGCATATCAATAGTGGTCTCCCATAATTTTTTGTAAGCAAAACCAGGATGAGCGACAAGCTGCAATCGCCCGGACTGCGTCCAACCGGTTGTGATAATGGAATCTGCAGCGGGTGTTTCGAGTGTTAAGTTTTCTATAAACCACTGAGGAACACCTTCGATTTGCGTGGTGTTTTGACGCTCAATCAATGCTTTTCCTGTCATTGATGTCAGCATTAGTGATTGATAATAACCGCTATCAAAAACCGCATTGATCATCGTATCCATGGCGGCAATATCTTTCTTACGCAGATATGGAACCAGTGAGAGACCAAGGGAATCGACTGTATTTTGTGTTTGTGTGGCTAACTGCAACATCAAATATGAACGTGTGTTTTCGAGACTGATCCAGAATGTACCTGAAAATATCAACAAAAAAGTTACGAAAATAAGCGTAATAAGTTGGCGAGATAAAGTCATAGTCGTATCCTCATTGTTATTGTGTCATCTGATCTGCTGTATAACTGCTTCCGAGATTACGCTCCTGCTTCATACGCACATTCAAGTCACGCCACAGATTAATACGCTGAGAGCTTCCAGCGACCTGACGCCCCTGCCCTCTCTCTTTCGACATCCACAAGTGCGTACCGTTAAAGCTGTACACTGGCAACAGATCCTGTCGCGAAGAAGCCGATAAAATGTCTTTAATGAGATTATCCAAAATCAATGGATCACTTTCAGGGGTTTCATAATAGGCCAACACCATATGCGCCTGGTTTAGCTCCAACGCTTTCACATAGGTAATACGCAGCTTCTCATCCGGCACCCCCAGTTCGCGCAAAGTAAAGTACTTGGCTATGGAGAAATCCTCACAATCACCACCATTGGTCGATAAAAATTCAACAGGTGTTGCCCAGTAATCATTGCGTTCCCAATGTTTTTGATCCGATATAAAACGCACCTGATTAAAGAAATCATTCACAGCATAGATATCTGAAATTTCTTCAGAATCTTTATGCTCTTCAACCAACCGCTGCCAGCTTTCAATGCGCTCTCTGGCTGCACTACCAAAACGATCAGAGATCTCCTGCAAAAACTGTGGCGAAAAACCAATATTACCTGCCGTAGTTACGGAAACAGACAATAACATCAAGCATAGCAGTAATCGCTTTGTGAGCGCTTTATTCGTCATCGTGCCAGACATGCTCCCTGCATTGAGTTTAAACAAGAACAGAAATCTCTATCCCTGCTCTCCTAGCACAATTCAGGCCAGTTCCTGTATATACTGTCAGGCGTATTTCACATTGGCTACAGCTCAATGCTAAGCTCGGATTTCCGTCAATGCGCAGATGCTCCAATATCACTGCGATCGGCATAAAAACAGCACATGAGAGCAATTACGCATAACAACTTATTGCTTGCTGTGGCAAGCAGAAACCACAATCTCTGCATACATGCAGCCATCCAGTATAAACATACCTAACACTAAAAAGGCGTATGATTCCAGTTTAAAGTACTTTATCCGCATGCGGTGGAGCTCACACAGCTTGTTTTAGCACCCCCCCCCTCACCCTGAGTTTATATTAAAACATATTAATCATAACCATATTTGATGCTCAATGCGCTATCCCTTGCAAACAAAGCGTTTATAATAAAAAAGAACAACCAATGACAATAAAAATTAAACTTAAATTAATTTAATTATATACAAGGACAAAACCATAAGTAGTATTTCAGATGAATTTTAAAACATATCAGGAGGTGGATACTGTGGTCGAAAGCACCCCGGAAAACCCCAATTACAATATGACGATCGTGAAAGCATTTGCCGTTTGTGCCGCTGTTTATCTTGTCGTCGGATCTTTGGTCGGTGATCTCATTGCATGGCAGCTGTCATTCCCTGCCCTCAATTTCAACGAGTACCTGAGCTTTGGTCGTTTACGTCCCTTACACACTAATGCTGTTATTTTTGCCTTTGGCGGCTGCACACTGATGGCAACAGCCTTCTATATTGTACAACGCACCTGCGGTGTTCCCTTGTGGAGCAACAAAATGGCATGGTTCACCTTCTGGGGCTGGAACCTGATCATTGTCGCTGCTGTCATCTCTTTCCCAATGGGTTGGACACAAGGTAAAGAGTACGCAGAACTGGAATGGCCGATTGATATCCTTATCGCCGTTGTCTGGGTCTCTTATATGTTTAACTTCATCATGACGATCGTCAACCGAAAGGTCTCACATATTTATGTGGCTAACTGGTTCTTCCTCGGCATGATGATTATGATCACCTATCTGCATGTGGTGAATTCATTAGCTATCCCGGTCACCCTGACACACTCCTACTCTATATACTCCGGCGTGCACGATGCCATGATCCAGTGGTGGTGGGGACACAATGCTGTTGGTTTCTTCCTGACAGCTGGTTTCCTCGGCATCATGTATTACTTCATTCCAAAACAAGCAGATATGCCGATCTACTCCTATCGACTTTCGGTACTGCATTTCTGGGCACTGATGTTCGGTTATGTTTGGCTTGGCGCACATCATTTGCAATACACTGCTCTGCCAGACTGGGCAGGATCACTCGGCGCAGCAGTTTCCATTGCTATGATCATTCCATCCTGGGGTGGTGCGGTAAACGGACTGATGACGTTATCCGGCGCATGGAACAAATTGCGTGATGATTATGTATTACGTTTCATGGTTGTATCACTGGCATTCTATGCCATGTCCACCTTTGAAGGCCCGGTCATGTCATTGAAAACAGTTAATGCACTGTCTCACTATACAGACTGGACTATCGGCCATGTACATTCCGGTGCTTTGGGCTGGGTAGCTATGGTATCCATTGGCGCTCTCTATCATCTGATTCCACGCCTGTGGAACACCAAGATATTCTCCGTATCGATGGTCAACACGCACTTCTGGATCCATACCATAGGTACTGTGATTTACATCTGTGCAATGTGGGTATCCGGCCTCATGCAGGGCCTGATGTGGCGTGCTACTGATGAATATGGCAACTTGATATATACCTTTGCAGAATCGGTTGTTGCCATGCATCCCTACTACGTACTGCGCTCTGTCGGTGGACTATTAGTACTGCTTGGTGCCCTACTCATGCTCTACAACATTGTGATGACCATTAGAGGCGCTGATCGACCTGAAACAGCTGCATCAAAAACTGCTGCGGCAAAGGCATAGGAGGACACGTCATGGGACTGGAAACTAAAAAGAAGTCGCTGCAAGAAAAACTGGAACAGAATGTGTTCGCCCTAATTATCATGGTCGCTCTTGTGGTATCTATTGGTGGCATAGTCGAAATTGTTCCTCTTTATTACTTAGACAGCACCATTGAAAAGCTGAGCAAAGACGAAGATAACATTCGACCTTACACGGCATTAGAACAGGAAGGTCGTGATGTCTATGTTCGTGAAGGCTGCTACCTGTGCCACTCACAGATGATTCGTCCGTTCCGTGATGAAAAAGAGCGTTATGGTCACTTCTCTCTGGCGGCTGAATCAAAATACGATCATCCATTCCAGTGGGGATCCAAACGTACCGGACCTGATCTGGCTCGTGTCGGTGGAAAATACTCCAATGCATGGCAGGTACAACACATGCGCGCACCAAGATCACTGGTGCCTGAATCTGTGATGCCGGATTACGCATTCTTTGAAGACAACATCATTGATGAAACACTGACCGAGAAAAAACTGCGGGCATTGTCGATGGTTGGTGTCCCGTACAGTGATGCCGATTTCGCTGGCGCTGCCGATGCAGTACGCGGCAAAACAGAGATGGATGCTATCGTCGCATACCTGCAAGTGCTCGGCACCATGGTGAATTTCGAAAAAGGAAAAGACTATCGTGAATAGTCTGACTGAATTCTTTTCAACAGACTGGGATGCCATGACACATGCAGACTGGACAGGGATGGTGATCGTAATAATTCTCTCTGTGCTAATGATTGGTCTCTACACATGGATATTCAAACCATCCAATCGCGATCATTTTGAGCAGTATCGTGATTTTGTAATTCACAACGACAACAACAACGAAGAGATGAATAGGGAGGCTGGTCATGGCCAAACAAAATAAGCCGCAACAAGTCCCGGACACAGGTCACGAATGGGATGGTATCCGCGAGCTCACCAACCCGCCACCACGCTGGTGGATGATCTCTTTTCACGCCAGTTGGATATTCTGCATTGGCTATTTTGTGCTCTATCCATCCATCCCATTGGTGAATGATCATACCAAAGGGATCCTGGGCTGGACTCAGATTAAAGAGTTCAAAGAGGCCGTGGCTGAAAATGATGCCATCAAAGCACCCTTCTTAAAGAAGGTTGCAGAAATGGATGGTCAGGCACTGATGGCTGACGCTGGCATGCGTAACTTTGCCGACTCATCGGCTAAAGCAATCTTCGGTGATAATTGCGCAGGCTGTCATGGCGCAGGAGGAGAAGGGGCTCCTGGCCTGTTCCCCAACCTGTCTGATGATGCCTGGTTATTTGGCGGTGATTTTGACACTATCGTAGAAAGTATCACGGATGGTCGCGAAGGCTCCATGCCTGCGCATATTGACTCGATTGATGAGGCTGGAATCAACAAGCTGACTGATTTCGTGATCGCCGCAGCAGAAGGCAAAGCAACACCTGAAGGACTGGCTCATTTTAATGCGTCCGGCTGTGCAGATTGCCATGGTGAAGATGCTTCCGGTGGTGCTATCAACGACCTAGGCAGTGGTGCTGCTAATCTCACCGATGCTATCTGGCGGTTCGACAACTCACGCGACAGTATTTTACGCACCATACGTTATGGCGTAAATGAAGACCCTGAGGATGTACCCAATACGCGTATAGCTATCATGCCTGCTTTTGGTGAAAAACTCAGCCCTGAAGCGATCAAAATGCTAGCAGTTAAAGTACATCAATTCGGTGGCGGGAAATAGGAGAACGATATGGATGCAGTAGTCATTGGAACATTTCTCTCAGTTGGCGGTACTATCCTGATAGGTCTGTATGCGGCCTATAAAATGTACGTACTTATGAATGAGGACGACGATTCAGAATAGCTTCATAGCAACATGGATGGAGGAGGGGAGGTTCATAGGACCTCCCTTTTTTCATGAACAACGAGAATTACAACAAAGGTCTTTGTCACAGATACATTAATATATCATAATATCGACATATTCTCTCGCATTACACATAATGAACAAGGAGTTGCGATGTCGGAACAAGAACGAAAAGATATAGAATCGCTCTACACAGATGCCCATCACTGGCATATCAATGCAGGCGCTGAAACCATTCATGCCAAACGTATGTCAGGGCGCTTCCGCACTTACAAGTGGTATGCGGCCAGCCTATGGTTATCCTTTTTCATCTTGCCCTACTTTCGCATAGAAGATAATCAGGCCATTCTGTTTGATATTCCAAATCGCCAGTTTCACTTGGGTTCTCTCACGATCTGGCCACAGGATGTCTGGATGCTCTCTCTGGTTCTGATTTTACTGGCCATCACCCTGTTTGCGGTTACTGCCGTTGCCGGACGTGTATGGTGCGGGTATTTCTGCTTTCAAACGGTCTGGACCGATCTCTTCACCTGGCTGGAAGATAAAATTGAGGGCAACCCCATCCAGCGTCGCAAACTCAATAGCGGCGCATGGACCGTACAGAAACTCAGCAAAAAACTGTTCAAACATCTTCTCTGGATACTCATCTCCATCCTCACCGGCGTAACATTCACCGCCTATTTCACAGATGTATATCAGCTATGGGTTGATGTTGTAAGCTTTCAGGCCCCGTTGATTGCATGGGTAACCATAGGATTTTTCATCTTTTTCACCTATGTATTTGCTGGTTTTATGCGTGAACAGGTCTGCTTCTGGTTGTGCCCCTACGCGCGTATTCAAAGCGTCATGGTGGATAAGGATACAGAGCTCCCCACTTATGATCTGGCGCGTGGTGAACCGCGCGGCAAGGTAAAGCGAGGAAATGATAACAATCAGAAGGGCGACTGTATCGATTGCCGCCTCTGTGTTGGTGTTTGCCCAACGGGTGTTGATATTCGAGAAGGCATGCAGGAAGGCTGCATCACCTGCGGCATGTGCATTGATGCCTGCGACAGCATTATGGATAAAGTGAATCGCCCACGCGGGTTGATTCGTTATGCATCACAAAAAGAGCTCTCCGGCGAAACACTACCACCCGTGTTCAAACGCCCGCGGGTGATCACCTATAGCGCCATTCTATTTTTATCGATTGCCGGTATCATCTACGGACTAACGCATATTCCACCGGTAGAGCTATCTGTCGTACATGAGAGGCAGCCGCTATTCACACAGATGTCCGATGGTAGTATTCAAAACAGATACACCATTAAAGCGGTGAACAAGACACTCGACAGTCTTGAATTCCAACTTCACGTCACGGGTCTGGATGGGATAAATATCAAAATGCCAGATGGAGACACCATCACCCTTCAACCGGAAGGAATCATCCCTTTCCACGTTTTTTTACGAGCAACACCGGCACAGCTCAATAATAAAAAAACAGAAATTCGTTTTATACTTGAGAGCATGAATTCGACTGATAAGATTAAGATCACGAAAGAGTCTGTCTTTATTGGCCCTGAAAAATAAACACCTGACTTCACCAAGAAGAGACAGCATGAGGATAATATGTTCAGTGAACAACTAAAATCAGATCTAAAAAACCCCTGGTTACGCATCATCCTTGCTGCCGTTGGCATTACCGTTGCGGTCAACATCATCTTTATCACGTACGCATTCATATCCCCGCCTAATCTCGTCGTTCAGGATTATTATGAGCGGGGAAAAACTTATTTTCATGATGCCAAAGTGCGTGATGATGCAGCAGCGACTGCATGGCGTTTGCAACTGATGCTACCCAACAAAATGACTACAAATAAAGTGATCACTTGCCGCTTATATGTCATGGATAACAGCGACATGCCCATCACAACTGGCCATGTCACACTCACAGCCTACCGCCCGAACGATGCCAGCTATGACTTTGACATCGAATTACCACTTACCGATGCCGGTACATTTTCAGCTCCAGTCTCCTTCCCTCTGCCCGGTCATTGGGATCTGATAGCCCGTATTGATTCGGACGGGCAGCGCTTCGATACCGCACAACGTATTTTTGTCCAAAAATAACGATTGCTGCTTTCACTGTGGGCTACCCTCTAATGGCTCAACGGCCTGCCGTGGCAGCATAAACAATCAAGAGCATCTGTTCTGCTGCTCAGGTTGCCTTAACGTTTGCCAGGTCATCCATGAGGCTGGCCTGGATAGCTTTTATCAACGCCTGCAAAAACATGAAATCAGCATGGCTCCTCCTCCAGATGCTCCCGCCGATATTGATCAATACGATCTTAGCGAACTGCAGCAGGAGTTCACCAAAGAACTCCCTGATGGATCACGACAAGCTCGCCTCATGGTTGAAGGTATTCACTGTGCCGCCTGCGTATGGCTGATTGAGAAAGCGCTGGCTGGCATGCCGGGCATCATCAAGGCAGAAGTGAATCTGGTACATCATCGCCTGCTTTTGCAGTGGCAACCAGGTCAGGTATCCCTACCTGAAATCATGACCAGCTTATCTGCAATTGGTTATTCAGCTATTCCATTCAATCTTGAAAACATTGAAGGCACAGTTCACACACAAAACCGGAAGCTCCTGTTTCGTTTAGGATTCGCCGGTTTTGGTGCGATGAATATCATGTGGATTTCCATTGCCCTGTATGCAGGTTCATTTTCCGGCATTGATGCTGATCACCGTCAATTTTTCCACTGGGTGAGTCTCGCTATTGCCACGCCTGTATTGCTATATTCGGGCGGCCCCATTTTAAAGTCGGCATGGCAAGGCTTACTACAAGGCAGGCTGACTATGGACCTGCCCATCTCTATCGGTGCGCTGGCGACATTCAGCTACTCACTGTCACAAACCATACAAGGCGGATCTCATGTATATTTTGATACCGTAGTAAGTTTTCTATTTGTCATTTTAATCGGGCGTTATCTGGAGGCACTGGCACGGCGCAATGCCTCATCGGCAACACTGCGACTGCTGGAGCTACAACCACGCATGGCAACGCGTATTATGACCAATGGTGATGAAGAACGCGTTGCTGTGCGTAAATTAATCCCGGGTGATCAACTACGCATTAAACCCGGAGATAAAGTACCTGCCGATGGCATCATCATCGAAGGCGACTCCCATATTGATGAGTCCATGTTAACCGGTGAACCACAGGCAGTGCACAAACAGTGCGGCAGCCGCGTCTCCAGTGGCACTGTGAACGAAGAGAACCCGTTCATTATGCAGGTGAAAGCGACCGGATCTGCTACTGTGCTGGCACGCATTATTCATCTGGTTGAGTCCGCGCAAGGTTCAAAAGCACATATTCAGCGCATAGCAGATCGAATCGTACCCTGGTTTGTAAGCATCACACTGCTGCTTGCCTCCCTTACCTTCACCTATTGGTGGAACATCCTTGATTTTGACACCGCACTACTGGCTGCAACAGCAGTGCTGATCATCACCTGCCCCTGCGCGCTTGGTTTGGCTACACCCATGGCGATTGCAGTCAGCACTGCATTTGCAGCTAGAAACGGGGTACTGGTGCGAAATGGTGAAGCACTGGAGAGACTTTCTAAAACCACGCATGTGGTATTGGATAAAACAGGAACACTCACTACCGGCCAGATGCGTGTAACCGATACCATACTGGCAGATGAACATGAACATGAAAGCACAAGAGAGCGCTTACTGCAGCTCTCAGGCGCACTGGAGCGCGGCTACTCTCATCCTCTCGCCAGGGCAGTGTGCGCCACCGTAGAGGCCGAAAAACTATCCTTCCCAGATTGCCAACATGCGCAACTACTACCCGGGATGGGTATCGGTGGCCTGGTTGATGGACAACAAATATGGATTGGTAACCAGCGATTAATGCAGCAACAGGGTATCAATCTCGCTGAAGCTATATCTGCATCATGCCATCAGATCGAATCCAGCATGGCCGTACCTGTTCTGGTTGCAGCAGATGGTGAACTGCTCGGCATTCTTCGTATCGAAGATCAACTGCGTGACGGCGCCTTTGATCTGATCGCTGATTTGAGCCAACGCGGTCTTGGCATAACCCTGCTAAGCGGTGATTCGAACGCTGCGGCCAGCTACTTGCAACAGCGTTTGGCAACCTATGCAAGCGCCCCCATTCACGTGATTGCAGGTGTGCTGGCCGAAGACAAAGCTAATCAGGTCAAAAGACTGCAGAAAAAGGGTGAACATATATTGATGGTCGGAGATGGCATCAACGATGCACCAGCATTGACTCAGGCCAATATCAGTATCGCGATGGGCAGTGGCACCGATGTCTCGATGGAGTGTTCCGACATCGTATTAATGAGCAGTGATTTAAGTCGCATTGCCTGGGCACTTGATCTTGGTGATCGCACCATCACAACCATCCGCCAAAACCTGATGCTATCACTGGGTTACAATATCCTGCTGGTACCTGCTGCGATGGCAGCATGGGTGACCCCTCTATTTGCAGCTATTGCCATGCCACTGAGCTCTCTGGTGGTCATTGGAAACGCCATCCTCATCCGACGCCATATGCGCGTCAAAAGGCCTGATTGATCAGATAACAAAGGATTACATCATAGGATAAAAAAAGGTTCATCGCGAAAGTATGAGAATAATGCTTTGGGCAGACGAGGAAAAGGACGCTGTGACGTGATCGATAAGCTAACCATTAGGTAAATAGAAATATAGAGCCTTCCCTAGGGGAATGACTCCACAAACCACACTGATTATTATTCACCCCCCAAAGGACCTTCTCTGGCTTCGCCATTCACCTTCTGTGCATTCGTGGTTGGTTGTTTTATTCTGGAAACAAGAATTGATCAGATAGGCAAAAGCTCCGACGCCATAAAGGGAGGGGGAATGACGCCGGAGCTATCTCGCTGTTGTTTTATTTAAGCGTATTTAAGAATGCAACTACCGCATCGGCTTTGGCATCACACTTCTTCTGGTTACCCATTTTCGTTTTGGCATGGTCATCACCAGTCAGAGTCTTAATCGCATCCTTGGATTTACAAACCCAGGCTTTCATATTCTCATCATCCCAAGTCCAGCCGCCAGTTTTCAAAGACTTGCTGTATTTTTTAAAATCACTACTGCCTGCTTTACTACCCATAACACCAAACAGGTTCGGGCCAGACTTATGTTTGCCACCCTGATCAAAGGTATGACAGCTCTTACACTTACTCTCAGGACCGGCTACAGCTTCTCCAACAGCCATACCACTTAATAAAATAGCTGCGGCACCCATCGCGATTACAGTTTTCTTCATATCAACTCCTTTAACATAGATCTCGAATACACTTTAAATTGGCATGGTATGACTGTCAATCATTATTGATACATTGTTACTGCTCTCATTGATGATTACCATCACGCCATCAGGGGGAAACATGAGTGTTATCTACGGTTTAATTCCTGGCATGATTCTGCTTGGCCTGATCAGTGTGTTGGTATTCTTCTGGGCTGTAAAAAACGGCCAATATGATGATATGGAAGGCCCCGCCCATCGCATTCTAGATGACGATGACATCGATCCAACACCGAACAATCACAGCACAACAACAACCGACAGCCCGGACACCTTAAAGCATGACTGACACACTACCATCAGCACTTTTGCTGATGCTCTCTCTCGGTTTTATGGGCAGCCTGCATTGTATCGGCATGTGCGGTGGACTGGTGACAGCTGTAAGCATGAGTCAAAGCAAAACCTGGTGGGGCGGACTGTTCATCTATCAATGCGGCCGCATCAGCACATATAGCCTGCTCGGTCTGTTAGTTGGCCTCAGTGGTGTTGCCCTTAGCGCATTTGGCGGCGATCTGCTGCAACGTGCACTCGCCATACTGGCTGGCAGCTTAATGATTGTTTTCGCCCTGAACCTTGCTGGCTGGTTACCTGATCCACTGCGTCGCTTCAGCACCTGGGCAAGCAAAAAAACAGGTTTGGCTCAGCTAGCTCAACGCGCCTCATCTCAAGCACGCGCCAAAAGCTGGTATGCACTTGGTTTAGCTAACGGCCTGCTACCATGTGGCCTCGTCTATGCAGCCCTCTCTATGGCTCTGGCCTCAGGCAGCGCCTACAAAGCCACCCTGATGATGTGTCTGTTTGGCATCGGCACCATGCCGGCCATGATGTTCATCCCATCAGCACTGCACAAAATGAGCCCAACACTGCGCAACAACGCCATGCGCATCGCCGCACTCATACTTATCATCATTGGCATCATGACCATCTCCCGCAGCGGCATGATGATGATGCATCATTAAATGAGATACCTGATCACTTAGATACTCTATTAATCAGTATAAAGTTACGAGGCATCAAATAACTGCATTCGGACAGTCAGTGTTCGTAAAGTAGTTCTGTATTATGTCCCCGGAACTCCCGAATACAACCTAATGTGGTAGTCCAAACTTTCTTTCCAATATCAATCCAATCTCTTCAGTAGTGCCTTTTATCGTCATGGAAATAGGCCAAACAACCCTTATCTCTGTCACTTCATCTTTTTGTTTGGGCCATTTATCAAGAAACACTACAGTGGCTACGTAGAGTCCCCACTCACTATCAAATTGATCAGGGTTATTTTTATACCTTTCTGACAATCGAAGGTCTTCACCAGGAGCAAGCATAAAGGTAGCTACGCTTCCATTTTCAACATTACAAAACAAAAGAGGCACATCAGTGTCAGTACAAGCCTTTCCGAAACGATCAAACACTTCGTTGTCAGTAATGGGCTCCGGAAGTGAAGCAATATCCTCTATCGAAACCACCTCTGCAGACAGTGCATGATTACTGAATAGAAAACTAGAAAATAGTAATGTTAAATAGTGTTCTCATTGATCTGAATGACTTATTTGGGTCGGATGAAGTCATTCGTTAGACAAAATATAATTATAAGTTTGTTCACACAGAACCTTTATTAATTTGAAACAAGTCGATCCTACTGAGCACCTCATTGAAGTGACTTTGCCTTTTTATCATCGTCTGCTGGGTCGTAAGGTTTAAAATCCTTTTCAAAGCTAGCTGGCTTTTCTATTAAAGATTTATATTTAGTAGAAACAATTCCATTAAATACTTCCACATACATCGTTTGATTCTTAACTATAAAGTCATAGCTATCTCTGAAGGTAACTGCGTCAAAGTGACTTAACTCAAGTAGATGCTTCCCTGGAATTAAATCAATTTGCACGTATTGATCAAAACCAATATTAGCAACCCCTTTACCATCGACTTTCACTCCAATTAGAGACGAGGCATCCATATATAATATTTTGTTACTTGTATTATGAAAAACAACTCTAGTTTTGTTCTTTTCAATTGGTGCACTGAAATATTGAGATGGTAAAGGCGTTTCAGGAAGCACCGTAGCACAGCCAGAAACAAGTATTAACGTAACTCCCAGCATGAACAATGCAAAGAATCGCTTCAGATATTTATCTGTTATAAACAATATAGTTAACATTAAAAAAACTCCCACTAAAACGCAACAAGCTACAGCGAACAAGCAGACATTCATCATCAATATTGATGATAAAATGCATTTATTTTTAATGTATTAAATTAATTTTAAGCTGTAGCGGCGAACTAGCTATAATAATGACATACCTCAACCGCGATCATTTTGTTCGTAGCATCACAACTGAGGATTGGAAAAGTGCAACTCAGGCGGTTCTTCTTTGCTGATCATCGCTTTCAGGCCGATGGCATCATATTCATACTGATCCCGGCCCTCTCCCATGGAGACTATGCGATCGGGTTCGCCAAAACGGGCTTTCAGGTTTTCTGCTGACACTTTCAGGTTGGGAATCAATGTAAGTTCAGACACGATGGCATCGTGCACACTGATCACATCATCAGCAGCCAGATTCATGCGAGCCACCTGATTAGGATAGAGGCGCGGCACTGTTCCGCGAGTTGCGAGTGCCTGCAGATGTTCATCATCCAAGTCCAGTCGCACCACCACCTTGGTATGGTCTGCAATAGCCGGGAAAAACGCTTCTAATTTCAAGCCTGCCTTGGCTTGCCCCTCGGGATAGATAAAGAGGGCCACATCACTTTTACTCTGCAGGATATCTTCAGTCTGAGTCAAACTACTCACGCCGAGCGTTACACCCAACACATGCAAATGCCCTTGATCATCAACATGGGTGCTCACTGCCCCACTGCTCTGCTGATAATTTGAACTGGTCCATAAAAAGACAGCGCCAGTGACGGTTGCCACAACCAACAACATCCACAATGCTATCCGGTCACCACTTCTTGATTTTGATCTGGTATCTGGTTCAGCAGTCATATGACCTCTCATGATTAAATCCTATTCCACTGGAGTGGTAATTCCTGCATCGCTGCAGCCTGTTCTTTAAGCGACAAGATATGATCTTGCCAGAAATTCTGTGTGTTAAACCATGGAAATGCACGTTGAAATGCAGGATCATCCCATCGCTTGGCCAACCATGCCGAATGGTGAATGATGCGCAGTGTTCTCAATGGTTCAATCAACGATAGTTCGCGACAGTCAAAATCATGGAACTGACTATAAGCACCCAGCAGAATATCCAGCGAGCTCATCATTTGCCCACGATCACCGGAGAGAAACATCCATAGATCCTGCACCGCTGGACCCATGCGGGCATCATCAAAGTCGACAATATATGGTGAGCCATGCTTCCACAAAATATTGCCCGGATGACCATCGCCATGCAGGCGGATGTATTGCGGCTCAACGGCCTCAAATGCTTGCTCAACACTTTCCAGCACATCTTCGATCACCTTGATATAGGCTGCTTCCAACTCAGGCGGTATAAACGCTTTTTCCATGAGAAACTCATAAGCATCATCACCAAATGTATGCACATTCAAGGCAGGGCGATGTTGAAAGTCTGATACCGACCCCAGCGCATGAATACGCGCAAAATAACGGCCTAGCTGCTCCAGATGTGTTTTATCTTCAAGATTTGGTGCCCGGCCAGCCTGTAGGGGATAAAGCGAAAAACGATGCCCTTTATAGTGATGCAGACTCTTATCATGAATCAACAAAGGCGGCACAACTGGAACATCCAATACTTCCAGCTCTAGCGTGAAATCATGCTCTTCTATAATAGCTTCATCTTGCCAACGGTTGGGGCGATAGAATTTAGCAACGACCGATCCCCCATCTTCTATGCCTATCTGATAGACCCGGTTCTCATAGGAGTTAAGCCCCAGTTGATAACCGTCACACAGAAAACCAATACTCTCGATAGCTTGCAGCACCTGCTCAGGGCCCAGATCATAAAATGAGGCCTTTTGCTTGGATGGTGGTGCTGAAAGTCTGTCTGCTGTCATGTCCGGCAGCGTATAGAGAAATATAGAACTTGTCCGTTAGTACGTGCTCATTTGAACAGCTGCATCGAATGACAAATCAGCAGGATAGCTGATTTGGACGGACTTAAAGCCGCCCGAAGGGTCAGTGACATGGAAGTCCCGAATCACCATTCGGCAGGAGCAAGTAGCGGCACTCCCGCTACGCGATAGAGGTGTTTAAAATGGGACATGCTGGAAGCATGCCCTCAGGGTGAAGCACATGGATGTGCCGAATCACAACAACTAACAAACGACATATGCAGAAAATAACAATGTGACATGCATCACAGAGAAATACGTGCAAACCTTCATGCTGCGCGGATGCGAAAGATAAATTTTCAATCTAGCAAAGTTATCCAAATTATTTACACCGTCTTTCTCTGGATAGCAGCGGCAGTGCTCATGACCGCCTGTTCCACACATTCAAAGCATGCAATTTCACAAGCACCAGTTGAACAGAAGCTTGCTCAAAAGACAGTAGCCGAACCTGCTAAAGCCGTTGAGAAAGCTATAGCTGCTCCCGTTGTAACTGCTCCGACTGTAACAGTACCACTTGAAGAAAAAATCATACAAAAAGCAGCGATCAAGCGACCTGTCGTTAAAAGTGTACATCAGAAGAAAAGTGATTTCTTTGCACTCATGAAGCCTATTGTGGTGGTAGAAAACAATCATATTTCACAACAACGCCAACAGATCATACAACTGAAGGGCAAGAAGGTATTGAGTGAACAGGACCTGGCAACCTTAAAAACTGTATCTTCAACATACGGCATCAGCATGACAACCACACCGGATGAATCATTCTGGGATGCTCTGCTCAACCGCGTAAATATCATTCCTGTGGAGCTGGCGCTGGTGCAGGCGGCCAACGAATCTGCATGGGGCACGTCTCGCTTTGCCCGTATTGGCAATAACTATTTTGGCCAATGGTGTTTTAAAAAGGGTTGCGGCATCGTGCCGAGTAAGCGTGACAATGGTGCATCTCATGAAGTCCGGAAATTTAACAGCGCGGCAGGTTCTGTGCGTGCTTACATGAAAAACATCAACACATCTCATGCCTATGTGGAATTAAGAAAGATTCGCAACAACTTACAAAAAAACGGGGCTCCTATTAAGGCGGAACTCCTAGCCAATGGATTAAAACATTACTCCGAACGTGGCATGGCTTATGTTAAAACCATTCGCTCTATGGTTCGAAGCAATCGTGCATTAATCGATCAGGTGGATACAGTTAAGCTAGTTCAGGGTGATGCCAGATAGATTTACCATCGCTCTCTTTATGAATGCGCTGCATCATTGACAGGTGCGCTTCATGTTCATGATCTTCAATCGGCAAAGCTTTTCGTTGCATCATACTGGCTGTTTCAGCCTGCTCATCACGACCACGAGACTGCTCAGGCAATTGCACAAAACTTGAAGCTGGCAGGCTGGGAATATCCATACCAAGCGAAAACTGACGCCCCCCGGTCATGCCCAGATACACTTCAGCCAGTAGCTCCGAATCCAGCAATGCACCATGCAAATCCCGATGTCCGCGTTCTACATTGTATCTATCACACAGTGCATCGAGATTATTTCTCTGATTGGGATGTTTTTTACGCGCAAATGCAAGCGTATCAATGACAGGTATATCCTGAATATGAGGAAAACCGTGCATACGCAATTCATTCATAATAAAGCCCAAATCGAAAGAGGCATTATGAATCACAAGCGTTGCACCCTCGATAAAATCAAGAAACTGCTGTGCAACCTCTTTAAAGGTCGGCTCATGCCTCACTTTTGCATTATCAATACCATGAATACGCACCACTTCAGCAGGAATATCCCGTTCAGGGTTAATATACTGATGAAATACATGCTGATCACCAGAAAGCACTTTACGGTTGAGTACTTCAATAGCACCAATTTCAACCATGCGATCACCCTTAAGCGGAGAAAGTCCGGTTGTTTCTGTATCCAGCATGATAAGTCGCATGACGGCATTATAACTCGCGATATTTTTCTGCCAATGGCCAACATCTATAGATGCTGCTTAAGATCAAAACAGAGCACATTACAATCGATAAATTGATGATGCTCCTACCCTACCCCATATCGACTTTTCATCGGGCTATATATATAATAAATGCGGCAGTGGAAAAATAATTCAGATTACCACTGGAGGAGTGTGACATGAACAGACCCGGCATTCATCTCAAACTTCGACGTATCGGCATCGACACCTTCAAAGAGAATGTCGCTTATCTGCATCGAGATTGCCCTGTTTATCATACCGAAGGATTTCAGGCTCTGGCCAAAGTAAGAATCAACAGCGCGCATGATCAGCAGCACGTACTGGCGGTTCTCAATGTCGTCAATGGTGAACATATCATGGCCGTTGATGAACTAGGGCTAAGCGAGCAGGCCTTTAAACAGTTGAATATGAACGACGGCGACATGGTCTGCATTGAACAGGCGGTCCCCCCTGAATCGCTGGATGCAGTGCATCGCAAAATTGCCGGCGAGCGACTACATGCTGACGACTTCCGCTCCATTATCGGTGATATTGTAGCCAACCGCTATTCGCGTATGGAGATGTCCGCATTTCTGGTGGCTTGCAGCGAAAGCGGCATGGAACGCGAAGAACTGCTCTATCTGACCGAAGCCATGGTGGAAACGGGCGAACGACTGGACTGGGGGGAACCACTGGTGGCCGACAAACACTGTATTGGTGGCATTCCCGGCAACCGCACAACCATGCTGGTAGTTCCCATCATTGCTGCGCATGGCATGCTGATTCCCAAAACATCCAGCCGGGCAATCACCTCCCCATCCGGTACTGCCGATACAATGGAGACACTGGCCCGTGTAGATCTCGACCTGAATCTGTTACGTAAGATCGTACGTCGCGAGCGCGGCTGTTTGGTCTGGGGCGGACGCGCCAAGCTTGCTCCTGCCGATGATATCCTGATCTCCGTTGAACGCCCCCTCTCACTCGATTCTCCCGGACAGATGGTCTCCTCCATCCTCTCCAAAAAGGTCGCCGCAGGCGCAACCCATCTACTGATAGATATTCCGGTTGGCCCAACAGCCAAGGTGCACAGCATGAATGACGCACTGCGTCTGCGTAAACTATTCGAATATGTAGGTGATCGGCTCGGCCTGCATCTTGAGGTAGTTATTACCAATGGAGAGCAACCGATCGGCCATGGCATCGGCCCTGTTCTTGAGGCACGCGATGTCATCAAAGTACTGGAAAACAATCCGGATGCCCCCGCCGATCTGCGCGAAAAATCACTGCGTCTGGCCGGCCGTATTCTGGAGTTTGATCCGGATGTGCGCGGTGGACAAGGATATGCCATTGCCCGCGACATTCTCGAAACCGGTCGTGCAATGGCGAAAATGCAATCGATTATTGCAGCCCAGGGCATGAATGAGCTGCCGCCAAGCCTTGGCGAACTGGTGATGGAAGTGCCTGCACCGGAATCCGGATTTGTATCAGTAATCGATAATCTGCAGATGGCCCGCATTGCCCGCATGGCAGGCGCACCGATGGATATGGGAGCCGGTGTCGATCTGCTCAAAAAGATGGGAGACCATGTCGAAGCTGGTGATGCGCTCTACCGTATCCATGCCCAGTTCCCGTCTGACTTTGATTTTGCGGTAAATCAAAGCAAAAAGGATATCGGATTCAGGATCAGCGACAAACCTCCTGCACCGCGATATTTCCCGCCACTGTGAAGGGATAACGATGAACGATTCTATAGTATTGGGATTTACCGACAGTCGAAAGCTAGCCAGGGAGTTGGCAACACTCCTTAAAATGGAGCTTGGTGAAATCGACGTGCACCGCTTTCCAGACGGGGAGAGCCGACTACAGGTGCCGGCCAATCTGCCCACACATGTCATCATATGCCTGAGTCTGGATCGGCCGGACAACAAATTGATTGAACTGCTACTGGCAGCAGGTGCTGCGCGCGATAATGGTGCCGTAAAACTCACACTGGTTGCACCTTATCTCTGTTATATGCGCCAGGACAAAGCATTTCATGCCGGTGAAGCAGTGAGCCAACAAACCATCGGAGCGCTGCTGGGGTCAACCGTTGATGCTGTAGTGACTGTTGATCCACATCTGCACCGCATCGAACGGCTCGATCAGGCCATCACTCATGCGCAAGCGATTAGCCTGACCGCCACCCGCCCCATCGCTGAGTTTATTGCACAGCGATTCGAGCACCCACTACTGCTTGGGCCTGATGAAGAGTCCTTGCAATGGGTCTCATCCATTGCACAGGGATTGGGCTTTGATTTCGGGATAGCGCGCAAAGAACGCTTTGGTGACCGCAATGTGCGCATTCGCTTACCAGAGGATATTTCTCTGACCGGCCGTGATGTTGTACTGGTGGATGATATGGCCAGCACAGGGCGTACGATGATCGCTGCGACGGAGTCGGTATTGGAAGAGAATCCTGCTTCTATCTCACTGATCGTCACGCATGCACTGTTTGTCGGTGATGCCGAAGAGAAGATCCGCGCCACCGGTATCGATCATCTCTGGAGCACCGATAGCATCATCCATCCAACCAATGCGATTGCCTTAGCCCCGCTGCTGGCAGATGGTATTCGACAAACCCTCTGAAACTGCCTGAGCTAATAGTTAAACTTAAGCTGGTTTAATCGCAAAACCCAGATAATTAACAGAGAGATCATCGGATAGTGAAAAATGATCACTCAGCATGGCGTAACTGATACCGCGCAAATCTTTGATATCCAGATCCGCATGGCGAAGAGCCGTATTCATTTCAGAAGGCTTGATGAACTTGGCATATTCATGGGTGCCCTTGGGCAGCCATCCAAGAATGTATTCAGCGCCTAGGATAGCTTTCACATACGAGACCGGATTACGATTTAAGGTGGCAAAAAAGAAATGGCCACCGGGTTTAATCATCGATGCACACGCCGCCACAGTACGCGGCACATCCGGCACATGTTCGAGCACCTCCAGACAAGTCACCGCATCATAATATTCAGCATGCATTTCAGCCCAAATCTCGGCATCATTCTCTACATACTCAACATCTACACCCGATTGTTCGGCATGCAGACGCGCGATCTTTAATGCCTTGGGAGAGCGATCAATACCGGTCACGGTTGCGCCACGTGTAGCCATTCCTTCAGCCAACAGGCCTCCACCACAACCCACATCGAGTACCCTCGCCTGCTTCATATCAATCTGACGCGCGATATAATCAAGCCTGAGCGGATTGATGCGGTGCAAGGGTTTAAACTTACCCGTCGGATCCCACCACTCTTCCGCCATCGCCTCAAATTTGGCGACCTCTTCCGGATCGAAATTCTTCTCTGTCTGAAACTGTTGCTCTGTATGCATAAGCGAAAGCCTGTATACGCCACAGAAGAATGGCAAGAACTCAGTGCAGACCATCATGACAGCAGCATTACTGAACATATCGGCAACAATGAAGCAGCATCCTTTAATCCCAAAGCACACGCCACCAATAATCCATTATTGTCCCTTTTATTCAGCTTTTCTCATGTGATCCTACAGATCTTTTTCACAGCCCTTTTCACTAGCTGATTAATCGCTGTAGGCTGCCCGCATGTTTGGGCAGATTGTATTCACACGCACATTGCAGGCCATTCCGACACTGCTCGGCGTGGCTACAATGGTCTTCTTTTTACTGCATCTGGTACCCGGTGATCCGGTGGATGCCCTGCTTGGTGAAACCGCCATGCCAGCTGATCGTGAAGCGCTGCGCATCGCCCTGCATCTGGATCAGCCCATCCTCGTTCAATATGGCACCTATTTGACCGGTTTGATGTCAGGCGACTGGGGCACCAGCCTTGTTGATCACAGACCTGTTCTCGAACGCATTCTTGAACGTGTACCTGCCACCACCCAACTGGCTCTGGTTAGTCTGCTGCTTGCCATTGTACTGGCTCTACCACTGGGTTATTGGGCTGCCAGACATGCCGGAAAATCACAGGATGTGATGGCCATGGGTTTTTCACTGATTGGAGTATCGATCCCCAATTTCTGGTTAGGGCCACTATTGATGCTGCTGTTTGCTGTGGGTTTGGGTTGGTTACCTGTATCCGGCATGGATCAACCCGGCTCCATGATTTTACCGGCCATTACGCTTGGCACAGCTCTGGCAGCCATTTTATCACGTATGGCACGCTCATCCTGGCTGGAAGCAATGAGCATGGATGCCACGCGCACCGCCCGTGCATTCGGTGTTTCAGAACAACGCATCTGGTGGCGACATGCAGCAAGACTGGCGGCTGTGCCCGTAGTCACCATGTTTGCACTGCAACTGGGCGCCGTGCTGGGTGGTGCAGTCATCACTGAAACCGTATTCGACTGGCCTGGTTTGGGACTGTTAACGATTGAAGCCATTCAACGCCGTGATTATCCACTCGTGCAAGGCTGCGTACTGATTATCGCCTCATTTTATGTACTAGCCAATCTGGCGGCCGATCTGCTTGGCCTATGGCTTGATCCGAGGCAGCGTAATGTCGGTTAGAAGATACGCAAATGAAGCGTCCATGCCGCATTTGCTTAACGCCATGCTAAAAGGTGCTTTCAGCATGGCTCACAAACAGATGCCAGGTAAACAGCTGGCATCTGTTTGCCGACCATCCATGGTTGGGAGGAGGAGTTTTGCCTAAATCTGCTATACGTCTTGCAGGCGTATGCCTCTCTTTCCCATTGCTGGTGTTATTGGCTTCAGTCGTTTATGGCATCGATGGGCATGCCATAGATCTCGATGCCGTACTCGCACAGATGAGCAGCGCACATCTGTTAGGAACCGATGCACTGGGCCGTGACCTGCTTGCAAGACTCTCCGAAGGACTTCAACTCTCACTCATGGTTGGTATCACCGTCGTATTTATTGGTGGCATCATTGGCATCAGCATTGGCATGCTGGCTGGTTGGGTCGGAGGCTGGCTGGATGCACTGCTCATGCGCTTTGCTGATATTGTGCTCTCCTTTCCGGGCATCCTGCTGGCTATTGCGCTGGCAGCCATGCTCGGCCCCGGCATTGAAAATCTGGTACTGGCACTGGTTGCCGTCGGCTGGGTTGGTTTTGCACGCTTAGCCCGCGTACAGGTCTTATCATTTAAATCCGTACCTTTTGTCGAAGCCGCTATCGCCAATGGCTCCACAGCGCCATATATCGCTGTGCGCCACCTACTGCCGAATATAGCTGCTCCTTTATTGATTGAAGCCAGCTTCGGGTTGGCTGCCGTGATTATCGGTGAAGCTGGACTGTCGTTTTTGGGTGTAGGTGTGCAGCCACCGGATGCATCACTGGGTACCATGATTAGAGAAGGCACGCGTTTAATGCTGGTCTCACCCACGCTGGTGATCTGGCCCGGTCTTATCCTCTTTTCACTGGTGATGGCCGTTAATCTTTTAGGTGATGCACTGCGCGATAAATTGGATGTACGTATGGATATCAAATAAATGACTGCTTCCGACCCAAAGCGGACATTCGATAGCAGCTTTGAAAAGGGGAAATCAATGAAAAAAATAGTAACACTAATATTTATATTTTCCTTGGCTTTGGTTGTAAGCACTGCTGAATCCATTGCAAGTTCGACCAATGCATCCCTAGACGTATCTACAAAATCGACTCCATCCAAAGATGTATCAGGTTGGGGAGATATTCATTTGAATATGAAAAGAGAAGATCTTGTAAAATCCTTTGGCGATAAGTTGGTACCGTTCTCAAAAGAGTTTTCAGCTCACTATAAGATAAGGGATGTTCAATTTGGCCCCATCAAGGTTGATATTTGGATTATCTTCTTCCATACCGGAGATAATGATGCTCATGACAGAGTAGCTCAGATTTCGGCGAACTATCAAGGCCCACTCGACAAAAGGATCACTGAAAAAATATCGAATTATTGCAATCAGCTTTATGGAAAAGGTGAAGCTCCAGTTGATGGGTTCTCAGTTCAAGGTAATTATAAGAAAAGAACAATTTGGCGTTTCCCAAGCACTACGATTGGATTGACTGTTTTTCACGGAGTGGATATTGGTAAGACTGAGGTGGTGATAAAATACAAAGAAACCATTTCAGAGAGGCATACGGTAGTTGTCAAAAAAGAATGGCTCGATGAACTACAGAAAGGCGATAGGTTGATCGTTATCGCATGGAATAAGACACCTGTATTTATTTTGCGTAGAACCAGTAAGGAAATTGAATTTGTTAATAGTGGTGTTTCTAAAAAGTATTTGGGTGACCCTGAATCTTTGGCCGAACCATGGCGTATGCAACTCATACTGGCAGAACAGTATCCTTTAGATTTCAATAGTGATGAAGTGCATCGGCAGTTAAGGTCAATAAAGAATGAGTACGGCGTCTATATTGCTTCAGGCCCACATTCTGGCTGCATTCCAGTCTTTTTTACAGGAGAGGCCCGCTCCAGTAAAGGTTATATGAGCGACAAAGAAGGAATAGCTATCAACAAGTGGGGAAAAGGTTGGATGAGCGGATTTTATGACCCCTGCAATGATGACTATTTCGATATCTCGGGAAGGATGTATAAAGGCGATCACTACAGTTCGAATCTCTCTGTCCCTAAGCACCGATATGATGACAAAGGGAATCTGATCATTGGTTATTAATCAAAGCTAGTGAATGGCTGCTTTTGGCCGGAAGCGGACGCTCGTTAAATCATATTATTTAATTATTCGGCTAAAAACGTTAACAGGAAGCAGTACGCATGAATGAACATCTGATTATCGGTTTGCTGGGGACAGCGCTGACTGAACTAGAAAGAGTCTGGCTAAAAGAGAAACCACCCTTGGGCGTAATTCTTTTTGCGCGCAACATTGAGAGCCCTGAACAGGTGAAAGTGCTATTGGCTGATGTTCGGGCGACTACCGGACAACAGACCTGGGCAGCTATTGATGAAGAAGGTGGCCGTGTGAACCGTATGCCATGGGCTCCATTCAATCATCGCCGCCATGCAGCAGAGTACGGCGTGATGTATCAACGCAATGCAGGCACTGCCATTCAGGCTGCATATCAGGATAGCCTGACTATTGGCGAAGCATTGAAAGCATTGGGCTTTACGCATAACTGTGCGCCAGTCCTGGATCTCTTTCATCCTGATGGGCATGGCATCATCGGGCAGCGTGCGTTTGGTGATAACGTCGAGCAAATCATTGCCTTGGCCACTGCTTGCATGCGCGGCTTACAAGACGCCGGCATTGAAGCTGTTGGTAAACATTTTCCGGGCCATGGACGCGCCAATGCAGACTCGCATGTGGCAGTGCCTGAAGTGGATGCGCCTCTGATGACCATTCTGAATGAATCAGAGCCATTCTCACGCCTGATCCCTGAAGGATTGCAACATATCATGACAGCACATGTCATTTATACCGATACAGTAAAAGAGGTCGCAACACTCTCACCTTTCTGGGTGCGTCATGTGCTGCGTGATCGCATTAACTTTTTTGGCCGGATCTGGTCAGATGATCTCTGCATGAAAGGTGTTGGCGAAGATGTTCCTGCGGCTGCGAAACAGGCTCTGCTGGCAGGATGTGATACTCTACTGGTGTGTGAACCTGAAGGCGTTCGTACTATTTACGAAGGTCTATAAAAAAAACAGCTCTAAAAAATTCACAGACAGTGCGCGCAGTATCTAATCCCGCGCATCTGTTTATTGATTGATGATACTCAGGCACTCACGCTCTACCATTTCTCTGACTTGTCGGGTTTCTTGTACCACGACTGCAAGTCCGCTGAGTCCATCGTGATTAATCACAGCTTCGATCTTTTGGCAAAGCCTGGACAGCTCCATCGCTCCAACCATTGCACTGCTGGATTTCAGCGTATGTGCAGCATGTGCGACTACAGTTGTATCACTGTTTTCAACGCCCGCTTCCATCATCGCCACCATCTCTTCCGAACTGCTTAAAAACACTTTCAGTATTTTTTTCTGCACCTGCAAATCACCCGGTAGTAGCTGGAGCACTCCTCTATCAAGCATATTCATGTTTCCCCACCCTGGCCGAATTGTTGATGACTACGCATGATGCACCAATACAAAAGGATCAAGCAACATCACTTCAGCTTTTTCTGGTGGCACAGGTGGACTGAACAGATAACCCTGAATCTGATCACAGCCTTTTTCCCGCATCCACTGCAGTTGCGCTTTCGTCTCCACCCCTTCCGCTACAATCCCCATATTCAATGCTTTGGCCAGTAGAATAATAGCATTGGTGATAGTGGCATCCTGTTCATCATCGGGCAGATCCTTCACAAAGGCCCGATCAATTTTCAGCACATCAGCTGGGAAATGTTTGAGATAACTGATACTGGAGTAGCCCGTACCAAAGTCATCAATGGAGACCTTCAAACCCATCACTTTCATCTGATCAAGAACCCTCATCGCTGTATCGGCATCCTGCATCAACACCGTCTCTGTAATTTCAAATTCCAAAAACTGGGCCGGCATATCCGTCTCTATCAAAATATCACGAATTGTCGTCATCAGATGCTCATCGGCAAACTGATGTGCCGACAGATTCACAGAAACACTAAACTCTGCATCTGTCACTTTTCTCCATGCCTGATATTGGCGGCATGCCGTTTTAATCACCCATGCCCCCATAGGAAGAATCAAACCTGACTCTTCAGCCACTGGAATAAAATCAATCGGTGAGACCATGCCACGCTCAGGATGAATCCAGCGAATTAACGCTTCAAACCCCAGCACCTGGCATGTCTTTGCATCCACCTTAGGTTGATAAAATAGCATCAACTGATCCTGCTCAATCGCAGTATGCAGCTCACTCTCTAACTGGACTCGGTCATGACTCTGCTTGCGCAGCACATTATCATAAAAGAACACACCGTTGCGCCCATGAGATTTCACCTCATACATGGCTGCATCAGCATTTCTTAACAGCGTATCCAGATCCTCACCATCTTCGGGATAAATGGCGATGCCAATACTCGAACTCACACACACTCTGTTGCCGGATAACATCATCGGTTCAGCAATGCGCTCAAGAATACGCTGAGCTATCATCTCTACATGTGCAATGCCGTTCAGGCCGCTCAACATCACAGTAAACTCATCACCACCCAAACGTGCTAATGAGGAATTCATATCAGCTGTATCTCTGGCTGCCAGATCAGAAGAGCGCAGACACTCATGCAATCTCTCTGAGATGGTTTTAAGCAAGGCATCTCCAGCCTCATGACCAAGGCTATCGTTGACACGTTTAAAGTTATCCAGATCGAGAAACATCACGGCAATCTTTTCTTTGTTTCGTTCAGCCTGATGCAGAGCCATGCTTAAATGCTCTTTAAACAGATCCCTGTTCGCCAAGCCGGTAATTGAATCATAATAAGCCAATTGTCGGACTGATTCTTCCGCCTTACGCTGCTCACTGATATCCTGAATGGTACCAAAAATACGATGGCCGGGCTCCAGATGCTCAGCACTACTATCCAGATGCATTAATATGGTCTTTTTCTCCCCATTGGGCAGACAGGCCTGGAATGCAAAATCCAGTGTTTCACCATCACTGGCTTTCTGAACCGCTATATCAAAGGCTTTTTTATCCTTTGTATCTACTGAATCAACAAACAGCTTATGGAACACTCCGGGATCAACTCTGGGCACACCAAAGATGCGATAACTCTCTTCAGAGACAAACAACTTCCCCTCATCCAGATCCCAGGTCCAATTTCCCAGTTTGGCAACGCGCTGAGCTTCAGCTAACAGGTTTGAACTTCTTTGAACCGACTGCATCGCTTTACTGGAACGCAAAATATATTGAATACGATGTCTGAAAATACTCCAACGAATAGGTTTAATAATGAAATCTGTTGCACCACAATCATATGCACGCTCAATAGACTCAACGTCATCAACACCCGTCACCACCACAATCGGGACATCCTGTCCCAAAGGAGTAGAGCGCACACTTTTACAAAAGGTATAACCATCCATACCCGGCATTTGCAGATCAAGTAAAATCAGTGCGGGTTGTTGCTCAACAAACATGGTCAAACCTTCATGCCCATCATGTGTCTCGATGACCGCAAAGCCCGCCTCTTGTAATGACTCGGTCATTACAAGACGGGAAACAGGATCGTCATCAATAAGCATGATGGTTTCCAACCCGGGTTTCTGAAGATGTCCTTTTGTAGGCATACGTCTTTCCATGGATTCACAGGTTAGCACAATTCATGCCATACAAATACAGCATAGTTCATCATACCATCAGCATAGCATGCATTGAAATGATCGATTTTCAGTTTAAAAAAAATCACGCATAACTGATTATTTGCATCAATGCATGATATAGTACTAATATTCGGTACATCAATGTCACCACTGCAGAGTGAAAACAGATAAACCTGTTCCTTCATAAAAGCAAACCGATGACACTGAAACAAAGGGTCGACAATTAGTATTTGCATGCCGCTTAACCTATCGCTATGGTTCGCCGCCCTATAAAACAGGAAAGATATAATAAGAGGTAACGACGTTCATGTCTTTGGCGCTGGAAGAAAAAAACACAATTATTGAAAAATTTCGTCTCACTGAAGGCGACACAGGATCCCCAGAAGTGCAGGTTGCTCTGCTAACTGAGCGTATTAATCAGCTCTCTGGCCACTTTAAGGACCACCATAAAGATCACCACTCTCGTCGTGGGCTACTGAAAATGGTTGGCCAACGCCGCAATCTACTAACCTATTTGAAAAACAAGAATTTTGGCCGTTATCGCACGCTGATTGATAGCTTGGGACTACGTCGCTAAATAGCTAAACAGTTTCTGGCGACCCTGAAAGGGGTCGCCTTTTTTCTTTTCATCGCTTTACAACCACGCCAAAGGCATGTGCAATAAAAGGAATCTAATATGTTTAATGTATCAAAAACGCAGGCTGAAGTTGCTGGCCGCACTATCTCATTTGAAACAGGACGCGTAGCGCGTCAAGCTGGTGGTTCTATTCTGGCTCAGGTTGGCGACGTTGTTGTTCATGTTGCTGCAACCGCTGCCAAGCAGCCATTGCAGGGCGTGGATTTCATGCCGTTAACTGTTCACTATCAGGAAAAAACATACGCTGCAGGCCGCTTCTTAGGTGGTTTCCTCAAGCGTGAAGGACGCCCATCAGAAAAAGAGACACTAACGTCTCGTCTGATTGACCGCCCAATTCGCCCGCTATTCCCTAAAGGCTATTTCCACGAAACACAGGTCATCGCTACAGTCATCTCGGCTGATGAGTCCACCAACCCGGACATTATTGCTATCAACGGTGTCTCTGCTGCACTTGCTATTTCTGACGTTCCATTTGCCGAACCTGTTGCAGCATCTCGTGTCGCCCTGATTGATGGTGAGTTCGTACTGAACCCGACCTATGAACAGGTTGCAGCATCTGATCTGGATCTGATCGTTGCTGGTACACGCAATGCAGTACTGATGATCGAATCTGAAGCTAAAGAGCTCTCCGAAGAGCAGATGATTGATGCAATCATCTTTGGTCAGGAAGGCTACCAGCCTGTCCTTGATGCCATCGAAGAGCTGGTCAAACTTGCCGGTAAAGAGAAGTTGGTTGTTGAACTGGCAGGCAATGACACTGTGAAGGATACTGTAAAAGCAGCATTTGAAACTGATGTACGTGAAGCGTATGCCATTGTCGATAAATCAGCTCGTGCAGGCAAGATCGAGGCGTTCCGCGCTGCTGCACAGGAAAAACTGGCTGGTACTGAAGAAAATCCGGGCGAATTCACATCCAATGATGTCTCTTCTGCCATGAAGGGCCTGGAAAAAGATGTGGTTCGTCGCTCTATCATCGATGGTAACCCACGTATTGATGGCCGCTCAACAGATCAGGTACGTGCGATTGATTGCCAGGTCGGCGTTCTTCCTCGCACACATGGTTCTGCACTGTTCACCCGCGGTGAAACCCAGGCTCTGGTTACCATTACTCTCGGTACCGAATCTGACATGCAGACCACTGAATCTCTTGAAGGCGTAGCTAAACAGCGTTTCATGCTGCACTACAACTTCCCTCCATACTCTGTTGGTGAAGCACGTCGCTTCGGCCCTCCGGGTCGTCGTGAAATCGGCCATGGCCGTTTGGCTCGTCGTGGTGTGGAAGCAATCCTTCCATCTATGGAAGCATTCGGTTACGCCATCCGCTCTGTATCAGAAATCACTGAATCCAATGGTTCATCTTCAATGGCCTCTGTTTGCGGTACTTCTTTAGCATTGATGGATGCTGGTGTACCAACAAAAGCAGCCGTTGCCGGTGTTGCGATGGGTCTGATTCTTGAAAAAGACGGTTATGCAGTATTGACCGATATTCTGGGTGATGAAGATCACTTGGGCGATATGGACTTCAAAGTAGCCGGTACCCGTGATGGTGTTACTACGCTGCAGCTGGATATCAAAATTTCAGGTTTGACCCGTGAAATTATGAAAGAAGCTCTGGCACAGGCTCATGGTGCACGCATTCATATTCTTGATGAAATGGCTAAATGCATGGAAGAGCCACGTGACAGCATTGCTGATCATGCACCTCGCATGTTCACCATGAAAGTCAAAACTGACAAGATTCGTGAAGTGATTGGCGCTGGTGGTAAAGTCATTCGTGGTATCGTTGAAGAAACAGGTGCCAAGGTTGATATTGCTGATGATGGCACTATCACCATCTTTGCAGTTACTGGTGATGCCGGTGAAGCTGCCAAGAAGATGATCGAAGACATCGTCTCTGAAGTAGAAGTCGGTGCTATCTATGAAGGTAAAGTAGTCAAATTGATGGATTTCGGAGCATTTGTTCGTGTTGTTGGCGGCACAGATGGCCTGGTTCACATCTCTCAGATTGCCAACCACCGCGTTGAAAACGTCGCAGATGAGCTGAAAGAAGGTCAGGAAGTGCGCGTTAAAGTACTCGATGTAGATCGCAATGGTCGCATTCGTCTATCCATGAAAGCTCTATTGGAAGAAGAAAGCAACAGCTAAACATCCATCTCTTAGGGAGAGGGATCATGAGAGGCGGGCTTTTGCTCGCCTCTTTTTTTTTATACATAAAACTTCAAAAACGTGCGCCGTGTCACATCCGTGCCATCAGATGCTGATAAAGTTCCCACACTGTCAGCAGCAGTAACAAATCCCTAAAAAGGGCGGAGCGTGCAAACTCCGCCCTTTTATTTTAACCCGCTACCATCAAGCTGCTCAACCACCTGCTAACTTGGCTTTGATCCCCACTTTCTCCAACAGCAGCGCTACCTTCTCCCGATGATCACCCTGAATTTCAAGCATGCCATCCTTCACAGCACCACCAGTTCCTAATTGCCCTTTAAGCTTTTTCAGTAACGTTTTCAGGTCTTCCTCTTGCATCGACAGACCATCTACAATACTAACCGTTTTACCGCCACGCCCTTTGGATTCACGCCGAATACGCACTCCCTGCTTGCTTGGGTTTTTAATCACAGAAGCACTACTTCCTTGCTTACGGGACTTCTTCTTTTTTCCACCTGGCTCCATGACTTTACCCAGCGCACCTTGCTCAGTGGAATATACCAAGCGTCTATCATCAGCCATATTGTCTCCTTATACTTATCCATCACATGATCCGGAACGAACATTGCAACTATAGGTTTCATTGGATATTCAGGAAAGCCTGTAATGATTATCCCTCATCAACGTCTAAGTAGCTTTACTGGAGGTATTACGAAACCATGAAATACTTAAACCCTATCAAAAGGTTCTGTTATGGATGGATGATGATTATCATGACAACGAACCCTGCAATGGCGACTGATTTCGACAGAGCTACCTTTGCTGCCGGCTGCTTCTGGTGCATGGAACACCCCTTTGATGAGATCGATGGTGTGATCTCCTCCACCTCTGGCTACATCGGAGGCCATAAGGATCAGCCAAGCTATCAGCAGGTATCATCCGGCAGCACAGGTCATACTGAAGCAGTTCAGATTCTATTTGATCCGTCCAAAGTAGACTATGAACAGCTATTGGCAGTGTATTGGCGCAACTCTGACCCTACCACCACTAAGCGTCAGTTCTGCGATATCGGATCCCAATATCGACCGGGCATTTTTTATCACAATGATAACCAGCAAAAACTGGCTCAAGCATCAAAAAACACACTACAACTGCACAAAACATTCCGTGAAGATATTGTAACCGAAATTACGGCTGCCACTACCTTCTGGCCAGCTGAAGCGTATCATCAAAACTATTATCTCAAGAACCCCTTACGATATAAGTTTTACCGCTATAATTGCGGACGGGATAAACGTCTTCAACAACTATGGGGAGCAGAACAATGAAACGCAGAACATTTCTCCAGGCCGCACTGGCCAGCGCTGCACTATTAACTCTGCCGCGCCTCTTACATAGCGAACCTACAAGGACTACAGCCATGACTAATATTAAGAAAATAGACAAAACGGATGCTGAATGGCGCAAAATTCTTACGCCCGAGCAATTCCATGTCTTGCGCGATGAAGGTACTGAACGCGCATTCAGCAGCCCATTGAATAAACAATATGATAAAGGGCAATATGTCTGCGCTGGCTGTGCTCTGCCTCTGTTTGACTCCAGTAGTAAATTTGATAGCGGAACAGGTTGGCCCAGCTTTTTCCAACCCATTGAAGGACATACGGAGATCAAACGCGACTTTAAAATGATTCTTCCGCGCTCTGAATATCATTGTATTCGTTGTGGAGGTCATCAAGGGCATGTGTTCAATGATGGGCCAAAACCAACCGGTCAACGCTGGTGTAACAATGGTGTGGCCCTGACATTTATCCCTGCCTGAGCTCCATATCCACCATAAAATATATCACTATTTTTCCAGCTTCTCTGAATAGTGAGAAGAT
>Ga0316202_10000522_pt1 | contig 40880 bp, 41 predicted proteins | sample 3monrhotite_MG_FD_204934 | JGI IMG/M metagenome (GOLD analysis project Ga0316202, IMG submission 204934) | Microbial mat bacterial communities from mineral coupon in-situ incubated in ocean water Damariscotta River, Maine, United States -... | ecosystem: Environmental > Aquatic > Marine >...
CGGCACCCTGCTTATGCCCTTCAAGGCGCCCTTTACCCCGCAGCTTCGCCCAGCGCCCATTGCCATCCATAATGATGCCAACATGGCAGGGTATAAGCTTAGATTGTTCCATCGGAATGGATGGCGACATCAAACAGTCAGAATATCGCTTTCTTTATGTTCAACAACCTTATCGACTTCGGCAATGAAACGATCGGTAATTTTCTGAATCTGATCCTGAAGGCGTTTGCTTTCATCTTCAGGAAGACCCTCATCCTTCACCTGTTTCTTCACATCATCATTGGCATCACGGCGAATATTACGGACCGACACCTTGGCTTTTTCACCAACGGATTTGACCTGTTTCACCAGATCTTTACGACGATCTTCTGTCAGTTCAGGCAGAATAATACGAACCACATCCCCATCATTGCTCGGTGTTAAACCAAGGTCAGATTTCAGAATTGCTTTTTCCAGATCACCCAGGATGGTTTTTTCCCACGGGGAGATCATCAGCATGCGCGGCTCAGGAACCGAGATATTACCAATCTGGGAGACCGGCACTTCCGATCCATAATAAGAGATTCTGACATGATCAAGCAGTGCAGCATTGGCTCGCCCTGTACGAATTGTAGCCAACTCGGATTTCAATGATGAAATGGATTTTTCCATTCTGGCTTCCATATCTTTAAACATGTTTACCCCTCTTGAACCAGTGTGCCGACAGGCTCACCTGCTACTGCTTTTAGCATCTGCCCCGGCGTTGTCACATCAAATACCACGATCGGCATCTGATTATCACGGCAAAGAGACATTGCTGTCGCATCCATCACGCCAAGGCGCTTGGTCAATGCTTCGGTAAATGTAAGTGTATCATATCGTACGGCATCTGCATGCTTGGCCGGATCAGAGGTATAAACCCCGTCCACTTTCGTGCCCTTAAGCACAGCGTCAGCCTGGATTTCCATGGCACGCAGACTCGCTGCGGTGTCAGTCGTAAAATAGGGATTCCCGGTTCCGGCTGCAAAGATAAGTATGCGACCCTTCTCCAGGTGTCGCACTGCACGGCGACGTATATAAGGCTCTGCAACCTCACGGATATGCAAAGCAGAAATCACACGCACGGTTGCACCGTGACGTTCGATAGCGTCCTGCAACGCAATAGAGTTCATCATGGTGGCCAGCATACCCATGTAATCTGCACTGGCACGATCCATGCCGGATGCAGTTCCGCTCATGCCACGGAAAATATTTCCTCCGCCGATGACGATGGCCAGCTCCACTCCGCTGGCCTGCACTTCAATCAACTCTCGAGCGAGTCTGTTGATGGTGTCAGGGTCAACACCGAATGCGGTATCACCCATCAATACTTCACCGGAAAGCTTGAGCAGCACCCGCTTATAGTGGCTCTGCTCAAGGCTTTCGCGGTTCGTATTACTCATCTGCTGTCAGCTGCCCTGAATCTGTGCAGCGACTTCTGCAGCGAAGTCTTCTTCTTTCTTCTCGATGCCTTCACCAAGCCCGAAACGGGACATGGATACGACTTTAGCATCACCCAGCGCTTTACCAACCTTCTGGTCGGTATCCATCACGAAATCCTGCTCCAGCAGACAAATCTCGGAATAGAACTTACTCAGCTGACCGGCAACGATTTTATCAACTATCGCTTCAGGCTTGCCACTGGCAATCGCACGTTCCGACAATACAGCACGCTCACGCTCTACAGTCGCTGCATCAACATCATCACGAGAGATAAACTTCGGATTAGCAGCTGCAACATGCATAGCTACACCACGGGCCAGCCCTGCATCCACATCGCCGTCGATACCGACCAGCACGCCGATTTTGCCAGCGCCATGTACGTATGCAGCTGCAGTGCCGCTTACTTCAACACGGTCAAAACGACGAATGCTCATGTTCTCACCGATGGTTGCGATCAACTGAGACAGTGCTTGTTCAACAGTGAGGTCACCATCAAAGTCGCTTGCCAGCAAAGCTGCCACGTCAGCTGGATTCTTATCCATAATCAGCTTGGCAACGGCATTCACAAAGCCCACAAACTGGTCGTTCTTGCTTACGAAGTCAGTTTCAGCATTCACTTCCAGTACTACGCCTTTATTGCCTTCGGAAACTGAAACTACAACACCTTCAGCTGCAATACGGCCAGCTTTTTTGGAAGCAGCGCCCAAACCTTTCTTGCGCAGAAAATCAACAGCAGCATCGATGTCACCATTGGTTTCATTCAATGCTTTCTTGCAGTCCATCATGCCTGCACCACTAATGTCACGCAGTTTTTTTACATCTGCAGCGGTAATGCCCATTCTATTTCTCTCCGTATCTTTTCTAATTAAGCTTCAGCTGCTGTATCTTCAGCAGCTTCTTCAGTAGCTACAGACATAGCTTCAACAACATCATCGCCATCTTCTGCGTTTTCCAGCTGCCATGCTTCAGTACCTTCAAGCAGCGCATCAGCAATCTTGCCGCAGAACAGGCCCACCGCACGAATCGCATCGTCATTACCAGGAATGATATAATCAATACCTGATGGATCACAGTTCGTATCCACAACGGCTACAACCGGGATACCCAGCTTCTGCGCTTCTTTCACAGCCAGCTCTTCCTTACGAACGTCAACCACGAACAGGCAATCCGGCAGATCAACCATGTCCTTGATACCGCCGAGAGAGCGCTCCAATTTATCCAGCTGACGCTGAAGCTGCAGTGCTTCTTTCTTTGTGATCAGTTCAAACACACCCTCTTCTTTCTGGCGCTGCAGATCTTTCATCTTGCGAACAGACTGCTGAACGGTTGCGAAGTTGGTCAGTGTACCACCAAGCCAGCGATGGTTCACATAATACTGACCTGCACGAAGTGATTCTGTCTTCACAGCTTCACGGGCCTGGCGCTTGGTTCCTACAAACAGTACGCGACCACCGGCTGCTGCCAGTGCATGCATGAATGAATAACCTTCGTTAGCCATACGCAGAGTTTTCTGCAGATCAATAATGTGGATGCCGTTACGCTGACCGAAGATATATGGAGCCATTTTCGGGTTCCAGCGACGGGTCTGGTGACCAAAGTGAACACCTGCTTCGAGCAGCTGTTTCATAGTAAATTGAGACATTGAAGTCCTCCGATTGTTATTTTCCTCCACCGTCCACCACCCGTTAGGGCACAATTGGTTTGGACAGTGTGCGAATTCCACTCGTCTGAGCGGGCGCGCTTTCTAGCTAAAAGCTCGGAAAATTGCAAGAACAATCCGTTTATTCAGGTCTGCTCACAACATACTATGTATTCATAGAATAGAACTCCGGATTTTATGCTGTATTCCTACCAGCGCCACGGCCCCTGAACCACAATACAAAAGACAGGCGCTGTAGTTAATAAACAAGGACTGGCTTCTCGACTCTATCAATCCCTATTTTCTTGCTGGAAACTAGCAATTCCTTATCAGGGATGCTTATGTCCAAAAGGCGAACATGAAATTGGTTGTCAGCCAGAGTGGCTTTCAGTTGATACCTCCTCCCTCCCTCAGCATTCAATTTATAGGTAAACTCACTAATAGCTGATTGGTTTGAGACAAACAATTCAAGTGAATGGGTGCCCGGAGAAATGTTAATTGGGTCCGTTGATCCGTTAAAAACACCGTATTTCTCCCCATCAATACTTTGAATTCTCACATGCGCATTATTGTCTGTATAAAATGATGCGAGATCAGCAAAGGTACCGGAAATTGTAGCTTTACCTTTTGAGATTGGTTTACTGTAATCGGGCGAACTTGCACAACCAACCGACACAAATAACACAACCAAAGATGCAATAACTGATTTTATTTTCATATCCCCTCCCAAGGAATGTCGATTCTAGTCTAAAATTTGGGCCTAATGAATGACTGCTATGGGTTGCCAGTTCAAACGGTCGATGCAACACAAGCATTAAATCTTGCCGCTGGCGCTTCATAATTCAAGGTCATTCTTGGTCGCTCATTTAGACGTCTGGCAACAAAGTCCAGATGCTCCTGTGAATGAACCGACAGGTCGGTTCCTTTCGGAAAATACTGGCGGAGTAATCCATTGGTATTTTCATTGGAGCCACGTTGCCACGGGCTGTTTGGGTCACAGAAATAGATTTTAACATCAGTCGCCAGGGTAAATCGCTTATGATCGCTCAGCTCTTTACCCCGATCCCAGGTCAGCGATTTGTACAGTTCATCAGGCAATCGCTTGCTATGTTCGATCAGGGCATTGATTACCGTCTCTGTCTTTCTGTCATCCACCTTCATCAGCATCACGTAACGAGTGTGCCGCTCCACCAGCGTAGCAATGTAACTGTTGTTGGAGCCGGCAATCAGATCGCCTTCCCAATGATCAGGAAGCGCCCGGTCTTCAACCGATGCAGGGCGTTCGCTGATTGTCACCATGTCCGGAATCTGGCCGCGCTTGTCTCCTTCTTTGCCCGTGTGAACCGATCTGCGAATGGCTCGCCTGGAACGCAAATGCTGTTGAAGTTCCTTCTTCAGAGCGCCTCTGGCCTGGATAAACAGGGTTTTGTAGATCGTTTCGTGCGACACCTGCATCTCCTCATTTTCTGCATATTCATGCTTGAGCCAACCGGATACCTGTTGGGGCGACCACTCCAGTTTCAGCTTAATGGAGGCAGCATCTCTCAACTCAGGGTTACATGCCAGCTTACATGATTTCGGACGATGTGCTCTATCCCATGTTGATTGATCAGCTCGACTGGCGCGATAGTTGTCCCGGCCACCGTTGCGCCTGATTTCCCTGCTGATTGTGGAAGGGGAACGATCCAGATTAGATGCAATCCATCGCATCGATTGCCTGGTAGCCAGTCCTCTGGATATCTCTTCACGCTCGGAAAGGGTGAGGGCGCTCCCTGAACGTTTCCTTGGAGCAGGACGAATCCCGCCTGTGGGAGCTAACAGGGTAAAGATCGAGGATGAGCCTCGATCAAAGAGCCTGCCGATCGAATTTAGAGATTCACCGCGCTTCCAGCGATCCCATATATCTACCTTCTGTTTATCTGTGTATTTGATTCGGATTCGATATGACATAAGCTACACTCCATCTTTGGGCTATAAGATAAAGTGTTGTAACGATCAGTTGAGACCACCACCAAAACCGGACATTCAGGGAATAGCTCGACTCTCTTTGATTCAGTGAGCAATAAGCAGTGGATATTGAAACCGTGGTCTGATCTTTTTCTGTTTTATCAATCGTACGGCTGCAAGCGACACACTACCAGTACCATACTTTTTATTAATACGATTCACCACCGACATCAGTTCAGTCTGCCGCTCATCCTCACCCGTCAAACCAAACAGATCAGGCGTCTGCGAATGGCTGCTACTAATCCGGGTAGCTACAACACCGCAGGCACGATAACTCTCCCCCCGCCTGAACATCTGCTTCATCCCCTGCCTCACAGCTATGGTGATTCGTTTCAGGCTGTTGGTAGGAACATCAAGACAAACATTGCTGGTACGTTTCTCATAACTGGCAAGGGTAAGAAACAGATGGATATGTCGCGCCAACAGCTGTTTTGCCACCAGCTCGGAAACCAGGCGCATGGTATGATAGGAGAGATGTGCTGACACCACCTCCCTGAGCTGGACCTGCTGCCCCATGGAGGCTGTACGGGAGACACTTTTTGGCAAAGGCGGCTCTGTTTCTATGCCCAACACCGGGAAGCCAGTCAGCTCCTGCTTCAAAACCATGCCAGATCGCCCCAGAAGCTGCTGCATTAGCAGCTCATCCATACGGGAAAACTCCAGTGCTGTGTGAATATTGAATCGGTTTAACTGCGCTGCCCTGTTACGCCCTATCCCCGGAATATCGGATACGGCAATACCATGTAGAAAGGGTACAATCTGACTGAACCGCACCACCATGGTTCCGTTCGGCTTGTTCGATTCCGAAGCCATCTTGGCCAGCGTGCGTGTTGTGGCGATACCAACAGAGGCGGTGATCCCCGTTTCACAGGCAATGGTCAAACGGATCTCATCAGCCAGCTGCTGAAATGACTGATGCCACAGGGCAGGAACAGCACTCATATCCATAAACCCTTCATCGATCGAATACACTTCTACATCAGGACTATAACGCCGGAGAATAGCGAACAGCTTACCGGATACCTGCCCATAATAGCGGAAATCGGCAGCAAGACAGACCACCTGCGGGGCAATCTTTTTCGCCTCCCACACAGGCATACCCGTGGTAACACCCAGCGCCTTGGCCGCATAGGATTTAGCCACCACAATCGCATCCTGACTTGAGAGTACACAGATAGCACTCCCCTTCAGTTCCGGATGCCGTGCTGCCTCACAGGATGCATAAAAGGCATCACAATCCACATGAGCAATGGCATTGGACCAGTTACTCAGCATTTTCATCAAGGCTGCTCACCGCAGAGGAAAGACAAGTTTTTTTGTTAGATAAACCATATACGCTTATCATCTGCACAAATATCCCGTCAAGCATGCACATTCCAAAACCCGTTTTTTCCCCCTGCCTACTCTGCGGTGAAAAAGGTTTTTAGAATTTACGGAACTGACCGACAACCTCGCCGTAGATGTCCAGCGAACTTTCAGGGTAGATGTCAGGATAATCAGCATTGGCCGGCTCCAGGTACATCCCCTGCTTGCCCGAGCGCAGATATTTAATAGTAAAATCACCATCAACGATGGCTACAACCGCCTTGCCAATGGACGGGTTTGTATTACGCTCCACGATCAGGAAGTCGCCATCGTGAATGCCTGCATCTATCATGGATTCGCCACGCACCTCGACCAATACTGTTTTGGAGGGATGTTCAACCAGATAGTCATCGATCGTGATGGCATCACCCAATGCTTCGGTTGCAGGACTGGCAAATCCGGCAGGTGCTTTGCCCACATGGGGGCGGGCAAAGAACATATTTGCCGGAGACAGACGGCCACCGGGAGCCTTGCTGATATAACCGGCAAAAATCATGCGATCGATAAATTTCACGGCACCCTGCTTACTCACACCGACAAGGGCTGCGATCTCGGCATAGGAGGGAATCAGACGGTGCAGGGCGTAATAGTCCTGCAGTCTACCGAGATAAAAGGGATCTTTGTTTACCATGGGTGCAGTATGGTGTACGAACGTACACTCTGCAAGCGATTAGTTATTCACGCCGTTCACAGCAAGAATATCGTTACACCCCAGCGATGAAACCTCGGCCTGTAATCAATGAATTTCAGAAGACTCCAGCAGCAACCGTGCAATATATTCATCAAGGGAATGGAATGGAAAGGGTTTGCTGATCAAATAACTATTACTGAATTCAGCTATACCTTTGTGCGCGTCCTCTTTGTCATTGCCTGTCATGAAGAGAACCGGAACAGATGCGCACAGATGACGAATCTCCCTGACCTGATCTATGCCATTTTTTACCGGCATCTGAATATCAGTAATCAACAGATCAATATCGGGCTGATGCGATCTATACATATCAACACCCTCTTGCCCGTCACCAGCCTCCAAAACCTTGTAGCCACTCATGCGTAGTGATTCAGCAACAGGCCCACGTATATCTGTCTGGTCATCTACCAGAAGAATCGTCTGATCATCATCCGAACGTCTTTCTCCACAGGCCTCTGCCTGTTTATGATCGACCATCTCTTCTGCCGGAAGATAGATATGGAATACACAACCGTTTTCCTGTTCACTACTGACCAGTATCACACCACCATGCATCTCGATGGTTCTGGCAACCACAGCAAGTCCAAGCCCTGTGCCCTGACCTGCTCTCTTGGTTGTAAAAAATGGTTTGAAGACCTTATCAAGCTTTTCCGGTGCTATGCCGTGGCCATTGTCTTTCACACTCAGTCGGGCAAAGAAACTCTGCTCAAGACCATGCTTCTCTTTAAACCAGTTGTTTGCGACAAATGGCTCAAGCGTAATCGTGATTTCAGGGTTTTCACAGTCTTCAACTGCATCAGACGCATTATTGACCAGGTTGAGAATCACCTGTTGTAACTGCGTACTCTCCCCCTTAACAAAGATCTTCTCCTCAGGCAGATGTAAATCTAACCGGACATCTTTGGGCGCTGCAAAAGATGTAAGCCTGAATGCCTCACCCAAAAAGCTGTTAAGGGCAAGTCGTTTCATGCCTGGAGAGTCATTTCGGGCAAAGGAAAGCAGCTGCCGAATCATCTCCGTTGCCTGTCCCCCCAGCTTCTCAATATCTGACAGCTGCTGAATCACGTCACCATTGTCTTTGGATTTCCTTTTCGCCAAAGATACATTCGCCATAATACCTTCCACGACGTTATTAACGTCGTGAGCGACACCTCCCAGCATCGTTCCAATCGCACCCATCTTCTGTTCCTGGCGCAGCTGCTCTTCAAGCTCCCGCGTTTCTGATTGGTCATGCTGAATGTTCACATAGGCAACAATCTCATTGGAATCACCAAAAATAGGCTGTATCGTCGATTCAACCGGATAGAAACTGCCATCCTTGCGTCTATCGACCAGCGAACCGCTCCACCTCTTGCCTGCACTAATAGCCGACCACATCTCTTTGTAATATGAATCATTCTGGGCTGCACTATTCAATATCGATGATTTCTTACCCAACAACTCATCAGGTGAATAACCCGTCATGCTTACGAGTGCCGGATTCACGTATTCGATTGTTCCCTTAGAGTCTGTGATCAGAACCAACTCTTTCGTATGCTCTACAACCTGCGCAAAGCGGTTTAACAGGTGCTGCGACCGCAGCTGGCTGCCAACATCAATAAGTGTGGCAACATAAATTCCCTTATCTCCACCGTAATGCTGATAAGACCAGTGCAGCTCTGCTTTCATTTTGCTCCCACCAGGTGAGAGGAGGGAGATCACCGTTGCTGCAGGACGAATACGCAAACGTACGAGAGTAGAAAATGATTCCTGTAACTCTTTTTTCTTTAAAGGATCCCTAATATTTTCCCAAAAAACATGGCCCAATAAATCTTTTTCATGGACATTAAGGCTGTTGCAAATGGAGCGATTGGCAAACAGGATTTCACCCTGTGCATTACACTGCAGCATTCCAAATACAGCTGCATCCAGAATATCATGCATCTGCTGTAGATGATCCCGAATACGGTCATGCAAAAATCCAATCAGAAAACCGGCAACAGCTCCAACAGCCATTGGCGCGATATAATGTAATAAACCTACGTCACTGCTGCGGCCATGCACCGTAAAATAGGCAAACAAAGGTACTACACCCATGCCTATCAGCGCATACTGATATCGTCTTTTCATACCACGACTACCTCTCGTGCGGGTAAAGTAGTGCATATCACCACAAACAGTGATGCGACAAATTGTCGCACCGGGCACTGAGCTAAGCGACAGTTCTCATCGCCCTACAATGATATCCAGCCCATGCCTACACCAACACCGACAAAGGCCAGCACCGATGCCCCGATTCTTGCCAACTGCTGCTGTCTGCCTCTGAGCTGTGAACGGATTTCACTACCTGCTCGTCCCAACCCGTAACCAAAGACCAGTTGTGGAACCACAATCGCACCTGCCCCGAAAGAGAGACCCAGCAATAGACCATAGGCAGCTGAACCGGTTGCAGCTGATGCCGCCATAACACCGGCCAGCGGTATACAGGGACGAAGCCCCATTGCGAAGCCCATACCGAACAGGCCGGCCCTGAACTGCTTCTTCTGGCCACTGGAGCAACCTGCCACCTTACCTTTGCGCCACAGTAATATAGCGCTGAACAGCAGCATCACAGCAAAAACCAGGTTGGCATGAGCAATCTCCAGCATACCTACCAATGAGGCACCGATGAACCCGGAAACAGACGTCAGCAGTGCATATGCACTCATGCGTCCCATATTAAAACGGAAGGTCTGCAGTGATGTCTCTTTGGCACCGATATCCTGAGCCAACAACATAACACCGAGCGTCGGAATACAGGTAAACATGCATGCACCGGCACCGAATGAGAGGCCGATAATGAATGTCGCCAGCATAGAGGAGAAAAGTACCTCCACCGTTACGCCTTTTTTGCTCGACGGGAAGGCTTCTGCTTTCCTTCCCATGCCTTCTGGGCACGGTTGCGCTCTTTGAAATATTGCGGATCAGAAACAATAATAGGAATCACCGCATACTTCATCGTCATCACATCCTTGTCAGGGCAAAACTCCACACAGCGACCGCATAAGGTGCAATCAGGGAAAAGTATATCCTTCTCTTTGGATGTATGAATTTCACGAATATCCATCGGACATGCCTTGGCACACAGACCACACTTATCGCAACGTGGCGTGTAATTCTTTACCAGCCTGACCAGACCTACCTTTCTGAACATCGCATGCAGTGCAAGCATTGGACAGATGCGACAGAACGGCTGACGCATGGTTAACGAAAGCACCAGAATCAGACCGAAAAAGGTATCGGCGATAATGGAGAGGATCATATATCCTGTCGAAGAGGTATCGATGTACAGCTGGTTCAGTTGTCCTGCGGCCAGTGAAGTCAGGATGCGGCTGGGGCATATTTTACAGAACGGGTCACCCAGTTCATGACCTGCAAAGCCCATACCCGAAGCCAGCGGAAAGAGCACCACCAACAGCCCCAGCATCAACCATTTGGCAGGTCGAATACGGTCTACCAGCTTTGAATCCAGCGAATCGGTACGGTTCAGGCGCAGCTTCTGGCCTATCATGCCCAACACTTCCTGGAAAAAACCCAGAGGACAGAGCCATCCACAGAAGGCCTTGTTCAGCAGTACAAAAAGGATCAGGAATGTAGCCAGCGTGGTAAGAATCGGCATGATCACACTCATACCGAATGCACCGGCATTGATTGCAGGGCCCAACAGGTGACCAAACTGATGCTGCAGTGGAATCAAAACACAGTAGTCGGCTGTCTGGGCATCATAGGCACAGGCCAGAGCCGGAAACGCACCGGAGAGCTTGTCAGCCGAATAAAATCCGATGAATACCGAGCCATAAACAAGAAAGACAAATGCAAGCAGCTGAACCAGCTTGCGAATCACCGACAGATTTTTCCAGAATGGCATTATGATTTCTCCTTACGGCGTTTACACACGAACACCAGTCCACCAATCAGCATACCGGCTGCCACAACAGCCACCCCCAATCCGGTGGATTGCCAGTGGTTGGGATTAACATGGTATGCAGATGAGAAGCTTGTGAGGTGAGTTCCCCCGCCCTCCTCATATCTGGCACTAAGAATGAATTCACCCGGACGATTGGCCATGCGTCCCGGTTTAATATCAGAAAAGTCCTCAGGCAGCGTAAATCTAACGACCCCCTGTTCATCAGCCTTGAACTCAGCACTGCCACCATTGCTCGTCGTCATGGTAACAATGGCCAAAGGCAGGCTTTGACCCTTATAGCGGACTTTAAACACGACTTCTGTATCTGAAAGATAACGCCAATGCTCCCTGGCATAGGGTGAGGGTTCAATTTCCAGTGCTGATTTTTCATAAGCCATGATATCCGATGGTGATTCACCCGATGGCTTGCCAAACATATAAACGTAACGGATAGCTGATTCATGCAGATCACCACTGCTACGCGTAGCAACCAGAGCATGGTAATTATCCATGCCGGTCGAGGTGACAACGACCCTGGCCTGCTCAACACTCATCGGTTTCGCAACCAGCTTCGGGGTCAACAAGGTAACCGCTGCCCCCGCCCCCTCAGTCAACACAAAGGGTTTTCCTGCATGGCGGTCATGTCCGCCGTGCCCGTGTTTCATCGGTGCCGGAGACCAGTGCATGGCCGCCTGGGCAGTAAAGCTGAAGAGAGCCACGATAAGCGTGGCCCCGATCACTGTTCTAATCACTTGTTAGCTCCTGCATACCCTTTCTTGCCATAAAGCCTGGACTTCTGCTCATCCGAGAGCAGGCGTGCCGCTTTAACCGATGCATTCAGGTTTGCTGCAAGCTTTGCACTACGCAACTCGCCCATACGGCCGGTATAAGCCTTGATATCAGCATCGCTCAGGTTACCGCTGTGCAGCTTGCTGCGAAATTCAGCCACGGTGATCTGTGCCTTGGCATGGGCTTTTGCAGCCCCGGTTTCTGCAGCAACCAGCAACTCACCAATCTGCTTGCGCTGCTTATCACTCAACTCGATCACATCAGCCTTCTTCAGTATTTTTCGAATATACGTGGGCTTTTTACCTGGAATATTATAGTGCCCGGACTTCTTATAACCGGAAGACTTTCCATATGTTGTCGGACAGGAGCTGGCCTTTGTTCCTTTATAATCACAATTTTTCAAATCACATGCCTTTCCATCACAGGCCTGAACCGGTGTAGAAAACAGCATAGAGGCTGCTGCTGCCATCAAGATATATTTTTTCATATTTTTCCCCTCACAAAATATCATTAGAACGATGCAGTCAGACCGCCTGTCCAGCGACGTCCGGGATTCACAACGATAGAAAGGTCTTCACCGTTGTAGACAAAATCAGCATTACTATCGTAATAACCGCGCGCCGTGTTGTAATAGCTACGATCAAACAGATTGTCGATACGACCGAAGAGTTCAAACTCAATCATCTTGTCAGGACCAACAGAAAAGTCGTAGTTGGCAACCAGATCAAACACGGTATGACCGCCTATCTTCTCCTGATTGATCTCGTCAGCAAAATAAGAACCCTGTGCATTCATCTCACCTGTCAGCGTAAATCCCTCAAACGGCTTCACTCGAGCAGCCAGGAATAGCTTATGCTTGGGAGTACGTGGCACCACATTGCCACTGTTGTTATAGGTCACGCGAGTATTGGCACCCGGCAATGGGCTAAAGCGGTTACCAAGCAACAGGTTGAAGTTGTTATAGTTGGTAAATTTGGCATCCAGAAACGTATACGCGAGATCCATAGAGAATATCTGATCCTGATCGGTATTGATCGCCAACTCGACACCACGGTTGCGCATACCGCCAATGTTCTGATACTGGTCAATCACACCAGTATTGGGTGTGGCATACTGCCCTGCGACATTAAGAATAAAGTCTTTGCGATCAATCTGAAATGCAGCGATATCCCATTCAATACCACCGACAATATTCAGTTTACCGCGCAGGCCAACCTCATAGTTAATCGCCTGCTCAGGTGTCAGGTTCGGGTTTGCAGCCACCGTTCCAGTCAGCGTAATTGTACCTGCAAACAGCTGCTGGATAGTTGGAGCACGAAAACCGGTTGAAACATTGGAGTAAAGGGAGACTGAATCACTGAAATCGTAGTTCAAACCACCACGCCATGACCCCACATTAAAGCTCTTGGAGAGGAACGGAGATGGCGCTGCCGGCAAATAATCTTCATAGCTCAATTTGATATGGTCGTAACGGCCATTCATGGTAAGTGTCAGCGGCTTGAACAAGCGATATTTCAATTCACCGTATCCCGCATACATGCGTTCTTTCGTTTTATTATCGGCAGTAATGGTACCTGCAGTCACTACAGCTGCACGACGACTCGGACTGGTCCGGTAATCCTGCAGAATTGATACCTTATTCTTGTAGCTGTTATCGCGCAGGTCGAATGCCCCCATCCAGCCCAGGTTTTCACTGCTGCCACGCCATTCACCCTTCATACCGCGTTGCACCTGCTTGTAGTCATTACCATTGGCATAAGCATTCACATCTGTAACTGGTTGGAAATTCACATCATAACGAATCGGTGAGGTCCAGAAATTGGTATGATCATTAAACTGGTAGACATTAAGCATCAGATTATTGGTTTCTGACATGTCATTGGCATAAGTGAGATAATATTTACCCAGATCCACGTTGTAGTTACGGGCATAATCACGACCGTTCACACTCGTCGGGTCGAGAGCCGCAGCTGTGACACCGGTTACCGTACCGTGACTATCCTTGAAGCGCTGAGCCACTTCCCAGCCCAGGGTAAGATCACTTGTATCAGAGAGATATCCCTGCAGTTTACCGTTAAGGTAATCAGCCTTGTACTTACCCTGATAGTAGTAACTGTCGGCATCACGGCGACTCACCTGAATGTGGCCTGAAACCTGATCGGTAGCAAAACCTGCGCGCGCCATACCACGCCTGTAACCAAAGCTTCCGGCTTCTGCAGAAACCTGACCGCCTGCCATTTTGGCTCCGCGTTTGGTGGTAATAATCACCGCACCGGCCAACGCATCATCACCGAACAGATAAGAAGCACCACCCTTGATCACCTTGATCGATTCGATGTCATCCATATTGATGTTCACGCGTCCCGTACGCTCAAATACAGGCACACCGTCAATCACCACGGCCACGCCGGGTTTTTCACCCATGAAACGTTGATTCTCCACACCACGAATATGAATCTTCAGCGAATCCTGACTCTGCAGTTCTGCAGTCACACCTGGAATCGCATCAAGAATCTGTTTGATATTCTCGGCATGTGCCTTCTCCACCTTGTCCCCGGATATCACCGAGATATTGGATGGCTCACCACGTTTGGATTCAAATCGATCATCAATGGTGGTGGAATCCACTCGCATCAATCCCATATCTTCGGCTGCTGCCACCCACGGCATGGCCAGTATGGCAAGCAAGGACGCTGCTCCTGCCAGATGTTTCTTTACCTTTATAGTCATTGTTCCCCTCTCTCTTGTTTAAATCAGGATGCGTTCAGATTGAACTGCATGCGAAACTGGCACTCGAGCGGGCAATGTAGCGACGCTGGAGGTGTTGGCATCGGTGATGCTTTTTCCACTGCCTCTCTGGCAGCAGCAATCAGCAGTGACGGCCCGTTCTCCACGATCAGTTGACGTGCAGAACCGTCAGGAAAGAGGGTGAAGCTAATATGCACCTCCCCTTCAATGCCTCTACGACGCGCTGCTTTCGGATACCATTTGTGCTGCTCGATATGCGCCATCACCTCGGTGAGATAACGCTCGGTTTCCCGCTTGATCAATCCCTCATTGATTTGCGGTATTGCCGGAGATACCGCTGCCGGTGTTGCCACGGCTACGGCCTCAGGCTGAGACACGCTCGCTGCAACAACTTCCTGAACCGGTTCAGTTACTTTTTTAAGCGCAGGTCTCTTCTTTACTTTCTGCACGGGCTTCGGTTTCGATTTCACTATCGGCTTTTCAGGTTTGATTTCAGGCAGGAGTTCTGGTGCATTCACAGGCTCTGGTTCAGGAGCAAGAAAACTCAAACGCGTAACCGACTGATTCGGCTGCTGCATAGTGTGTGTGACTTGTCCGCCATAACTGGCAAACAGTACGCCATGCATGAGCAGAGAGAGGGCAACAGCCCCGTAGCGAATCCACTTCCCATCAAATCTGTCTGTAGGTTCCATAACCAGAGCAGTCATACTCAGGGGCTCTCCGGCTGCTCTGTGATGATATCCACGCCTGCGGCTCCAGCCTGTCTGGCAGCATCAATGACCTTAACCGAATCACCGAGAGTAACGCCTGCGTCACCACGAATCACAATCCGTTTTTCATCCCTGTTTGCAAGCAGGCCAGTCAGATGTTTCGCCAGCCCCTCTAATGCAACCAGCTCTCCTGCGATGGTAAGCTGACCTGAGAGTTTGATTTCGACCTCAAGTGGCTCCTGCTCTTCCAAGGACACTGCACTGACAGCCTCCGGCAGTTCAATCGGCAGCCCCTCATCCTTCACAAAATGAGCTGTAAGCATGAAAAAAACCAGCAGTAAAAAAACAATATCAATCAGCGGTGTCAGATTGGGGGCCTGACCGCTCCTGCGCGTTCCCTCAAATTGCATGGGCCAGGCTGTCCCTGTGTTTCACCTGATCATTGAGGCTATTTTCAGGACTATGCGGCAGCTGCTCAATCACCATGGAGGCGATCCGCTGCATCGACTTGGCCCGCTTATCCACCAGCCCTTCGAGGAAATGCAAAAGGAAAAGTACAGGAATAGCAACAGCAAGCCCTGCTCCGGTAGTGAGCATGGCTTCCCATATGCCACCGGCAAGCACCTGTGCATCCACCTTGCCACCTGCGGCCTCAATCACCTGAAAAGCCTTGATCATACCGGTAATTGTTCCAAAGAGCCCCAGCAGCGGTGCGGTATTCCCCAACCAGGCCAGGGTACGCAGTCCTGTTTCCATGCGGGCCAGCTGCTCACTGCCAATACGTGATGCAACCCGGACAAGATCTTTCACACCTTCGGAGGCTGCCTCTCTCACCCCGATGGCAATCGCAGCTTCCGGCGCAATACGCTTGCCTTTGATGATATACAGGCTGTCCAGCTCACTGCCTATCTTCGGCAGCAGCTGGAGATGGATCAATCGTTCAACAGCAATAGCAACAGCCACCACGGAATAGCCAAGCAGCACCCACATTACAGGCCCCCCCTTGTCTATCAGCATGCTTAATTCCATACCCTCTTCCCCAATAACAAGCACGCATCAATAGATAGCAAGCCGGCTATTTAACCCCATAGATTATGAGGTCAGGAAAGATATAGTGATGAAAAGCAGAGGAAATATGGCGAATTGTCGCGCGACGGATTGTCGCAGACCTTAACTATAGACCCTGATCAGATCATCAGGCATTAAAGGTATTCAGTCGCCTTATGTTATTGGAATCAGGATCTCTTTAGCTGAAAAGCCATACGGAACTGGCATTCCAATGGGCAATGAATGGTCGCTGGTGGTATCGGCATCGGCATTGCTCTTTCTACAGCCTGCCTGGCTGCTGAGACCAGTAACGAAGGGCCGCTTTCCACAATCAACTGATCTATAGTTCCATCAGGAAAAAGTGTAAAACGAACAATAATATTACCCTCTAAACCTCTTCGGCGTGCTGCCTTGGGATAGCGCTTGTACTGTTCAACATGAGCCATCATCTTTGCAATATAACGCTCGGTTTCCCGTTGAATCATGCCATCATCAATCTGCGGTTCTGCTATAGGTTGAGCAAGCGGAGCTGGTTCTGTGAGTGTCACAACTACAGGCTGTTGAATCACTTCTCCCACAACCTCCTGAGCTGGCTCCACCGCCAATTTCTGCACAGTTTTTTCTACTGCAAGCCTTTCCACCACTTTCTGCACCGGTTTTGGATCGGGTTTCGACTTCAATCTTGGTTTTTCAGGTTCTCTTTCAGGCTGAACAGCTGGTGGCTTTACCGGCTCTGGTTCAGACTCCGGAAAGCTTAGCTGGACGATTGACTGATCTGGCTGTGAGACAGTGCTTACCGGCACCCCATCAAAACGGGCAAGCAGCACAGCATGCAACAGCAAGGAGAGGATAACCGCCGCGTAGCGAATCCATGTGCCTTCACGCCTGAGTTCAGGTTCTGTAACCACAAGCTGTCAAACTCGCTTTATTTCCGGTTGTTCTATCACAATATGCACAATCATAGGGTTCTCTGATCTATCTGCATAGTCAGCCCTTCATTGCGACTTTCCTGTCAGGTTTTAGTGGGTTTTTTGGTAAGTTTACGCTGCAGCGTTCGTCTGTGCATACCAAGCTTTCTGGCAGTAGCAGAGATATTACCGTCACACTCCATCAGTACTTTCTGAATATGCTCCCACTCCAGCCGCTTTGTCGACATCGGCTGTCCGGATACCGCTGTACCCGTATCACCGGACTCACGTCCGAGAGCTGCAACGATTTCATCGGCATCGGCAGGCTTGGCCAGATAATGCGTGGCTCCGAGTTTGATCGCCTCAACTGCCGTTGCAATAGAGGCATATCCGGTGAGCACCACAATCCGCGTATGTTCATCAAGTTGATGCAGCTTCTCGACAAAGACCAGACCGGAATCGCCCGGCATATTCAGATCAACTACTGCATATTCAGGTGCTGCATCACCAACCAGTGCCGTTGCCTCTTCCACATTGTGTGAAACCTGCACAGCAAACCCGCGTTTCTTCAGCGCAGATGACAGAACGCGACAGAACAGCTCATCATCATCCACCAGAATCAGGTTCGGTAAATCACTATTCATATCCATACCTACTCCGCCACCAGCTTATTCAGTGGCAGCCTGATAGACACAGCGGCTCCACCCTGCCCATGATTACCGATTTTCACCTCACCGCCAAGCCTGCGCATGACCTCCTGGGCCAGATAAAAACCCAGACCATGACCATCCTCCTTGGTGGTAAAGAATGGTTTACCTAGCTCCTGCATGGCAGCCGGGTCCAGACCCTCACCAAAATCACGCACATCAATTGTCAATTCATCATATGACCAGCCAGCATTCAGCTCGATCCTGTCCGGAGAAGCATCTGCAGCATTATTAAGGACATTGATAATGGCCTGATTAAGTGTTTCATCGACAACAATGACAGGGATCGGTTCGCAACCCTCCAGAGTCACCAATATGGCGGTATTCGGATGCAACTCCTGCCAGCGTGTAATGCACTGTTGTAGATACTGTTTTACATCTTCACTGCAGCCACTGTCTGCTTTCATCTGCCCTGCATTTGCACTGATCTGCCCAAGCGTGGCCTTACAGCGATCCACCTGTGAACGCAGAATCTCTATCTTTTCAATCAGATCCGGTTGCTGGCTATAATCCAGTTCCATCTCTCTGGTTAGCACTGCCATTGTGGCTAAAGGCGTACCGAGTTCGTGGGCCGCCCCTGCAGCCAGTGTTCCCAATGCGACCATGTGTTCATCACGCAGGTTTTTCTCTCTCGCCTCTGCCAGCTTTTTATCACGCTGGCGCAAGGTTTCCGCCATCGCCACAACAAAAAAGAGGATCAGGCCAACACCGAGCAGAAAACTGAACCACATGCCCAGTACATGCAGGCCAAAGTCGTTAGAGGCAGTGCTGTGACCCGCATGGGTGCCATGATCCTGCCCTGACATTCCCGGCATCAACGGCACATTGATTACCATCAGCAAGGTATAACAACTCAATGTCACCACAGCCATAGCCCAGACATATCGTCTGGGTAGCGTTGCAGCTGCAATCACCAGTGGCAGAAGAAAGAGCGAGACAAAAGGATTACTAGAACCACCGGAGAAATAGAGCAGGGCTGCAAGTGCCAACACATCAATAACCAGATGCAGGAAAAACTCATTGGCTGAAGCCGAACTTCCTTTACCTATGCGCAACCAGACCAACAGATTGAAAATGGCATATACTGCTATGACCGATAACATATAGAATAAAGGAATATCAGCAGCCATTACACGTACAGCCAGAGCAATCACAGCTAACTCACTGGCAATCACCGCACTTCTGAATACGAACAGCCGCTTCAGATTATATGTCCCAATCATTACATCGGTAGAGCCTTGAATAAACATAGTACCCTCAATCACAGAGCTGAAACCTCAAACTAGGAGGGGCTCTGCTTCATCGAACTGGCCAATCGGCTGGCTGCGAGCTTAGCTGAACTTATCACAAGAATATTGCGACAAATTGCCGCAACAAAAAAAGCCCGGGGGCAAACCCGGGCTTTTTTCATCATCAATGGAAATAATCAGGCTTTCAGGTATGCCTTACACTCTTTGATGCATGCTGCACATGCATCTGCGCAGGCCTTGCAGGTTGAATGCTTCTTTTCATGTTTGCGGCACTCTTTTTCACAGTCCGTGCATAACTTGATACTGAGTTCACACATCTCTTTCATATGTGCGGATTCAAGCGTAACCAGCTTGGCGTGAGCGGCACAAAAGGCACCGGTCTGCATCACTATTCTGGCACAATCCGCCATGGCGCTATCACCTGCTTTAAACTCCATCAAACAGTGGTGAATACACTCATCACCAGTTCGTATACAATCATGAAGGGCTGCGATCATTTTAGCATTTTTACTGCCTGTAGCATGGCCATGATGCATCTGCCCTTCAGCAGCAAAGGCATTGGAAACCCCGGCCATACTGGCCGCTGTTGTCGTAGCAAGTGCACCAAGCCCCAGAATACCAGCACCTTTTAACACATTCCTTCTTTCCAGTGATGGCTCATCATTCATCTGTTCGCTTTGACTCATCTGCATAACTCCATTTTCCGACGACATGTCAGGTTCACTTTCTCACCTTGAGGAAGCCGCCTTACTATTCAGCGATAAGCATAGGTGATTGCGCAAAAGTCCTCAATAAAAAAAGTGCGACAAAATGTCGCACCTGTCGATTTTAAAATATCCGGTTGCTATAAAAATAAAAAGCCCGGCCTAAGTGGGCCGGGCTTTAGCGATGTTAAATGGGAGGAAAACATCGCAACATGAGGTAGGAATCAGCAATTCACTGTCACCTGCTTAAAACAACGTTTTCATTTGCTGACAGGACAAATACTAGAATAGTAAAAATCAAAAATAAATATGACAAAGTGTCACAGCGTTGTTTACTGGTACAACAAAGCCCCCCGCTGCTTAAATTAGACTACTACAGGTTCTAATCGTTCAGATGCAGTACATCCTGCATATCGTACCAGCCGGTCGGCTGATGAGAGAGCCAACCTGCCGCACGTGTCGCACCACGCGCAAACACCATGCGATCGGAAGCAGCATGGTTGATTTCAATACGCTCTTCATCAGCAATAAACATGGCCTGATGTTCACCGACAATATTACCACCGCGCACCACAGAGAAACCGATAGAACCGGCTTTGCGAGCCCCGGTAATGCCTTCACGGGCATAGACTGCAACATCCTCCAGTTCTGCTTTACGTCCTGTAGCCAGTGCATGCCCCATGGCCAGTGCTGTACCACTGGGTGCATCCACCTTATGCTTGTGATGAGCCTCGAATATCTCCGCGTCGTAATCTTCACCCAATACTTCGGCGGCCCGTTTGATCAAATTCAGTGTCAGGTTGACTCCAACAGAATAGTTGGCTGCCATCACCGCAGGAGATCCCGCCAGTATATCTTTTAGCTGCTTCAACTGAGCTGTATCGAAACCTGTCGTGCCGATAACTATAGCCATCCCCCGGTTCGCCACAAAGGCTGCATGAGACAATGTTGCTACAGGTGAGGTGAAATCAATCAGCACGTCGGCAGCGGCACAACGCTGAATATCATCTAGCAGCGGTACACCCAATGTTTCAACTCCGGCCAATTCGCCCGCATCGGAACCGAGAAATGACGAACCTGACCGCTCAGTCGCCCCGGCAAGCTCAACACCACGGGCCTCAGCTACCGCACGAACCAGCATACGGCCCATACGACCTGAGGCGCCAGCAACGATGATTCTCAAGACAGTCATGGCTTGTTCTCGTTAGAGATCTCACCCCAAAAGTCCTTTACTTTACCCAGAAATGACGATCGTTCGGGATACACATCATCGCCGGCTTCATTGGCAAATTCACGTAGCAACTGTTGTTGACGAACACTCATTTTCTTGGGTACGGCAATCTGCACACGCACATAGAGATCGCCCTTCTGACTACCGGCGCGTACATCCAGCACACCATGGCCACGCAGTCGGAACACACGTCCGGCCTCAGTACCAGCCGGTATTTTAATCTTAACCCTGCCGTTCAACGTCGGTGCATCCACTTCTGCACCCAATGTGGCTTGCGGGAATGTCACAGGCATCGTGCAGTAGAGATCAGCGCCTTCACGCTCAAAGATTGAATGCTCTTTGAGTGAAATAACCACATACAGGTCTCCGGCAGGACTACCATGTTCCCCAACTTCACCTTCACCTGTCACGCGTACCTGAGCACCATCGTAGACGCCTGCAGGAACCTTGATTTTTAATTTTTTGGTAACCTTCACACGACCTGCACCACCGCAACTCAGGCATGGTGATTCAATGCGGGTGCCTGCACCGTTACAGGTAGGACAGGTGCGACGCACAGCAAAGAAACCCTGCTGCATCTGAACCTGACCATGACCACCACAGGTGCTACACGGCACAGGGTTGGAGCCCGGACGCGCACCGGATCCGTGACAGGTTCCGCATGATTCATGTTTAGGAATTTTCAGTTCAACTTCGCGACCGCTGGCAGCTTCTTCCAGCGTCAAACTAAGATTATAACGAAGATCAGCACCACGAGCACTGCGTGCTCCACCGCGACCGCCGAACATATCACCAAACACATCTCCGAACATGTCGCCGAAATCACGGAAAGCATGTGAATCCTGAGCACCGCCTCGGCCCCAGAAATCCTGCATCTGTTCATCCACGCCAGCGTGGCCATACTGGTCATAACGCGAACGTTTACCGTCATCGGTCAGTACTTCGTAGGCTTCTGTCACCTCACGGAAGCTTTCAGCCGCCTTCTCATCATCCGGATTACGATCCGGGTGATATTTCATTGCCAGCTTGCGGTAGGCCCGTTTGATGGCGTTTTCATCGGCATCTTTGTCTACGCCAAGCACTTCATAATAATCGCGATTAGACACTGTTTCTCCCTTGCTATACTCGGCCATTACACAGGATAGTCATCCTATTTGGCCACACTCTTTTCAAAACACAAAAGGAGCAGGGTGCTGTTGCACCCCGCTCCCGGCCAGCTTAAGACGCTCTATTATTTTTTGTCTTTTTCATCCACGACTTCAGCATCAACAATATCATCATCCTTCTTCTGAGAGGCTGGTTCAGCATCATGGGCTTCGCCACCTTCAGCCGACTCCTGCTGCATATCCTGATAAATCGCTTCACCCAGTTTCTGCGCCTTCTCAGATAGTGTCGCTTCAGCGGCAGTAATCGCTTCGGTATCGCCGCCTTCAATCGCCTTTTTAAGACCTTCAACCGCAGCTTCGATTTCAGTACGTGTGGCTTCATCCACTTTATCACCATGCTCTTTCAGTGATTTTTCAGTGGAATAAACCAGCGCATCAGCACGGTTCTTCGTTTCAATCTGCTCTTTCAGCGCTTTGTCTGAATCGGCATTGGCTTCTGCATCCTGCTTCATGCGTTCGATCTCATCTTCCGACAGACCGGAACCGGACTCGATGCGGATTGAGGTTTCTTTACCGGTTCCCTTGTCCTTGGCATGCACATGCATGATGCCGTTGGCATCGATATCAAAGGTTACTTCAACCTGCGGCATGCCACGTGGTGCTGGAGCAATGCCTTCGAGATTAAACAGACCCAGCTGCTTGTTCGTAGCAAACAGATCACGTTCACCCTGTGCAACCTTGATGGTAACCGCAGTCTGATTATCCGCAGCCGTCGTATAAGTCTGGCTCTTTTTGGTAGGGATGGTGGTGTTCTTCTCAATAATCTTGTTGAACAGACCGCCTTCCACTTCAATACCAAGGGAGAGTGGCGTTACATCCAGCAGCAGTACGTCGGTCACATCGCCGGTCAATACAGCGCCCTGAATCGCAGCACCGATTGCTACCACTTCATCCGGGTTCACGCCCTTGTGTGGTTCAGAGCCGAAGAATTCCTGCACCTTCTGCTGTACCAGCGGCATACGAGTCTGACCACCAACCAGTACAACTTCATGTACGTCTGAAGCTTTTACACCGGCATCTTTCAATGCCTGAGCACATGGCTTGAGTGACTTTTCAACCAGATCACCAACCAGGCTTTCAAACTTGGCACGAGTCAACTTGATCAGTAGATGTTTAGGGCCTGATGCATCTGCAGTAATAAACGGCAGATTCACTTCGGTCTGCTGGCTTGATGAAAGTTCGATCTTGGCTTTTTCTGCCGCCTCTTTCAGACGCTGCAAAGCCAGTTTATCGGCCATCAGATCAACGCCGTGCTCTTTCTTGAACTCTTCAGCCAGATACTTGATCAGCACCTGATCGAAATCTTCGCCACCGAGGAATGTATCACCGTTGGTTGCTTTTACTTCAAATACGCCATCGCCAATTTCAAGCACGGAGATATCAAACGTACCACCGCCCAGATCATAAACGGCGATCAGATGGTTCTCTTCGGTTTTGTCCAGACCATAAGCAAGCGCTGCAGCCGTTGGCTCGTTCACAATACGCAGAACGTTCAAACCGGCAATGGCACCGGCATCCTTGGTCGCCTGACGCTGGGAATCGTTAAAGTAGGCAGGTACGGTAATCACCGCATCCTTTACCTCTTCACCCAAATAATCTTCAGCCGTTTTCTTCATCTTCTGCAGTGTGATTGCAGAGATTTCCTGCGGGCTCATCTTCTTGCCGTTGGCTTCCACCCAGGCATCACCGTTATCAGCAGCTACGATAGGATAGGAAACCAGCTCATGATGATGCTTGGTTTCAGCTGAATCGAACTTGCGGCCGATCAGACGTTTTGCTGCATAAAATGTGTTATCCGGATTGGTAACCATCTGGCGCTTGGCTGGTGCACCGACCAGACGCTCATCATTAGCAAATGCCACGATTGATGGAGTGGTATTATCACCTTCAGAGTTCGCGATCACTTTCGCTTTATCGCCCTCCATCACTGCTACACACGAGTTGGTAGTGCCCAGATCAATTCCTATTACTTTAGCCATGTTCCTTGTACTCCTGATTAAACTTTTAAATTCTCTTGAATTTGTTTATGGGGGGGGAGCTTTTCGTTTTCAACCCCTTGGTATGATTTTTATTCGCCACCGACTATAGAGGGCATAGAGGCTGAAACAGATTAGAGTAATGGAGATTGCAGCACACAGCAGCGAACGGCTCCATTTCTAATTTATTGTTTATTCTTTCTCCGTCTCCTCTGTGGTAAATGGTTTTATATTCAGGCTGCAGGGCCGCTGGAGACAAGCACTTTGGCCGGACGAATCAAACGACCATGCAGGGTATAACCGGCGACATGCTGGGCAATGACCGTACCTTCAGGCTCTTCACTTGGCATCTGGGTCAATGCTTCATGCAGATGCGGATCAAAGCTATCCCCTACTGCATCAATGCGTTTCACTTCAAAGCGCGTCATCATTTCATGCCAGCTGTTGAGTGTGAGCTGTACGCCTTCACGCACAACGGCTTCATTACCCTCTTCTGCTTCCAGGGCCCGTTCAAGGTTATCCACCACATCCAGCAACGAGGTGGCAAACTTCTCGATACCGAACTTGTGTGCATCCGCGATTTCGCGCTGGGTGCGCTTGCGCAGATTTTCCATTTCGGCATGCGTACGCAGCATCTTATCCTTAAGCTCGGCGATCTCTGCCTGAGCAGCTACCAGTGGATCAACTTCCACCTCAGCACCGGCTGTCACTTCATCACCATTTTCATCCAGTTCGATGACTTCTTCCAGTTCCGGTTTCACTTCTGCATCATCGTTCTTCTTTCCAGTCACTGTTTTATCTCCTTCACTCATCTCAGGCTCCGGCCAGCATTTTACTGACCCATTTAGCTGTACCGTCCACGATCGGCATCACACGCTCATAATGCATGCGCCTTGGGCCGATCACACCAAGTGTACCAACAATGTTCGATGGCCCTTCATAACGGGAGAGTACCACCGACACCTGCTCCATATTTACCAGCGCATGTTCAGAACCTATAAATACCTTCACACCACTCTCTTCTGATTCCACCTGCTCAACCAGATGCAGCAGCTGCTCCTTCTCTTCTATCGTCACCATAAGCGAACGAATCGTATCCACTACAGCGAACTCCGGCATCTCAAGAAGCTGACGCTGACCGCTGACAAACATCTCTGTCTGCCCTTCTGTGGGGGCATCGGCCCAGCGTTTCAAGTCCTCAAGCAGATTCCGAATTCTGAGTCGACCGGATTCCATCTCATGCTGTAAACGCAGACGCGCCTCTTCGAGGTTACAGCCACTCAATTGTTCGTTGAGCCGCAGAGATACCTGATGCAGCTGCTCTTCACTGATATCTCTGGGCCGGGTGATCAAACGATTCTGTACCTGATCACTGTCAGTCACAATCACCGCCAGCACCTTCTCCGATGAAACAGGCACCAGCTCTATCCTTCTAATGTGATCAAAACCCTGCTCATGCACCCAGACCAGACCCGCAAACCGGGTGAGACTGGCCAGCTCATCTGTAGCGTGTTTCAACAGCTTGTTGCGCTCACTTGAACTGGCAAGCCGTGCTGATACTGAGCTCTCCAGCTGCTGATCCATATTCGGATCAACTGCCATCAGGCTATCAACGAAATAACGCAGACCTGAATCGGTAGGAACACGACCGGCGGAGGTATGCGGAGATGCCAGCATCCCCTGTCGCTCCAGTTCGGCCATCACAGTGCGAATCGTTGCAGGACTAAGAGCCAACTCGCCCTGATCGGCAAGCATACGCGAGCCTACAGGCTGACCTGTATTCAGATAGGAGCGCACGACCTCGCCAAGGATATGTTCGTGTCGATCTTTCATAGGGCTATGTAAAACACTCGATTCATTAAGGTCTGGCACTCTAGCGCCGGGACTGCCAGTGACAACACGGCAAACATCGAAATATCCATCGTGAATTCTATATGCCTTCAGGCTACACTCACGCCGTGATTACTATTTCCATATCCAAGCAGACCCTCTTCCACCGTCGTAACACCGGTGTCCTCTATGCCTATCCTGTTTCCACTGCCACAAAGGGAGCAGGCAACCGGGAAGGAAGCTTTCAGACACCATTGGGAAGGCATCGCATCGCCGCGAAGATCGGCCATGGTCTGCCCCTGCTCACCGCCTTCAGTGCCCGCGAACCGTTCTGCATTTATGATCCTGAAACCGATGATGCCAAGCGCGACTGGATACTCACCCGCATCCTCTGGCTGGAAGGTTGTGAACGCGGCAAAAACCGCCGTGGTAAGGTCGATACCCATGATCGGTATATCTATATTCACGGTACCCACGAAGAAAACAAAATAGGCAGTCCTGCATCCCATGGCTGCATCCGTATGAATAATGAAGATATGCTGGAACTGTTTGATCATGTGGTTGCCGGTGAATCCGTCCAGATCAGACAAGAATAGAAACCAGCGTCCATGGCGTAGCTGTACTACTTACTGAGCCTGCCGGTACCGTTAAGGGTTCAAAGGTAAAAGGTAGTGCTCCTCTTTCGTATGCCCTGAAGCTATATTTTTTACCAACTGCTCCACGCTCTGCCATAGTTGAGAACCGGACCAGTCACCACCATCAAGACTATAGAGCACTGATTGAAGCTCCTTGAACGACCTCTGAAACAGAGGGTCGTTTTTTGCGGCTTCCCTGATACCGGGTGCAAGATCGAAACAGATCTGCAAAGCCACCTCGACCTCTTTGGACTGATTAGCAAGACAGGCTACCTTCAACCGCTTAAGAGCAGTTTTTCTGGAAATGGCCTCACTACTCTTCTTCCTCGCCACTTCTGCCGCTGACTCCTGCTTGCGACTCGATCGCCACCACAACGCTATCGTCAGTATCCAGACAACGGCAAATCCAACCGCCACCCATAACCACAACCCATGAGTTGTAACAGTCGGGGCTACAGCCTCCCGTACAGGTGCTGATTGCCCGACTGCCTTTAACGGCTCAGCCTGCCCGACTAGAGGTGCAGTCAACACTGCAGATTTCACATGGATGATTCGAGCTGGGATATGAGCGTATTCCACGCGCTTCTCTTTTATATTCCACCAGGGAATGGAAATCTCAGGCAGGGTGAAGTCGCCAGCTCTGGTCGGGATAATCGCCAGTTTCAATTCCCTCAGCCCCACTGCGCCTTCTAATCCATATGAATCACGTAATACGGGCTGATCAGGATAGCTTTTCAAACCCTCGGGCAAAGATAGTTCAAATTCAGGCAGTTGTGCTGCAGTCAAACCTGTTGCCTGTAGAGTCAAAGTGCGGGTAACAGCTTCGCCAGCGACTAATTCTCCCTCAGGCCATAGCTCTGACAGGATGATCTCTTCAGCAGGCAACCAGGAAGCATCAGGATACTCCGCCGCCTTTGATTTCACATCAATCGATACCGCCCTGGAATGCAGTTTTTTGGTCTGTGCAAAATAGCCAGCGGCCTGCATCACCTCGGCCTGAAACAGTAATGGAGGCACAATCAGTGTGCCGCTACGCTGGGGGAAGATGACATATTTACGTTCGGTCACAGCATAACGCCGCCCATGATACATGGTTTCAAAACTATGATCCTCTCCCTGCTTCTGGATGATGGCATGCTCCACTACAGGCTCAGTCAGACTGGCCTGAGCAATATTAACCGCACGATAGAGCCGAACCCTGTATCGCAACTGCTGCTGCACATACACTTCAGTATCGGGTTCAATACTCACTTCAATAAAAATATCTTCCTGCTCTCCGGGCTTCAGCTGCTCAGCCTCGTTCACCACCACAGCCACAGGCTTACTATGATCAGCTCCAAAAGCGATTGCAGGCAATAACAACCGACCCGAACGCCTGGCCATCAACACCACACTCCACCGGTTTGTACGGCTAACACCGCCATTCAAAAATTGGACCTGACTACTCTTTGATTGGTTCAACAGTTCAAAATCCTGTTTCAGAGGCGCAAAATCAGGGTCAGCATCAACAGCCCCCGTCGCTTCAAAAACAACGGTAAACGATGCATGCACTGTTACCGGATTCCGGTCCAGTGTTACCGAAAGGTCAGCTGCGGCACCCGTATGAACAGATGAAAAAAACATGGCAAACCATAGTGATACGAGCATCAAAGTTTTGACTACCATGATTTTCCTTCCTCCTCTACTCCGCTATTACGCTGCTGATACTGATATTGAAACTTTCGCCGCATCAAACCACCCGGATCATCGGGAATCCGCCGCAACCACGCCTCATTCGCCTGTTCTGACTCCTGTTGCTTTAACTGCTCGGGACTCATCCTCTGTAGCGGGCCCTCCCGCTTGCTCTCTGCTCCCCCGGCCTGCTCTTCCGACTGAGCAGATCTATCCTTATCAGCCTCAGCTTGTGATTGATTCTGCTGCACACCCTTACCCTGCTCATTCATGGCATCACTCTGCGGTTCGGGCTTCTGACCGGACTCCGAGGCTTCTCCCTTATTCCCTTCTGATTTCGCGTCAGACTGGTGATGCTCTCCCTGCGCCCCTTTCTCTGGAGTCCCCTGATCTGAGCCCTCCTGCTTGCCTTTATCCTGCTCTCCCTGCTTACTGCCCTCTTTTCCCTTCTCGCCCTCTTTATCTTCTCCCTGATTCTTCTTTTCAGGCTGCTGCTTCATCGCATCCTCCACCAGTTTACGATTAAACAGTGTATCCTCATGTTCAGGGTTCTTTTCCAGTGCCTGATCATAAGCCTTCAATGCATCGGCATACTGGCCCATTTTTGCCAGCGCATTGCCCTTGTTATACAGGCTATCAGGCGTATCAATCCCCTCCAAAGTCTCGACACTTTTTTGATACTTCCCCTCTCGAAAGAGAGCGGCCGCCTTCCAGTCACGGCTCTCAAAACTGAGAGAGGCCTGTTCGTAATCCTTCTGTTCAAACTGCTGCCGGGCCTGCTGGTCTGGCGTCTGCCATAGATCTTTCCACTCCATGGCCTCAACAGGTGAGCTGGCAAACGAAGCAATCAAAACAAGAGAAAGCAACCACCCCCGGCGAAAACAGAGTGCAAACAGGGGCAGTGCCAGCAATAACAACCAGGGTCCCTCCTCCTGCCAGCGATCGGTTTTTAGCATATCAGACGGCCGCTGCTCTTTTACAGCACGGCCTGCAGATAATGGAGCAGCAAGCAGGCTCTTGAGATCACTATCATCGGTAGTCAGCGCTGCAAAACCAAGCTGATGTATTCGTGACCACTCACGCATGGACGGCAAGTCCACTCGAGGGATCACTATACTGCCGTCCTGATCCTTCAAAAACCCGCCTTTAGCAAGAGGGATGGGCGCACCTTCGACACTGCCCACCGCCAGCACGGCCATGCGATGGCCTCTTTCTAACAATCCCTTAACCGCATCATTCAATGCAGGGGAATCGTCCACTGCATCAGCAAGCAGCAACAACTGCCCATCGACTGCACCACCAGCTCTGAACATCGTAATCGCCTGCTTTATAACAAGATCAGGACGACTACCCTGTTTTGGCATCATCGAGGTATCAATAGAGTCCAGCAAAGAGCGAATTGTTGCCGTATCATCGGTCAGGGGGGAGACAACAAAGGCATCGCCTGCATAAACCAGCAGAGCCGTCTGCCCCTCACGCCGAGAATCGAGTATATCCATCACCTTGTGGCGAGCACGGGATAAGCGTGATGGTTTAATATCGGTTGCATCCATGGAGCGGGAAAGATCAAGTGCAACAATCAAGGCTGATTCCGTTTCAAACACAGCTTGTGGAAACTGTTTCCAGACCGGCCCTGCTGCCGCAAGAATGCCCAACGCAGCAGCTGCAGCTACAAGCCACCCCAAGCTATGGGATACTCCCTTTTCACCGGCTGAAAGCAGGTATGGCAATAATGCCGGGTCACATACTTCCTGCCAGCTGCGACTATTCCGCCTTATCCGCCACGCTTGCCAGATCACCAGTGCTAACGGCACAAACACCAGCAGAAACAAGGGACGCAGAAAATGAAAATTTGTTATGATATCACTCATCGGAGACGTCCACCGACACGCAACAGCGCCACAATAAAGCCAAGCAGCAGAGCTGCTGACAAAGGCCAGAAAAAGAGACTCTGCTGTGGCCTGAACTGGCGTTTGTCCCGCTCCACGGGTTCCAGCTCATCAAGCATATGATAGATCTGTTCCAGCTGCTCAGCATCCCGGGCTCTGAAATAGCGACCACCGGTCACATCCGCAATGGCGGTTAATGTTTTCTCATCCAGATCAGCCGATGGATTGACCCGACGTGAGCCAAAAAACGATTCAACCACCATCTCGTCAGCACCGATACCAATGGTATAGATCTTCACACCCTCCGCAGCAGCCAGTTCCGCAGCTTTTAATGGAGCGACTTCTCCTGATGTGTTCGCACCATCGGTAATCAGAATCACCACCTTCTGCTCATCAGGGTTACCCTTCAGCTTTTTAAGTGAGAGGCCAATGGCATCACCAATCGCGGTCTCTTTTCCAGCCAGCCCAATTGCCGATTCCATTAATAACTGACGTACGGTTTCTCTGTCAAAGGTGAGCGGCGTCTGTAAATATGCCTGCGAACCAAACAAGATCAGCCCCAGCCTGTCGCCCTCACGCCGCTCTATGAAATCAGCAACAACCGCCTTGGTCGCAGTCAGGCGATTAACCACCTGCCCGGTCAGGCGGAAATCTTTCATCTGCATAGACCCCGACAGATCAACGGCCAGCAGAAGATCGCGGCCACTGACCGGAATCTCCACGGCTTCACCCACCCAGACCGGACGCGCTGAAGCGATCAGCAACAACAACCAAACGACAGTAAACAACATCAGCAGCCACTTTTTTGTCGAGTGTTGCTGCTGTGAGTCTATTGCCAGGTCAGCAGCAAATGGTACACGCAGTGCAGCCTCATGACCGGAGTCGACAGGTGTGAGCATAAGACGCAACAACCAGGGCAATGGCAGCAGCAGGAATAACCATGGCCACTCAAATTCAAACATCTGATTTGTTTCCCTGCTCTGTCTGCATGGCCTCTTTTACCCACAACTCACATAGCTCAAGCAGGGCCTGTCCATCCAATATGTTGTCCACATCCATCTGGTACGGGCCATGCGCCAGAATGCTTCCCACCCCTGTGCTAAACGGTGTTCCATCCATAAGTCTGTCCAGAAAAAGCAGCCATGCCTCATCGTTCAAAGCCGCCACTGACGATCTGGGGTAGAGTGAAATCCCAACACGTCTTAGCAGCTGAGAGAGCTCCTTCACCAACCAGACATCATCTCCATCTTTTTCGTAACGCTCACGAACTATTCCGAAAGCCGCTACCACTGATCTTCTCAACTGACGTCTTCTGCGTCCCTTTTGTATCAACCGCCTGATTCCCCAGCCAGCCAGCAACAGAAAGAGCAAACATAATAACAACAGCCACCAACCCGGTGCCAGGGGCCACCAGATAACAGGGTCGGGAAGATGAATATCACGCAGTGGCAACGCTGCTACTGCCGGGTTTGAACCTGCTGGCATCATAGATGTAGAATAGGATGGAAAGGTGGCTGGCATCAGGTTGATCTCACGCGCTCTTTCAGTCCCAGCCCTTTTTGCAGGCTCGTCAGTACATCACCGTCTGTGGCGCAGTTGATGAAATGGATATGATAGCGGCGACAAAGCTGTTTTAGCTCATACACACGCAGTTCAAACTGATCGGTATATGCTGCTCGCCGTTTTTTATTGCGCGTATCCAGCAGTTGATATCCAGCTGCAGGCTCAGTGGCGCAGACCGGATACAGACCCGCAGCAGGGAGTGACTTTTCAAATGGGTCGTATATAAACAGTGCTACCAGATCATGATGTCGGGACAGGTATTGCAGATGTGACCTTGCCTGTTCATCAAGTTCCCGGAAATCACTGATCAGAAAGATCAGACTGCCGGGCTTGGCTACGCGGCGTAATTTTGACAAAGCTTCACGAAACGCTGTAGCTGGCAGCTGCGTCGCCTGCATAGCTCCGGAGTGATGATGCACCAGTCGATGTATCCACTGTAATACTGCTCGCTTACCACGCCCTGGCCGCTGCTCCTGATGTGACGACTCAGAAAATATAACACCACCGACCCGGTCACCGTGGGCATTCGCACTCCAGGCCAACAGGCTGGCAGCACGAGCCGCCATCACCCGTTTAAACATACCTTTGGTGCCAAAATTCATCGCTGCCCGATCATCAACACAAAACAACACGGGCCGCTCTCTCTCTTCGCGAAAAAGTTTACTATGTGCTTTGCCACTGCGTGCAAAAATACGCCAATCAATATTACGCACCTCATCACCGGGCTGATATGGGCGCGATTCATCAAACTCCATACCACGCCCTTTAAACGCCGAACTGTAACCACCGCTCATCTTCGAGCGCACCTTCTTGCTTTTCAACGGTAAACGAGACGCAAGCACAGCAAGTCCAATCAACGATGACGAATCGGGCAGTACCAGCGCTTCAGCAGCTGCCCCTTGTGAGCGCTCAGTCATCAGGGTACTGCAATACGTGAAATCAGCGTGCTAATCAGATGATCCGGCGTAATGCCATCGGCTTCAGCTTCATAACTCAACAGTATCCTGTGCCTTAACACATCAGGGGCAATAGCCTGAATATCATTCGGCGTCACAAAATCACGCCCATCCAGCCATGCATAAGCACGGGCACAGCGATCCAGTGCGATGGATGCACGCGGACTTGCCCCGAACTCCACCCAGCGAGCCAGATCATCGCCATATTTTTCCGGCTTGCGTGTTGCCAGAACCAGTTCCAGCAGATAACTCTCCAAAGATTCAGCCATATGCAGACCTAGCAACTCATTTCGAGCTTTAAAAACCTGTTGTTGCGTCACCAGTGTTACTGCCGTTTTTTCATCAACCATTGCCTCACAACGATTGAGTGCCAGGATTTTTCGCTCTGCATCGGCATCCGGATAATCAATACGTACATGCATCAGAAAACGGTCCAACTGCGCTTCCGGTAACGGATACGTCCCCTCCTGCTCAATCGGGTTTTGCGTCGCCATCACCAGAAATAGTTTAGGCAGAGGGTAGGTCCTGGAACCCACGGTGATCTGTTGCTCAGCCATTGCTTCAAGCAGGGCCGACTGCACCTTGGCTGGCGCGCGATTAATTTCATCGGCCAATACCAGATTATGAAACAGTGGTCCGCGCTCAAATTTAAACGAGCCATCCTGTGGCCGGAAGATATCAGTACCTGTTAAATCAGCAGGCAGTAGATCAGGGGTAAACTGCACCCTGTGAAAATCTCCTTCGATAGCATCACTGAGAACTTTAATCGCCCGCGTTTTTGCCAGCCCCGGTGCGCCTTCCACCAGCAGATGGCCATTGGCCAACAGTGTGATGAGCAGACGATCTATCAACCTATCCTGCCCAATAATTTTCTCAGCCACATACGACTTGAGTTCCTGGAAACATTCGATATTTGACATGATATAGGTGCCCTTCTTCCATCTTTGACTCAGTTCGGCCCACTCAATATGGGCCAGCTCAAAAAAACAAAGCTATTGTGTAAATATTTTTGCGAATTTCAATGGCGGCGATATTGTGTGAAACTCTATTTCAGAGCAGATAAAGCATGCGTATCCAAAAAGAAGAGGACAGAAAGGGATCGCTATCCTGCCATATCACACACCCAGCCTTGTCCGATAATGCGCTCAACAGGCACGATGAGTTGCTGTTATGAGCTGTTATTTACCCCCCAGTAACTCCTCTCTGGCAAGCATCAACAGAACAACCGCCACGGGGATCAGCACACAGATATGTCCTGACTCAAATAGCCAACTCCAGCTAGACATGCCCTCAAAATGGGTATGTCCACTATGGCCCATCGCCATAGATGCAATCATCATTGCTGCAAAAATCCTTCAGCCATCCCTGTTCCTCTTCCGCTGATACTGCTTTTGATTCAGGCGGAAAAAAGCTGACCTTGTATCAAGTCAGCATGATGACAATCGAAATTCGATACTCGGAAGCTGAATTCACAGGTTCACCGCCACCGAGTGTTCCGATATTAAAAAAGATATTGCAATGTTGATACAGGTAAAGCGCTACCCGCACTGATGGTAAATATTGATGATACGCACAGTGGACAACAATCAATCGCCCTAAGTGCAAGTTCTTTAGCATCAACAATAGCTGATGTATGAATAAGAGGTTCGCCTTTGATGGCTACACTTCAAAGTTCAAGGCTTCAAATCTTCTGCATCAGGATCAGGGTAGAGTCGCAACTCTTCCCCTGCTTTTCGCGTTTTCTATGCGGAAAGCATTGGTCCATAGGAAGTTCGTTGCTATTTCATTTGATCAAACTGCTGGATTGCTTGTTACCCGGAAGTACAGGGCGTTAACCCATGAACCAGCCCACTCCACAATGGACTCATACTGCATCCCCTTGAATGAAGGGAGGGTTATTTCTTGCTCTTTAACAACACGCTTCTCATCAGCACAAAAAGAACCACAACTGCCGGAACAGACCAGCCGATGTGATCAACTTCGAGAAGCCAATGCCAGATCGATGAGCTTTCGATTTGGCCATGACCACTGTGAGCGAAAGCCATGGATGGCGCGAATATTGCGATGAAGGCGGTTAACGATTTAAACATTGGCATCTTCCTCTTCTAGTTTCTTTTTCTTCATTCTAGCCAGAAAAAGACCTACTTCATAGAGCAGCAGCATTGGAATACCGAGCAGCACCTGCGAAATAAGATCTGGTGGCGTAAGAATGGCGGCAAAAACAAACACCCAGACAACCACATAACGACGTTTATCAGCCAGCGACTCAACATCGGTAATACCAAAGCGAATCAGCAGCATGATGACAATCGGGATCTGAAAGCTCATGCCAAAAGCGAACAACAGCTTGAGCACCAGCGAGAGATACTCTTTTACTGCCGGCATGGCCTGAATCGTGTCGGTGGCAAAACTCAGGAAGAACTCAAAGATAAGTGGAAACACAATGTAAAAAGCAAATGCGCCACCGGCCAGCAGTAGCCCCAGACTACCGAAGAAATAGGCAACAAAAGCCTGACGCTCATGGTTGTAGAGTCCGGGTGCAACAAAAGCCCAGAACTGGTAAAGCGTTACAGGTGCAGTAATAAAAAGACTTAAAACCAGAGCGATTTTCAGATAGGTGAAAAACACATCGGGAGCATTGAGAAACACCAGCGGCGTTTCCGGTGGCAGTGCAGACCTTAACGGCTGGGATACAAATTCGAATACAGGTTCAGAAAAGTTCATCAGCACCATGACGCCGATAAGATAAACGATGACTGCAATCGTGCCACGCCTGCGCAACTCGGCCAGATGTGCCAACACACTCACACCAAAAGAGGCCTCTTCCCTATCGACAGGTTCAGCCGGTCTGGTCGAACTCACTTATCACCCGGCTCTTTTTGAACAGATTCCTGAGCACTATCAGTAGTATCAGGCAGCGTTTGGCCATGCTGTTTCATAATCTCTTTGTTCCAGTCGGTGATGTCGGTCTGATCCAGAGCATCCTTAACCTCGGCAACGGTGCTGTTTATCCGGGTCTCTTCATCAATCTGATGACGTACATCATTGATCCAGCCACGTCCTTTTTTTACCAAACGGCCCACCTGACCGAACAATTCAGGCATGCGCTCAGGCCCCAGCACCAGAAAGGCAATAGCGCCAATCAGCAACAGTTCCAGAAAACCAATATCAGGCATGATGAGTTATCGAAGCGAAACAGTTACTTTTTTTCGGCAGAGTCGTCAGCTACGGGTTCGTTCTTTTTGTCATCATCGGAAATATTCGTGCGAAAACTCTTGATGCCTTTGGCAAGCCCCGCTCCCACCATAGGCAGACGTTTGGCACCAAACAGCACCACAACTATGATCAGGATTAATATCAGCTCAGTCGTTCCCAGTCCAAACATTGAAACACTCCCACTATAATCAGAGCGGAGATTACGCGATTTGAAATTCCCGGCAAGCCCTGCCCCAATCCTCAACAGATAAATAGATGGGTAGTGTGTAACAGATACAGAGCTAACCATGCCGCATACAGGTATCTGCTTTCAGGGTTGCTATTTTCAAACAATACATGTCACTATCCCCATCAGCAGCCTAAGGAGTACTCATGCCTCACGTACACCACACTCTGAAACAGGATCTCACCAGAACCATCCTACTCTGGGGTTCCTCTTTTTTTGCACTGCTTGCCATTCTTTTCCTGATATCGTTCCAGACACTTGAGGGTCATATCCTCGAACTTATGGCTGACCGGCGCCTCAGCTACCAGGCTGTAGAGTTCGACAAACATTTAAAAGATCGTGATATACAAACCATCATTGAAGAGTCTGAGGTACTGGTACAGGACAACATGTTCGCAGCCATCCTGCTCACAGATGGGAAAGGCAGGACTCTTAGCAGCTCTATAGGATCAAACCTTGAAAGCCTGTCCGGTATAAAAGGCCCGCTATCGGCTATTGCTGCCCGTGAAATATCCCTGAGTGAAAGCTCCCTGCATCTATTTATCAGGCCGCTCACCAACCAGAAGAATAACATCTTTCTGGTTATGGATGGTCGCCCTATTGAAAGTGCCATGATAAAAGCAACAGTCCTGATGACATTACTGCTGGCCATTCTACTCCTGCTCTCGATCAAAGCCCTGCACTATTCACTGAGGAGACAGCTCGTTGAGCCGGTTGAACACCTGCGTAAAGCTATCGAGAACAGCAGCATTGATGAATCCACACTCCATAGGCTTGAAGAGGCACTTCCTGATGAGGCATCTGAAATACTCAAAGTCTTTGAAGAGTTGAAATATTCCAGTGATGAGATGAAAACCCATATCATGGGAATGATGGAAACATTGCCTGCCTGCTTCTGGTGGTCACATGATGGCAAGAGCTATACCGGCGTGTCCGGCAAAGCCAGTTCAGTGCTGAACCGATCACCCGATGATATGCAGGGCGCGATACTATGGGATTGGACTGCAAGTCCGCCTCAGATCTCCAGCAATCATCTGCAGCTACAGCAGGCCATCAAACGGCAGGATGACAAACTTGATTATGCTTATCAGATTCAAACAGATGACACTCCATTCTGGTATGGAGAGTCTATTGCCATCTGTTATCATAAGGATGGCACGCTTGATACCGTCTATGGCATCATCAATGACATCAGTGCCCGCAAGCTCAGGCAACATGAGCAGGCCGAACGACTGGAGATGACGAACCGCATGGAAGCCACGGCCACACTGGTGGCCGGCATTGCCCATGAGTTCAACAATGCACTGGCTGGCATGAACGGCAATCTGTTTCTGATCAAACAGGGCACTGATAATGAAAAAAAACTGAATCACATCAATCGCATCGAACAACTGATCCAGCGATCTGCCACCATGATCGACCATATGCTTATCTTCGCATGCAAAAGCACACGCAGACCCGGCCCCGTCAAACTGATTGAATTCCTGAACAGTTTTCAAACCTCCATCCTGCCGGAGCTTCAGGACAGGACACAGTGCGATCTTTCATTTGCCCAGGCCTGTCTGTCTTGTCCACCGGTAGTGCTTGCCGATCAAAAACGCCTGCATGAAGTGCTGCTACAGCTGTTCAGAAATGCTGAATTTGCCACCAAAGATGCCCCCCTTCCCCGGATCAGTATCAGCGTAGACTGCTTTCATGCCGAAGAGACACTCTTACGCAGCCATCCTCATCTTACATCCAGAGAGATCGTCCATATCCAGATACGGGACAATGGATGCGGCATCCCGGAAACGATACAGGAGCGCATATTTGAGCCCTTCTTTACGACCCGCGAAGTCGGTAATGGCACAGGCCTGGGTCTATCCATGGTCTACGGTTATCTCAACCAGATCGGAGGCGCAATTGATGTTGATAGCAGTGTTGGCACTGGCAGTACATTCCATATCTACCTGCCAAGAAGTGTAATCGAACTCAAGCCTGAGAAAAAAGAGCATCTGCTACAGGGCCATGGTGAAACAATACTGGCAGTGGATGATGATCAGATGTTCCTGGATGCATCACATGAAGTGCTCGAACGCATGGGGTATAAAGTCATAGTTGCGAACAATGGTAGACAGGCCACTGAGCTATATGAACAACACAAGGCTGATATTCAGCTGATACTTATGGATATTCTGATGCCCGGGCTCACCGGTATACAGACATCCCGTTTCATCCGAAGAATTACTCCCGATATCCCCATCATCTTCCTCACCGCCTATGACCGCACACAACCAATGGAGGCAGAGGTTTATCAAAAAAATGCCCAACTTCTAAATAAACCCTTCAGCATCCCTGCACTCTCTCAAGCGATTCATCAAGCGATGCAACCCATGCCTGAGAACAGATAATGGCAGATACCTCAGGGTAAAGAGTGATGCAAACGATGAAGCATTCAGCTTTGGCAGAGCACTTGCTGCCAGCGGCCATGAACAGGAGTGCAATCAAGTTGAATATCTGGAGAGACCATGCGGGCTGATGCAGCGCAGCTAAACGCCATCTCCATGCCCAAGGGAACTGCCCAGGTCCTGCAGGTTCTAAGCGGCCAGACTTCAAAACTGACAACCGGTGATATCATGAACGCACTGGTTCAAAAAACGGAAGAGGCAGGCTGTTTCAAGGTAATCCTGAAAGGAGAGACCTTCATCGTCAAAGGCTTGCCTGCCCCACTGGCTGGCAAAGAAACCACTTTTATTGCGCAGCAGATAAAAGGCGACAATGGTATCAAGCTGGCATGGCTGGGAACAACCGTTCACAAGGGTGATACCACTCCTGAGGGAAAATCGGCAAAACCCTTGATACAGCAGGGTGAGCAGAAGCCACAACAAAGCAGCCTGCTCTCTGCACTTCCAGCCGGCACCAGGCTCGACAAAGCCATCTCAGCTCGTATTGATACGATACAAGCAGGCCGGATGACGATGACGATGCTTCAGGGCGATGGTAAACAGGCTCAGCACACGGCTGAGACGAAACAACAGATTATCACAACCGCCACCATGGGGCTCAAAACAGGCCAACAGGTTTCTATCAATATTACAGGGCAAATGGTCTCCGGGAAAACCATAGTGGAGATCACACCCGGCAAACAGATTACAACTCCCGACAGCAAGCTGAACATGAAAGCGGGCGATTCGACTCTGGCGCTGGTTCAGAAGCGTTTAGACAATGGTAATATTCAGATCAATATCAAGGGGATCAGCATAGAAACCCCGGCACCGCCTGCGATTAAGGCCGGCGATGCCCTGGAGATCAAACTGATTAAAGTGCCGGGTGAATTCCAGGTTATTCAGGTTCATAGAGATGTTTCGCAAAAAGCGCTCTCACTGGTACGCCAGAACCTGGTCTCCAGCAACACGCCGATTGCCCAGAACCTGAGTATCATCCGCAACGCAGTGCCAAACATCGTCAATGCCGAACTCCCTCCTCTCAAAGGGCTGCCGCAGCTGGAGACATTACTGAAAACCACAGAGAGCAGCCGTGATTATCCTATTAACGGGGAACGGCTTGCACAGCTTATACGTGACTCAGGCAGTAGCCTTGAAAGCAAGCTACAGGCAGTGATGAACAAGGATGGCCAACCACAAACCCTTAAACAGGACCTGAAGGCGATCATGCTGCAACTCTCCGGTGAACAAAACGTGCCAAAATTCCAGAACACAGAGGCTCTGCGTCAGATCACCGAGCTGGCCCAGCAAAGCAGCAACCGCATTGAACTGGGTCAGGCACTCAATGTGTTGGCCAATGTACAGGGGGAGCCGATGCGCCTTGAGTTCCCGATGCTGGTTGGCCAACAGATCATTAATGTTCAAATGGCCATACAACAGAACGAATCCCATACCAGTCAGGAGAGCTCTTCAGACTCCGACAGCCACTCATTCAGTGTGCTCTTTGCAATGGAGTTAAGCGGGCTCGGAGCCTTGCGTGTGGATGCCAACATCTCCGATAACAATGTGCATGCACGTATCTACAGTGAACATAGCGACAGCAGCCGTTTTATTCAGGAGCATATAGGAAGGCTGGAAGAGAGGCTGCAAAGCCTGGGCTTTGAGAATGTCTATCTGATGAGCACATCAGCTAAACCTGCACCGGATAAGCAACAGGATTTCAACGAGTTAACCAGCATGCGGCCCACATCTTTCAACCTGCTGGATCTGCTGGTATGAAAAAACCGCAGGCCATCGCTCTGAAATGGGATCCCTATCTCAACAAAGCCCCCAAACTTGCGGCCAAGGGCCAGGGTATACTGGCTGATGAGATTATCCGGGTAGCTCGTGAGAACGATATCCCGATCCGCGAAGACCATGATCTGGTGCAGGTTTTTTCACTGATGGATATTGGTGACTCTATACCGCCGGAAGTGCATACCGCCATTGCAGAAATCCTCGCTTTTATCTACTGGAGCAACCAGCAGTACACCGAGATTTTCGACAAACCTACAGGATAGTAGGTTTGAACGAGTTTCAGCTCGCCCGCAGGGTGAGGGCCAGGATGGCCCGAATCACAAACCTACAGGATAGTAGGTTTGAACGAG
>Ga0316202_10000526_pt1 | contig 40532 bp, 30 predicted proteins | sample 3monrhotite_MG_FD_204934 | JGI IMG/M metagenome (GOLD analysis project Ga0316202, IMG submission 204934) | Microbial mat bacterial communities from mineral coupon in-situ incubated in ocean water Damariscotta River, Maine, United States -... | ecosystem: Environmental > Aquatic > Marine >...
GGCTTCATCAGTTAAATCATCAGAGCTGCTTTTTGAGAAGAAATTTGTTGGTGGCATCTGTTTAGGATCGCCAACAATAATAACATTTTTACCTCTGGCAATAGTTCCAACAGCGTCCCAAACTGTTATCTGAGAAGCTTCATCAAAGACCACTAAGTCAAAAGCATTAAAGTGAGCAGGTAAAAATTGGGAAACAGAAAGCGGTGACATCATAAAACATGGTGTAAGGTGAAGTAGGTTTTCACCCATTTCATTAATCAGTTGCCTGATAGGTTTATGATTACTTTTTTTATTAAACTCTCTGGAAAGAACACCATATTCAGCAGGAGATTGTGGCGAATTTGGATCAGGTGTGCCTGAGGCAACTATCGACGAAATATACTCCGCTGTTGTCTTTGCTACTAATTCATCCAGATCCCTAAATTCTTCAATCAAATTTTCATGCTGTGATGTTCTAAAAGTTCTTAAAGCATCGGAGCGGTCAATAAGAATAGGCGCTAACCAAGCACATACGGCATTAGTTGTTTGGTGTACTGTATCTTCGCCTTTGATTTCTCGACCTTCCAAACATAAAATAACATTATGGAGACCTTTACTGCTTGCTAATTTTTTAGCTTCAAGCCAATTACACCAAGCATTTATTTTTGGCTCTAAGGCAATAACTTCATCACAAGAGTGAATAAATTCAGCTATAGTTTTGTCCGCTGGAACATCCCCACCTAGAGTAATGAAAGAATCAATATCTTTTTTAAATTCAGTATAACTTTTTGAGTAAATATCGCAGGCTGTAGCTAAAGCAGACGACTGGTAGAACTCAAAGTTATCTACTACTTTTTCCTTTAAGTTATTAATAAGTACAGATGGATTTGAGAGCCTTCCTGCTACTTTTCTGGTGATATCAAACAATCCCTTAGATTGCTGATATTTAGAACTTAAATGTTCACCAGAAGTATCCCAACCTTGCCATATTTTATCTTGTTCGAAGTTGCTAATATTCTCAGAAACCTTTTTAGCAGTACTATTGATCTCATCTAATAATGATAATTCTTCAGATGTTATTTCACCATTCACACCAACGGTACTCAATATTTTTATGACTTTTCTTTTGGCGAACCATTTCAACGGCCACATTTTTTGTTGTGCTATTTGAAGTGATGTAAGCCAATCTGAGGTAGGGTGGCTGGATAATTTATCTAGTGAGAATGTTAATTTCGAACGACTCACTTGTTCATCAATGACTGTTTTAAATTCTGCTAATGAATTTAACTTCTCTAATTCATCCCTTGCGCTAGGCTGATAAACAAAACTTAATCGAGTGTCTTTTTGTTCAATTAAAACAGAGACTAATACTTCTAATTCTGCATAGTTTTCGCTGTATTCATTTAAATCTTCCAACTGTAATAAGGTTACTAATTCTCCAAAATTATTTTTTAATACTTGGGATGAGTTTCTCACTTTTTTAATGGTTGAAATTAACTCTGATTGCCAAGCATTTGACCAGTCGGTATTTTGAATAATGGATATATCTGAAAGATTTAAATTTTCTATATCTGAAAAGGCTAAACCTAATGTTTTAGCCGCTTCATACAAATCATCCAAGTCTTCCTTAGAGCCAACAGGCGAATTTTCAAAAGAGTGGCCCCAGCCTAAGTCTACTTTTGTTATATCTTTATAACGAACAAACCTTGATATGGCTTGCCTTGGTGTTATGCCTAAGGCCGATTCTTGATGAAGTTCATTAACGTATACATTTAAACTTTTTCGTATATTAAACAGTTTATCTGCATTCTCATTCCATTCACTACTAGAAGCAGTTTCTCGTGTGGTCCATGATTTTTTCAGTTGCTCTAATATTGCTCGTTTATTGGCTTTATTACTATGAAGCTCTAAGCATAAGTGATCTAAACCTATTTTATGAAGACGGTTATACACAACGTTCAATGCAGCCATTTTTTCTGCAACAAATAAAACCTTTTTCCCTTTCGCTAGATTATGGCAAATAATATTTGCTATGGTTTCTGACTTACCAGTACCTGGTGGACCTTCTAAAACGAAATCTTGGGTTTTTGTAGATGCATCTATAGCGACTAACTGAGAACTATCAGCATTTAATGGGGCAAAAATATCAGAAGGTTTTAACGTATTATCTATGTCATTCTGGTCTTTAAATTGAACATCTTGCTCATATGTTTTTTGTGGGTTTTCTACTAAGTGCTCAACGAAAAGATTAGACTTTAAATCATTAACCCTATCTTTTAGGTCTTTCCACATTAAGTATTTAGCGAATGAAAAGGTACTTAAAACAAGTTCTTCTACGACCTCAAACCCTTTAATATCTTTGATTTTATCCCTGACAACGGACCAAATAAAATCTACATCAATACCACTTTCATCTGTCGGTAGTGCTTCGTTAAATTGGGATAAATCGACTTCATAATCATTTTGTAAAAACTCAATCAAAGTAGCATTGAAAATAGGCTCTTCACCATCTCGTTGCTTTATTTTTATTTTTGAACGTGCACTACTTCTTTTTAGTTCCGCAGGTAAAAGGATCAACGGAGCCTGATAAGTTCTTTCACTATCAGGGGTTTCCTTCCACTTGAGCATGCCAACGGCAAGGAAAAGTGTATTAGAGCCACCGTCTTCAATGTCTGTTTTTGATTTTCGGTATAGAGAAAGTAAGTTTTTTTCTAATTTTTTGGAAGAGTCATTCGCGATTAACGTATTACTTTTTAATTGTTCTTTTGCAAACTCTGTTTGTAAATCATTACCTACTTTAAATTTAAAAAGTTCTTTGTCACGTGCTTCATTCGCATAAGGTGTATCACCAGCAGTAATAAAATTAAAACTTTGATTCGATGCTAATTCATCCTCTAACAATGCAATATCAGGACAAAATAATTTGATAGCAACAGCAGTTTTAGATAAGTTTAAAAGCCTATTCCTTTTTGTAAGATCAAGTAGTTTCCTTTGCCACTGTTCGACTCTCCCATCTGGCGTATCTGTAACTGGAAGCTCTTCCTTTCTAACGGGAGGTAGTGATGGGGCAGCAGGTAAAATTTGAACCTTAGTGTTAAGTTCACTGGGTTCTACCGAAATAGAGCTATCGCCAATAGTCGGAATAGGTTTAATTTGCCTTCTTCTTGCTTGAGTTAAATCGATTGCATATACAAATGTATCTTCAGAGTCCTCTGAAATTATTTGATCTGCATATTCTATTGCTTGACCAAAAGTAATAGGTGAATCTGAAGTAGCCAATGTCGTTTCAAATAGCACTATGTCTTTTGAGGCTACACGTTTTCGAATATCCATTGAATCGTCATTAGTGAGAAGCGGAAAACATTCATCAATTAACCAAAGACCACAACAAGCATGATTATCTGTAACTGCGATAACAGAATTAAGCCCAATGTGTTCTAAACAAGCGGAAAATAATAAGGATAAATCTAGACATGCACCCGTTTTATGATTTTTAATGTCATTAGGCAATCGAATTCGTTGGCCCGCATAAGCAAAACTATTAGGTGGTGTCACATAAGCTATTGATTCATTAGAAATCACATTCCATAATGCAGCGGCCATTAAATAGGGCCTTTCACGCGTTTCAGATTGATATCCATCCAACTTTGATTCATGCCCCGCAGCTTTCATTACATCGGAAGCCTTTTTTACTAGTTCCGATATGTAATTTGCGTTAGGAGTAGAAAAAGCTGCAAGCAATTCAGCCATTCTTTCTTCGCCACCCCAAAAATTCTTTGGTAGTAAATTAGTTTGATATGACTGTGTTGCCAATACTTCATCAGAGCTATATAGAGTGAAATTCAAATTAATTTCGATTTGCTCAGTCAATGCATCTAAATATTCATTGGATATTTTCAGAAGCCGTTTTTGTAGTAAAAGTGTATGGCCTGCCTCAAGTGAGTCAACATGCCATTCTTCAGGGGAAAACACTTCTGGATCAGAAGTTAAAACAAGTTTTAAATCTATATACGTTTTGTGGGAATTTTCAGGAATAATTTCTTTAGAAGAATTCAATTCAAGAGAGGTAATGAGTGGGTATTGGTTTTGTTGAAATGCAAAAGAGTACACTTTAGCTATCTCTGCATTAATACCTATATTTTCCATTGAATCTCCTACCTTCTGTAAAACTAATAATGTGTGACTAAATTATAATTAAACCTTTGCATTTAGAATGTGAAACTTGTACGAATTACTAATCATTGTTTTGAGCTTTATGTTTACGCTTATCTCTCACCCATGTTGCTGAGCCATGGGTTTTCTTCATTTCAAATAAATCAATTGCAGCGAATAAGTCACTCAGCTTTTTAAAGCCATAATTGCGTTGATCAAAAGATGCATGGTTTGATATATGTTTTCCAATAGGGCCTAATTGCGCCCAACCGTCATCTTCTTCAGCAGCATCTACAGCCTGACGAAGCATATTAATAAGTTTAGTGTCGCTTTTAATGTTTGTTTTTTGTTTTTGGATAGGTTTTTCTTCTGTTTCAATATCATCAAGAAACAAAAATTTGGAACAACTATTAACGAAAGCTTTTGGCGCTTTACGCTCACCAAAGCCAATGACAAATTTTCCATCAGCAAGAGCACGTGTAACGAGAGGGGTGAAATCACAGTCAGATGAAACAAGGCATATAGTATCTACATCTTTAGTATAAAGAATATCCATAGCATCAATGACTAGTGCGATATCAGTGGCATTTTTGCCTTTGGTCAAATCAAATTGTTGGATGGGCTGAATGGCGTATTCGTGAAGAACATCTTCCCAAGGTTTGATACAAGGACTTTTCCAGTTGCCGTAGGCTCTTCTAATATTAACTACACCATAACGAGCAAGCTCAGAAAGTATAATGTCTATTTTGGCAGCGGGGGCATTATCAGCATCAATAAATAATGCAATTTTTTCCTTATCCTTCAAAACGTGATTCCTTTTCAACGTAACAAACTCATTCCTAATAGTACATTTATGCCATATACACATGAAATAGCAATGTTTTTTATAAGGGTATAGGGATGAGTGTTGTTTTATTATTTACAATAACCCTGCCATGCAACCTATAGAGCCTCACAACTGAGGAACACTGCGTCAATTCAAATAAAATGTACATTACAAGCAGGATTAACTTAACCATTATTCTTACTTACCAAATACTTAATATGCTGCTTATTGGTTTTTCTACTTTGATCTAGTTTGATAACTTCCAATAGCTTTAATATTCTTAATTTCATCTTATGATCAAATACTTCTTGATTAAATGAGTTGATATAAACCATCATTTCCTTTAGATAACCCACATTATTTGGCATCTTAGTTTTTAGCTCCGCCTTTGAGGTAAATATCACGACCGAATGAAATTGCTCATGTGGCATATCAAGCAAGTAAGCCAATGTTTTAGTGTGTTTATAATTTTGTCTTAATGGATTTTGAAAAGGGTATTTTGAGCGATGAATAGTCTGTGTCCATTTGCTCTGATGCTTGTTGCCAAATATCCAGCCACTCATGTTTTTTGTCTCAATAACAAAAACACCAAAATTCGATACAACGAGATGGTCAATCTGTGTTGTGCCACCATCCTCTAACGGCAGTGTTACATCATTAATAATGGTGTATTTTGTATCGTCTAAATACTTTATTAAACCTTTTTTTACATGCCGTTCACCCATTCGACCTTTGAGTTCAGGAAGTTTCTTTTTGAAGTAATAAAGCGCCATCAATCCAAAGAACAATAAAACAATCATTGGAATGAGCATATTAAAAAGCTGACTAAATGGATTAGGTTGAGTCGATATAGGTTGCGCATGTGCTAAAAACATTTGTTGTTGTGGCACCGACTTAAATTTAATCGGCACAGCTTGCGGTTGTATTTGTTGATTAGAAAGTAAAACTATCCCACTGGGTTTAGCGACTATAGGATTTTGACAGCTAGTATCGAAGTTAGCTTTTGCCTTAGTGTATAAAAAAGAATTTGCTCCTAATCGGCGCTTATAATCGTTAACTTGCTGTTTGAGTAATATGCACGCAGATTCGGTATATTGTTGCGCTGCTTGTGCAGGCAGTACACTTATACATAAACCAAGAACTATCCATTTCATCATATTTTCCCTAAAAGTAAGAGCCCGATACTATAACTACTTAAGCATACTCATTAAATAAGTACCATTTGCAGAGGTAAGCCATGCTAAACCAGCGCAATTAACAATGACAGTAAACCAAAATACTACTCTAAAATCCCTTTTTTTGGATTTGTGACGGAGGGTTTGCTGGGCGATAGCAGCACCAGGCCAACCCCCAATAAGTGCAAAAAAATGTAGCGTACTTTCGGGTGTTCGCCATGCACCTCGTTTAGCTTTCGATTTATCAAGCAAATAAGCACTAAAAGTAACAATGCTGCAAGTTAAGTAAGCTAGCACCACTTTTTGGGGAATGTAATTCATAATAGATGCAACAATCATAAAGCCCAGAAAAGCGACCGAAAGATAAATTGAAAATTTATTAACACTTTTTGCCTGTCTTTTTATCAGTTTTTCACCTGAAAAAGTTGCTTCACCAGCACAGTATCTGCCTTGCTTATCTTTCGTAATGGAGAACGTGATAATGTCATTAACTTGAGGAATACGTTTACGATTTGAAAAGGCTGTTTTATGAATAAAAACATGGTCACCGCCACTGTTTGGCACAATAAATCCAAATGCTTTTTCATCACTCCACTTAAGTAACTTTCCTTTTAAACGCATAAATTAATCCTTTAATCACCAATAAATTCTTTATACAAACACAAAGCCGAATAACAATACAATTACTTTGCCTGCATTTTTTAACAATTTTATCCACTTGTTTTGATTCTTGCAAAAACTTATCCATATATTTTTAGACGTCTCAAATATTTAGCTAGCACTACTACAAACGATAAAGATTTATATCTATAATTATAAGCATTTATGACGATCCGCAAAAATGTGGTTATTCTAAGCATTTTATTTAGTTAAACTAATCATTGGTATAGAAGCTAAAGATGAAAGTAACCCGCATTTAACAGGAAATTAATGTAAAATTACTGTATAAAGACGCTATGAAAATACCAAAACGTATCCAACCACTCGTAGATGAGGGTTTAGTTGACGAAGTTATTAGTCAACTAATGAGTGGCAAAGAAGCCACTGTTTTTATGGTTCGCTGTGGCGACGAACTTCGCTGTGCTAAAGTTTATAAAGAAGCAAATAAGCGCAGCTTTAAAAAAGCAGCTCAATACCAAGAAGGTAGAAAAAGCCGAAACAGTCGACGTGCTAGGGCCATGGAAAAAGGCTCTAAGTATGGTCGTAACCAACAAGAGCAAGCATGGCAAAATGCTGAAGTAGATGCGCTCTATACACTTGCAGAAGCTGGTGTTCGAGTACCTAACCCTTTTGGTTGTTTTGATGGTGTATTATTAATGGAGTTAATTACCGATGAAGTCGGTGATGTTGCACCACGATTAAACGACGTGGTTATGTCAAAAGAACAAGCTATTGAAGATCACCAGCTAGTCATGATTTATGTTATGCGTATGTTATGTGCTGGTATTGTTCATGGTGATTTATCAGAATTTAATGTGCTAGTTGATGAATATGGCCCCGTTATAATTGATTTACCCCAAGCCGTCGATGCTTCTGCAAATAATAATGCCAAAAAAATGTTGATTCGTGATGTCGATAATATGACGAATTACTATGGTCAATTTGCACCAGAGTTACTTTTAAGTAAATATGCCCAAGAAATGTGGGCTTTGTATGAAAGTGGGGAATTAACCTTCGAAACAAAACTTACTGGATTATTTAAAGAAAGTAATATTTCTGCGGATGTTAATAACGTGATAGAAGAAATACAAGCTGCTTTTATGGAAGAGCAAGATCGTCTGCAACGTATAGCTGAAGTAAATGAAATAGATTAGTAAACATTAATAAAGGCTTTAAGCAGGAATAAAGTATTCGCGGTAGCCGCTTCTAAACTCACTTTTCTATAAGTACGTATTTTAGCTTCATCATGCAGGAGGGCTAATATCGCAATTTTAATTTTAGATTTTACTCAACAATTGAATTTATCATATTAGCCTCTCGCATTTACCGTTTATTTCTAACACCAATCGTTAACACTAATAATCCTATTGAAATAGCTAAGAAGTAATATGGCATACCAGCTTTCCAGCTTGCTTGGCTATTTACCCCAAAAAAGTCAACATACAAGGTGGCGTGCATAGGGCCAAGATACCAAAGTGCTGGATAAAGTACTTCAAACATCCGTTTATTACCCGTAAGCGCACCACAACAAAAAGCAAGAGAAACGGTAAAAGAAATAGCGATAAACAATTGAAGCAGTAAAACCCACTCGGTTGCTGCTGAAAAGCGAAGTACACTGCCAATGCTGACCAAAATCAATAATAACCATGCTGCTGAAAAACTGGCTAAGCTTTGTAATGTTGATGATTGCCTGTTGTAGGTCATTAACTCCACAGTGTTGTTTTGTTTTTCTAGTTGGCCTAATGGTGATATTGCCAATACACACCATAACCATGAAATGGGTAAAAAAACATTAATAAGTAATGGCTTATCTATAAATAGTTGAATAACATTTAATACTACTAACCCGAGATACCAATATATAGAATAGCCTTTAAGTAGTATTTTTAGCTCTAAACGTAATAAGCGAGTAAAAGAAAAATGCTTGGTTAGTAAGATAAAAACAGTATCGAATAACCTCATCAGTTTAAAAATTAATTTTGTTTTTATCCACGAATATTTTTTCCTTTCAGATGTAGAATTTTGGCTAAAGCGGTCGAAAAACACCAACGCAAGTAGTAAACAAATAAGACTAATTACAAATAAAGGAAAAGAACCCCACAAATAGCGCATTGCTGGATCAACGCCTTGCCATACAAAGGTTTTCACCTCGCTAGCTTCGTTACGGAGAGTTATGCCTATATTGAAAGTAGTTTGTTGTGAATGAAAGCGCTGTGCTACCTCAGTTTTTAAATTATCAAGTAATGCGCCCATACCTGAAACGCTTCCGAGCATTTGCACAATAAAGCCAACCCATAAAAAAAAATAAATTATATTGCCCAACCCTCCTTTAAGCCATTTGGTTGCTTCAAACATTAATGCGATTGAAGCAACAGCTAATAGCTCTGGCAATACAAAAACTAGTTGTGGCCATGCCAAAGCCCAAAGATCAATATGATAACTTTCGCCATAATAGACTTGAATAACGATACTACTAAGCAGCATAACGAACACAACAGACATCAGAATAAGTACATTAACGCACCATTTTATAAACAAAAATGCTGCGGTGCTTATAGAGGTAGCAGCGATCAATTCACTTGTTTTCGACTTACGGTCTATTTCAAGCCCATTTTTAACTAAATAAAAGCAGATTAACGGTAAAATAAACACATTAAGCATCGCCAAACAAACCCCTAACCAAGCACTGTTATAGATACCGCGATGGCCGTTAATAAGTAACGTTTGGTAATGAGCGTCTGTTGAAGGAAAAAACATTAAGGTTAATACCGACATTGCTAACAGTGTAACCACAAAATTTTGTTGGCGAGAACGCTGTTTATAATCAGCAATGATACATAACCAAATTTGACTCATTAACTTGCCCTCGCAACGCTAACTTGAGGCTGTTGATTGTTGGTAAAATAAAGGTAAGCATCTTCTAATGATGCCGATCTTAATTTAGCGCGCGTATCAGGACAATGTTCAGTAACAATATTTAACTCAACTTTATCAGATTTTCTAACGCTGTTGCTGACAATATATTGATGTTGAATTTGTTTTAGTTCATTAAAGTCAACCGTAAGTTGCCAACATTTATCCGCAACTTTCTGTTGAAGCTCAGCTGGTGATTCATTTTGTATTAGCTGCCCTGAACGCATAATGGCGATGCGATCGGCAATTGATTCAACATCAGCAACTATATGGGTAGAAAATATAATGCAGCGATCATCGGCTAGCTCGGTTAGCAGCTGACGAAAATTAGTACGCTCTTGTGGGTCTAGCCCCACGGTTGGCTCGTCGATAATCAGTAGCTTGGGATCATTAAGTAATGCCTGCGCAATACCAATGCGTTGCTTCATGCCTCCGGAATATCCATTCAATGGAAGATGTGCTACATGCGTTAAATTAAGTTTATCCAGTAAATATTCAATTGTCTGATTTGCTACTGTTTGAGCTAACCCTTTTAAAGCGGCGATGTATTGTAAAAATTCAACGCCTGATAACTGGTCATACACACCAAAATACTGAGGTAAATAACCGAGTTCTTTCCTTAATGCTTGAGGAGATTGAACAATATCTTTTCCTTTCCACAATACTCTGCCATGAGTTGGTTTAGTAATGGTAGCAAGAATACGCATTAAACTAGATTTTCCTGCGCCATTTGGCCCTAATAAACCTAAAATTCCCGATTCAAGCTGTAAGGACAGCGATTTGATAGCGAACGTTGCATTTTTCCCATCGTTGTACTGATGACCAAGCCCTTGAATATCTATTAACATTATCATTGTCTTCCAAATTAACTTGAAAGGTAAAGAGCAATTACCGAACCAACAAAATAACACAACAAATTCAAGGGGTTATTTTGCTTTGGGATTTTATTTATGCTAAGAATGATGAATTGCACTAACTATTAGTGAAATTAGTTAGTTTAACAATAAATAGCCACGCCGCTTCAATATACGTGTCTCAGGCTAACTAGAGAGTAATAAAATGTACCAATTACTGACAGCTAATAGGGCTTGCGTATCTCTGTAAGGTTTACTGGTGCTGCTTAACTATTTGCTGTTCATTACATTAGTAATGAATAGATAAAAGTGACTATGTTTATTTTAACACTTGAAATTCATTGTAATTTAATTACACTCCACATTAGCTAAACATCAAGCAAAAAAAAACCGATAAATCTGTAAATACAGACATTATCGGCGCATTAGCTATGAGGAGAGCTACAACATACAAATATTACAACAACTGTTCCCATAGAGGAACACTGTTATTATATAACCAAAAATTTTAAAACTCAAAGAAAAAACGCAAAAATACGTAATAAAATTACATTTAAGTAATATTAATTCTTTTAAAGAGGCTTTCTTTAAATACTAGAAAAGTCCAAAAAATTTCATTTTGATGAAATAAGGTGCTCCCTTTTATATCTAAATTTTGTGTAACTTAATGTGCTTCATCCCAGTTATCACCGACACCAAATTCAGCAATTAATGGCACAGAAAGTTCAACCGCGTTATTCATTAAATCAGCTAATTTAGGCACCACTTCGTCAATAAGGTCTTGATGAATTTCAAAGATCAATTCATCGTGCACTTGCATGGTCATTTTAATATTTAGCGTGTCATTTTCGTTCAGCCACTTTGCCACCACTAACATCGCTTTTTTAATGATGTCTGCGGCAGTCCCTTGCATTGGTGCATTAATAGCTGCACGTTCTGCGCCTTTTTTCCGCATTTGATTGGTAGATTTAATATCAGGTAAATATAAACGTCGCCCATATAAGGTTTCAACAAAGCCTTGTTCGCTCGCCAATTGTCGCGTGTTTTCCATATAAGTTAATACGCCCGGATAACGCGTAAAGTAAACGTCCATATACTCTTGTGCTTGCTTTCGACCAATACTTAATTGTTTTGATAAACCAAACGCCGACATACCGTAAATTAAGCCAAAGTTTATTGCTTTAGCACTACGTCGTTGATCGGTGCTTACTTCATTTAATGGTACTGAAAATATTTCAGCGGCAGTTGCACGGTGAATATCTTTCCCTTCCGCAAACGCTGAGACTAAACCAGCATCGTTTGATAAATGTGCCATTATGCGCAATTCAATTTGAGAATAATCGATCGCCACTATTTTATGATCTTTCGGGGCTATAAATGCTTGCCTTATTTTACGACCTTCTTCACTACGAATCGGGATGTTTTGTAGGTTTGGATCTGTTGAAGATAAACGCCCAGTGGCAGCTACAGCTTGTTGATACGAGGTATGCACGCGTCCGTTTTTATCTACCATCAAGGGTAACTTGTCGGTATAGGTAGATTTAAGTTTACTTAAACCGCGATGCTCTAAAATTACTTTGGGTAACGGATAATCTAACGCCAATTCTTGTAAAACTTCTTCAGCGGTTGACGGTGCGCCTTTTGGGGTTTTTTTAATTACCGGAATTTTAAGCTCTTCAAATAATATTTGCTGCAATTGCTTGGGCGAACTTAAATTAAAGCTGTGTCCGGCAATATTATGTGCTTGAATTTCGAGCTCAGATAAGCGAGTACCAATGTATTGGCTTTGTTGATCTAATAAATCACTGTCGATCAACACGCCGGTTTGTTCCATTTGCGTTAATATCGGCATTAATGGCATTTCAATGTCTGAAAATACGCTAAGTTGCTTGGTTGATTTAGCCAATTTAGGGTAAATAGCTTGATGCAAACGCAAAGTAATGTCGGCATCTTCGGCAGCATAATGCCCTGCTTTTTCCACTTCAATTTCATTAAACGTCAACCGCTTTTTACCTTTACCGGCAATATCTTCAAAATGTACTGTTTTTACACCTAAGTATTTATCAGCCAAAGCGTCCATATTGTGTCTTGTGGCAACACTGTTATAGCAATAAGATTCGATCATGGTATCGAATTTAACACCGCGTAAGGTAATATCGTAATTCGCTAAAATATGCGCATCGTATTTTAAGTTTTGTCCAACCTTTAAATGCGTTTCACTTTCAAGTAAAGGTTTTAATTGTTCAAGCACCCAACTAAGCTCTAATTGTTCTGGTGCACCCATATAATCGTGTGCGACAGGCACGTACGCGGCTTTTCCTGCGTCAATACAAAAAGACAAACCAACTAATTTTGCCTGCATATATTCAAGGCTGGTGGTTTCGGTATCAAATGCAAATAACTCTGCTTTTTCAAGTGCACTTAACCAACAACTAAAATCGTCTTTGTTGGTGATAATTTCATATTCACGCGCAACATCGTCAGGTAAGGTAAGGTCTTCTTTAGCTATTTCAACAGCCGCAGATTTTGAAGCATTGCTAGATGTACTGCCATTACTTGTACTACCACCATTTAATTCAGCCAATAAACGTTTTAATTCGAAACGTTCATATAACGCTTTTAGTTTGTCAGTTTCAGGTGTAGATGCCGCAAGTTCCTCTACTTTATAAGGCAATTCAACATCTAATTTAATTGTTGCTAGTTGATACGATAATGGCAGGTGCTCTAAGGCATTACGTAAATGCTCACCAATTTTACCTTTTACGGTATCAGCATTAGCCATAACTTGCTTAAGTGTACCGTGCTCTGCTAACCATTTTACAGCGGTTTTAGGCCCACATTTGTCAACACCGGGAATATTATCAACCTTATCCCCCATTAATGCCAAATAGTCGATAATTTGATCCGGACGCACGCCAAATTTTTCTTCTACACCCGCTTCATCTTGTTCCACATTAGTCATGGTATTAATTAAACGCACATGCGGCGTGACTAATTGTGCCATATCTTTATCACCCGTCGAAATAACCGTTTCGATACCAAGCTGATCAGCTTGGTGCGCAAGTGTGCCTATTACGTCATCGGCCTCAACACCATCAATAACTAATAAAGGAAGACCCATAGCAGTGATAATTTCATGTAGTGGTGCAATTTGACAGCGGAGATCTTCAGGCATAGGTGGACGATTTGCTTTGTATTCAGAATACATATCGTTACGAAACGTTTTACCCTTAGCATCGAATACTGCGACAACATTACCATTTGGGTAATCTTTATTCAGGCTTTTGATCATGTTTAATACACCAGTAATAGCACCGGTAGGATGACCATCTTGGGTGGATAATGCTTGTAAATAAGGCACGTGATAAGCACGAAATAAATAAGAAGATCCATCAATTAAAATGAGTGGTGAATTATCAGAAGTTGGCATGAATATAACTGGTTTTCAAAAAAATTTGACTAAGCATGACACAAGCGACGAAGAGTCTCCACATTTCTATGAAATATTCCTTTTAGTTAGTCCATTTATTGACCATTATTTAAAAGAAAATGTGGATAAGTATGTTGACAAGCAGGTAGAAACGCCACATAGATTTCATTGAATCAATGCGTGATTATTGTTTATTTGTATGATTTCATTGAAAAAAAAGAAGAATCAAGTCCTTTTTAAAACACAATGTTATTATTTTTATAAATGTGGATAAAATTTTATTTATCGCTTTATTTTAATTAAATTTTCGTAAGAGACGAATATTCAAGTGCTATGAGGTTACCAGAAAAATGGCGCTTTACCAGATAATTTTTAAACTTTTTTTACAGATTTATTAAGCTTATAAATAACAAAAAAACATAAGCTCGATTTAGCAAGGGATAGCGATAAATCGATTAATATAATGCCACTATTTTATTAAAATCACTCACCAATTTTTCGCCATCAATACTGGGTACTTTACCAACGGCAATTTCAGGTTTAAATATTGCGGCAATTTTTCCTTGGGGATTAATTAACACCATAGAGGCACTATGATCAACAAGATAACTTTCCTCTTTGCTATCGCTATTTTTCGTTTTGTTATTATCAACAATGGCATACATCAAGCCTAAGTTACGAGCGAAAGGAAACAATACTTCGTGTCCCGCTCTAAGCGCAATAAATGCTTTGTTGAAGTAGCCAATATATTCTTTTAATTTTTGCTGGCTATCTCGTTGAGGATCAACAGACACTAACAATACTTGAACATTAGCACTCGTTTTTTTTAAATCATCGTAAACAAAGTTAAGCTCTTGCAAGGTAGTAGGACAAACATCAGGGCAAGAGGTATAACCAAAAAACACCCACGACCATTTTCCTTGTAAATTTTTATTAGTAAAGGCTTCACCATTATGATCGGTCAACTTAAATGGCTTTATAATTCTTGGTTGTTGATAATACAAAGAAAATTCAGGTAACGGTTGTTGATTGAGCTTTTGAAATAAAAAAGCTCCCGTTGCTAACGCCACAATAGCGATAATACTCAATAATAGTTTTTGCATAATGCTGATGTTAGCCTTGGGCAAGCGGTAATAAATAATGATCTAATAACAAAATGATAAATAATGTCATTAGGTGAACAATAGAAAATTTAAACGTGTCCATGGCTGTATTTTCATCGGCGTTAAATTTTAATTTCCATGCATAGGCAAAGAAAATTAGGTTAAGCACCACGGCACCAACTAAATATAACCAATTACTCATACCAACCAAATAGGGCAGTAAACTCACTACAAACAACAGTACGGTATACAGTAAAATTTGAGTTTTGGTAAAGCTTACGCCATGCGTAACAGGCAACATGGGAATATTTACTTTGGCATATTCATTTTTACGATGAATCGCTAATGCCCAAAAATGGGGTGGTGTCCAAGTAAAAATCAACAATACCAACAAAAGCGCATTAGGATGAACTTCATTTGTCATTGCTGTCCAACCTAATAAAGGAGGAATAGCACCAGCTAAGCCACCAATTGTAATGTTTTGTGGTGTAGCTCTTTTTAAATACATGGTGTAAACAAAACTATAGCCAAGTAATCCGGAAAAAGTTAACCATGCTGTTAATGGATTAACCCAAGCATACAACATAACAAACCCTAATATGGCAATAGTGCTAGCAAACACAATTGCTTGTTTAGCTGTTATTTTGCCATTGGGTAAAGGACGGTTATGAGTACGCCCCATAATTGTATCAATTTTTTCATCAACAATATGGTTAATAGCCGCTGCTGCTGAAGACAATAAACCAATGCCTAAAATGGCTGGAATTAGCACTTGCCAAGGAATAGCACCAGGCACCGATAAACACATACCCACTAAGGCGGTTAGCACCAAAAGAGCAACTACACGAGGTTTGGTTATTTCGTAATAAGCTTGCCATCTATCGCTTAAAGGGAGTACTGCTGTTGGCGCTAAAGTTTCTACTTTATTCATAATAATTCCTAAATTCTACGCTTTAAGCTATAGGCAAGCCTGATCAGGCTTAACATTAAGCATGCTGCCAGTATGTTATGACTTACCGCAACTGCAAGTGGTAATGAAAACCAAATGTTACTGATCCCTAATCCCAGTTGCACTGTTAATGCAACGCCAACTAATATTGCTGCTTGTTTAAAGTATAATGTTTGCGACTTGCTAAACACCATTAAAGCTAACCAAGCTAAATACAGCCCAGTAACTAATGCACCGAGCCGATGCATTACATGAATTGTTACCCGTTGGTTATGGTCTAAATGGCCGTATTCATAAGTGTCTTTAACTGGCGGTATTGGATCAAAAGATCCATCAAAAGTAAGCTGCTCTTGCCAACCTGCTTGGCAAATAGGTAATTCAACACAAGTAAGCGCCGCATAATTAGACGATGTCCACCCTCCTAATGATATTTGTGCAGCTAAAATGCCGACACCGAACAATGCAAATTTTCCGTATTTTTTCACTGAAAAGTCACTTGAGGGCAAACGATGTGTTCCTAAACGTAAATACAACAAAAACAGCAAACATAAAGTAGTGAAACCACCGAGCAAATGTCCCATTACCACAATAGGCATTAACTTCATGGTAACAGTCCACATGCCTAATGCAGCTTGAAAGATGACAATGAGTAAAATAAATAATGGCAAAAATACTGGTGAGCCTAATTGGCGACGTTTGATTGATAAAAAAGCAATGGCAATAATCATTAAACCTAATGCACCAGCAAAATAACGGTGGATCATTTCATTCCACGCTTTATGTGCTACCACTTCATGATCAGGAAAAGCTTGGTCTGCTTTAGCTAATTGCTGTGAAGTTTCAGGCACTTTAAGCTGTCCATAACAACCAGGCCAGTCTGGGCAACCTAATCCTGCGTGTGTTAAACGCGTGTAAGCACCTAAGCTTACCACGACTAAAGCTAATATAATGCTAATAAAAACTAAGCGTTTAATTTGAATAATTTTTTGAGTTGAATATTGATTTTTCATACTAACCAATCTTTGAATATTTTAATAATTTTTTGAAATCTGCCAAAATAGATTTACCAAAAAGTGGTAAAGATTGATCATTATCGGGCGGAGTATAAGATAAAACAATATTCCCTAAAGTATCAACAATCAGAACTTGTTGCTCTTTAAAAAGCTGTTTGGTTAAGGCTGGAGTTGCTTTCACAGACCAACGATTCTCTTGAAATTGTTGGCGCTGTTCCGCGGTTAAATCATGGTGCGCTAATATTACAGGTTGAACGCGATCCATTTCTTTACCCAGTGCAACATATGTATTGTCAACACCATGCAATGTTTGCTTGCATAACTGTTCACAGTGACTCGGCAAGAGGTAGATCATCAACCATTTCTTTTCAAAATCAGCAGATGCTAGCCCCATTTTTTCAAGTGTTATTTCATGCTCAACAAGTTTGCCTTTATTGGTAACGCCATAATTAAACCAATGCTCACTAAGTGCTAATTTTGCAAGTATGACCGGAATAATAAATACGGCTAAAACCAGTATTAACGTTCGACGAGATTTGCTTTTTTGCAAAGCTATATGCTCGGAACTAGCTTCTGCTTTATTGTATGGCTGACTACTGCTCATTTTTATGGCCCTTATTATTTTTATGTGTCGCACTATTCTTATAGCTTGCCCATGCCATTAACAACAACCAAGCCGTTGCTAAACTGAACCATTGAAACGCATAAGCTTGATGCTTTTCAGGTGGCATAACCACTGGATGCCAATTTTTGGCAAATCCTAATTGTTCATTTTTATCTAAGTAAACCACAAAGGGCAATAGTTTTTCGCCAATCAGCTCTGAAAGTTTATCTACTTCTATTTGTTGTACTCTTAGCGGCCATGTTACCTCTGTAAATTGTTGCTCTTGTAAAACAACCCCTTTTTCCATAATACGAACATTGCCTTTAATTTTGTATTTACCTGATTTAACTGAAAAAACAGGGAATTCTTGACGATTTATAGAGCCAATTATCCAGCCAAGATTAACTAATAACGCCCCTTGTTTGGCTCTTACTAATTGAAAAACACGATAACCTAATGAATTTTTATTGGCTTGATTATCGAGTAAAAACACATAATGATCATCTAATTCACCTGTAAATTCAATAGGCAAATCATTAATGTTCTTACTGACTTTATTATTATGTTTATCCGCTAACGTTAAGACTTGCGCTAAAGAGAGCGCATCATTCTTAGCTAATTGCTCAATACGAATTAAACGTTGACGTTTTTCATCAGCTCTTGCCGATTGCCAAAAACCAAGCTTTACCAATAAGGAAAAAACCAGTAGGGTAAATAGCAACCAAGGCAAACTAATGTTAGTTATATATTTAACTATATTAAATTTTTGTTTAGTTGCTTTCACTACTGGCCCTTACTACGCTCAATAAAATGAGCATGGGAAAATCAAATGATATTTAAAATTATAATTTTAAGTTTGTTGGCTTTTATGATTTATAATTTATTTCGAGCCATGATCATTATGAATAAAAATGATCCCAATCAACCGTCTATGTCTAAATTTATCGGTCGACGAGTAATCGTTTCTGTTGCTCTAATTATTTTACTTTTAGTTGGCATTTTAACGGGGGTAATTACCCCAAATCCACACCCCTAAAAACTAAAACAAAACCCTATAACAAATAAAAGGTGCACAGTTTATATCAATAAACGAGCACCTTAGACAAAGTTATAATGCTTGATGATACTTTATAGGATGTATACAAAGACGAACAGCATTACCCACACTACATCAACAAAATGCCAATACCAACTTGCTGCCTGAAATGCAAAATGATTATTTGGCGTAAAATGTCCTTTAAGCACTCGAATAAACATTACCGTTAGCATAATTGCACCTAACGTTACGTGCATGCCGTGAAACCCTGTAAGCATATAAAAAGTGTTGCCATATATACCACTACTTAAAAACAATTCCATCTCTTCAGAATAACCATGTGCGTATTCTTGTACTTGGAAAAATAAAAAGCTAAAGCCTAGTAAAAGGGTTAATCCTAACCACACCTTCAACTGTGGGCGTTTGTCTTGCTCTAAAGCTACATGAGCAAAATGTGCTGTAATTGACGAGGTTAATAATAAAATGGTGTTTAACAGCGGTAATCCATACCAGCCCATTGCATTAGTTTCTGTACCGCCTGGTGTTTTTAATAATGGCCAAGTAGCAGTAAACTCAGGCCAAAGTACTGCCGCTGTTTCTGCATTGTTTCCCGCACCACCTAACCAAGGCACAGAAAATTGGCGCGCATAGAGTAAAGCACCAAAAAATGCGGCAAAAAACATGACTTCAGAAAAAATAAACCAACTCATTCCTTGGCGAAATGAATTATCCATTTGATGACTGTATTTTCCCGCCATCGATTCATTAATAACATTATTGAACCAACCAAACAGCATAAAAATAACCAGTGCTATACCTGCAACTAATAAATAGCCACCATAACCTGATACCTTATTGTGCATATCGTGTACATAGTTACCCGCCCCAAAGGCGATCATAAATAATGCCACGGCACCAACAATGGGCCAATGACTCTGTGCTGGTACATAATAACTTTCGTATTCTTTAGTCGTCATTTTGACTCCCTCAATTTTTAGCTATTACACTTTGTTTAACCGATTCGGTTACGTTAAACAAGGTATAAGACAATGTAACTGTTGTAATATCTGCTGGTAGTTCAGGATCGATATAAAACTGCACTGCCATTTCAACCGCTTCTTGTGCTTTTAATGGTTGTTGATTAAAACAAAAACATTCAATTTTTTGAAAATAGCTATGTGCTATTCCCGGAGATATAGAAGGTACTGCTTGCCCAACTAAATCTTGTGATGATTCATTTTTGGCATAAAACTTAACAAGCTTTAACTCACCCGGATGAACCGTAACTTCTTTAGTTATTGGGGCAAATTGCCATGGCATTCCCGACGTTATTTGACTAATAAATTGGACACGAATATTGCGTGAGGTATCAACACCATCAGCAGCATAAACTGCAGCAGTATCATTCGTTTTTCCATTTAATCCGGTAATATCACAAAACACATCATATAAAGGTACCAAAGCAAAGCCGAAGCCAAACATCGCAAACACAATCAACACTAATTTTTTAACTAGCTTATTTGTTTTTTGTGCCTGCTTTGGTTGTTGCTCAAGCATTTCTGGATCAGTACCTTTATTCATTTTTCTACCTATTAGTCGATTTTAGGTGGCGTTGAAAAAGTATGATACGGCGCAGGGCTTGCCACTGTCCATTCCAAACCTTCGGCACCATCCCATGGTTTTGCTGGCGCTTTTTCGCCACCTTTAATACATTTGATAACTACAGCTAAAAAGATTAATTGTGATAGACCAAATGCAAAACCACCGATACTTACCCATTTATTAAAATCTGCAAATTGTAGAGCATAATCAGGAATACGACGTGGCATACCTGCTAACCCTAAAAAGTGCATTGGGAAGAACAATAAATTAACTGAAATTAGTGAACACCAAAAATGCCATTTACTTAAGGTGTCGTTATACATATGCCCTGTCCATTTAGGCAACCAATAATATGCGGCAGCAAAAATAGAGAACAACGAACCCGTTACCAATACATAATGAAAATGTGCTACCACAAAATAGGTATCATGATATTGGAAATCAACAGGCGTCATCGCGAGCATTAATCCAGAAAAACCACCAATGGTGAATAAAATAACAAAGGCAATAGAAAACAGCATAGGCGTTTCAAAACTTATTGAACCACGCCACATTGTCGCCATCCAGTTAAATACTTTAACCCCTGTCGGTACTGCAATTAACATAGTGCAGTACATAAAGAATAATTCACCAAAAAGCGGCATACCTGTTGTAAACATATGGTGAGCCCAAACAATAAATGACAATACAGCAATTGAAGCCGTTGCATAAACCATCGAGCTATAACCAAATAACTTTTTACGTGCAAACGTTGGAATAGTTGTAGAAACCACACCAAAAGCAGGCAAAATCATAATATAAACTTCAGGATGACCAAAAAACCAAAAAATATGCTGGAACATCACTGGGTCACCACCACCTGCAGCATTAAAAAAGCTAGTACCAAAATAGGTATCGGTTAATACCATAGTAACCACGCCCGCTAATACCGGCATAACGGCTATTAACAAATATGCCGTGATAAAAAATGTCCATACAAATAATGGCATTTTCATATAGGTCATACCCGGAGCGCGTAAATTCATAATGGTTACCACAACATTTATGGCACCCATAATTGATGAAATACCCATAATATGCACAGCAAATACAAAAAATGCTGTACTACCATTTGAATAAGTGGTCGATAATGGAGCGTAGAAAGTCCAACCAAAATTTGGTGCACCGCTTTCCATGAAAAACGATGAAAGTAAAATGGCAAAAGCAAAGGGTAAAATCCAAAAGCTCCAGTTATTCATTCTCGGTAACGCCATGTCTGGCGCACCAATCATCATAGGAATCATCCAGTTTGCTAAGCCAACAAAGGCTGGCATTATTGCCCCGAACACCATAACCAACCCATGAACAGTGGTTAATTGATTGAAAAAATCAGGCTCAACAATCTGCAACCCCGGTTGGAACAATTCCATGCGAATAACCATGGCCAATGCGCCACCCGTTAAAAACATGATAAAAGAAAACCATAAATATAAAGTACCAATATCTTTATGGTTAGTTGTATATAACCAGCGTTTGATGCCAGTCATTTTATGATCTTCGTGGTCAGCATGATGATCAGTAAGAACGTCTGTAGTCATTTTTATTATTCCCTACTTAGTACTGGCAGCATCAACATCTGCAGCTTGAATTAAATCACCCGTTTTATTACTCCAAGCATTTCGCTCATAAGTAACGACTGCTGCAATTTGAGTTTTGGTTAACTGAGATGAAAAAGCAACCATCGCTGGATTTTTACTACTACCATTAATAACCATATTCAAATGCGTGGCGATATCACCAGTAGCAATTTTACTACCATCTAAAGCTGGAAATGCTGGCGGCACACCTTTACCTGATGCTTGATGACAAGCGGCGCAACTAGTGTTATACACTTGTTCACCCATTTTCATCATGTCATCCATACTATACACTTTGCTCAAATCTTCGATTGGTGCTACCGCAACTTTTGCAGCAACTTCAGTAACTTTTTTAGAGCGAGTATCCGTAGCAGAGTTATTTACAGCACCACCTATAGCGGCTTGTACATCAGCAGCTTGGACCATATCACCCGTATTATTACCCCAAGCATTACGCTCATAAGTAACCACTGCAGCAAGTTGTTTTAAGCTCAACTGTTTACCATAACCTTGCATACCTGTGCCTGTTCGGCCATTGAATACAGTACTAATGTGATCGCTAATCTTCCCTTCTTTTATGAAAGGACTATCTTTTAACGCTGGGAATGCTGGCGGTAAACCTGAACCCGTTGATTGATGGCACGCTGCACAATTTGCAAGATAAGTATCTTTACCTAAAGCCATTAACTCATCCATGGACATTGAAGCATTTAAAGATGCTTTTTCTGCTTCAGCAGCTTGCGCAGCTAGGTTGTGTTGGTCATCGAGCCACTGGTTGTAATCAGCTTCACTTTTAACCTCAACCACTATTGGCATGAAGCCATGCGCTTTACCACAAAGTTCTGCGCATTGACCACGATAAATACCGGGTTTTTCAACACGAGTCCAAGCTTCATTAATAAAGCCAGGATTGGCGTCTTGTTTAATCGCAAATGCGGGTACCCACCAAGAATGAATAACATCATCAGAGGTCACTAAAAAACGGACTTTTTTATGTGCAGGGATTACTAACGGTTTATCAACCTCAAGTAAGTAATTCTCATTTTTTTCTGGAGACAAGGTACCTTCTGGGGGTTTTTCGTACTGCTCTCGCGGTGTGGATAACACAGAATAATACTCAATATTTTGATCAAAATATTTATAGTGCCATTTCCATTGAGATCCTGTTACTTGAATCGTAACGTCAGAATCGCTGTTATCCTCTAAAGCAATTAATGTTTTCGTTGCAGGATAAGCCATTGCAATGAGAATAATAACTGGAATAGCGGTCCAAAGTATTTCAACTTTAGTGCTTTCATGAAAACTAGCCGCCTTTGCACCTTTTGATTTACGGTGAAAAGCCATAGACCAAAACATAGCACCAAAAACGACCAAACCAATTGCAGTGCAAATATATAAAACCAACATATGCAGGTCGTAAACGTCTTTACTGACTTTTGAAACACCTTCGGTAAGGTTTAATTGCATTTCTGCCCAAGCTGAACTGGAAAGCAAACTTCCCAACAACAGCCAACCTAGGTTACGTCTTTTCACTCGACATCTCCTCTACCCTTTTTTATTATTAGAAAACAGAACACAACGCAATACTCAGATCACTGAATATTCTGCTCATTTTTATTGTTTTAAAAGGCGATGTAGATAGTTAGCGCTAATACGCCTTTTTGTTTTTATTACAGTTTATTTTTGTACACTTTCCGTTCTAGAATTACCCAAAAATTGACCTAGGTCAATTTAAAGTTTTGTTATAGTTAAAATAAAGTCTAATAAATTCAATAGAGTTAGAACTCTAATAGTGTTGTAGCTCTTTTATTTAGTGGTCTAGAAGAGTTTAAGTTGAATAAAAATGAATCGTATTTGAGTGAGCAAAAAACACTCAAAATGAGTGCTTTTTTTGTTCATCTATAAAAATTTAAAAGGTGGTGAGATAAAAAGACTGTTATCTATTAGATATGATAAAAATAATATATCGACTATTTTTTGATGGCATAGGATCTTGCTGAAATTGGGAAATCACATCCAATCAGCACTTCGAATAACACCAACAGCAATACCCTCAATATTGAATTGCTGGCACGTTAAATCCACCTTTATAGGTGAAAAATCTTCATTTTCTGCATGTAAATAAACAATATTACCTTCGCGCTTAAAACGTTTAACGGTTACATCGTCTTCAATACGCGCCACCACTACTTGCCCATTTTGTACGTCAGTAGTTTGGTGAACTGCAAGTAAATCGCCATCTAAAATACCAATATTTTTCATGCTTTCACCATTCACACGCAATAAATAATCGGCAGCAGGGCGAAATAAATTACTATCAACTTTATAGTGATCTTCAACATGTTCTTCCGCTAAAACTGGCTCACCTGCAGCAACACGACCAATAAGTGGCAAGCCTTCGTCTTCATGTACTTGAAATTGCTCAGCTAAACGAATACCGCGCGAAGTACCGGGTAACATTTCAATATAGCCTTTTTTAGCCAATGCTTTTAAATGTTCTTCTGCCGCATTGGCCGATTTAAAACCAAAGAAATCAGCTATTTCTGCGCGTGTAGGTGGCATACCTGTGTCAGAAATTTTTTCTTTTATTAAATCAAAAATTTGCGATTGGCGTGGTGTTAAAGGGCGTAAAGTCATATTGAAATTATCCTGTCAATTCATACAAGCTGTATATAAGGTCAGTATAGTTGTATAAAGGAAAAAATCAATATTTAAATTTTTGTCATTTAAAGGGTTTTATATTGGTTCAATTTATTTCCATACTTTTCTAACATTGAGTATAAAAATTTAAGCTGAATATGCTGAATATTTTGTTGTGCCTGTTGATAAACTTTAGTCGCTTCTTCAATTTTTCCTTGTTGAAATAACACATTAGCTAAATGTAATTTTGTTGAATTAATACCTATGGGTGTTTGTACTATTTTATAAAAAGACAGAGCTAAATTAAATGCTTGATATGATTCATCCAGTAAGTTTTGTTGCAAATAAGCCAAGCCTTGTTCTTCTGCAATGCGAGCTTTAAGCAGCCATTCATTACTATTGTCAATCGACTTAGCAGCTTGACCATAATATTTCAGTGCTTGTAACCAATGCTTTTGTTTCGCTGCTACCCTTCCTTTCAATAATTTAATACGTGCCACTTCTTGTTGATTATCAGTAATTAACTTCGTCGCTTTTCCCAATAACTGACTCGCTTGCTCAACTTGCTCATTCCACAAATACAACTTACTTAAATAAAGCAAAGCGATAACTGAATCTGGGTTTAATGTTATATAACTCTCAAAAAAACTAATTGATGTTTGCCAATCTGTTTCATAACTAATCATCGCCTCAGCAAATAATGTATCGCTGAACTCCTTTATCGCAGCAACATTCCCGCTTCTTTGTAGAGGAGAATTGATAAAAATCGCTATTTTTTCTGATAATTTAGTGAGTGCGCCGTTAATTGAGCTATCGATAATAACGCCTTGTTTAACATCGTTAATAAGGTGAAATTTATACACCAATTTATAGTCAGACACATTGCCATACATTTCAGTTTCAACAATTAAGCTAGCACCAGAAACAGTAAATATTTTGCTAATATCATTAGAGTTGAATGATCTTTTAAGTCCTGCGGTGTGCATTAAACGTGGAATATATATCCCTTGATATACAAAAATCGAGTCAGGCAATCCCCCTAATTTAGCGATAAGTTGCTCCATCCCCCCCAAATAAAGCCACTTGTTTTCAGTATAAGTGACGCTATTTTTTATTGGTAATACAACAATACGTTGGTCATACTTTATGTCGATAACGTCAGTTTTATAGAATAGCTTCAACAGCACTAGTAGAATAATTACAACAATGAAAAAATACTTTAATCGCTTAACGTTATCCATTGAAAAAATGGTACGAAAACGTTCTTCTTGGCAAGTAATAAGATGAATTTGAGTCGTGAATTGATATCCCTTACGTGGAAAATTTTGAATAATTTGAGGGCTAGAAAATAACTGTCGAATATCTCGAACGGATTGAAATACTACGCCATCATCAACCTTAACATCATCCCAAACATTGTCTAATAACTCTTGTTTGCTGACAATTTCCCCCGATCTTTGCGCGAGGTACAAAAGTACCGCGAGTGTTTTAGGGCGGATGTTTTGACAGCCATCTATAGCTGATAATGTTCGCGCCTGCACATCAAGGACAAAATTACCAATTTGATATTTCATTAAAACAACACGTAAAAAAGGTCATTAAGTCATATTATCAAATATTATCAGTAATGGTCGGTTTAAATAAGCGCTCTAATTTCATGCTCTATTTTTTTATCAATAGTGTAACGCTGTTTAATAAACTGTAGCATTGCCTCCGCAGAGGCTCGAGAATTTTCAACTCCTTGTGTGCATTTAAATAACAATTGTTGGTAGTTAGGATGACGTTGCTCTATCCTGCGGTCTAAACAAAAATCATCTTTATCTATGTTGTGGCTTTGCTGCTGATGTAAATCGAGTAAGCTAATTAATCGATCTACAGCATAAACCTGAATAAATCGCATTGCAGAACATTTTTCTCCTCGACGATAACGGCATAACCCCACATATAAATTGGTTAATAATTCTCCCAACAAAAACGTTTCATCATCTGATACATTAGGCGTTGCTAATGCGGCCTTGCATAAGCTTTCGGCAAGGCATTTATCTCTCCATATAAAACGCCCCTCAGAGTAAGAAATAGTGGCTAATTCCTGTGGTTCAAATACAGCAAATTCACAAAATAGACCATCTACAAAGAATAACTTGTAGCCATCAGCTGTGTTTTTGAAACACCAAGCAATATCATAAACACTAGAAAGCCAGTCTAAATTATCAATAAACCGTTGTTTACTCCCCTTTCTGACAATGGCAAAAAAATCTAAATCTGAATATTCATCCATACGTTCAAGATCTTTACCTGCCGAGCCGAGCCCAAGCAAGCCAAGTCCATCAGGGCTATTTTTAAGACTTACTGCAATGTCGTTTAATCGTTGCTTAAGTAATTTAACTTTATCCATTTAAATTCCCTCTCGAGTTATTGGTTACTTAGCTTTGCCAATTAACAAATAAGAAAAGGCGCTATTGATCGTTATTTTGCCTTTTTTTACTATCACTTTCTGATCAGAGTAATAATCAAGCAGCACATCGCCCTCTTTAAATACCGAATAAACAGCAATGGTTTTGTTGCCTTTGGGTAAACCTTTAGCAACTAACACCCTATCCTGTGTGTCTAATTCACGTTTAAATATATAGGGGGATTTGCTCAACTGTTGATGCTTTCCTGAGCCTACGGCATTATGGTCACGGCGAAATTTACCAAGCTTTTGCCAATGGGCTAACACTTTTTGAGTTGTCGTTTTTTGTAAGTCTTGCCAATTCATAAAAGTACGCATGTTGGCATCGCCATACGCTCCTTTTACATACATTGAACGCGCTAATTCATCACCATAATAAATTTGCACCGCGCCCGGTGCCAGCATAAGTTTAAAAGCATCTTCAAAAATATGCGCACGCTTTCTGTCATAAGAATCTTGATCATCATGCGATCCAATGTAATTTAGAATACCTTTACCTTTGAGTTCACCATCATTAAGTATATGTGAGTAAGTAGAAAATATTTGTTCCGCCGATTGTGAAGCATGGGCGACAAAACCCATGTTTATCAATGCATCAAAACCATAATTAAAAAAATCGACTTGTTTGTCACCATAATCATAGGCTCGCCCATTAGCTACCGTATTTTTAAAGCCATTTACTCCCCAATTAAAGACTTCACCTACCATATAAAAAGGTAAATCATCTTTGATTAATTTAGGGTTGTTTTCTTTCCATGTATTAAGGGCGATTTCGCTTTCTGTTTTTAATACTGACCAAACATCAGCCTCAACATGTTTCGCGGTATCTACTCGAAAGCCATCGATACCATATTCTCTAACCCAGTCGGTTAGCCACTTTACAAGATAATATTTGGGTGCTCTAGGATAGCCTGTTCGCTTAAAAAATATTTCGAGTTCATTAAGTTCTTGTGCTAAGCGACCTTCACTTTTCCATTTACTTAGTAGCTGTGGAGGAAGTTCAACATTCGTCTCGATTTCCGTTTTAATATCCGTAAGCGAGGTTGCTAAAGCACATTGGATATTTTGTTGATAGTTCTTCCAATTACATAGTGGATGAGTTCTTATCCATGAAGAAGGCCATGCCCAATCAGACTTAGTTGCAGGGCCAGTATGATTAATAATAACGTCGAATAAAACTTTAATATTATGTTTATGTGCCGTAGCGATCATCTGTTGTAGATCGGCCTCGCTACCATAATTTTTATCAACGGCTGTCCAATCTTTCGGCCAATAACCGTGATAGGCATAAGTTAATTCCGCTGATTCATCATAGCCATGCACTTGTTCAATTAAGGGTGTCATCCAAATAACATCAACACCTAATTGAGTAAAATATCCTTCCTCAATTTTATTGATAATGCCTTTAATATCTCCTCCTAAAAAACCTCTTAATACTCCCGGTGTAGCCGTGCGATTGTATGAATGATCATTCGCTAGGTCACCGTTATTAAATCGGTCGGTTAACATGAAATAAACCGTCGCGTTTTTCCAAAAATTGGCTGTTGTTTTTTCAGCAAATAGCTCAAAAGAGCTTGCCATTGTTAAGAGTAAAAAGACTACCTGTATAATGCGCATTACATTGTTACCTATTTAGTATTTGGATAACTGATTAATGCCTTTTTTAAGCTAAAAAGTTAACTTAAATATTCTTAAAAAAACTTAAATAATTGAATTTTATTAAATAAAACTACGTAATACAGGGTGATTTTGGAATGGACATTTTTAGCTAATGGCAGATAAATGCAGTACTACTAATACTGTTATTATAATTTTATAACTATTTAATTGGTTATTTCACAGTATAATGCTGGGCTATAAAAAAGGTATCACATTTGAGTTTTTAACTGAGTAAATTCGTTAAGTGAGCTTTCAGGTAAAGTATTTATTTTAATGCTATCAAGCATTTTTTTAGCTTGCGTTTTTTGTTTTAAAATTAATAAAATTTTAACTGTGAGTAATTGGGCTTGGGCTTGTTCAATATAATCGCACCCTAATGTTGCATGATATATGGATTTCTCCGCATTAAATTTAGCGTTTGTAAAATTTTTATCCCACATTTGACTTCTTGCCAAATTATAATAAAGGACCGCTATTTGTTGATCGTTACCTACCTGTTTTTCCCAATATAAAGAGGCTGACCAATACTTTACAGCTTGTTTTTTATAGCTCAGTCGATCTGCTAAATGGCCTAAATTTGCGTATAAATCTGCATGAAAAATAAGGTCAGGATAATTTTCATATTTAACAACGAGTGACTGGAGTAATTGGTAGGCTTTTTTATATTCACCGACATACAATTGTAAGTTGGCAAATTGTATTAATAGATTTGGATTTGGATACGCATTGTTCATTAACTTGAGCAAAATTTGCGCTTCACCCATAATTTTTTTTCTTTCTTGTTTTATTTTCTCTTTATCTAATGTTGTGTCTGCATCAAGAGTTTTACCGTAATAAATAAGAAGACTTAATTGAAAAGGAATGGGTAGATTTTTTTTGTTAATCCAAGTCTTAGTGATTTTATGTAATTCATTATCTTTTTGTAATACTAATAAAGTTTCAAACTTATATTGCATTAAATCGTACCAAACTCGACTTTGTATATGTGTTTGTTGTAGTTTTTGATTAACTTCTGATAAACAATCGGTAGGCGATTTTCTACAAACTTTATCAATGTCGAGCATATTTTTTGGAGAATTATTAGCTGCCAATAAATACGAAGGGATAAATAAAACAATTAAAAGAATTGTTAGGGTTAGGCGCAACAGCATAGACTCTAAATATAATATTATTGGTTAATGTTTTACATGAAAGTTAAAGGGGTTGTCAAAAATATAACTGGTATTAGTTGAATTAATTAAAAATAAAAAATTTACAGCGACATCAGAATTAATAAATAGCGCCATAAACATCTATTTGGGTTAGATAAATACGTAAATCTAACTCTACTTGGTGATAATCATTCATCATGTATTGGCAAAGTTTATAAAACGCTTTGTTGTGGTCTTTTTCTTTTAAATGCGCAAGTTCGTGTACCACGATCATATTTAAAAAAGCGTTGGGGGTATTTTTAAATAAACTACCTACGCGTAATTCATTTTTGCTTTTTAATTTACTACCTTGCACGCGAGACACATAAGTATGCAATCCTAATGCGTTATTAATTATATGAATTTTATCATCAAATCTTATTTGGCTTAGCGGAACAGATTTTTTAAGATACTGATTCTTTAAATCCATTACATAGCTACGTAATGCTTTGTCGCTATTTATATTGTGACTAGTTGGATATTTGGCTAATAAATAGTTTGCTAACGTTTTCTGTTCAAGCATTTGCTGTACTTGATTTTGTACTGAGGGTGCATAGGCAGAAAGGTATTTTAACTTAATCGACATTGGTTAATTCTTTGGTATGGCTAAGTTTACGTAAACGTCGAAGCGGTTCTTTTTCATATTAATGCACATTGATGGTTTTTTATTCGCCAATGGTGGCGCATAACTTGGCCGCTTAACAACTACGCGATATTTTGCTAATTCAAGCGCAGGTTCAAGTAAGTTGTCGGCATCTAAATCTTCACCAACAAGTGCCTGAAATACCCGCATTTCTTTTTTTACTAAAGCTGATTTTTCTCGATGAGGATACATAGGATCAAGATAAACCACATCAACCTGAGTGTCCAAATTCATATTTTCTATTGATGATGTGTGAATTAGCCTCATGTTATTACCAACTAATTCTCCAAGTTCACTATTGAGCATTGCACGCTCAATACCATCATGTAATAAAGCAGCAACAATAGGCATACGCTCCATCAAAGTAACTTTACAACCTAAACTCGCGAATAAAAAAGCATCACGCCCTAAACCTGCGGTCGCATCTAATATGTGTGGTGTAAAACCATGTTTTAGGCCAATAGCTTTAGCGATCTCTTGACCACGTCCACCACCAAATTTACGTCGATGCGCGACAGAACCATCAACAAAGTCGACTTTAATTGCACCTAATTTGGGTTCATCTAATTTACATAATTCTAAATGCTGATCGTTTACCTGTAATAAAAATTTTAACTGCTCATGCTTTGTTACGGCGCGTCGATCGCCGATATAAGGTAATTGCCATTTAAGTGCAATACGTTTGGCTTGTTCCGCATCAGTATTATATACATAAGCAATAGCGGTAAAGTGTGTTGATGTGGTCATTTTGATTTTAAAGCATAGTTAATAAGCAAAACGATCATACCGCAAAGGTATTATTACCACTAGTAGATATAAAAGATAATATAACCATTCTACCTGAAGAGATGGGTAGGGTTATACCGAGAAAATATTTATAAGAGTTAATCCTTTGTTAATCAAACAAACCGCCAAAGTTCGTTCTTTTACCACGAAAACCTTACTATATTGACCAATTGGTAATTAAACAGCCTAAAATTACGTTATTTAATTACTTTCAAATATAAACAAACCTTTTAATTTACCAATTGTTAACATATGTTGCAATTTAATGTTCCTGCATACGTATTCAATTAATTACTTTATGACTAAGGCTAAATTTTAAGCAATTATTGTTGTGAGTAAGGAATAAATACAAATGGAAATTTACTTTATAAATTCAAGATCTTAATAAAAGCTCAATAGGCACTTAACATGAAAACAATAAAAAATAATAAAGTAACAAATGTAAAGAAAACATACTCAATAAAAAACATTCTGATAAAAACCTTATTAACGTCTAGTTTACTTATTGGTTTAAATAATCTGACACAAGCAGCCCAGCCCACCACTTTTGTTCATTTGTTTGAATGGAATTGGCAAGATGTCGCTCAAGAATGTGAAGACTATTTAGGACCAAAGGGTTATGCCGCAGTGCAAGTATCACCACCTAATGAACATATTCAAGGCAGCCAATGGTGGACACGCTATCAACCAGTTAGTTATCAATTACAAAGCAGGGGCGGAAACCGTACACAATTTATTGATATGGTTAACCGCTGTAAAGCAGTAGGCGTTGATATTTACGTTGATGCGGTACTTAATCATATGGCTAGCGGTAGTGGTACTGGTACCGCAGGTAGTGCTTTTGGTAGTAAAAGCTATCCAATTTATAGTCCGCAAGATTTTCATGCAAGTTGTCCTATTAATAATTATGGTAATCGTTGGGAAGTACAAAATTGTGAATTAGTAGGGTTACCTGATTTAAATACGGGCGCAGCTTATACTCAAGACACTATTGCGGGGTATTTAAATGATCTTACTAGTATTGGTGTCGCAGGCTTTCGTTTTGATGCATCAAAGCACATGGCTGTTGGTGATATTCAAGGCATTATGTCGAAAGTAAATGGCACACCATTGGTTTTTCAAGAAGTGATAGACCAAGGCGGTGAAGCAATTACGTCAAGTGAATATACCAGTGTAGGGTTAGTAACTGAGTTTAAATATTCAACTAAATTGGGTGACACTTTCCGTAATGGTAGTTTAGCTTGGTTAAGTAACTTTGGTGAGGGATGGGGATTTTTGCCGAGTAGTTCAGCCGTTGTTTTTGTCGATAATCATGATAACCAACGTGGTCATGGTGGCGGCGGCAGTGTGATCACTTTCCAAGATGGTCGTTTGTATGATCTTGCTAACGTATTTATGCTGGCTTACCCGTATGGTTACCCGAAAGTGATGTCGAGTTATGATTATCATGGCGATACTAACGCTGGAGGACCCAGCGTTCCTGTTCATAATGGTGCAACATTAGAATGTTTTGGTACTAATTGGCAGTGTGAGCATCGTTGGTCTTATATTGCCGGTGGCGTAGATTTTAGAAACAACACTGCTGATAACTGGACAACGACTAATTGGTGGGATAACGGCAATAATCAAATTGCTTTTGGCCGTGGTAGTTCTGGTTTTGTTGCCATTAATAAAGAAACATTTAATTTAACAACAACGTTAAGCACTAACATGGCATCAGGCACCTATTGCAACGTATTGAAAGGTGAATTAGCGGCTGATGGTCAATCATGTAGTGGCGAAACTATTACCGTAAATGCTGATAGCACTATTAATGCTAATGTTGGCTCTTGGGATGCTTTTGCTATTCATCAAGGCGCTATGCTGAATTCAGTTACCCCACCTGTTGGTAATTGGCAACGTACTGTGATTTTTATTCAAGCACAAACCGCTAGCGGACAAGATATGTTTATTCGCGGTGGTATTGATCACACATACGCCAATACAAATTTAGGGAAAAACTGCGCTACCACAAACGTTGAATGTGCCATTGCTATTACACATAATAACTTACGCAATGCGACAACCACACGGTGGAAAACCAATGATAACTACTTAGATTGGTATGGTGCAGAAGCTTCACAAGATGTTACCGCAGAAGGAACCGCTTTAGATTGGACAACTAACGTGTGGCCAGCTACTTGGGGTACTTTACGCACAACAGCTGTTGATGGTTATGGCGAAGATCCATTAAACATTTGGGGGCAACATTACTGGATGTTAGATGTAAATATGGATTGTAGTCAAACGGTTAATGGTCAATTTGAAGTGAAAGCCTTTATTAAAAATGGTCAAGGTTGGGAAGGTAATATTGCTCAAGCAAACACGCCATATGCAACCAATAATCACGTTGCCCAATGCGGCAAGATAAACAAGTTCGATTTTAATGCCAGCACGGTTGAAATTCGCAACTTTTAAATACTAAAAATCATGAAATAAACTTTCTAGTAGCCTTAAATAATTAAGGCTACTGGTTCACTAATGACCTAGTTTAATTCAGTATTTTTCCAGTATTTAGTACCTTTAACCATTGCTTGTAAGGCTAAACCACTTTCGGTTAATTGATACACACTAATATCACCATAAGCGACACTTGCGCTAGCGGCATCACCTTTATCGCTAGTTTTTGCGGCAACATCGGCTTCTGCTCCAAAAGCCCAACCTTTTTCAACAAAGGTATTTAAGGCCTTTTTTGAATGGAAAACAAAAACAGCCCGAAAATCTTTAACCCCTAAGCCTAAACCAACACCCGCTTCGCCCATATTCATATAAGTATTTTTACGATTACTGTTATTATGCACGACACCGTAACCACCACCGGCAGACACAAAAAACAAGTTGATTTGCGCATTACTAAATACAGCATAACCCGCTGCATTGTTGATTTCTTTGCGAATATTTGAATTTTGTTTATAAACAGAGGTAAGTACGTCTTGACTCATTTTTTGAATCTCTGCACGTTTTTCAGCTGGTGATGAAGAACCTGTAGATACGCAAGCCGTTAGTATCAGGGTTAAAAATAGTAATATTGTTTTTTTCATAAAAAAACCTTAAATAAATAGAGAGATCAAGATAATAGCATTTAAATAAATTTTTACCGCTTTTTTTGTTAATCACATTTGCTTTACAATAACAGGCTATTAAGGCACTTTAGCCACTTATTTTTATTTAGATTGCTTTGGACTTCTCATGCAAACATTTCAACGGATTGCGAAATGGATTATCGTTATCTTTTTAGTGTTAACCTTATCCATTTGGTTAGTATCTTCTCCAGTTATTAAATATTTCTTAAAATCACCCTTGGCAGAACAGGGGCTAACTTTATCAAAGCAAAGCAGCATTCGCTTTAACCCTTTTTTAATACGCGTTTCGATTAATAATTTAGAGTTAACCAAGACAAAAAGCAAAGAAAAAGTATTGCGCGTTGGTCAATTAACACTGCAACTGGCATTACATCAATTATTGTTTGGTAACATTAAAGTTCAAATTTTTACAATAGATCATCTTTATGTACAGGTAAAACAGTTACCTAAAAAGCTTGAAATTGCTGGTTTTGTAATCGGTAAACAAGGAAAGGAATCAACTAAAAAAGATACAGAACAAGGTCCAGCTGAATTTATTTACACTGTAATCATGCCGGAATTGGTGCTATCAAAAGCTGATATTGACTTATTTGTTGATAATCAAACGCATAAAATTTATATCAATAACTTTTTAGTTACCAACGTTATTGCAAGTAATAAAAAAATGGAGAGCCAGTTGAGCTTAACTGCATTGGTGGATAAAGCAAAAACGTTATTCAATGCGGATGTATTATATCAAGATAAAATAACAAAAATTAACTCAACTTTTTCTTTAGATCAATATCCACTCGCTAAATTACAAGGTCATCTAACAGAGCGAGTAAAACAACTAAGCCAACTTGAAGGCGAATTTTCACTGAAAAGCGAACAGGTAATTACTGTAATGGGTGAGCAGCTACAAGTGTCATTACCCAGTGTTGAGATTGCCCCACAAAAAGTTATTGCTAAACTTAAAAACGAAGACAAAAGCTATACATTAAAAATAGATGCTATGTTGGCGCAGTTAAATAAAACGCATGTGACGTTAAACCTTAATGCGCAAAAAAAACAAACGCCTCAATTTAACCTTGGAAGTTTTTTATTAAAAACCCCAAAAGCAATCACTTTTATCGATCACAGTTTAACCCCTGAATTACAACGTACCCTTTCAATTGATGAATTATCACTTGGCGCACTAAGCTCAACGCAACCTAATCAAGCAACACCATATAGCTTCGCTGCACATAGTAATAAATATGAAAATTTTAACTTTACAGGCAATATTAAACCTTTTGCAATAACGCCAGAATACTATGCGGATGGCCATATTAAAGAAGTCTCTCTACCATCCCTTTCTGCTTATATTAAACAAGCAATGCCGCTAGAATTTAAAAGCGGTCAATTGAACTCAACAATAAAAGCATCGTTAATTGGAGATAAAATTGCTGGTGATATTAACATTGCAATTAAAGGCTTAGAAACAAGTACCGCTGATGATAGTGAAATTAATATGCTCAAGGATAATGCGACCATGCCACTTAACGTTGCACTAAGTATACTTAAAGATAGCAAAGGCAATATTGAATTAAATGTGCCTTTATCTGGTTCAACTAACGATCCTAAATTTGGGATAAATAGCTTTATTGCACTAATTACACAAAAAGCAGTGATGTCTGCCACTAAGGCTTATTTGCTAAAAACCTTTGTCCCTTACGCTAACGTGTTGTCGGTAGCGATGACCGCAGGTGATTTCTTACTTAAGGTTCGCTTTGAAAAGTTAATTTATCAAACAAAACAAATTAAGCCTGAAGCAGAGCAAAAAAAATACTTACAGCAATTTATTGCATTAATGCACGATAAACCTCAAGTAAACGTAAAAATTTGCGCGATTAGTGTTCCGGCTGATGTTGGTTTAACTAAGGGTGAAAGCATCACTAAAAAATCAGTGATTAGTGAATTACATAAACTGGCTGAAAAACGAGAGCATGCGTTTAAAGATTATATTATCGAGCATAGTAAAATTGACTCAGCACGGTTGTTATTATGCGCACCAAAAATTGATAACAGTAAAAAAGCACAACCGCGCATTGAATTATCGATTTAATAAAATGGTCTCTGTTTTTTAAACAATTGAATTTATTGTTTTGTATTTGATAATTAATGTGAATTATCTTCTAAAAAAGTAGTGAACATATTCACTAAATTATTGTGTGAGTAATGTTCAGATTGCACAATTGAAAACTGTCGATTTAAGTTTAATGGCGTAGAAAGCTCTTTGAACAACTTAAAGTCAAGCTCTTGTTGAATCGATAATAAAGACAATACGCCTAAACCTAAGTTAGCTTTTACGGCTTGCTTTATCGCTTCTTGGCGTGATAAATCCATGCTATTTTCAATATTCAAACCTTGTTGTTGCATAGCGTTTACAAAAACTGAGCGCGTGCCAGAGCCGTGCTCTCTTAATATCCAACGTTGTTTAGATAGTTGACCACTAGTGAGTTTTCCCTGTTTTGCTAACTTATGATCTATTGAACAAAACGCAACTAATTTATCTGTACGCCAAGGTGAAATTTCTAATAAGTTAGATGTTATTGGTGCTTCAATTAAACCGACATGTGCTTGTCCTGCCGTTAAACGTTCAATAACCTCATCTGAGTTACCAATACACAATTTAGGATCAACTAAGGGATGTTGTTGAACAAAATTAGCAAGCAAACGAGGCATAACATAAGAGCCTATAGTTACGCTAGCAGCAACTTTTAATTCGCCTTGCAACAATGTAGTTGTTGGTTGCTGAAGCTGTTTTTGTAATTCCAACATTTGCATTGCTTTAAATAAAATGGCACGGCCGTGATCATTAATAAAAAGTTTACGTCCAATGCGATTAAAAACTTGATAACCTAATACCGATTCGAACTCTTTTAATGACTGACTTGCTGCTGATTGTGTTAAGCATAATTCGCTAGCCGCTTTGGTTATGCCATTTAATCTTGCAGTGGTCGTAAAAACCATTAACTGCTTTAATGTAATATTCAAAATAAGAACCAATATTATTCATTGATTTTTTTAATATAATACATTAAAAACATCTGTTTTATTAATTTAATGTGTTTTTATATATTATACTCAAAATGAATAAGTGAATTTTCTCACTAACCTTGGCGAATAGAAGTATGGCATTTTCAACCCAAAACCGTGGTAATACTTTAAATGGTATTTTATTTGTCGCGTTATTTGCAATATCAGCTACCTATATAGCACAATTTGAAATTTTTCATCAATTTGCCATCAGTCCATTAATTATCGGAATTGTTTTAGGGATGGTTTATGCCAATACTTTACGAAATAAGTTACCCCCTGAATGGCAAGCAGGCATACTTTTTTCTACCAAAAACATATTACGTATAGGTATTATTTTCTATGGCTTTCGACTGACTCTTCAAAATATTTCAGACGTTGGTGCCGCAGGAATAATTGTTAGTGCCAGTATTGTAACTTTAACCTTTATATTAGGATATTTCCTCGGCACCAAAGTATTTAAACTTGACCGTGATACCACTATTTTAATTAGTGCTGGTAGTTCTATTTGTGGTGCTGCTGCTGTTTTAGCAACAGAACCAGTACTTAACGCTGAATCATATAAAACCAGTATTGCGGTAGCAACTGTGGTAGTTTTCGGCACTATTTCAATGTTTTTATACCCCTTTTTATACCAAAGTGGCATGCTGGCTATTACCCCAAAGGCTATGGGTATTTATTTAGGTGGAACCCTACATGAAGTGGCCCATGTTGTTGGTGCGGGTAATGCCATAAATGAAGAGGTAGCCAATACAGCAGTTATTGTAAAAATGCTACGAGTTATGCTGCTTGCACCGTTTTTAGTAGTATTAAGTATTTGGTTAAAAAATAAAGTTGTTAATAAAGCAATCGGTGATATAAACAAAACAAAAATAACTATTCCTTGGTTTGCTGTTGGGTTCATTGCTGTAGTTGTCTTTAATTCATTTAATTTATTGTCAAACAATATGGTGCATACCATTAACCAACTAGATACTTTTGCATTAACTATGGCAATGTCGGCATTAGGTATGGAAACCTGTTTTGATAAATTTAAAGGTATTGGTTTAAAACCTGTCTATTTGGCGACTAGTTTATTTGCATGGTTACTATTTGGCGGCTTTATTATTACTCAGCTCGCAGTAAAATATGTATAACTAAATTGACTAATAGTCGATTATCTATAATTAGAGTAGAGCAAATAATTAATTTTCCTTAGTTTATAAACAATTAAAGATAATATGTAAATCAAACATTTACTTTAAAGTAAATTCAGTTATACTCCTCTCGTTGGTTAAGAATACAGCGGCGATAATTTATGTCTGTGCAAAATTTATGATTTTTTTAGAAAACTCATCTTGTAAGTTCGTAAGTAAATCCTGCATCTTTCAGCGCAAATTCAGTTAATTATTAACTGATTATATTTTATTATTTGGAGATTACTTATGTCTAACATGACTGGCCGTGTAAAATGGTTTGATGAGAAAAAAGGTTTTGGTTTTATTGAAGCACAAGATGGAAAAGACGTTTTCGTTCATTTCCGTGCTATTAAAGGCGACGGTTTTAAAACTTTAACAGATGGTCAAGAAGTATCATTTGAAGTTGAACAAGGTCAAAAAGGCCCACAAGCTGTAAACGTTTCTTTAGTTTAATAGCTAATTAGAATTCAGAAAAGCCGCTTAATTAAGCGGCTTTTTTTTGTCCATTTTATTATAAAATAAAATTTTCCTATTCCCAAAGAAAAGGCTCATTCTGACGATATGAATTTTCTTTTTTTTGCTATTTTAACAGCCTGTAATCGATTGCTTGCTTGTAATTTAATAAATATATTTTTAAGGTGAAAGCAAACTGTATTAGCAGAAATATTGATCTTGTTAGCAATAACTTTGTTAGAAAAGCCCAAAGCTAATTGATCCAATACCTCCTGCTCACGTTTTGTCATAATATTTAGGTTTTCAATAGATTGATGATAGTCATTCAATTGCTTTTCTAATATCTTCGCTTGGGTCAAGAGTGGATATTTCTGTGAAGTAGCTACTTTATATCTACTCGAAAAATATTTTTCCAACAAAGGCCTAACTACCTTTGTATTATCAATAAAGGGACGAATATACCCTGAATCTCCATACAAACTAATAGCTTTTTCAAGATGTATGAAACTCAACGTTTCATCATTAATTTTTTGATACGCGATACAAAACAATATTTCATAATATAATAGTGAAAGATTATTGTTTTCCTCACTTGCCCGCTTACAAAAGACCTCTAAACTAATAAGCACCTCTGAAATTTTTCCTTCCATAATATACATTTTACAGATAGTCACTGCTGCCGATAATGTTTCACGCCATGCTATATTTGCCTCTTCATCATTTTGATAATAACTTAATTTAATGCCCGTTTTTACCATTTGCTCTTTTGCTTGTGTTAACTTGTTTTCTTTTAAAAATAGATTCATTTTTTGAATATTTAACGAAGGTATTAACGCATCTAATTTTTTTTGTAATAGATAAACTTTGGCATTATCAAGAAGAGTGATAGCGGCTTCAAGGCCATGTTGATCAAAAGCAATATTGCTTGACGTAATATACCCCGCAAAATAAATATCAAACCAAGCTTCTTGTCCTTCTAATTGTTTCAGTAACAATTGTATATTTGGACCTGCACTCTTCCCTTGTTGATAATTTAATTCCGCTGTCAATATTTGTATTGAAGAAATCATTCCTTTATCGTTACTAAAGTTACTGCGAGTTAAATTAAAAGCTTTATGTAAAAGTTTAGCCGAATTATTCGATTTTCCTTCTGCAAAACTAATGTCTCCGAGGTGAGTATATATATAAATTTCACCGTATAAGCTATTAATTTTTTTATAATTATCAATTGAAAGTTTGGCGTAATTTAGCGCTTGAGCAAGCCTTCCTCGCTGTAAATAACCTAAACATAAAATATTATAATATTGACCGAATAGACTATAATTGACACTATCGAACTGTGAGATATTATATTTTAATTGCTCACAGTCACACTCTATAAGCATTTTTCCTTTATTAAAATCCAATATAATTTTCATCAAAAACAACTCGCATTCAATT
>Ga0316202_10000527_pt1 | contig 40501 bp, 42 predicted proteins | sample 3monrhotite_MG_FD_204934 | JGI IMG/M metagenome (GOLD analysis project Ga0316202, IMG submission 204934) | Microbial mat bacterial communities from mineral coupon in-situ incubated in ocean water Damariscotta River, Maine, United States -... | ecosystem: Environmental > Aquatic > Marine >...
CATCCAATGCGTTATATGAACGCCAACAATCAGTGTACACAATACTGTCAGGCTTTATTTTACAACGGATTATCGGCATTAGTGTTTCAGACTTGGCATCAAGAATAATCTGGGTGTAGACCTTTCCTCCACGCTTTAGGATTCCAAAGACAGCAACTTTACCTGCAGCGCCTCTACCACGTTTTCCTTTCCGAACACCGCCAAAATAGCTTTCATCCAATTCGATCTCACCGCTAAATTTTTCGCTACGCTGTTGCTGCTTTAAGGCAATTTTCTCACGTAATTTATGGAAAAACCTAACGGCAGTATTACGATGAATACCGACCAAATCGGCCGCTATTCTGGCAGTTGAACCTGCAATGAAGTATTTCATTAGTTCCAACTGCTTATTTCCACTTAGTTTACAATGCTTTAGATACACGAGATCACCTTAACTTTCTAAAAGTCAGGTGTCAGCCCCTAGAGTTTAAATCAGTTGTTGCCACTCATACCGGTAAATGAATGGCAGCTTGTGCACAACATCGGGCATAATACAAACAGCTACTTTTGCCTTTAGAACTCCTCTCTTTGCACAGGCTCTTTTTTAGGGGACTCGATCAGGATGGATTTACCATAGGTGATCGGGCCGAAGACGGTGTCGATAGTAGGGCGTATTTTCAGGGCCACCCCCTGTGGTAGTTGTCCGTCTTCACTTGCAAAGGCCAGAGCAAGTTCAATCATATCCATAGCATTTTTATCATTGAAGAATTTGAACATATTCAGACTGAGATGAAGTGGAATATCCTCGGCCTCCCCAGCTGCTAACGCGATGTTTTTTTCCAGTGTGCCGCTGACCGTTTCACGACCATCAAGTATCAGGGTCCAGTCCATACGTGTGAGGCTGGCTGCAACCTGATTGGCTAAGGGGTTTTCTGATTTCAGATGCAGGGTGAGATCAAGAGGCAGGCTTTCACGCGATACCGCCATGGTAGCACGGGCGACCTGGAACATATTCAGTTCATCGAGTGTATCAATGTTCATCAGATCAATACCTGCAACCTGAACGGCTGATACACGGTCCAGTGAGAACTTCACCTTTGAGAGATCTTTCATGGGCAGCATGGTTGCACATGAACTCAAAAACAGCGTGGCGGCCATGGCCAGTATGAATGGAAACCGGGTGTGTGGACTCATCTCATCTCTCCCTTATGATCTACAGCGTTGAGTATAGGGGAAAACAGAGAAAATAGTGTGTCAGATATTACATCTCGGGGTGTACTCGCAACCCCGACTGGTGGATCAGTATCTCTTCAGCATCTGCTCAGCACGGATAAGATCATCAGGGGTATCGACACCGATACAGTGAAAGTCACCAACGGTGACGGCAATGTCATATCCATGGTGCAGGACACGCAGCTGTTCCAACTGTTCGGTTTCCTCGGCTTGGCAGGCTTCCAGCGATGGATAGATCAGCAAAAACTCTTTGCGGTAGGCATACAACCCTACATGCTGCAGTGCATTGGCTGAACCGGTGCGCGGATAGGGGATAGCCGCACGGCTGAAGTAGAGTGCGCGCCCCTTTGCATTACACACTACCTTGACCACATTGGTATCAAACAGATCAGAATCCTCTCGAACCGGATGAGCCAGTGTTGCCATAGGCAGATAGGCATCATCATTGAAGGGTTCGACCACAGCACGTATGGCCGCAGGATCAATCAGGGGTTCATCACCCTGCACATTGACGACCACATCGCAGGGGATTTCACGTATGGCTTCGGCAAGGCGATTGCTACCGTTGGGATGGTCGGAGCGGGTCATACATGCAGTTGCACCGCACAAACGGGCTACTTCAGCAATGCGCTCATCATCTGTGGCAACAAACACAGGGCCAATATCTGCAGCCTGCGCCTTCTCTATGACATGCTGAATCATCGGTTTTCCGGACAGCTGTGCCAGAGGTTTGCCGGGGAAGCGTGTGGAGCCCATACGGGCGGGAATGCCAATAGCAATTTTCATATCAGGTTTTGCCTCCGACAATGTTTGAATCATGGTTTTGAACAGTTAAGGGTGCAGAGTTGCGCATAGGGTCGCTGAAGCAACATATAGCGGAATGTGGCTGATGATATAAAGCAGAGGCCGGAGCCAGTGAGGCCGTGTTTTTCATTTTATGAGTTTTTACTCTGCGATTCTTTGCGTCCTCTGCGGTGAAAAGGCTTTTCATATCAGTGCGATTCGATCTCAGGCCAGCTGGCGGTCGCAGTCCCGACCTTACCGACGACAACACCTGCGGCACGGTTGGCAATCTTTGCGGCACTCAGGGCATCGTCACCGCGTGCAAGGCATGCAGTAAATACAGCGATCACTGTATCACCGGCACCGGTGACATCGAAGACATCACGCGCAGCCGTTGGAATATGATGGCTCTGTTTCCCATCATAAAGCGTCATGCCACGTTCGGAGCGGGTAAGCAGTACATACTGAAGCTTGAGCTTTTCGTGCAGTGTTTGGGCAATCAGTTCGGCATGTTCATCGTTATTGATCGCTTCCAGTCCCGCCATGGCCGCTGCCTCCATCAGGTTCGGTGTGATGACGGTAGCCCCGACATAGGCGTCGGTATGCTCAGGTTTCGGGTCTACAGCAATGATGCCGCCCTGCATCTGCCCAATGAGCTGGCGGATGAAGTCCGGTGTTAATACGCCCTTGCCATAGTCGGAAAGGATAGCTGCTGAGGATTGTGGCAATAGCTCTTCAAGGCTGGCCATGATGCTCTCGTGGCTTTGCTTTTTGGCTGCCATGGTCCACTCCCGGTCATAACGCACGACCTGCTGATGGCGTGCGATAATCCGGGTTTTGATTGCGGTAGGCCGCTCATTGGTTTTGGTGATGACTCCGCGATTATCGGAATCCAGCTCTGCCAGGCGGTTTTTCACCCATACTCCCGGCTCATCGTTGCCAACGATGCCGAACATGGCTGAAGCTGTGTCCAGCGCGTGAAGATTGCGCACGACATTGGCTGAGCCGCCAAGTCTGCGATCAATTTCATTAACAGAGACTACCGGTACAGGCGCTTCTGGTGAAATGCGTGAAACATCCCCCCAGATAAATTCGTCCACAATGATATCACCAATAACTAGAATCAAATTGCTCTCCGTATAGCTAACGCTTTAGTAACGATAGTCGCGAGTATAGGCATGTTGCATGAAGTGTGTAGCGCTGAATAGAGGGCTGCTTCTCACTGAAGAGACACGATATCATGGATTAGCGCCACGATTGCCCGGGGTATAGGTGTCACCTTGTTGTTTCCCGGGTATTCATCAGCTCTATAATCTTCTGACCTACATATATAGAGCCATTGCTGTTCAAATGATTTTTGTCCCTGTAAAACAGTTCTCCCTGTTTGGCCATGAAGCATAATGCCGAGTCACAGAAATATGTTGAAAGATCGATGAGTTTGACCTTCTCATTGATGACTATGGATTTGGTGATGAGCTTTTCGAAGCTATCCTTCTCCTTGTAGTAAGCAGCACTGCTCTCAGAACACTGATTTACCGGACCAAAGCCTAGGCCAAGCCGGCCACTATATTTGCATTTTGAAGGATCAAACGAAAAATTAGGCACATCTGCTGCAACGATATAGACATGTTTGTTCGCAGCGATTAAAGCTGCCACCGTCTTTCTGAATGACGCTTCAAATTGATCGGCCTTGAGTTGTCCTTTAATTCTCCAGCTCCAGAACGCAGTAATAATCACTTTTGTGATCGAAGGGGTTTGCATGGCATGGTTCAAGGCATCATGGAAACCCTGGTCATCCAGGGTAGGTAAGCCGTCCTGCATAAAGAGAAGTACATTGGAATCTTTGGCAGCATTTGCGACACCGAGATAGAGGTGTTGGGCGTGGCTATCGCCAATAATTGCGATTTCAGGAGCTGCAGATTCGCGTGATTGTAAACAACCACCGGCCATGGCTTCATTGAGCAGACTCTCAGATGTGCAGGGATAAAAAACCTTGAGCGTTTGATGGTAGGCAGCGTTGCCAATATCGCCCCGATTGACCTCATGGAGCTGAGGGGCTGATTTGCGCAACTCAAAGCCATTGTTGGTATAGATCAGGTATCCTGCGGCACCTGTTGCCAGCAGGGAAAATAGAAGCAGGGCAGAAGTGGTTCTTTTATATTTGCCGAAACGGCAAGGGTGTTCAATATATTTGACCGTCAACCAGGCCAATATGAATGAGGCCAGAACCGCGCTCAGGCTTAGTCCCCATGTAGGTTGCTGGCTTTTCAGAATTTTGATAAAGGATAACAAGGGCCAGTGCCACAGATACAGGGGAAAACTGATCAGCCCGACCCAGACCAGTGGTCGGTTAGATAACAGGTGTCGGTTGACCCATGCCGATGGTCCAGCAGATATGATAAGGAAGGTTCCGAAGACAGGTAAAAGTGCCCACCAACCCGGAAACTGGTCCCAGCGGTCAATTTCGAGGAAAGCGATGATTAATAGTATCAGTCCGAGGATCGATTGCGGGTTCTGGTAGCGGTTGATGAACGATGGGCGGTGTAGTGCGATGTATGCAAGAATACCACCTGCCATAAGCTCCCATATGCGGGTCAGTGGGGAGTAGAAAGCAGCGGATTTGTCATAACCTATTTGATAGATGCTGAAGGCAAATGATGATGCTGCAATGACAAGCATGATGGTCAGAAAGCTTTTATGTTTTCGCCAGGCCAGTGCCATCAACAGTGGCCAGAAGATATAAAACTGCTCCTCAATAGCCAGACTCCACAGATGCAGCATAGGCTTGGTTTCAGCGGCATTATCAAAATATCCACTTTCAGACCACAAGAGGAAATTGGAGATGAATGCTGAACCACCGGCAATATGCTCTCCCAGCTGTTTATACTCCTCTGCAGTTAACGCAAACCAGCCAAAGGTGAGACTGGTTAGCATCACCGTTATCAGGGCCGGCAGTATGCGTCGGATGCGTCGGATATAGAACTCAGTGAAACTGAATGTATTTCGCTCAAGGTTTGAGAAAATAATCGTTGATATCAAAAAACCTGAAATGACGAAAAAAATATCAACACCGATAAAACCACTTCTCAGCGAGCTGGGATAGGCATGGAACCAGACGACAGCAATGATGGCAATCGCTCGCAGTCCGTCGATATCGGCGCGGTATTTCGGATGTGATAAATGTGATTGCCCGATGGAGCTGTTGCTGGTCATGTCATACTACCGTTGTTTTCCAAGTTTACAGGTCATCAGTGTTTGAGACCCGGGATGCAGTTTGCCGGGAGGGGCAGGAAGATTGCACGAGAATGATGCAGGTCAAGGCTGCCAATAGAGAAACACATCGTTTCCCCGAAGACGGTATGATTTTACAACAGTGCCAAAGTCGGCATTCCTGGCATAGCTCAAAATGAACACCTGTCGTTCTTTACCATCATACCAGCGGATATGTTGTTCCGGTGGCATGCGTACATCCATATAGGCCATGATGCTCAGCCCTGTTGAAACATTATTCCTGGTGCGGACGGTCTTATCTGCAGTGGTTTGAAGTATATCTTCGACAACGACCTTTATGTCCCGTTCCGGACGCCAGTCCTTGATGTATGGAAGGACGGCAAAACTGAACGGAATTTTAAGGATGATGATGACGAGCATGGTCTTAAAAACCACGTTCATCTTTTTATGATCCAGCTGCAGTGTAAAGCCGGTCAAGAGCAGAGCGAATATGCCATAGAAGGGGATAAGGTAACGGGGGGTTCCGCCTGCAGAGAACCAGAAGGGAGCCAGACAAATCAGCAAAATCCAGAGCAGGGTAAGCATATTATTATCCATGCTGTAACGCTGTTTTTCGCGCCAGAAGAACCAGATCAGTAGCAGGGTGACAGGAAATGCTCTGGCAATGAATAGAACGGGATAACTGATCCAGTGGTAGATATAATCGAAGATACCAAAGCCTGTGAAATTGAGCAGGGCATGAGCAATGGCATCGTCGCCGTTTGAGCCCAGTTTAATGATATAAGCCGGATAGGCCCATGGCACGGCAAGGGCTAACAGCCCCGGGATAACAAACAAAGGGTTAAGCAGCAGACGCCAGCGGTGGTGTCTTTGCAAGAGTACAATGCCTGCCAAGCCGAAAATTGCATAACAGCTGCTGTTTTTGATCATAAAGGCGAGTGTTATCAGAAGGAGGGAGGTGAGAAACCATGTTAACTTTTCATCTTCAATGGCAATCCATAAACAGGCAATGGCAGAAAAAATAAAGAAACCAAAGCTTGCATCTGCATAACCCAGCCAGCCATACCAGAACGAGACCTCACCCATGGTTAAATATATCAGTGCAGCAAGCCATGGCGTATGCATGCGTTGTGGGAAAAAACGGCGGGCCATTTTATACACCACAAATGCGGAGCCCCAGGTGCTGAGAACCGAAATGATTCTTGGCGCAATCTCGAGATGTTGCCAGCCTATGACTTCAGCGACTGCAATAATAAGCCAGTTGAACAGAGGCGTTTTAGCCAGATCAAACCCCATCAGGGTCTGGTGCCACCATTTGTGATTCACAAACATTTCATAGGCACTTAGGGTGTACCAGCTTTCTTCACCTACATATTGCATGATCGGCAGTGGCAGCAGCATGACCAGTGCAGCAAAAAAAACTGCTTTTCTTAACAATGTTTCCTGTATCATCGGTGACACCATAGGCTCGGATCAGCTAGTTGAAGGATAGAGCATGTGACTGTTTCATGTCGCTCTGTTTTAGATATAAAAAAATCAGCATACATTAGCCTGAACACTACAATCCGATCCTTGATTTGTCATCGGGATTGGTGAATCTTGTTTGCATATGATGCATTGTGGAAAGGATACTTTGAACCATGGGGAATGACATGAACGTGTTATTTAATTTGCCTGCCAGAGAAAATGAGCTGTTTCGAGTTGAAATTGATAAAGCGATTCAGGATGTCCTGGATTCAGGTTATTATCTGTTGGGAAATCATGTAAAGGCATTTGAACAGGAGTTTGCCGGCTTTTGTGAGGCCGCTAACTGTGTTTCAGTGGGTAATGGAACCGATGCACTGGAAATTGCACTGCGATCTTTAGGTGTTATGGCCGGTGATGAGGTGATAACGGTTGCCAATGCAGGTGGTTATGCGACGACTGCTTGTAATATTATAGGTGCAGTGCCTGTTTATGTCGATGTGAACAGAGCCGATCTGCTACTGGATATCGATCAGGTTGTCGGGGCCGTTTCACCTATTACCAAATGCGTGGTTGCAACACACTTGTATGGCCAGGCAGTGGACGTCGTTAGATTAAGAGAGAAGCTTGATCAAGCCGCTTACAGTCACGTAAAAATACTTGAGGACTGTGCACAGGCTCATGGTGCTAGCATCGGTGATAGGCCGGTTGGTTCTATGGGTGATGTGGCAACGTTCAGCTTTTACCCTACCAAGAATCTCGGTGCTTTGGGTGATGGGGGTGCGATTGTGACAAATTGTGCAGAGATCGCACACAGCTGTTTGCAATTAAGGCAATATGGTTGGCAGTCCAAGTATGACAGCGCTGTTCCCTTTGGCAGAAACAGTCGTCTGGATGAGTTGCAGGCAGCCATACTGCGCGTGAAGTTGAAGCACCTGCCTGAGCTTAATGCGAAACGACGTTCAGCTATCGAATTCCTGTATCAGGCTTGTAAGCCTTATGTTGACGTTGTGACTTTACCGTCTGCGAGTTCTGCCGGACATCTGTTTGTAGTGCGGCACAGGCAGAGGGGAAAAATACGCGCTGAACTCTCTCTGCATGGTGTTGCAAGCGATATTCATTATCCTCTGCTTGATATGGATCAGGGCTCAATGCAAGAGCAGCCTTATCGTGTGATGAGTATGGATCATTCTGTTACGGCAAGTGAGGAAATATTCTCTTTACCCTGTTATGCCGGTATCGACACGGCTGAGTTACAATATATCGGCAGGGTGTTTGATTTGTATATTTCCAAAATCGTGTAGGTTTGGTGAAATGAAGCGTCCAGTCCATTCACTGATCATCCCTGTTTACAAAAACGAGGAGAATATTCCCACTCTTCTGATTGCATTGCATGATTTGAACCAGAAAATAGAGAACTTTGAGGTAGTATTTGTTGTCGATGGCTCCCCCGATGCCAGTTATCAGCTGCTGCTGGATCAATTGCCCGATCACTCCTTTTCATCTCAATTGATTCTGTTGTCAAAAAACTTCGGCTCATTTGCGGCAATCCGGCGCGGGCTGGAAGAGGCAAGGGGAGACTGTTTTGCGGTTATGGCGGCAGATCTGCAGGAGCCTCCGGAACTGATTATTGATTTTTTCAAGATGCTTGATCAGGGGGAGCATGATATTGCCATTGGTGTTCGTGGAGAACGCAATGATCCGCCATTAACGACGTTTCTCTCTAAATCATTTTGGTCATTCTATAGACGCTTTGTTATCAAAGGTGTTCCCGATGGCGGGGTTGATGTGTTTGCGTGCAACCAAAGTGTAAGAGAAGCTCTTCTGTTGTTAGAGGAGATTAATTCATCGCTGATTGGCCAGCTATTCTGGGTAGGGTTCAAACGCGGATTCGTGACATATGAACGGCAGAAAAGAGTGCATGGACAATCAGCATGGAACTTTAGCCGCAAGATGCGTTATATGTTTGACAGTGTTTTTGCTTTTTCAGACTTGCCGATATTAATGTTTCTCTGGACCGGAGGCATCGGTATAGCGACATCGATGCTGGTTTCCCTGATTGTTATTATTTCATGGATGCTTTCCATTATTACGGTGCCTGGTTATGCCCCGATCATTTTGAGCATCTACTTTATTGGCTCACTGTTGATTTTAGGGCAGGGGATTATTGGCAGTTATGTATGGCGCTGTAACGAGAATACCAAAAGACGTCCCATCACCTTGCTGCAGGCGCAGCACTTTTTTCATCAGCATGAAAAAAGCTAACTCTTTTGCTGCCAAAAAACTGATGGCTGAGATATTTCGTTTTATTATGACAGGCGGCCTTAATACCATACTCACTATTGCTTTGTATCAGTTACTGGTAACGTATATCAATCCTGAAGTATCATATGCGCTGGCCTGGCTTGCCGGATTTGTTTTCATTGCAATTGCCTATCCCAAGTATGTGTTTCGCAGTGATTCCAGATCAACAGGGAAAATTGTTTTATTGGCAATATTATATGCGGTGTCATTTTCTTTAGGTCTGTTTCTGATGTTTTTGTTTATCAAGCTTGGTTTGCATGAAAGGTTGTCTGTTTTTGTCGTGATTGCGATCACCTCCAGCGTTAATTTTATCTTCGCCAAATGGCTGTTTGGAAACAGAAATAAACTGTTTGTCAGTGAAGCTGAGAAATAAGGGATATATATATGGACTATTTTGTACATGAACAGGCAATCTGTGAAAGTAACCAGATTGGAGAAGATACCCGTATCTGGGCTTTTGCTCATATACTCCCCAATGCTGTTATTGGACGTTCCTGCAACATCTGTGACGGAGTGTTTATTGAAAATGATGTGAAGATTGGTCATCGGGTGACGATCAAGTGCGGTGTTCAGCTTTGGGATGGAACGCAGATTATGGATGATGTATTTATTGGTCCAAATGCTACGTTTACAAATGATAAATTTCCTCGTTCTAAGCAATACCCGGAAGAGTTTCTGGACACTGTGGTTGAACAGGGCGCATCTATCGGGGCCAATGCTACTATTTTACCGGGCGTAAAGATCGGCATGGGGGCCATGGTCGGTGCGGGAGCAGTGGTCACCAAAAGTGTACCGCCTAAGGCTGTCGTGATTGGAAATCCTGCAAGGATAGTCAGCTATGCCGGTCTGAATAAATTGCCGGATGAACCACTGGAAAACCCTCTTGTCAGTGCATCCCCTGTGAAACTGGGCGTGGGAACGAGCGAGCTCTGGAAATTGAACCACTTTGAGGACATGAGAGGCTCCCTTATGGTTGCCGAGTTTTCCTCAGACCTTCCATTTATGCCTCAGCGAACATTTGTGGTGCATAATGTTCCCTCCGAAGATGTCAGGGGAGAGCATGCACACAGAGAGTGTGAGCAGTTTCTCGTCTGTCTGAATGGCAGTGTGCATGTCATTGTTGACGACGGTCTGGTTAGTAAGGAGGTATGTCTGGATACTGCAAACAAGGGGATCTATATGCCCGCAATGACCTGGGGCATACAATACAAGTTTTCAAGTGATGCTGTACTGATGGTCTACGCTTCTCATCCATACGATTCAGATGAGTATATTCGTGATTATCGTGAGTTCGTTTCAGAGAAAGCAAGGGCTTGATGATTAAAAGCGTAATGGATAACATGAAATCAGATGTTAGATAAAATGATGTTTTAAATGATTCTTGATCGATATATATTCAAAACATGGCTGGGCCCTTTTCTGGGGGGACTCCTTCTGGTGCTTAGCGTGCTGTTGCTTGGCAGGGCATTAAAGCTTCTTGGTTCGGTTTCGGATAGCGGCCAGGTTTGGGTATTGATTGCCGAGCTTTTAGTGTTAACGATGCCATATTTTCTACTGTTAACGGTGCCGATGGCTTTTTTCCTCTCCATGCAGAATACGATTTCGTCATTGCAGCAGAATAGCGAAATGGATGCACTGCGCGCATCAGGCATTTCATATAGTCGAATATTCAGAGTTTTTTTTCCGGTAGTTTGTTTCTTATGGCTTTCTCTTACTTATGTATCTACGACCCTGATGCCACAAGGGCAGATTGAGTTCTACAATGTGATGGCAAAGGTGTATGCCATGAAAGGCGCTATTAGCTTTTCACCGCAACGTTTCACGGAAGGCTTCGATGGTGTCACGGTTTATGTGGATGGAGAAGATAAAGAGGGAGCTTATCGAGGTGTGATTCTTGAGGATAACCGTGATGGCGTTTCGGTGATCTATACTGCCGAATCGGCCCGGTTTGTTATGAGCGGGAGCTATCTTGAATTGAGAATGAACAGCGGTGTGAGGCTGGAGGGTGAAGCAGGAGACCAGCGTATGCTGGCTTTCGATCATTATATCGTCTCTATTCCCGTATCGAATGGACATTGGCAGGAGAGGGTCTCCTCTGATCATGTGACGATGATGACGGTGGGAGAACTATGGGATGCAACCCAGCAACTGGCCAAGCCTGAGTCCGTCGCAGAATGGAATCGACGCATGCTGTTGCCAACTACCGTGCTGGTGCTGTTCTTCTTTGCTTTACCCCTGTCATTAACACAGAAGCGCTCAGGGAAAGCAGGTTCCATGGTTGCCGGCATCGCACTGCTGGTGCTTATCTATAATGTGCAGTTGATGCTGCACCGGCAAGTCTCCCAGGGAGCTTTCCCGGGCTGGAGTATGTGGGCCTCCCAACTGGTGATGATCGCATTCGGAATATTCCTCTGGAGACGGGTTGAACAGGACCGCATGCCTAAAGTATTTGCATACATCAGTGAATGGATATATTTGATACACCAGTTCCTGATTCATAAACTTGCACATCGCTGGAGCAAGGCTAAACCCTAGTTTATTGTTTCTATTTCACGGTAACGGGAAACCTGTTCAGCCGCTACATCCCGCCAGCTATGTATGTACCTTTCAGCTTGCTGGTTGAGCATCTGTTCACAGGCATAAGACCACTCAATACTGTCTGCTGACAGGTTCATGACTTGCACAGGGTCAAGCTCGGAGCTGATGCCGCATTGATTGGAAACCAGTACGGGTACTGCTGCGGCTCTCGCTTCGGCAATGACCATGCCATAGGGCTCCTGACGTGCCGGATGCAGTAGCAGATCAAACCCGGCATAGAGGGGCGTGGCGTCGGTTTCACCGAGCAGGGTATATCCACCATTCCAGCCATTAAATAGGAAACGTACAGATGCCGGTTCAGGGCCTACAACGACAAACTCAATATCCGGGCGCCGTCTGCGCAGCTCAGCTACAATAGCGACTGCAATATGAAGTCCTTTGCGTTTCCACTCTTTGCCAACAAAACCTATAACACCGCCGTTTTCCCCAACATCCCGGAGAGGCCGTACAGGGATATCACCCCTTACACCGGGAACTACAGGTTCTAGCAGCGTGGCGGTTAGATCGGGATAATATTGTAACAGCGATGCAGCAATGAGGGGTGAATTGGGGATGACTGCCTTGACTTGTGATCCATACAATTCACGTTTCTCCAGCCAGAGGTTGGCGTAGATGCGTAGAGAGATGCGCTTCCAGAGAGGCTTGTTTCGCACGGAAGCAAATGGAGGTCCGTGAAATGTGGTAACATGATGAACGGATGTGCGTTCATGGCTATGAATAATTCTACTGCTATCCGGATTGGCCGCTACCCATTGTGATACCTTGCGGGAGAAACGCAGATGTGCCATCCAGCGTGGTTTTTTCTGAACACTGCCCAGTGTGACAATGTTAATATTCGAGCCGGTATTATCGCCTTCCAGTGTTTCACATAGTACCGTTACCTGATACCCCATGGCAGCCAGTTCATGCGTTAACTCCCAGACATAGCGCTCCATGCCGCCGACAGCGCCATAGCGGCGTACGATATGAACCAGTTTCAGGGGCTTCATAGCTCATCCGGAGAACGGTTCCATCTGTTTTTAGACTCACAGCATTTAGCATAACGGTAAAAAGTACCTTCCAGGTTACCAAAGGCGATCATAAATCCCGCCCATCCATCAAGGAAACCGAGTTTGAGTATATAGATGCGCATAAAGGCCCACAGGCCGCGCAGCAGTGCTTTGCCCATGCCTGCCTTAACTGCCTTGCGCTCGAGCTTGATTGCACCAAGTGTAGAATAACGCTTTGCTTTCTCCTGCAGTTGGGAAAGGTCTTTAAACGGGAATTGCCATATTGCCTCTGTCATATAATCGACTCTGCCTGTGACTTTATAGCCTTCATGCACCTCATCGGCCTCATTGAAAAGCAGCGCTCCTTTGCGAAACAGCTGTGGTTGACGGTAATCGGGGTACCAACCGCAATGTTTAATCCAGCGACCCATAAACCAGTTTCTTCGTGGCGTGTACCATGCATCGGCTGCATTCGGGATGCGGATAATGGAACGTATCTCTGTCGCAGCTTCCGGGGTGCAGCGCTCATCGGAATCAAGGCTGAATACCCAATCATGGCTGCAGGCCGCAATGGCATCATTGCGAAGTTTTCCGAAGCCTTCAAAATCCAGCTGCACGACACGCGCCCCCAGTTCGGCAGCGATTTCAGCAGTTCTGTCGCTGCTGTGTGAATCGGCGACGATGACCTCATCGGCCCACTGCACACTCTTTACCGCGGCAGCAATCTTCTCTTCTTCATTATATGCGATGATGTAAACCGAAATGCTACTCATGCTGATAGTCCTTCAAACCAGGTATAGGAGTTCGTATGCACGGGGAACCCTGCAAGAAATTGAATCTGGCTACCAGCATAGCATGTATAGAGTACAGTTCTCATGATGTCTCGATAAACGGGCAGGGGAGTGAAGTCGGTGTGCCATCAGGGCTGTAGTTGGGGAGAGTCGTAGGATAACAGAAGAAACAACGCATTATTCCCATGAAATACCGTGTTTAATGACCTTTGCTGGAGCCCCGGCAATCAGCCTGGATGCTTCAATCGTGCTTGCTGTAACCACGGATCTTGCGGCTATTACAGAACCCATGCCAATATGTGTGCCTTTCAGGATCAATGTATCACAACCAGTCCAGACATGTTTACCGATGGAAATAGGCGATGGCCGGTTAATTTGTTGACCATCCTGGTAGATGCTGTGGCTGTCCGTATCCATGATGGTCACATTCCATGAGAAGAGTGCGTCATCATCTATATCGACCCTTTCACTGCAGGTGATAAAGAAGTTGTGCGATGCAATCAGGTTATTTCCAAGTGTGAGCTTGCCATGAATCATAAGTTTGACGCCGCAGCCGATTCTTGTTTTGCCCCTGAACCGAATAGCTCCATCCAGGCACCAGACTGAATCCTGCCTTCCGCTGTTTTGACCGAGGCTTCCGAAACCTATTTGAACAATGCCTGTTTTTACCCTGTCGAGCTGTATCGAACCATTGAGCTTGTTTAGCTTTATCCTGTGTGAGATGAGAATGGGCAGCCGAATAGCTTGGGACAGGGGAAGGTAACGGAAATTGACTATCAGGCTTTTGGGTAGACTGAGAGCGAATGAGATTATTTTGCCAATTTCGTATAGCAGGTTAAACATTGATTTCTTTCTGAAGGCATAATGCTCTACCCTGAGTCGTTCCGCTGTGTGACTTTAGCTGTAAGCAGGCAAAGAGAACACAAAATTGCTCATGGTTGAGGGGGGAGAGGGCAATGTTATTCATCTGCATGATGTTCCAGTTGTTTCAAACCACACAATGCTTCGATTCGTCGCTCATCCAGGCTAGCCTGAAGCATGGCATCATTATTATGAAGTTGATCACGCGAAAACTCTTTATGCCACAGATGTAACAGGGGTGTGCCATATAGATTTCTGCGTTTTACTCCTGCATGAAACAGACGGGCAGTAATATCCGAGTCCTCTCGTCCCCAGCCTGTAAAGCTCTGGTCGTAACCATTGATCGTTTTCAGATCTTTTAACCAGAAGCTCATGTGGCAGCCACGCAAGCCACCTAGTTTGTTCGACTCCCTGCCTGTGAAGGACGGGATCAGAGCTGGCCAGAAGCGGTTGATTGCATACTTTACTCTTAGAGAAAAAAGTGTCCTTAAGGAGGTGAGTGAACCGGGATCTATCTTCTGCTTTCTTATGATATCACTGTATCTTTGATTCAACAGTAGTCGGGAGCCGGTAAGAAATGAGCCTTGCCGGCAAAGGTTCCTGTGTGAAGCCACAAGTGCAGGTAAAGGGATGCAATCACCATCTGTAATCAGGACGTATGGCTCTGATACGGCTGATAATGCACGGTTTCTGATTTCAGAGAGCCGGAATCCGCGATCCTCATGCCAGATATGGTGAACGGGAACCGGAAAACCCTTCGCTATGGCTTTGATAAGCAGGGCGGTTTCCTCTGTAGAGCCATCATCGGCCACGTAAATGGAAAAGTTTTTATCAGTTTGAAAACGGTAGGCTTCAAGTACACATGCTAAATCATCGGGTTTATTATAGGTGGAGATAATAACGGCAATAGTATCAGGCATCTGTTGGCATCCCGACACTTCCAATCGGGGATTGGAAGATAGCTGTTCGTGCAGCATTACTAACACCGGCCCTGCCAGAAGTGACAAGGTTATTCATTATTCAGATACTGCCAGTAGATCAGCACAGATCAGCGCATCAATATTTCCAAGTTGAAATGCACGCACTGCATCGCTTGCTGAGCATACAATGGGCTCTTCATGCATGTTAAATGACGTATTGATGAGTGCAGGTACGCCTGTTTTCCTATGAAATTCCTTCAGCATTGCATGAACTTCGGGGTTGTCTTGTTGCCTTAATACCTGTGGGCGCGCAGTCCCATCAACATGGATAGCGGCAGGAATATTCTTTTTTGCTATTTCAGATGCATCATAAGTGATAGTCATGAAACGTGCGGCGTAGTGATCGGGTCTCCAGGCAGGGAAATATTCGGCTGCAAACTCTTCCATGATAATCGGTGCAAAAGGCATGAATTCCGTACGCTGCAGTCTGTCATTCAACCATTTATTAATCGTGGGATCTGAACATGAGGCAAACAGGGTTCTGTTACCAAGTGCACGAGGGCCATATTCCATACGTCCGGCAGCGCGTGCAACAACACGGCCATTTGCCAGTAATGAGGCTGCTTCCTGGGCCAGGAATTCAGGTTTTGTATAAGCTACCCCGGCAGTTGTGAGTGCCTGTTTGGCCTCTTCCTCTGCAATATCAGGGCCCAGATATGCGGATGCCATAAATTGGGGGCTAAGTCCGTCCTGTTGGTCGGCCACTGCACTAAGGGCTGAGCCTACGGCCAAACCACCATCACCCATGTTGGGGTGAATATAGATATTATCTACCTCTGCAAGCTCCATAATACGCTGGTTTAATTTCACATTGGCGAAAACACCACCAGCTAAAGCCAGTTTCTGAATACCTGTTTGTTGAACCCAGGCCTGAACAAAGCCGCAGACGGCTTCTTCAGTAAATTTCTGCAGCCCTGCAGAGATATCTTCCCGCGAGAGTCCTTGTGTTAGAGCGTGAAATATCTCTTCGGTACCTGTTCTGCTCCCTAACATGGCAAGCATGATCAGATCAGCATCGAATGCAAAATCCCTGCCTTTGCTTGTGACATGATCATGTAAACGAGAGCAAAGTGGCTCAGGGTTACCATAGGCTGCCAGACCGACAATCTTTCCCTCATGCCTCATGGGCTTGAAGCCAAGGTGAGCAGTGATGGCAGAATAAAGATTACCTACCGAGTGTAAGGCTGAAAGCCAGGAGATGGACTCCATTTTTCCTTGTTTACCTGTCCAGACCGAGCCGCAATGGCTTTCGCCATGCCCGTCCAGGGTGATCACAAGTACATCCTGATCCGGCCATGGACAGCAATAATAGGCGCTGGCGGCATGAGCTTTATGATGAATGGTCTCATTGCGGGGTAACTGAGCCACGGACTCTGGAACCTTTCGTGATGAGCATGCCTGAATGGATGTACGCAGGGGCAACTCTAAAAGTTTTCCTGTCAGGTACTTTTTAAAGCTGGAGTTATGGGTCAGTTTTCTGGCTTGCACATAGTTTCGTAACATACCTGGCAGGTATTTGATGTTTGAGCGCTGGGCCAGGGCGGTGAATTGTGGGCCCTCTTTTTGTGTGGCAAGTATATGTTCTATAGATAGAAACGGGAAACTGTAGTCATTTTTTTTCCGGCTTAAACGTTCTTCTTCAATAGCTGCAACAACGATTCCCTCTTCTATCCATGCCGCACCTGAATTATGAGCAGCACCTGCTTTCGGATTGCTTGATGAATAACCGTGAATTCCAATGACTTTCAAGAAATTACCCCTAAATATATATCAGACGCAGTCTGTTCTGTATCAGTCAGTGCATCAAAGCACCTGATGCTTAGTATTTCATATACTGGCAGCTTCATGGTTTGTTCGTATAAGCCTTCAGATGAGCGAAGATACGCCCGAACTTGATCTTGGCCATCATTTTGATGGGAATATGACGTTCATCATCGGTCATCCATAAGGTCATTTCCCCCTTGTTGGTGAAAATGCCGGCAGTTTTCAGTTTGGGTTTAACGATGATACAGCTTACTTTTTCACCCCAGGGTGTTTTCAGAATTTCTCTCTTTGCTGCTACATTGACTTCGATTTCATACTGTTTACGAGAATCAAACACCGGAATGTTTACTGTCTGACCGGGTATTAGCTTTAGTCCGCGCACGGCCAGAAAGGCATCAATAACACTGAGATGGCCTGCAGGCACATCAAAGTGCTCGGTAATCTTGTTTTGTGTATGTGTTACTTGATTACTCTGCCAGAGAAAATCGGTGCGTTTCTGCGCTTTATATTTGCGTTCATGCAGGTTGGCATCAAACAGGGTGCTCTGCATGTGCCCATCAACACATATGCCTTCAGCCGTAATATAGTCACGTACTTTTTTGAAGATATCCAGCGCTTTATTGGTGCGGGCAAAGGTTTTGACTTGCCAGCCGCCGTTAGCTCCAGGAAGAATATCCATGGTGGCAGATCCGGCATTGATGAATTCCCAGCCCACATTAAAGCTTAGGTGTTCGCCAATATAGGGCATGCATTCTGCAACCGCCGGTTCAGTCACGCTTGTTGGCATTGATATCTTTGTAGAGACACCAATGCTGCCATCAGCACTGGCAATAGCCGGCAGCCAGAGGGCGGCCACTATTGCTGTTAACAATAGGTGCTTAAACATCACCAGGTGTGGTGTACAAACATGCCGAGCAGGGCCATGCCGATTACACCTGTAAGCAGGCCTGCAGCATGTTTCCATTCGCGGTGTTGGCTTACCAGTGCCCAGCTGAATGAGCCACTGAATATATTGCTGCTCCAGCGGATCGGGAACAGAGCGGGTGTGTTTTCCATAAAGTTGACATAGGTGTCGCCGAAAAGATTGATCAGATTTTTCTCTTCATTCTTCCAGGTAGGCATATAGATGATAAAGAATGAAACCGTGACGATGATAAAGGCGTAAATGCTGTCAGCAACCGTACAGAACCCCATAGCTACCAGGAAATGTCCCAGGTAGAGCGGGTGACGAATCAAGGCGTAGGGGCCGGTTGTGGTGACTTTTGCCGACTTGTGGATGTGGCCTGATGCCCAGATGCGAAGCGCTTCACCAATGACAATAATAGCCAGGCCGATCAACCAGCTTGATTGGGTAGGTCTGGCAGAAACGAGGATGGCCAGGCCCATCAGTATACTTGCCGGGATACGGGCACGCAGGAACAGCTTGTGCATACGTTGACCGAATGTGGTTTCAGAGCTCATATAATATCCTTAAAATGGATTCAGCTTGAATGGTGTTCATGCAAACAAACTGCTCGCATGTACGCTTGAAACAGGGGCCACAATCCGGGTTCGATTCGATATGCCAATGTTTCACTCCATCTACAATGCCGTTTTTTTCTACACTTAGCGGGGCCGAATTCCAGGAAGCTGATGGCCCCCAGAATGTGATGGTTGTTTGATTCAGTGCTGCTGCCAGATGCAGTAATCCTGTATCAGCGCCAACAACTGCGCGTGCGCCTTCGATAAGTGCGCACAATGCTGACATATTCAGTCGTTCGGGCAAGGCGTAGCCATCGCTCAGTTCTGCAAGCGATTGCGCCTGTGCGGCTTCTGTATCATTTCCCCAGCTAAATAGAGGAAGAATGTTTTTGTCAGCAAGGCCACGGGCAATAGATAACCAGGTTTTTTCAGGCAGTTGTTTGGTTTCCCACCCACCCGCAGCATGCAGAATCACATATGTGCGATGCTGAAGATTAAGCCTGGACAGCAGGCCTGTATCCGGTGTGCAGCGACTCTCAGCCAGATTGATTTGCGGCTGCGTGTAGGGAACCGGTTGATTCAAAAGGTTTAGTTTTGTATGGAAAGGTGCTGCTGCAATACGGCGATACTGTTGAACGACATGTTTCTCTTGAGCATGAAATCTGACACTGGTGGCCAGTAGAGCAGCAGGTTTTTCGCGTATGAAACGTTTGTCAAAAGCGTAAACAGGGGAACCACAGGCGCGGGCGAGCAGGGCAGACTTCATTAGCCCCTGAAGGTCTATAATTGTGTCGAAGCCTATGTGTCGCAGCCTTTTGATCATATGCCAGGCAGATCGCAAAGGGTGCTCACCCTTCAGACTTACCCTGTGTACATGTACACAGGATGGAAAGATGTCGGTAACAAAACCGTAGCGGCTGTCAACCAGCCAGTGTACCTCTTCAACCTCAGGCTGTTGAAGTATATCATTTAAAGCCGGAAGGGCATGAATGATATCACCAAAGGCCGACAGCTTTACGATCAGGATCTTCATTTCAGCATGGAGAGGCAGGCATCCAGAAGCATTTGTGGCCTGATATTGTTCATACAGGGATGCCCTGGCACAGTGCATTCACGTTGCAGGCAAGGACTGCACTCTGCTGGTTGGTAAATAATTTTTACTGCCGCACCACTTGGCGAAGTGCGTACCGGGTCTGTGGCGCCGAAGGGGGCTACTGTGGGAATATCTAATCCTGCGGCCACATGCATCAGCCCGGAATCATTGCATAACATCAATCGACAGGCAGAAATCAGTTGCAATGCCTCAGCCAGAGTGGTCTTGCCTGCAGCATTCCATAGTGCGCCACCAAGGTCCTGCAAAATAAGCTGTCCGACCTCATAATCAGCTTCCATACCGAGAATCAGTGGCTGCCATCCGGCTTCAACAAGACTGTATGTAATCGCAGCATATGACTCGGCCGGATAACATTTTGCACCACCAAACTGGGCACCGGGCGCCAGACATACCACACGCTCCGGGTTCAACCCGTTTTGCAGCATCAGTGCCCGGCCTGCTTCCCGTTCGCCATCGGGTAGTTGTAAGGAGACCTTATCACTGTCGGATTGAATATTCATTTGATGGGCAATATCAAGGTGAAACAGGCGGTGATGTTCGCATGAGGGATCGAAACGGTGTGCCAGGGGGTGATCAAGCAGGAGTCTTCGCCACTGCCCACGGTATCCAATGATTTCTTGAATACCTGCCTTTTTACACTGCCAGGCAGAGCGAAAACTGTTGGGAAACAGGAATGCCGTGTCCGCAGCAGGAATTTCGCTTGCATAGCTTGCATCACCCAGATTCAGATAAGGAAGCAGATCTTTCAGCCAACTGCGGCCATATACAGTAATACGTTTACAGCCTCTGTGCTTGCGGTAATGGGAGGCAATCGCCTTCATGGCAGGCTGTGCCATAATGACATCGCCGATCCAGTTGGGTGGCATAAGTAAAAGATGCGGGGGTTGCTTCATGAAATCACCTGATTCGTTCTTTTATGAAGAGCTCTGCAGATAAAAAGTCTTTTGTCCCTTTTGATAAATGGCAGCCAGCTGAATTTTTTTCCCAGTAGTTGTTCTTTTTCTACGGTGAAGTGGCGCTCCAGCGTTCTGCGAATACCCCGCAGTGAGTAGCAGTAGGGGGCCATGCCTTTTGATAACTGTGGCAACAGCCTCATCGCCCAATAATGAAGCCTGGCTTCTGTCTGGCTGTGGGTACGAATCTCAAGTATAAATGTGCCATCAGAAGTAAGCAGACGCTCGATTTCATTGACGACCAGCTCAGGGTTCAGAGAAAAGGAGAGTGTATTCAGGCAGATCACCAGATCATAACTGTTGCTTTCTTTATGAATGCGTTCTGCTGTTGAAGCAATGTATTCACCCTCTTCAGGCAATTCGCCGGGAAACATCCGTCTGAAATCATCAATCATCGGATCGAGAAATGTTTTATGCTTATGTGGCAAGAACTGGCTAACACAGACGGGTCCACAACCGATTTCAAGTATGGCGGCGTTTTCCGGATATTTTTTAGACTGCTGTAGCAATAGAGGTAACAGGGTAAGTTCTATCTTTGCACGCTCAAGTTTTAGTCCCTTCCTCTTCCATCTGTTCAGCAGGTGTTTTTGCGATGCATGCCAGCGGGAGCGGGGAACAGGCTTATGCTTTCTCATTTTTATCCTGTTCCTTTTCGTCCAGATATAACCAGCGCCGGTGTAACCAGAGCCATAGTTCAGGGCGGGGGCAGATAGCTTGAGCAATTCTGTCTGAAATCAGTGAAGTACACTGAAGAAGGTCCTCTTCTTTACTGTTTTCCGCAACGGGAAAGGGGATTTCCCGCAGTTCAAGTTGGAAACGAAAACTACGACCGATGCGATGTAGTAAAACTGAAAAAACAGGTGTCTGGTATTTGCGGGCATAAGCAGCAGGAAGTGTGGTCGTTTGTGCCGGGTGGCCCATGAACAGTACCGGATTTGCTGTAGAGAGATGTTGATCCACCATCATCGATACAGCCTCGCCTTGTCGTAAGGCCTTGGGAAGCCAGCGCATATTATCATTGCGGTCATGCAGGGTGTTGCCGAAACGCTCCCTTCTGGATTGAAGAAAGCGTTCCAGCGGCTCCTGGCGGACAGCGCGATAGAGTGAGTGTGACGGTGAGACAAGAAGAGCCCCCAGCTCCCAGTTACAGTGATGACCGGCAACAAAGAGTATACCGTGACCTTTTGCTCTGGCCTGTTCTAGTTCTTCAAGACCAATGAACTCTACACGAGACCAGAGGAATGACTGAGACCGGAGGAATACATGTGGTAGCTCAAACATGGTGCGGCACATTTCGGCAAAGGATTCATGTGCTACCCTGATTTTCCAACCATCGTCCATCTCAGGATAGATGCGATCCAGATTCCGCAGAGCAATGCTTCGGTGTCTGGCATCAAGGATATAGAGCACTCTTCCTGCTCCTGCACCGATTGCGCCGGCAACTCTGACCGGGAACAGGCGAACCAGATAAAAAATGAATTGAACGAGCAAAGCCATCTCGGCAGCTGATCAGGCGCTGAGATCCTTGGCTTCATTGATAAGCATAACAGGAATATCATCTCGGATCGGGTATTCCAACTGGCATGCATCGCAAACCAGTCCGTTTTTGGATTCATTGTAATGGATTTCACCCTTGCACTTCGGGCAGGCCAGAATCTCCATCAAAGCTTTATCCAGCATAGTTATCTCCATGTTTACAGCTGTAATCCCATAAGAACGGGGGGGATACTAACGAAAATGCGGCCCGAAAACAGGCCGCATCATCAATCCACCAGTTTTGTTGTGCTTTAGTCGTCGTTGAGCAGGCCGAACATGACCAGCAGGTTCTGGAATAACAGGAATACATCCAGGTACAGGGTCAACGCTGCCGAGATATACTCGTCATTCGGATAATCGCGCAGGATGTTTGATGTATCATAGAGTATGAATGCCGAGAAGAGCAGTACACCGATACCTGAGATTGAAAGTGCCATAATCGGTGATTCAAAGAAGAAGTAGTTGGACAGCCCCAGTACGATCATGGCCACAAGGCCGGTCCAGACAAAACCTTTAAGGAATGAGAAGTCGCGGCCGGAGATGAAGGTGTAGGCTGTCAGGGCAACAAAGGCGACTGCTGTTGTTAAATATGCTTGTGTAACCAGCGTAGGGGATTTGGCAGCAATCATGCCGACCAGTGGGGCGATAGCCATGCCTGTGATGGCACCAAAGCCGATCAAAGCAACAAAGTTCAGCCCTTTGACATGACGTACAGCCTGTACAGCGAAAATACCACCAATCATGATGAACAGCATCATAAACGGATGTTCCTGAGGGAAAGCAAAGCCCATAGAGAGATAGGCACCGGCACTGCCTGCAGCGATACACATCGCAAGCATGCCGTAGGTTTTGCCCAGGAAGCTGATGCGATCGTCAGCCAGCTGTGTGGATGATGTCATTGTAGATGTATTCATAAAACCTCCAAAGGTATTGATACGTAATGTATGGGTGGGAAGCATCAGGTCAAGTGACCCGAGGCACAGAGCTTGATATTATGATACGTGTTTGTCGTGGGATATCACTTCAACATCAATAACATCCGGGTCGGGCTTGCTCTGTTGTTGTTGATGCGGTCTGTTGATTTGTTGAACAGGCAGTCTGCCGATCAGGAATCTGCGAAAAGGCGGGAAGAGCAGCAGAAAACCAAGACTGTCGGTAATAAAGCCGGGAGTGAACAGCAGGATGCCTGAGAAGGCGATCATCAGACCGTGAAGCCCATGATCAATCGGTGCCTCACCGTGGGCCATGCGTTTTTGTGCATCGACCAGGGTCGAGAGCCCCTGATAACGGATCAGAAAACCGCCGAGTGCTGCTGTCAGCAGGCATAGCGCAATCGTGGATAGACCACCGATACCGCTGCCGACTTCAATCAAAACCCAGAGTTCGAGCAGTGGGATGAGAATAAAAAGTACAAATAAAATTCTTAACATAAGCTATGTATAGGGGGTGATCGGGGTGAATTCAAGCTCTGTGTGGTCAGGGGGTGCACCCTGCTTATCATTACCGCAACAAGGATAGATCATCATAAGCTTCTGATATGATATAGAGTTTTATACGTTGAACAGAGGATACTCATTCAAATACCATACAGATAGCCCTATCCATAGCGAACCCAGGCTGATCAGGAGTGTGAAAAGTAGATCCATCGTGCTTTTACAGGGGTGTTCATCGCAGCTGCTGGATCTTTGAGAAGCAGCTTATCCCCAATGTGAGCGAACAAAACAGAAAAAAATCCTGCCCCGATGATCCATTCGGGGCTTGAGGTCTGCATGCCGTAAAAAAATGAGCCGGCCCAGCAGAGCAGTGCGAGCATCAGAGCGTCAGTTGCCCCCTTCAACGGGTGAAGGGGGGGGGCTATGCGCGCAGCAAGAATCCTAAGCAGTCCTGAAAAGTGAACGCTGGACCCGGAAGCCCAGAGTAAAATTTGCAGCAGGAATAGAAGAAAGGCCAATGGTATCAGCAGGCCTGAAAGGCCTAAGGCTGTGATTATAACAAGCAAATTACCTCCGGATGATATGGGTTTGTTTATGTAATGTCTTATCTGTAAAAGAAAGCTTCAGCATAGGGTTACCGAGATCTTTGCAAGACTAACTGCGTAAGGCGATAGCGGCAAAAGCGGTGATGCCAGAAGAGATAGAGCTCTCTTCAATATCAAAGCAGGGGTGATGCAGAGGGTATCGTGTTTCAGGGCCGCCACCTGTGCCGAGCCGGAACAAACAGCCTGGAATATCGCGCAGGAACTCGGCAAAGTCCTCACCGCCCATCGACGCCTCATCAATATCAATAAGCGGAGCGCCAGGAACAAGCTCTTCAAATGTATCACGAGCTTGTGAAAGTAACTTTGTGTTATTCATTAATACAGGAGTGGCCTGTCTTAGGGTGAATGTTGCCGTGGCTCCCCAGGCCTCTGCCGTTTGGCGAATGATGCGATCCATACGTATGCGAATCTCTTCATGTGCCTCCGGATGCAGGCTGCGAAAGGTGCCGGAAAATGTAATGTGATCGGGAATGACATTGCCTGCATGTCCACCATGAATCTGACCGATAGTAAGTACCGCTGGATGTAGCGGGTTTACGCGCCGGCCAACTATATGGTGCAGCGCCTGAATGACCTGTGAAGCGACAAGTATCACATCAATACATTCGTGCGGCCGTGCAGCATGGCCACCACGCCCTTGAATCTCTACATCAAACATATCTGCAGCCGCACACATAGGCCCCTTTCTGAGGCCTATGCTGCCGGAAGGAAGATAAGGGTAAACATGCAGGGCATAGATCTGTTCGGGGCAGATATCATCAAAGAGATCGTCGCGAAGCATGGCCGCCGCTCCTTCACACGTCTCTTCAGCCGGCTGAAAAACAAAAGCAATATTGCAGTTTAACTGTTCTTTCAAGGCGTTTAAAACATGAATCGTACCCAGCAGTATGGATGTGTGTGCATCATGTCCGCAGCTGTGTGAAACTCCTTCCATGCGTGAAGCATAAGGGCGTTGTTTGCCATCCTGAATGGGTAACGCATCCATATCGGCACGAAATGCTATCCACGGTTTGTTTTCATCTATGATCAGTTTGGCAAGTAGGCCATGACCGCCAATGCCTTCGCGTACATTCAGCCCCAGCTCCAGGCAGGATGCCGCCACCAGTCGAGCTGTCTGTTTTTCCTGACCGGAAAGCTCGGGGTGCTGATGCAGGTAGCGACGTTTTTTTACGACTTCAGCCATGACTGAGTCTACTGCAGCAGCTAGTTGTTCAACAGTTACACGCATTTATGCCCACCCATCCATTTTGCGCATGGATGAAACCATGGCAGAAAAGTTCTTATTTATCTGATACAGATTCTGTTGTGCTTGCGCACCACCGCCGTGCAGACGCCAGTGCGCAATCCGGTTGGCGACAAGACCCAGTTCACTTGTTTCGATACCATATCCTGCAAGCAGTTCCAGTCTCTTTTCCAGCCAGTCCAGTACAGGGCATAGCTCTTCGGTAAACGGATCGATAATCGTAGCAGATATACCATAGCGGCAGGCCCGCCATCGGTTTTCACGAATCAGGGAGGGATGAACCTTGAGTTTCTCATCATGTGTGATTGCTGCCATGGCTTCTGCTCTTACATAAGCCACGTAGGCGCTGGCATCATCAAAACAGGCAGGCATGTCACCTATGCGTACTTCCAGCGTGCCGAAATCAGGGTGAGGTCGCATCTCCCACCAGATATCACGTACAGAATCTATACTGCCGGTAGCTTTTAGCCTTGCCGTGCAGTGCTCAAAATCCTGCCAGTCGGCAAAATAGAAAGGCATGCCACCCTGACTCAAACCTTCGAAGACCTTGATGCGGCTGGCAGCAAGCCCTGTTTTTTCACCATGCCAGAACGGTGAATTGGCAGAAATAGAGAGAAAGACGGGCATGATGGGTAACAGATGGTTCATCACCCGTATGCAGGTGTCACCATCGGGCATACCGATATGTGTGTGTATGCCGCAGATATTAAAGCGCCGGGCCACCCATTGCAGTCGCCGCATCAATTTTTTGTAACGCGGGTCATCACTGACCACCTGATCACGCCAATGCGAAACTGGGTGAGTGCCGGAGGAGAGGAGAGAGCTGCTTTTGCCCTGTAATACCTTCTCTACCTGCCGGTACAGCACGAGCAGTTCCTGCATCGCACTGTCCGTAGTGGTGTGAATATCCGTATTGATTTCAATAATTGAAGTAAACAGTTCAGGTTTAATGCGTGGTGTTTTATCAAGCTTGGAAAACACGAAGGGTGCAAGCGGAACCTGATGGCCAGAATCAGCATCGACACACATCCACTCCATCTCGACCCCCAGCGTACCGGCTCTGGAGCTGTGAAAGGGAATGCTGTGTGTTGTGTCAGACATCACGGATAAGTATAGCGCTGAAAGCTTGAATGATGAAGGGCCAGATACAGTTGGCAAAGCAGCGGTTGTGAACTGCGGGTGCTTTGGTACATTGCGTCTCTCTTTGTTATTCACAGACTGTTTCAGTCTTATTCCATCAACAGGATGTACAATCGAATGTGGTTTAAAAACATACACTTCTACAAGTTTGAAGATGAATTCAAGCTCGATGCACAGGCTTTGCATACGGCACTGGATACGCGTAAGACGCGTGGTTGCGGACAGATGGAGATGTCAGCGCAGGGGTGGTGCCCACCGGTGGGTAAAAACGGGTTGATGCTGGCCCACCAGACCGATGGCAATCTGATGATCTGTTTGCGCCGTGAAGATAAGGTACTGCCTGCCTCATTGGTGAAAGAGCAGGTGGAGCTGCAGGCTGAGCAGATTGAGCAGCAAGCAGGGCGACCGGTAGGGCGCAAAGAACGTCTGGATATCAAGGATGCCGTGTTGCAAGAGCTTATGCCCCGGGCGCTGGTTAAAACAAGTCAGACCTTTGCTGCGATTCTGCCCAAGCGGGGCTGGTTTGTGGTCAATGCCAGCAGCGCCAAAAAGGCGGAAGAGCTGATAGAATATCTACGTAAAACACTTGGTAGTTTCAATGTGGTATTGCCTTCTACGGATGAATCGCTTGAAGCCGCCATGACCACATGGCTGCTTAATGAACAGGATCTTCCTGCAGATTTTACGGTTGAAGATGCCTGTGAGATGCGTTCAAGCAATGAAAATGAGGGTGTTATTCGATGTTCCAGTGTCGACCTTGGATCTGAAGAGGTTCGGGCTCACATCAATACAGGCTATCGGGTGAAAAAACTCGCGATGAACTGGCAGGAGAGACTCTCATTTGTCCTGAGTGAAGATCTGTCGGTGAAACGTATGCGCTTTGATACTGAGATTATTGATGGGGCTGGAGATAGTTCAGATGATGAAGCCAGCCGATTTGATGCCGATTTTGCTATTATGTCTGCAGAGCTGGAGGAATTTATCCCGGCACTGTTGGCAGCAGTTAAAGCAAAGGCATAGATTGCCCCGATGGCAGTCTATGCAGTCGGTGATGTTCAGGGGTGTTTGGAGCCGTTAATGGATCTCCTTGATCAGGTGGGCTTTGATGCGAATGATGATCAGCTCTGGTGTGTTGGAGATCTGGTTAACCGTGGCCCTGATTCGCTGGGTACACTTCGTTTTCTCAAGGGTCTTGGTAAAGCCTGCGTTTGTGTACTGGGAAATCATGATCTGCATCTGCTGGAGCTTGCTTCAGGCGGCTCGACCTATCGTCGTGATTCATTGGGCGATGTGCTTGATGCTGATGACTGCGCTGAGCTGATAGACTGGCTGCGTTTCAGACCGTTATTGCATCATGATGAGACACTGGGTTGGACTATGGTGCATGCAGGCCTGCATCCGTGCTGGTCGTTAAAAAAATCAAGAAAGCAGGCACGCAATATTGAGGCTCAGCTACAGGGGCGTGATTGGCGTGAATTCTGCCGGCAACTTCATCATGTGAAGTTTCCCAATCGTGAACCGGTCAAGGGTGATCCTGCCCGCCTGCTGTTTGCTACTGCTGTATTCACCCGTACCCGCTACTGTACCAGCGATGGTTTGTTCAACTGGGATGTGCGAACCGGGGAGAGCAGTAACAAAAAAGACAAACCCTGGTATGGCCATCAACGTCTGCGTTGGGTGATAGATAGTAAAGTGGTGTTTGGCCACTGGGCAGCTAAAGGGTTGGTAGATGATCAGCCGCATGTGCTTGGGCTGGATACCGGCTGCGTATGGGGTGCAGCCCTGACTCTGGCGAAGTTGGACAAAAGGGGGCACTTTGACGTTGTTGCCCAGGCAAAGCTATAGGGAGTGCTGGATTGCCTCTGTACACCGTGATTCACGTGTTGGAATAGATACGCAGGCAGCCCTTTCCTGAGTTTTTAGCCTGGTATAGTGCTTCGTCAGCCTGTTTTAACAATGATGATGCATCGAGTGTTTCCCCGCTCTGGGTGACTATGCCTATAGATACACCGACCTTCAGAGCAGGTTCATTGACCAGTTGGAAATTGCTCACTTTTTCAAGAATACGCATGCCAAGATCCTCGAGATCCGTGCCGTCTGCGTCATCTGGAATCAGGATGACAAATTCGTCACCACCGTAACGGGCACAGAGATCATATTCACGTATACAGCCCTCAATACTTTTTGCGATGTGTTTGAGTACCAGGTCACCCACCTGATGCCCGTGGCAATCATTGATCTGTTTGAAATTATCCAGATCGATAAAGCCGCAGGATAGGCTGCCGCTTTCAGTACGTTTGATGCGGCTGACTTCCTGAAGTAACTGCATATCAAATTTACGGCGGTTGAATACACCGGTAAGGGAATCAAAGATGGCCATCGCTTCGAGTTGCTGGAAATGATCGAGTGTTTTAAAAGCCATATTCAGATGTGCAGATGCCATCTCCAGGCTGGTCCTTTGCCCCTTGCTTAGAGGCGTTGCAATATTAAACAACAGCGCACCGGAGAGGCGTGAGCCCTGCCATAATGGCAGCACGACATTGTAGGTACTGGTCAGTTCCGAGCAGTGCAGCCTGATCGAGGTATCGAATACCTTATAACGCTCCTTGCTGGTGAGTGTGCTGCAGGCCATGCTGATACTCTTGCAGGCTGAAAAATCACAATGCACACCGCTGCATTCAGGTGCTTTTTCGCCGATGGCACCGATGAAGAGGGGAGGCTCATCTTCCTTTTCAAACATCACAGCAATGCCTCTGGTGGCATCGAGATGATCATGAATATCTTCAAGTGAACGGCTGGTGATATCCCGGATTGGGGGGTGCTGCTCCAGAAGCAGGGTAATTTCCAGCAAGCTGTCGAGTAGGCTTAATCGTGTATTCTGATCCTGAATCGTACGTTCATTGATGACTTCCTGATTGGCCATATCAAATAGCAGTTTGGCTGATTTTGCAGAGATAAGCTCGAGATGGCGATTCTGAGTGAATGTCATCAGCTTATGATGCAGCACCTTGTCACCGGTCACATCAATCACGATATCACCTCTGAATGTTTCAAGTGCGTTGTCACCATCAGTTGTTGTCGGGATGTTTAGCTCACGGGCCAACTGGAAGGCAGGGGGGGCCTTTTCAATATCGACGATGGCATGGATGGATATGCCTTCCAGATGCCTTAATGCCTCCAACATGGCCAGACCTCCAAGGCCTGCACCAAAGATCAGGATGTCCAGACTTTTTGAAATGCTGGCAACACTTGCCAATGACTTTGCCAGTTCCTGCAAATCCTTTACAGGTTTAATGCCGGTCATTTAACCTCCGAAAACTGCTGTGACTGGAGCATGATCAGAATACCTGTTATCAGTAAAAACCTCAATCCCTTGAATGTTTTTTGCTGTTTCGGGTGTACAGATATGGTAGTCGATACGCCAGCCTACATTGTTGGCGCGCGCCTGACCGCGATTGGACCACCAGGTGTATTGTTCTTTTTCAGGGTGGAGAGAGCGAAAAACGTCTATGAAGCCATTAGCTAGCCATTGTTCAAACCAGGCGCGTTCTTCCGGCAGGAAGCCCGAGTTTTTCTGGTTCCCTCGCCAGTTTTTCAGATCAACAGCCTGATGTGCAATATTCAAATCGCCACAGATAATCAGCTCACGCCCCTGATCCTTAAGCTTGTTCATCAATGGTAGTATCTGCTCCAGAAACACCATTTTTCCAGCCTGGCGAATAGCGGTGCCCGAGCCGGATGGAAAATAGGCTGAAATGATGGATAGATTACCGAAATCAGCCATCACAAAGCGTCCTTCCGCATCAAACCGGGACCAGTCGGTGTCCGGGTCAATAGAGCCCAGACCGACATGAACAGCATCGGGCCTGTTTCGGGAATAGAGTGCGACTCCGGAATATCCGGGTTTTTCAGCAAAGTGATAGCAGCGATAATAGCCTTCATCCAGAGATTCGGGTGGCAGTTGGTGTTCGTGTGCCTTTAATTCCTGCAGACAGAGAACATCTGCGGCTTGATCATTGAACCAGTCCCAGAAGCCTTTACGTGTGGCTGCACGGATCCCATTGAGGTTGGCTGTAATGATTTTCATTTCGGCATTATGCAGTTAGCCGATACAAGTGCAAAACTATGCTAAGGCACTTCCAGCTTGCTGAGGTATTGATGTCATCACCATGCCATTTTAGGGCGCCATTATGCATTCATAGATGAACTGTTAGAAATTTTATACGAAGGAAGGATTGAGTTATGAATGCTGTTATATTTATGCCGGCTATATTGGTTGTTGTTACAGGTTTTTATCATTTTTATTTGGCATTCAATCAGTTTAATGCTGTGGCTGTGATGCTTGGTGTTCTTTTTGTGCTGGTCTCAGCCATGATGCTTGAGGAAGATATCAAGACTCTGGAAAACGCATAGGGTATGATGAGTCAGGCAAGCCGCAAGTATAGGGTCGTTGCTTTCATTTGCATGATAGACTGATCGTCGGACTGACCTTTTTAATCGCTTCTCTCGGCTTCTGAAGGTGTCTGTTATGGCCATGATATTTGAGTGTGCATCTCTTATGAATCAAGCTGTTCCTTTATGATCTGGCTCAGCTTTACGATACTGAAAGGTTTGAAAATGATCGGATACTCATCCGATGGCATATCTCCCTGCAGCGTTTCATTTTTATCATATCCGGTGGCAAATATCACTTTTACAGCAGGGGAGTGCTCCTTGATGCGTTCAACTGCTTGCACGCCACCAAGATTCGGCATGATTATATCCATAATGATGAGTGAAATTGTCTCTTGATTCGCAGTAAATTTTTCTATGGCCTCAAGGCCATCAGCTGCCTCGATTACCTGATAACCAATTTTTTCCAATACTCCGCTGCAGGTGGTACGGATTATGGCATTATCATCAACGATTAATATGAACTCTCCATTTCCCGGCACTACTTTAGAGGTTTTTTTAGCAGTAGGCTCGGGTGTTCCTTCCGTTATTAATGGCAGATAGATATGAAAAGCGCTGCCTATCCCAATGCTATTATCTACATCGATTATACCATGATGGCTTTGAATCGCCCCATACGCCATAGATAGCCCCAGGCCCGTGCCAAGACCTACCTCTTTGGTAGAATAAAAGGGTTCAAAAATATGCTCTTTCTCGTCATCGCTGATTCCAGAACCATTGTCCTTAACAATCAGGTGTGCAAATAACTTATCCTCAATATCAGGATAGTTGTTACAGAATATCGCATCCGCTTTAAATGCTTCGGTTTTGAAAGAAATAACGGGCTCTTTCACACCCTCTACTGCGTCACGCGCATTGCTTATCAGGTTCATCAGCACTTGCTGTAATTGCCTCACATCACCTTTTATTATGAGTTTATCATGACATAAATTACTGTGAAATTTGATATTTTCAGGAAGAGTGGCCTCAATCAACTGAGATGTATCTTTAACGAAAGAGGTCAAGTTGAAAGCTTTGATTTCAAGTTGGCCTTTCCGGGCAAACGTTAGCAATTGTTTGATCATTTCTGCAGCTCGAAAGCCTAGCTCTTCCACGTTATCCAGTCTTTTTATCACATCAGGGAAACCTGAAATCTCTGTCTTGGCCAGATAGAGGTTGCCGGTCATGCCTGCCAACAGGTTATTAAATTCATGGGCAATGCCACCAACCAGTGTTCCCAGAGCTTCCATCTTTTGAGCCTGCAGGAACTGCTCCTCAAGCATTTTGTTCATACTCATATCCTGTTGAATGGCTGCATAATGAGTGATCTCTCCCTCATCATCCAGAATAGGGGCAATGGACATCAGTGCTAGATATTGGCTGCCGTCCTTTCTTCGGTCGATGATAGTGCTATTCCATTTTTTCCCGCTTGAGATGGTACTCCATAAGTGTTCATAATATTCAGCACCGGTATTGCCACTTTTAAGGATTCTCGGATTTCTCCCCAAGACCTCATCAGATGCATAACCTGTAATTTTTGTGAAAGACGGGTTTACATATTCTATCGTTCCCTGATGATCGGTAATCATGATGGATTCGCCAGCTTGCTCAACGGCTTGAGAAAGTTTACGCAATTGATCTTCGGCCAGATTGCGCTCAGTCATATCCGATGCAATGCCGATAATGCCCGTGACCCTGTTATTTTTATCCCTGACTTTAACCTTGGTAATGTCTAACCAGTGAGGCTTACCATCAGTAAATGTCAGTGTCTCATGCGAATGATGTGGTTCATCCTGTTCAAGACACTCACGATCAGAATCCAGGCAATGAGCAGCCATCTCTTCTCCTAAAAGCTCGGCCTGCTGAGTGCTTGAGAGAAACTCTTTTTCGCTTATTCCGACGGTATCGCAGAAGGTTTTGTTCACAAAACGATACCGTCCATCCAATCCAATCAGCCAAACCCCGACTGGCGCATGATCAAGGATAAGTTGTTGTTCCTTTTTACTTTGTAAAATGATGTTTTCCTGACTTTCACTTTGCATGCGCAGCTTGATGGTTTGTTTGAGGTTTCTGTGCGTCCTGAGTCCACTTATAGCAATCATGATCAGAAAAAGGAGCAGCATGGCTCCCATCGTATTCGTTAGCTCGGAATCATTCATAAAGAAACGGATAATCAGAGGACCCAATGCAAGGAGAAAAAAACTGTATAGCTGGAGCGGAAGCGGCGATAGCGAAGTTACCGCTCCTGCGCACATACCACCTACAATAAAGGCTACGAAAATCTGATGTATGACTGAATGCTCAGGGAACAGGAGCAGTGATGCGCTTCCCCAAATAGCTCCTGCAGAAATAGAACCAACGGTAAAATATGTTTCCCATTGTGTTGCATGCCCGTCAGATGGTTGCACTTGAGCCCGACGATAAAGAAGGGTCAGGAGCAGCCGTGCAGAAGTAATCATCAGGATACAGGCTAGCCAGAATAGTGATAACTGCTGTTCAACCACATTCCACCCAACAATAACCAGAACAATTGCATTGATGATCGTAGCAATAATCGTCATCGGCATCGCTTCGTACAAGAGCTTTACCTGCTCATGTCTGAGCAAACTATCCTTCTCTAAGTCCATCCATCCCCCTAATGCAAGATTAATACTAGGGTAGTTGATATCATTTCATTCTGCAAAATGGCTGACGGGTTTGACCCAAATCGATTGGGTGTTAACTTGCTCCACACTGGTGTTAGAAACTGATGACATCAGGGTTGCTGTATGTTTTTTTTAACGGCTTTCACAATTACCATCATGGCGAGGTGTTACCTGATGACCAATAACGATATCCTTCGCCGAGTGCGCTATGCCTTTGACTTTGGCGATTCAAAAATGATCGCACTGTTTGCTCTGGCGGACTTTGAGGTCACGCGTGAACAGGTCAGTGCCTGGTTGAAAAAAGATGAAGACCCGGCACAAAGGGAATTCAGTGATACTGTGTTGGCATTGTTCCTTAATGGTTTGATTATTGATCGGCGTGGCAAAAGAGAGGGGCCGCAAGCTGTACCTGAGCAGCGTTTGAATAATAATCTTATTTTCAAAAAATTAAGAATTGCACTGAATCTGAAAGATGGCGATATACTGGAGATACTGGAACTTGCGGAATGGAAGCTTGGCAAACATGAATTAAGTGCCTTTTTTCGTAAGCCCGGGCACAAAAGCTACCGTGACTGCATGGATCAGGTGTTGCGTAATTTTTTAAAAGGCCTCCAACTTAAATACAGGGCCAAAACGACACCTGAAAAACCGGCTTTTCAATGGAAACAAAACACCGACTGAAATGGATGATGCCCTGTTTTCTGGATTCTGAATAGTAGGGGGCGTTTGATCGATCCGATATATAAACATAACATTCAGGCGACGCATGAAAACTGCGCGACTGATTCAGGCATTGATGCCTTGGAAACCAATAAACCGATTCAGCCCAACACAGGATAAACATGAGCGATACAGCCTTCTCAACTCTCAAGATGCATCCGGATCTGCTAACCAATCTCACCTCTCTTGGTTATAAGGAGATGACACCGATCCAGGCGCAGAGCTTACCGGATATTTTGGCTGGAAAAGACGTTATCGCTCAGGGTAAGACCGGCTCGGGTAAAACTGCAGCATTCGGTCTGGGACTGATTGAAAAGCTGGATGCGAAGCAGTACTCTGTACAGTCACTGGTACTTTGTCCTACGCGCGAACTTGCCGATCAGGTAACAAAAGAGATTCGCAGACTGGCTCGTACCAGGCCTAATATTAAGGTGTTAACCCTGTGCGGTGGCATGCCATTCGGTCCTCAGGTTGGGTCACTGGAGCATGGTGCCCACGTTATTGTCGGAACCCCGGGACGAGTCGGGGATCATTTGCGGCGTGAAACGCTTACACTGAAGAATGTGAATACCCTGGTATTGGATGAAGCCGACCTTATGCTTGATATGGGCTTTCAGGCAGAGCTGGATGCGATAGTTGGTCAGATACCCAAATGGCGCCAGACCCTGTTGTTCAGTGCAACATTCCCTGACCAGATCAAGGCCATATCCAGACGTATCATGATCAAGCCTGTAATGGTAGAGGTGGAGTCCACACATGATCAGAGTAGTATTTCCCAGCACTTCTATCAGGTCGAGAGCGATGAAGAGCGCATGACTGCGCTGCGTCTGTTGCTGTTGCAACACAAGCCGGAGGCGACATTGGTCTTTTGTAATACCAAAAGAGAGACCGAAAGTGTTGCAGATCAACTGACAGGCTTTGGTTTCAGTGCTCTGGCTCTCAATGGTGATCTTGAACAACGTGACCGTGATCAGACCATGGTGCGCTTTGCGAATAAAAGTGTCTCCATCCTTGTTGCTACCGATGTGGCTGCCCGTGGTCTGGACATAGATCTGCTCGATGCCGTGGTCAACTATGAAATTGCACATGATCCGGAAGTTCATGTTCACCGTATCGGTCGTACAGGCCGAGCAGGCAGCAAGGGTGTTGCATACTCCATGTTTAGTGCAAAGAACGGTTACAAGATAACCATGCTTGGTGATTACATTAACAGGGTCATTGAGGGGGAAGCATTGCCTCCGCTCACCATTCTGAATACGCAGCCGATGAAACCGCTTATGGCAACGCTGCAGATTACCGGTGGAAAAAAGCAGAAGATTCGTCCCGGCGATATACTCGGTGCGCTGACAGGTGAACATGGCATTGCAGGCAAACAGGTCGGAAAGATTCATATTCTGGACAACTGGGCTTATGTGGCCGTTACGCGGGATGCCGTTAAAATTGCACTGAAAAAACTGGGTGAAGGGCAGTTGAAGGGACGCGCCTGTCGTGTCCGGCTAATCGGAGAGTAGGCACTGGCAATGATTCCGCACCGGTAGTGCTGGGGTTCGAACTGTTGAATATACTATATATTATGAACCGAGATCAGGAGACCAGATATGATAAAAGCCTATGCAGCATTTGAACCACAGGGTGAACTGAAACCATTCGAGTACGATCCGGGTGAGTTGAAATCCGAAGAGGTGGAGATTGATGTCCGTTATTGCGGCATCTGCCATAGTGATCTGAGTGTGGTTGATAATGAGTGGGGCATCACCCAGTACCCTGTCGTTCCGGGTCACGAAGTGGTCGGTACGATCAGTCGTGTAGGGGACAACGTGAAACAGCTGAGTATCGGTCAAACAGTCGGACTGGGCTGGCATGCAGGCTACTGCAACGAATGTGCTTCGTGTCATTCAGGTGATCAGAACCTGTGTGCCGGTTCACAGCCTACCATCGTCGGTCATCATGGTGGTTTTGCAGAGCAGGTTCGTGCCGACGCAAACAGCGTAGTTCCCATTCCTGAGGGTATCAATCTGGAATCTGCCGGTCCCCTGTTTTGCGGTGGGGTTACCGTGTTTAACCCTCTGGTCCAGTTTGGTATCAAACCTACGGATAAAGTTGCGGTCATTGGTATTGGTGGCCTGGGTCATATGGCCCTGCAATTTCTTCATGCATGGGGCTGTGAAGTCACGGCATTCACCTCCAGCGACGATAAAAAGAGAGAGGCCCTGGGTATGGGCGCGCACCATGCTTTGAACTCCCGGGATCAGCATGAGATTGAAGCAGCAGCAGGGCGCTTTGACCTGATCATCTCTACGGTTAACGTAAAGCTGGACTGGAACCTTTATATGGCAACATTGAATCCTCGTGGCCGTTTACACTTTGTTGGAGCAACACTTGAACCACTGGATATCAATGTGTTTTCATTGATCGGGGGACAACGAACTGTATCGGGCTCTCCTGTTGGCAGCCCTGCAACGATTGCCAGTATGCTTGAGTTTGCCAACAGGCATCAGATCAATCCGGTGATAGAGACTTTTTCGTTTGATGAGATCAATGCAGCCATGGAAAGGTTAAGAAGCGGACAGGCTCATTACCGCATAGTGCTCTGCCGTTAGTCATGGGTATGACGCAGCGACCAATATGATCTGGCAGCATGAGACAAATATGGAACAGCTGCTTGAGAGCCATAAGCTGATTTTGATGGAAGCCGCGGTTGTAGAACAGCTGCGGCGAAGCGGTGATGTGCAACTTCATGCTACACTGATCAACGCGCCGCTTATCTATGATGAGGCTGGCAAAAAGGCGCTGACAAATATCTATCAGGCTTACATCGATATTGCTTTGCAGGCAGGTCTGCCATTTTTGATGTGTACACCAACATGGCGAGCAAACCGGGACCGGGTCATGGGGTCGGGGGTCAATGTTGCAATCAATAGCGATGCCGCATCCTTTATGCAGGAGCTTCGTGAAACAGAGCGGTCAGCTCAGGGCATCATAAAGATCGGTGGCCTGATAGCTTGCAAAAACGATTGTTACAGGCCTGAGGAAGCGCTACCGGCCACGGAATCAGAGCAGTTCCACGCATGGCAGATCAATCAGCTTGCTGATGCAGGTGTCGATTTCCTGATTGCGCAGACACTGCCTTCTGTTGAGGAGGCCAAAGGCATTGCCAGGGCTATGGCATCCACAGCTCTGCCTTATATCATCAGCTTTGTGATCGGCCGTGATGGCAAACTGCTGGATGGCACGGCGTTGGATGTCGCTATCGAATCTGTCGATGCCTTCACGGAGATAAAGCCACTGGGCTATATGGTCAATTGTGCATATCCCGATTTTGTGTGTGCCGAAAAGCAGCCGGCCAGAGTTTTCAAACGGCTCATCGGCTATCTGGCCAACGCATCGTCACTGGATCATACGGCCCTGGATGGTGCAGGGCAGTTACAGCGTGAGCATGTTGCTGATTGGGGTGAGGCTATGTTGAGGCTTAATAGTCTGTACAGGGTAAAAGTAATGGGAGGTTGCTGTGGCACAGATGAAGAATATCTGGGTTATATTGCCAGGGAAGCCCGAATCGACCCCGTCTGATCGCAGGGATATCCTGGATGATGGTCAGGTTGGCTGGTAAATCGATAAAGAGAATGATTCATTGAGGAGAAATAATGTATCTACGTGTTTTTAGTATGGTGTTGGCCGTGGTTATCATGAGTGGCTGTACACAGGAACAGCAGAATAAAATCAGCCGTGTGGTGCAGAATTATACAGGCACAGATGGTGTGTTGGAAATCTATGCAGGTGAAAAGCTGGTCAAGCGCTTTATCAATATTGATAAAATATCCACAGCGATCAGCACCAATGGCGATCTGCCAAGGCCATACCGGTTTGGATACGGCACTCTGGATGCGAATATGAATATGAAGGCTGATCCCGGAGAGAAAAAGGTCTATTTTGAATTCAGTGACTATGCAAGCAACTACATCTTCTATGGCCATCCATAGGGTAGAGAGGTCTAAATGCTTGATAGTGCTTACTGATTCTGCCTTTCAGGCAGTAGTGAACGTATAGGGGAAAAGGAGAACAGTGATGGTACGGCGACTTTGGCTTGCAAGCCTGGTGTTTTTTATCGTTGGTGTGTTGGCAACCATGTATGGGCAAAGCCGGGAAAACAGAATAGTTGATGGGCTAGTGGATACCCTGATGCAGGGTGCGGGCCAGAGTGTTGGCGGCGGCAATGTCGACTTTAATACCTTCTCCACGCTTCCAGTTCCGGTTGCCCGTTATTTTAAACACGTGCTTATGAACGGGCAGCCATTGATAGCTCAGGCAAAGATACGCCAATCCGGTGAGTTGCGCAGTGACACGGTAAATGAGAATTGGTACCCGTTCACGGCAAGCCATCTCACTGTTCCCCCTGTCACGGGCTTTGCCTGGATTGCCAAAGCAGGGACGCCATTTGCTTCACATCTACGCGTTCTGGACAGTTATCGTGATGGCGCGGGTGCATCTCGTGTGAGTCTCTACTCAGCCTTTAATCTAGGTTCGGATCAGGATAGCCCGGAACTCAATGCTGCGACGCTACAGCGCTATCTTGCCGAAGCGGTCTGGGCACCTACAGCGCTGCTGCCACAGTTCGGAGTCGCCTGGACAGAGATAGATGATACAGCGGCCCTGGCTACTTTGAGTGTAAAGGATACCACCGTATCGCTTGAGTTCCGCTTCAACCAGAGAGGGGAAGTAACAAGCGTTTATACACCTGCCCGGTTCAGACTGGTGGATGGCGGGTATAAGGCACAGCCATGGGAAGGTCGCTTCAGTGATTATCAGCTACAATCAGGCATGAAGGTTCCTCACTCCGCTGTAGCCGGTTGGCTTGAAGAGGGGGTGTTGAAAGAGGTCTGGAGAGGCAACCTGGTCAAGGTTCAGTATAAGATCGTCATGTGAGGGCGCGTCTGTATCGGCACCAGCATGTTTGTTGCCTTAACGATAACAAAAAAAGGTGGTTGATTCATGGCTAAGACAAACACGACCTATTGGAATCCATTGAGACGTGATAATGCGGATCAGTGGCAGCCTGTTGAAGGACTTGAAGGCATGGCTGAGCAACTGACACTGAGTCTGGATGATAAAACGGGTGAATACACGCGATTAACCCGCTTTCTTCCCGGAGCAAATACGGAATTCTTAGGTGGCAAAAGTCACTTGTACCCCGAAGAGATCTTTATTGTCAGTGGCTCTTTGTATGATCAAGCCTTTGATCTGTGGCTTGAAGCTGGTCACTATGCAAGCAGGCCTCCTGGTGAGCTGCATGGCCCTTTTAAAACTGAAAAAGGATGTGTTGTTCTCGAAATCTCTTTTCCGAACAAAATAGATCAGTCGCAATGATCAGTCGTATTACAAATTTTGAATCAGGGCCCGGATTGTTGGGACTGATTTTCACACTGGTTCTTGCAATGGGCTTGTTGGGCTATATTATATTTAGCTGGTTATTCTATCTGGTGGATCAAGGGCACTATCTGATCGCTGCTTTACTTATGGTGCCATCGCTCATTCTAATTGCCGGTACTGTTCTTCGGGCTACAGCTGCGAGAATGATTGTTTTTGGTTCTGCTCTGATTTGTGGAGCCGTTTATTTGTCGGGTTACGGTGCATGGTTGCTACCTTAGGCAATGCATGGGGTTAATAACGTCCCGACATCATTCGATATAAAGAGGGGTTCTGGTTATGAACGAGCATGGAAAGATCAACTATGTAGAGTTTCCGGCCAAAGATATCGGGGTGGCAAAGGCATTCTTCACGGCTGCATTTGGCTGGTCCTTTGTCGATTATGGTCCTGAATATGCTGCATTCTCAAATGAGGGGCTTGATGGCGGTTTTTTCAAGTCCGATCTGACTGTAACGACGGAAAATGGCAGTGCGCTGATTGTTTTCTACAGCTCTGATCTGGAGCAAACCTTATCAACCGTCGAGGCGGCAGGTGGTAGCATCATCAAACCTGTTTTTACATTTCCCGGCGGCCGCCGTTTTCACTTTTCTGATCCCAATGGTAATGAATATGCGGTTTGGTCGGATCAGAATGTACAAGCCTGAGCTGTTGTTAGCCATGGCTGCCTGCGGAATTGATGCATCTGTTAAGCTGTAGGAATTGATCGCGTTGTTTACAGAATTTCTGATATGAGGAGTTTCTGTAGACATGAATATGCACAAGAGGATCAGGCTAACGCCGCTTGATCGACAAGAGATATGGCGTTTATGGCAAACGGG